>JAABUX010008008.1_pt1 | contig 12271 bp, 11 predicted proteins | sample 5561851 | NCBI WGS metagenome assembly JAABUX01 (sample SAMN10711883, study PRJNA513361) | rock metagenome | isolation source: Antarctica rocks | place: Antarctica: Victoria Land, Richard Nunatak red sandstone | collected 2016-01-03 | reverse complement strand
TACGCGCTGCGGCAGATCAGCGTCAGCCCGACGATTGCCTGGCGCAGCCAGGCCTTGGTGACCGCCAACTCAAACAGCACCTTGTCGTCCGGCGTGGCCGGCGAGAAAGCGTCGTCCAACGCCGCGGCAGCCTTGTACGTCTGCTGGTAGATGAACTTGCGGCTCACCCCGTGCCGGGCCGCCAAATCGCTGACCGTCTCAGAGCCGGCCAACGCCTGAACGGCCAGGTCCTTGCGGTCCCTCCCGGGCAGCCTCGCTGCTGCGCCAACACCTCGGTCCATACTCGCACCACCGCTGAAAGCGTGAGGGTGCCATCATCCGCCCTGTGACCGCCAACCCAGCATCACGTGTAACCTGAATTCGAACCACGCCAGATCCACCATCACCGTGTAGTAGCGGTGGCCTCGCCGACGCCATGACCTCTGGTCCGGGCTGAGGCCGGTCTGCTCGTATTGGGAGAGCCCCCGATACGAGCGCTGCCCGCCTCGTCCGGCCTCTTCGGGCGAGCGCAGGATGTCTCTCAAACGCGACGTATGTTCCAGAATAGGACCAGACCGGACAGCATACCTGTCAATGAGGCATTGTAAGCGGTCGGCGAGAAATACTGGCCGAGTGGGACGAATGGCACATCCTCGAAGGCAGCACGCTGCAAATCGGTGGTGATCGCGTGCCGGGCTTGCGCGTCCGGCGCCTCGAGCCATTGCTGCCGCAGTTCCTCCACCCGAGGCGATTTCGGCCAGCCAAACCAGGCGCGGTCGCCATTGCCGCGCAACGGGGGATACGAGGCGGGGCTGGACGCGTCGAGCCCGAGCCAGTCGCCGGGGAACATGTTCCAGCCACCCTGCGAGGGCGAATCCTTCTTGGCGCGGCGGGCGACCAAGGTGCCCCAATCGACCGTCTGATAGTCCACCGTAATCCCGAGCCGCTGCATGAGGTCTGCCGCGACGTCCGCCATAGCGCTGAGTGTAGGCCGGTCTGCTGGCCCCATGAGCACGACGGGTTCACCGGAATACCCTGCATCGGCCAACGCGCGCCGGCTTGCCGCCGCGTCGGGCCGTTTCGCCCATACGTCGAGGCCGGCATCGCTTGCGGCCGGGCTGCCTGGGGTGAAGAAGCCAATTCCTGTCCGCGAGAGAGCCGGGTCGGTGCCGGCCACCGCGGCCATGAAATTGCTCTGGTCAACCGCCTGGAGCAATGCACGCCTGACAGCCGGCTTGTCGAATGGCGGGTAGAGCTGGTTCATCCGCAGCAGGGCAATCCGTCCAAGCTTGTCCTTGATCTCGACCTTGAGATCGCGGCGGCCGCGCAGCATCGGTAGAAGGTCATTGGCCGGCGACTCCAGCCAGTCCACCTCGCCGGCACGCAGAGCAGCGGCAGCTGTGGCCGGATCGGGCATGACCGTCCACTCGACCCGGTTGAAATAAGCGCGCTTCGGCCCGGAGGTCAGCTCCGGGGTGCCAGATTCCCGTGGGCGGTAGCCGGCGAACTTCTCATACGCAGCCCGCGCTCCGGCCACCCGTTCGCCAGGCAAGAACCGATAGGGGCCGCTGCCCATTACTTCGGTGACCTGCTGCGCCGGATCGGTGCGGGCCAACCGCTCCGGCATGATGACGCAAAGATTTGCGATGGGCTTGCCCAGCGCGGCCGGCAAGAGCGGGAACGGAAGCTTTAGACGGAACACGATTGTGCGGTCGTCCGGCGCCGAAAGCTCGTCCGTGACCGCCTGAAGGGACTGTCCGAACGGGTCGCGGGCCCACCAGCGGCGGATACTCGCGATACAGTCGCGCGCCAGCACCTTCTCGCCGTCGTGGAACAGCAAGCCGTCGCGCAGCACAATTCGCCAGAGTTTGCCGTCCTGTTCGGCCGCGGCGCTCTTGGCCATTTGCGGTTGGACCTCCAAGCGCTCGTCGATCCCGAACAGCATATCGTAGACGAGATAGCTGTGGGTCTGGGTGACGATCGCAGTCGTCCAGATCGGGTCCAGGATCGTCAGGTCCGCTTCCGGCACGAAGCGCAACGTGCTCGGGCGGTCTCCGGCCGCGAGCGCGGGCGTCGCGAGCAGGGCCGCCCCGCCGGCAAGCACGGCCCGGCGCCTGATCGCCGGTGGGCGGGCCAACCCGGTGCGCAGCGGGCTTATTTCGGGATCTCCAGCATCGCCATGGCTAACCTCTTCACTTTCTCGACGTGGTCGAAGCTCGCCTTCGCGGCGGATTTGCCGTCGTTGCGCGCGATCGCCTCGATGATGCGGACCATTTCCGCATTGGCGTCGACCGAGCGGTTGGGCCGGGAGATGGTCATGGCTCGGAGATAGTTGATGCGGGCATTCAGCCCCTGGACCAACTGCCAGGCCACCGACTTGCCCGCGATCTTGAACAAGAGCTCGTAGAAGTCGGTTGTCACCTTCAGGATATCGCGGCTCGTCCCGTCCACGAAGGCGGCCTGAATGGCCCGGTTCGCCTCGACGAGACGCGCGACGTCGGCTTCGTCGGCAACAGCCGCCGCTGCCCGGGCCGCCTCGGCCTCAAGCAGCGCCCTGATCTCGTACACCTGCGCCGCCTGGCTGCTGTCAGGCTTAGCAACTGCCGGCCCCTGCTGGGGCAGAACCTCGACGAGGCCCTCGGCCTCGAGGTGGCGGAGTGCCTCCCGCACCACGGTTCGGCTCACACCGAGCTTCTCGCAGAGGGAGCGTTCGACCAGGCGCTCGCCGGCCTTGAAATGGAAGTTGAGAATGGCGTCGCGCAGCCGCTCGACCGTCCGCTCACGCAGCGTCTTAGTGCTGCGGTCTACGCGCAGCCCGGTCTCCTCAATAGGTAGGTCCATGATCGTGATCGTCCCTCGGCGCCGATCATCTGGCTCAGATCGCATCCCGGGGCAAGGGCGTTGACGGGCCGTATTATGGTATTCCATAAGACTGAAGCTCACGGGAGGCAAAGCGTGGTCCAGCTCCGGAAGATCGTCACCTACGTCGAAAGCACTTTCATCGAAGGAGGCCGCGCGGCTGATAGTCCGTTGCAGCTGTTCGCGGCAGCGGCCGTCCTCACGAACCCGTGGCACGGCAAGGGCTTCGTCGAGGACCTCAAGCCGCAGATCCATGCCATCGCGCCTGGACTTGGCGCCAAGCTCACTGAGGAGATCCTGCGCATGACCGGCGGCGGCGAGGCCGTCGAGGGATACGGCAAGGCGGCGGTCGTCGGCACTTCCGGCGAGGTCGAGCACGCCTCGGCGCTGATCCATACGCTGCGATTCGGCAATCACTATCGCAAGGCGGTCGGAGCCAAGAGCTATCTCAGCTTCACCAACACGCGCGGCGGCCCGAACTGCCCGGTCGTCATTCCGCTGATGCACAAGCTCGACGATGGCATGCGGTCGCACTACCTGACGATCCAATTCTCGATCCTCGACGCGCCGGCGCCGGATGAGATCGTGGTGGCTCTCGGCGCCTCGATCGGTGGCCGGCCGCATCACCGCATCGGCGACCGCTACCAGGACCTGAAGGACCTTGGGGGCGCCGATGTCTGAGCAGCACGTCAGCTACCGCGACCGGGAAGCCAACACAGCCGACATCGCCTACGCCAGGGCCGGAAGCGGCACGCCGGTGGTCCTGATCCATGGCGTCGGCTTGCAAGGGGCGATCTGGCGGCCACAGGTCGCGGCGCTCAGTGCGCACCATGATGTCATCACCGTTGACATGCCGGGCCACGGCGGTTCCAGCCTGCCGCCGGCCCACGCGACCCTGGCGCACTACGCTGACGCGATCCTGGCGCTGCTCGACTCCTTGAAGATCGCGGGCGCCCATATCGTCGGGCACTCGATGGGCGCGCTTGTAGCGGTCGAGTTCGCGCTGACGCATCCAGACCGGGCTTTGAGCCTGATTGCTATGAACGCGGTGTTCTGCCGTACGCCGGAGCAACGGGCCGCCATTGAGGCGCGCCTCGCTGCATTGATAGAGGGCCCGGCCAACCCGGACTGGAGCGGCACTATCGGCCGTTGGTTTGGCGAGCCCGTGCCCGCCTCGCTGCAGCACGCAGCCGCGCACACGCAGGCGCTGCTCGCGAAGATCGATCCAGTCGGCTATGAGCGAAGCTACGCGCTGTTTGCTCGCTCCGACTCCGAGCATCGGGATCGTTTGCCTAAGCTCGCCGTTCCCGCGTTGTTCATCACCGGCGAACACGATCACAACTCGACGCCTGCCATGTCGGAAGCCATGGCCCGGTTCGCGCCCGGTTCGCGCTCGTTCATTCTCTCCGACGGGCGGCACATGATGGGGCTGGCCGATCCGGAGCGTATTAACAGTGCGTTACGCGACTACATTGCCGAAGCCGAGCGGGGCAAGACGTCCGAGCCGGCGCCGATCGACCCGCGCGCGTTCCGCCGGGCGCTGGGCAGCTTTCTGACCGGTGTCACCGTGGTCGCTACCCTGCAGGAGGACGGCAGCCCGCGCGGCTTCACCGCCAACTCGTTCACGTCAGTCTCGCTCGACCCGCCGCTCGTACTGGTCTGCATTGCCAAGACGGCTTCGAGCTGCCCCGTGTTCACCTCGGCCGCCCATTTCTCGATCAACATCCTCGCCGAGCACCAAGCATCTGTTTCCATGCTGTTTGCCTCCAAAACGGCCGACAAGTTCGCCCAGGCGGCGTGGCGGCGCGGCCCGGCTGGCAGCCCGATTATCGACGGCGTCAGCGCGTGGTTCGACTGCTACCGGCACGACGTGGTGGACGCGGGCGATCATGTGATCCTGATCGGCCGGGTCGCTGGGTTCGAGGAGCGTCCGGCCAATCCGCTCGGCTACTGCAGAGGCGCCCACGTCACCTTTGGTCTGCAGATTGACGCGCTTGCCTCGAGCGGCGGGCGGACGTTGGTCGGGGCGATCCTGGAGCATGACGGCGAGATCGTCCTTGTCGAGGACGGAAAGGGCGGACTCGACTTGCCGAAAAGCCCGGCGCTCGGCGGCGTCACGGAAGCCGACGGCCTAATCGGTTACCTGCGGCGGCTCGGCGTGGACGCGGAGCTCGGCTTCCTGTTCAGCGTTTTCGAGGACCGCGACCGCGGCGCGGGCGCGATGTCCATCGTCTACCGCGGCATTCTGCGCACGCCGCCGCAGGACGGCGCCGTCGTCACCCTCGCAAACATCGATGACATTCCGTGGGACCGGATTCGTGACGGCGCGCTGAGCGCCATGCTGCACCGCTACATCGAGGAGCGGCAGCGGGACGCGTTCGGCATCTACGTCGGCAATGCCGAGCGCGGAACCGTCCAGGGTCTCGCTCGCTCCGCCTAATCGCCCCGCAATAAGGACCATCGGACATGAAATTTTCGCTTTTCGTGCACATGGAGCGTGGTGACCTCAAGAAGCCGCACCGGGAGCTGTTCTTGGAGCTCGAGGAACTCGTGCTGACCGCCGAGCAGGCCGGGTTCAAGACTGCCTGGATCGGCGAACACCATGGGATGGACTTCACCATCGCCCCCAATCCGTTCCTGCAGCTCGCTTATCTGGGGGCCAAGACGGATAGGATCCGGCTCGGAACGGGCAACGTGGTCGCCCCGTTCTGGCACCCGATCAAGCTCGCCGGCGAAGCGGCGATGACGGACATCGCAACTAACGGCCGGCTGGATCTCGGCATCGCACGGGGCGCCTACGTCTTTGAATATGAGCGTCTCGTCCCGGGCCTCGACGCCTGGGCCGCCGGCCAGCGCATGCGCGAGATTATCCCGGCGGTGAAGAATCTCTGGGCCGGCGACTACGCCCATGAGGGCGAGTTCTGGTCCTTCCCGAAGACGACATCCTCGCCGAAGCCTATGCACGGCGAGGTGCCGATCTGGGTCGCGGCCCGCGATCCCAACAGCCACGACTTCGCCGTTACCAGCGGCTGCAACGTGCAGGTCACGCCGCTCGCGGCCGGCGACGCCGAGGTTGCCGTGCTGATGGATCGCTTCAAGACAGCGGTGGCGGCGCATCCGGAAGTAAAGCGGCCGCAGATCATGTTGCTCCAGCACACCTTCGTCGCGGACGGAGTGAACGACACGGCGTCGCTGGTCGAGGATCTCAGCAAGTTCTACGGCCTGTTCGGCGCCTGGTTCGCCAATAAGCGGCCGGTCACTCAGGCTATCATGGCGCCGCTCACCCAGGAGGAGCGGGCGGCAATGCCTCAGTTCGCGCCGGACAAGATCGCCCAGAACCTGGTCATCGGCGAGCCCGACGCGGTGATCGCGCGCCTAAAAGGCTACGAGGCGCTCGGCTTTGACCAGTTCTCGATCTGGATAGACTCCGGCATCTCGCACGCGCGCAAGAAGAAGTCGCTTGACCTGTTTATCCGCCACGTCATGCCTGCCTTCGCTTGAGCGAGGGTGCCATGACCCCGCAGCGCTTCCAGCAGTTCATCGGCGGCGCGTTCTGCGATGCCGCCGAGACGTTCGAGAGCATCGACCCGTCGACGGAGCAGCCCTGGGCGGTGATGCCGGCGGCGAACGCGGACGATGTCGACCGGGCGGTGCAGGCGGCGCACCGCGCGCTGCTTGCACCGGAATGGGCCGACATGACGCCGACCGCGCGCGGCAAGCTCCTGGTGCGGCTTGGCGACTTAGTCGCTGAGCACGCGGGGCGCCTCGCCGAGCTCGAGACGCGCGACACCGGCAAGATCATTCGTGAGACCCGGGCCCAGATCAGCTACGTGGCCGACTACTACCGCTATTTCGGCGGACTCGCGGACAAGCTGCACGGCGCGCATTTGCCGGTGGACAAGGCCGACATGGACGTGACCTTGCGGCGCGAACCGATCGGCGTGGTAGCGGCGATCGTGCCGTGGAACTCGCAGCTCTTCCTCTCGGCAGTGAAGCTGGGGCCGGCGCATGCTGCGGGGTGTACCGTGGTGCTCAAGGCGTCGGAGGATGGTCCCGCGCCGTTGCTCGAATTCGCCCGGCTGATCGAAATGGCCGGTTTCCCGAAGGGGACGGTGAGTATCCTGACCGGCTTCGGCGAGCCCTGCGGGCGCGTGCTGACCAGCCATCCACTGGTCTCGCGCGTGGCATTCACGGGCGGTCCCGGCACCGCCAAGCACATCGTTCGCAACACCGCCGAGAACTTTGCCCATACGACGCTCGAGCTCGGCGGCAAGTCGCCGGTCATCGTCTTTGAGGACGCCGACCTCGATAGCGTCTCGAACGCGGTCGTGGCCGGGATCTTCGCAGCGAGCGGGCAGAGCTGCGTGGCCGGATCGCGGCTCTACGTGCAGCGGGGCGTGTACGGACGCTTGCTCGATATACTCAAGGACAAGGCCGAGCGCATCGTGATCGGCGATCCGCAGGACACGCGCACTGAAATGGGCGCGCTCGCGACCAGGCGTCAGCGCGACGGCATCGAGGCGACGCTGGCCCGCAGCGTCGACGCCGGTGCGACCGTTATCACCGGCGGGCGACGCCCGGACTCGCAGGCAACAGGCTTCTACTTTGAGCCAACGATCGTGAGCGTCTCCGACAACGCCATTCCCTGCGTCGCCGAGGAGCTGTTCGGCCCGGTGTTGAGCGTGATGTCGTTCGAGGACGAGGCGGATGCACTCGACCAGGCCAACGACTCCCGTTATGGGCTAGCCTCCGGACTGTTCACGTCCAACCTGAGCCGCGCCCACCGGGTGATCAAGCGCCTGCATGCCGGCATCGTCTGGGTCAATACCTACCGCGCAGTATCGCCGATCGTGCCGTTTGGCGGCTACGGTCTGTCAGGCTTGGGGCGTGAGGGAGGGCTCGAGTCCATTCTCGACTACACGCGCACCAAGTCGGTTTGGGTGCGCACGTCGGACGAGCCCATCCCCGACCCGTTCGTGATGCGGTAAGACGATGATCTACGAGATGCGGACCTATCGCCTGAGGGCTGGCGCGGTGCCGACCTACCTCAAGCTCGTCGCGGAGGAAGGCATCGAGGTGCAGCAGAGCCATCTTGGGCAACTGGTCGGATACTTTTCCTCGGAGATCGGGCCACTGAACGAAATCGTCCATGTCTGGGCCTATCAGGACCTCAACGATCGCGCGGCGCGGCGTGCCAAGCTGGCAGCGGACCCGCGCTGGCGGGAGTTCATGCCGAAGATACAGGCGCTGATCGATACCATGGAGAGCAAGATCCTCGTGCCTTCGGAGTTCTCTCCGTTGCAGTAGCCACCGTCAGCTTTCGTAAAAGGGAGGAAGATCATGAAAATAACACGCAGAACACTTCTTGGCGCTACGGGCCTTTCCTTGCTGCATGCCAGTATCGGATCCGCCGCGTCGAAGGACATCGTGTTCACGTCCTGGGGCGGCACGACACAGGACGCTCAGAAGAAAGCCTGGGCTGACCCCTTCCAGAAGAGCTCGAGCATCCGCGTCAAGATGGATGGGCCGACCGACTACGGCAAGCTGAAGGCCATGGTCGACAGCGGCAACGTAAGCTGGGACGTGGTAGACGTTGAGGGCGATTTCGCCGTGGTGGTGGCAAAGCAGGGCTTGCTCGAAAAGATCGACTTCTCGATCGTCGACCGGGCCAACCTCGATCCACGCTTCACGTCCGACTACTACGTCGGCAGTTTCTATTACTCGTTCGTGATCGGGTTCAACAAGGCGGCCCTCGGCAAGGAGCCAAAGACGTGGGCGGATTTGTTCGACACGAAGGCGTTCAGCGGCAAGCGCACCTTCTACAAATGGTCAGCGCCGGGGGTGCTCGAGATCGCGTTGCTGGCCGATGGAGTGGCGCCAGACAAGCTGTATCCGCTCGACTTGGATCGGGCATTCCGCAAGCTGGACACGATCAAGTCCGAGATCGTCTGGTGGAGCGGCGGCGCGCAGTCGCAGCAATTGCTCGCGTCCGGCGAGGCGGCTCTCGGCCAGTTCTGGAACGGCCGCGTGTTCGCGGTGCAGAAGGAGCAGGACGGCATTGGGATCTCCTGGGAGCAGAACCTCACCGCCGCAGATCTCCTGGTCGTGCCGAAGGGCACGAAGAACAAGGAAGAGGCCATGAAGTTCCTGGCCATGGCGACCTCCGCCAAGGGGCAGGCCAACATGGCGGCCCAGACCAACTACGCGCCGGTCAACACCGAGTCGGCCAAGTTGATGCCCGCCAAGGACCGGGCGATGCTGCCGGACCAGCATACGCAAGGCCAGATCGACCTGGATATGGCCTACTGGGCGGCTCACCGCGAAGAGATCGGCAAGCGCTGGTACGAGTGGCAGGTCAAGTAGACTCTCTCTGAAAGGTTCGGGACGTCGTCGGCGCCCCGACCTTCGCCACTCCCGAACCAAAAGCACGGCCTGAAGGCCTGGCGAGGAAACGATGAGCACGACAATTCTCGCAGGAGCACCGAACCAGGCGGTCACGCGCCGGCCGAGCCGAGTATCGGGCATCTGGCCCACCTCGCCGGCGCTCATGCTCGTGATCGTATTCTTCGTGGCACCCGTGCTCGGCCTGCTCCTGCGCAGCGTACTCGACCCGCAGCCAGGGCTGCAGAATTATGCTGAAGTATTCGCGTCGACGACATATTTGCGCGTCTTCACCAACACGTTCGTGGTGGCGACCGCCGTCACCACGGTAACGTTCTTGCTGGCCTTTCCCGTCGCTTGGTTCCTAGCAGTTGCCCCAAGCCGTTGGGCGTCCCTCCTCTTCGCCGTCATCCTCCTGTCGATGTGGACGAACCTGCTGACCAGGACCTACGCGTGGATGGTACTGCTGCAGCGCACCGGAATCATCAACAAGACCCTCATGAGCTGGGGGCTGATCTCGTCGCCTCTGCCGCTGATCAACAACCTGATCGGCGTCACCATCGGCATGACCTACATCATGCTGCCGTTCATGGTCTTGCCGCTGCAGGGCACGATCCGGAGCCTTGACCCGGCGACGTTCCGGGCCGCCTCGCTCTGCGGCGCCAGCCGGCTGCAGGTGTTCACCCGCGTGTTCATGCCGCTGGTGGGCTCCGGCATTGGCGCCGGCGTGCTGATGGTCTTCGTCATGTCGCTCGGATACTTCGTCACCCCGGCCCTGCTCGGCGGCACGTCCAACATGATGCTGGCCGAGCTGATAGCCCAGCTTGTGCAGTCGCTGCTCAACTGGGGGCTAGCGGGAGCGGCGGCGCTTATATTGCTGGTCGTTTCGCTGAGCATCTACGCGGTCCAGTTCCGCTTTTTTGGCCTGCGTGCCGCAGGCGAAGTGGAGTAACCTCATGCTGCTCGATTTCGACCGCCTAGGCGCGCTGCGTGCCGTCCTCTCCGGCATCGCCGTCCTGGTCGGCGCATTCCTCCTTCTGCCGGTCGTGGTGATCGTCCTGCTCTCGTTCGGCTCGTCGCGATACCTGCAGTTCCCGCCGCCGGCATGGACGCTGCAATGGTACGCGGACCTGTTCGACGATCCCGATTGGCTGGCCTCGTTCGTAACCAGCGCCGAGATCGCGGTCGTGGTCGCCATTGTAGCGACCGTGCTCGGGCTGATGGCGTCATTCGGGCTCACGCGCGGACGGTTCCCCGGCAAAGAGGTGCTGCGGGCATTGTTCCTGACCCCGATGGTCATGCCAGTCGTGGTCTTCGCCGTCGCGCTCTACGCATTCTTCCTGCGGCTGCAGCTTAACGGAACATTCATCGGGTTCGTCATCGCGCACGTCGTCATCGCGCTGCCGTTCGCGATCATCTCAATCAGCAACTCACTCGAGGGCTTCGACAAGAGCATCGAGGACGCCGCCGTGCTCTGCGGCGCGTCGCCCCTGGAAGCGAAGCTGCGAGTCACGCTGCCGGCCATCAAGGCAGGCTTATTCGGGGCCGTCATCTTATCATTCCTGGCATCTTGGGACGAGGTGGTGGTGGCCATCTTCATGAGCAGCCCCGACTTGCAGACGCTGCCCGTCCGCATCTTCACGACGCTGCGCCAGGACCTTTCCCCGGTGATTGCTGCCGTTTCGACCATACTCGTCGCGATGACCGTACTGTTGATGGTCGTCGTGGCCATCTTCCGCAAAGGAAAGTACGCATGACTGAGCCATTCCTGTCCATTCAAGGGATCGAGAAAACCTACGGTTCGGTCGTTGCCGTCCAGGACGTCTCGCTTGACATTGCCCAGGGCGAGTTTGTCACTTTCCTCGGGCCGTCTGGGTCGGGAAAGAGCACCACGCTTTACGCCATCGCCGGCTTCCTCGAACCATCGAAGGGCGACATACTTCTGAACGGCAAGTCACTGCTGGACGTGCCGTCGAACAAGCGCAACATCGGCATGGTGTTCCAGCGCTATACGCTGTTCCCGCACCTGACCGTTGCCGACAACGTCGCTTTCCCGTTACGGGTGCGCCGCTGGGCCAAGGCGGAGGTGGACGCCAAGGTGGCAGCCATGCTGAAGCTGACGCGGCTCGACAAGATGGCGGACCGCATGCCGGCGCAGATGTCGGGCGGGCAGCAGCAGCGGGTCGCGCTGGCGCGCGCGCTCGCCTATGATCCGCCGATCCTGCTGATGGACGAGCCGCTCTCGGCGCTCGACAAAAAGCTGCGGGAAGAGATCCAGCTTGAGATCAAGCGCATCCACAACGAGACCGGGGTGACGATCCTGTACGTTACCCACGATCAGGAAGAGGCGCTGCGCCTGTCGGATCGAATCGCCCTGTTCAATTCAGGCCGGATTGAGCAGATCGGAACCGGGCACGATCTGTATGAGAAGCCTGCGTCGCGCTTCGTGGCCGGCTTCATCGGCAACTCCAACTTTCTCGAGGGCAAGCTGTCCCGAGCTGATCGGAGCATTCTCCTGCCGGACGGGACGACGATCAACGGGCTGACCCTCGACAAGCTCGGCCCGCTACGAGAGGAGGTCGCGATCATGATCCGGCCCGATCACTTCCGTTTGCACGACGGGAGGGAGGCGGCTTCCATGCTTCGGGGCACGGTGACGGATACGACCTACCTGGGCGAATACACCCAGCTCGCGGTCACCACGTCCTGGGGTGCGGCGCTTTCGGTCCGGCTTCCGCAGGATGATCGCGCGGACGCGGTCCAGAAGGGGCAGCCGATCACGTTGACCTGCGCTCCCTCCAACGTGCGGATCTTCTGAAACAATGTCTGCATTCGATCCCCGAATTGCCCAGACGGGGCGTGGTTCATATACGGGTTACAGCTTGAGCCGAGTTGACGTTGCCGGGTCGGATGACGGCACCCTGATGTTTTCAGGTGCGGTGCGAGATGGATCGATGTGTTGGCGCAGCAGCGAGGCTGCCGGGAGGTAACCGTAAGGACCTGGCCATTCAGGTACTGGCGCGATCAGAGACGGTCAGCGACCTGGCGGCCC
>JAABUX010008007.1_pt1 | contig 12273 bp, 12 predicted proteins | sample 5561851 | NCBI WGS metagenome assembly JAABUX01 (sample SAMN10711883, study PRJNA513361) | rock metagenome | isolation source: Antarctica rocks | place: Antarctica: Victoria Land, Richard Nunatak red sandstone | collected 2016-01-03 | reverse complement strand
TCCCCCCCCCCGCCCCCCGCCCCCCCCCGCCGCCGCCCCGCCCGCGCCCCCCCCCCCCCCGCCGGCGGCGGGCGGCGCCCCCGCCGGCGCCGCGGGCGCCGGCGCCGGCCCCGCGCCCGCCCGCGGCGCCAGCCCCGCGCCCGGCGCCGTGGTGGGCAAGAATGCGTCCGCGCCGCGGCCGCCGCCGGGCCGGCCGCCGGTCGCGCCGGCCGCGCACGCCGCCCCCGGCCCCAGCCCCGACCCCGGCGCCGCGTCCGCAGCAGGCCGCGGCGCCCTGGCGGCCGCGGCCGCCGCGCCTGCGCCCACTACCAGCACTATAGTGGTTTCCGCGTTTGCGCAGTCCGCGGCGACGCCAGCGGCTGGCGACGAGCCCGAGGCCGAACAGAGCTGGCGAGGGCACAGCCGCTCTGCTGGTGCGCCAGTGCTTCTGTTCGTATGTCAGTCAATCAGCAGGTTGCATCGCTTGCTTCAGCAGGCATACAGGGCAGGGGCCGTGCATGTCTCGTCTACACCTGGTGTGATTGGCTTGTAGGAATGCCAAGTAGCCACTGTCTGTCTAATGCTACAACGGCTGGCACTGCATGTTGTGTTTCTATGCGTTGCGCGTGTCTTTTGAAACTCTGTGTGGCGAGTCCAAGCTGACATGCATGTTTAGTTGCACACCCCTGGGCTGGTTACAACTGCCCTGTGTGGCGCTGCATGCGCAGACGCGGCGAACGATGCGGGCGTCTACGGCGAGATCGACCCGCTGCTCAAGGAGATTGAGACAGCCACGCACAAGGCGCGTCCCTCCTGGGCGTGGTGCAGGACTTGCAGGGCTCCATGCACACCGGCAGTGTGAGGCAGGCCAGCGGTGGCTGGCCCGTAGGTTGCAAGGGCTTAAAAGTCATGTTTACAGATGTAGGATTGGGCGCGACTGACGCGTAAGCTGCTGGGCTGCAGGCAGCCGAGCTGGCACGCGATGCCGCCAAGGATGCAGCCACCAAGGCACGCCCGCGCCCCCTCTTCAAGTGTGCTCCTTCGGCAGAGCGTGCGTGCGCAGGTGCTGGGCGTCTGCCGCATGCAAACATGCTCCCTCTGCAGAGCCAATTCGCGCAGGTGCTGGGCATCTGCTGCGTGCGAGTCTCTGGCCCACGGCCTTCTTGTGGGCCTAACCCTAACCCTTGCGCCCGCCGCGGTTCAGCTGATGGGCGGCGCGGCGGAGGCGCGGCAGAACCTGTCCAAGCTCGCGACAGATGTGTCGTCCTGGTGGGCCAACCTGGACCCGGTCCCCAAGGCGCCAGACACGCCGAAGGCCTGCGCGGCGGGCGCGCCCGAGAGCAAGGCGCGCCCCCGCGGTTGGCGGCTGCTTGCGCCCATGTGGCAGCCTGATGCCACAACCGGGCACCAGCCCGGCCTTCAAGAATGCAGAGCTGGCCGCGGTGTGCGCTGTGGGGGATCGCTGGCACGGACAAAGCGCTCGAGCAGCGCCGAGCACCGAGGTATTGTCTGCCCAAGTCATTGTATTCGGGTATCCGCACTCGCCGCGCCCACGCGGCGGCTGCCACGGAGGCGCCGCGCCCGGCAGCCTGCGAGCGGTGGGGAAGCCCGCTGATGCATGCGGGCGCGGCCGCGGCAGGCGGCGGGGGAGCTGGCGGGCCTGTTCGGGCTGCCGGCGGGCGAGGAGGTGCTGGAGAGCTTCGCCTGCGCGCTGGTGCAGACGTACGGCTGCCAGCACAACGCACTCACGCCGCCGCGCGAGGCGCGCCGCAGCCCAAGCTGCTGCAGTTGCAGCCGGCCCCTGCCCCCTGCCCGCAACGTGTTCAGGAGGTTCATTTTAACCCTATAAAAAGTGGTACGATAGGGTTTGTAAGCAGAGGTCTCCCACCAGAAGGCGCGGCCGAAGCGTCTGCACCAGGAGCGGCGGCACGCCCTGCTTGGAGAGGCCAGCGCTGGCATGCTGAGGCTGGCAGGCACTCGACTGCCGGCCTTGTAGTCAACGAGGTTCGCAGCAATGTCTTAAGAGCAGGGCCACCAGGCAGTCTGCGTGTTTTCATGTGTGCGGCCAGGTGGCCTTGAACGGCATGCTGGTGTACGCACGGCAAGGTGCCGATGCGGGGCCGCGCCGGCGGCGCAGGTCATATTCGCGGGGAAGCTGTACGTCACCGGCCGCCGTGCCTGCTTCCACGCGCCGGCGGAGCGCGTCACGTTCGCGCTCGCGCACGACGACCTGCGCGCCGTGGCCAAGCTGCCGGCGGCGCCGGGCGCCAAGGCCGGCGCGCGCCCGCCGCCGGCCGCACCCGTGCCGGCATGTTTGGCGGGGGCGCTTGGTAGCTCAGCGCCACACGGCGACGTGGGGCCTGCGCCGGGTGCACTCCGTTCTTGGCACGTGCATGGGGCGGAGTGGTGTGTGCATCAGTGCCCAGATATCAGTGCCCGGGGCGGAGTGCCTTGTGACCACAGGAGCGCAGCCTGTGTAAGGCAGGGCGCTCCATATTAGTGGTCTCGCCCGGATAGGGCTAGGGCTCCTAATTCTAACCTGTACGCAGGCGGGGCGGGCGCGCTGCGGCTGGAGGTCGGCGAAGCGCAGTGGGTCGTGCTGCGCCTGGCGCCGCGCGACGCTGACCCCGCGCTTGCGCTGCTGGAGCACCTGAGCACCTCCTCCTAATTCGGTACCGTCCTACCCTAGCCTCTACCCTATGCTGGAGCACCTGAGCACCTCCTGACGACTTGAGGCGCGCATCTGGAAGGCGCCGCCTGCAGACGCGCGCCTAGGGTTTCGCTGGCCGAAGGCGCGCTGGACCTGGGGCGCTGAATGTTATCCGCCCCAGCGGCCTTCGCCTGCCGCCTCGTCATGTCCTTTCTTGAAATGGGTTCGCACCGAGGGAGGTCTTCGTCATGAGCTAGCGGCGTGGGATGGGGACACGCTCTGCATCGGCGGTAAATTAGAGCCTGATGGTTCGTGGGTGCAGTTAGGCGTGTTCGCGTTTGGTCGGGCAGTGGAAGCCGGCACGCCTGGGACAGGGTCTGGCAGAGGCCTAGGTCTGTTTGCCGCAGCGCCCCATGCAGCGCAGCGTGCCTGTGTTGGCAGGCGCGCGTGCCCAGCACGGCCCCCTGCGCGAGAGCGCTGGTGTGAATAACGCGGGCCGGAGGGCGATGGTAGGTGGCGGAAAGGAACGGGCGCGCATGGCATCCTGGCCATGCTCTTGTACTTTATGTTGTATGGCGTAGGCCTCGTCTGGGGCCCTGCCCCGGGTGCAGGAAGCGTACCTAGAGGCTAGAGGCTTGACGAGCACCAAGACAAGACACAAGAGGCCTGACGCCTGCATGCTTGTTTCCTGGTGCAATAAGCTGCCCGACGTGCGGGCTTTCCGATGCAAGAGCACCTTTGTGCATGCCTTTTGTAGCGCTGAGGTGTTTGGTGCATGTATGCATACATGCACACCGCATTGCTCAGGCCGGGCAGTCGCTTGGCGGCCACCAACCCACGTTGCCTGCTCTGGAGCGTTTCCGTGCTTGCAAGGGGGAGTGCAGCTGTGTGATTGCTTCGACTTCCAACACGTGGTGTAGCCTAGACATAAGGATGTCTCGGTCATGTTACCTGGCACAGTTGTATGTGGTATAGGTATACCAGTAGCAGTGCGCCCGATAGGCTGAAACTTGGCGCATGGTTGCATACAACGTCAAAGTCTGCGTGATGAGTATGTTTGATGTGTTGAGTATGTATGACTATCTGAAGTATGACAATCTGAAGTTCATGGCCTGCATGCACACCATTTCGCCCGCACCACATGCCCATGCACTTGGTGCTTGAGTCCATGTACCACTTTTTCTTTCCTGTTGCAAAGAAAGCAGTCCCGACTTTTGCACATCTACGCAGCTCTGCCAAAGAACACAGGCAACGCCAAAAGGCAGTATAAGCTGTAAGACCAGGAGAGTGTGCATGCGCGCGCACTTCCAAGGTGCAAACTGAGTGCGTGGCCGGCAGCAGCCCAACTGGCTCTCCTGGAGCCGCCATGCCCTTTGGGCAGCTCGTCATCGGCCCGCCGGGCAGCGGCAAGACCACCTACTGCAACGGCATGCAGCAGTACCTGCGCCTGCTGGGCCGCAAGGCGGCAGTGGTTAACCTGGACCCAGCCAACGACGCGCTGCCATACGAGTGCGCCGTCGACGTCGGCGAGCTGGTCTCCCTGGAGGCTGTCATGGAGCGCATGAGCCTCGGCCCCAACGGCGGTGCGCAAGAGAGCGCACTGCCGCTCAGGCGTGCTCTGGCCAGGCCAGTAAACGGGCGAGGGCGCTGTGTGCTGCCCATGGGCGGGGCCTGGCCTCTCGCCCAGACCAGGCACCGAGCCCGTAGCGCCGCAAGCAGCTGTACATTGCAAAGCTGCCCGTGTCGCGCAGGCCTCATCTACTGCGCCGACTACCTGGCGCAGAACCTGGACTGGCTCGAGCAGCGGCTCGCGCCACTCGAGGCAGGTCCGCCTCGCGCCCGCTCCTGTGGCAGACTTGGCAGACTTGCCACAGCCGCTGAGCGGGCCGCGAGCGCGGCAGCGCTGAGGCGGCCCGGGCCGTGCGGCGCGCAGAGGGCTGCTACGTCCTGTTCGACTGCCCCGGCCAGGTGGAGCTGTTCACGCTGCACGGCAGCCTGAAGGCCGTCATCGCCGCCATCACCGACCGCTGGCACTACCGGTGCGCCGCCGCGCCGCTGCCAGCCTGCAGTTGAAACTGGCTGGCCGTGTGCGTCGCAGCCAATGCGCGCCCAGCTGGAAGCCTGTGCAGCGGCGTGCCTGTGGCAGGCCAAAACATGCACGACGTCTGCACAGGGCTCCAGACTAAGGCCGAGCGTCGGCGGCATAACCGTTGGACGTGCACACGTGGAGCGGCTCCGGGTTTGCGCCATGGGGCAGCCGTTGGAGCTCGTGGGGCGGCCGCACGCTCGACGCGCCTGCCTGCGGCGCGGGAGCAGGCTGGTGGCGGTCTCGCTGGTGGACTCGCACCTGTGCGCGGACCCGGGCAAGTACCTGGCGGCGCTGCTGCTGAGCCTGGCGACCATGCTGCACCTGGAGCTGCCGCAGGTCAATCTGCTGTCCAAGGCGGACACGGTGGCCGCGCTCGGCCGCCTGGCTTTCAGCCTGGACTACTACACCGAGGTGGGGCCGCGTGCAGCCCCGCGCCCTGCCCGCCCGCTCATGCATGACGTGCAGTGCGGCCAGGCAAGGCGGCGGGTACCTTATACTCCCTTGTTGCATGGGACGGACGGCCCGCGCCGCCTGCCGCCAGGCGTGCATGCGCTGCGCAGGCTGGGCCGCTTGGGGACGCCTCAGCCGAGGCAAGGCCCCTGCCGTCGGATATGTGTTGGGTAGGGTTAGGCGTGCCCTACCGCAACCCTAGAGAGCGCCCGCGACGCGCGCAGGTGGGCGACCTGTCGCGCCTGGTGGACACGATGGGCCAGAGCGCGTTCGGGCGGCGGCACCGCGCGCTATCGGCGGCGCTGGCCGAGACGGTGGAAGACTATGGGCTTGTGCGCTTCACGCCGCTGGCCATCGAGGCGCGCGCGCCCTAAGCCCCAGCTGGGCGCATGACTCCCAAGCATGACGCAAACTTCCGTGTAAGCACTGATCCAATCCCATGCTCGCGCAAGCTAGCTGGGAGTACTGTTCCAGCGGCCAGACAACCTGGACAGGCTCGAGGGTATGCAGGTTGTCCCCAGTGGCCCTTTACCAAGCAGCCCGTCCCCGCGCCTGGCCTGCCATGCTCGCGCCTCAGCTCTGCGCCAACACCTGCCTGTGCATGCAGCTTCCGGCCAGCCTGAGCCTGCGGCAGAGGCGCGAGAGCGCGCAGCGCACACTGGCGCCGGCTGGCAAGGCCCCGGCTTCTCACCTGCCCGGCCGGCGGCTGGCGGCGCACCGCACTGTTCGGAGCGCTGGCCTGAGGTCGCGTGCAGCCGCAATTGGGTCACCAGCCCGTGCGTACCCGCTTGAAGGTGCTCGCGGCTCGGGCAGGACCGCGAGAGCGTGCAGCGCGTGCTGGCGCTTGCGGACAAGGCCAACGGCGCCGTGTTCGCCCGGCTGGCGGCTGGCGGCGGCGCCGCGGCGGCGGTCCCGCCGGAGCTCGCGTACGGCGCGGCCGCGGCGGACAGCGGCGCGGAGGGCGCGTGGGAGCGCTACGGTCACGGCAGGGAGGGCGGTATCGGGGAATTTGGCGGGGGGCCAACGCAGGCAACGGCCGCCACGAGCGGCTACGTTGCCGGCGGTGCGGCGGGCTGCGGGCGTGGCGGGGGCGGAGTGGGGGTGGGCGCTGGGACACCCAGTGGGGGCCCTGCGGGGGATGGCTGCGCCGCGGGCACAGCGGCGGGTGGCCAGACGCAGCCAGGGGGTCAGAGAGGGCCCAGCGGGGCTTGCCCAGAGTCCGTGGGCCCATGCGGCTATCCTCCGGGGCCCAGCATGGTGTGGCAAGGTCCTGCAGGCGTGTCTGGTGGCGGGGGCAACGAACTGGGTGTGGTGCGGGAGCGGGCCATGGGAGCGGGGCGCGGGGGCGGCGGTCATGGCCGGGCACCTGGACCAGCGGGCGCCGGCAGTGTGGCAGACCCTGGCTAGATGGGCCCCTGCCTCGGTTAAGCTGGAGTGGGTCCATAGGTAAACGGCCTTCCGTTCAGAAGCAGCACGACCTGGTGGCTACATGCAGGCAGGCCAAGTAGGTTGCCTGCTGCTTAGCGCTTGCACTGCTAGCCTTACAGCCATGCCTTACACACAGAGGAACACTCCTTCGAAATCAAGGCAACTGCGCTATCGCTACGTGTAGAGTGAAGAGTAATATCTTGCGCTTCATTCCATGCAGCAAAGCAAGCATCATGCAGACATGCAGAGTGGTACACCAACATGAACACGGACCAAGCAACGCCCCCAGATGACACAAGAGTTCTTTGCTGACAGACACAGGGCACCAGGAGCAGGAAATGTACTGTACAGTAAAACAGTATACAGGGACCAAACGCTAAGCAAAGACCATCTATACATGTGAGCAACAGTGTGCATGCCATGCAGGAGTTTGCCACTGGGTTCCTCCGACTGGGTTCCTGGAGTTGGTTGCCACAGCACAGTGGCCTCAGTGCCACAGTGACACAGTGCCACAGCACAAACGAGCGCACACGAACACACTTGCCCAGCTTGACCAGCCACCGATACAATGCACTGCAAAGCAACAGAGGCGCCCAACTCGATCCGGCAAACCACCAGGCGGGGCACACAACCGACAGGACACTGCGCTGGCTGTATTCCGGCAAGCTCGCGCCTATATACAAGTGCGCAGCACCCGTGAGCAGACTTGCCAGTTATTCAGCTCAGTGTTGTGCGCTCGCAGCACAAGCAGCGGCGACGGCATGGCGCCTTGCGCCCTCAGAACACCAGGTAGCGCCGCACGAGCTGGCGCGCCAGGCCGGGCGCGCCAGTCGCGCGGTACAGCTGCGCCAGGTTGTGCGCGGCCTCGCGCTTTAGGCACAGCGCGCTCGCTTTCGGGGCGCCTGCGCCGTCCAACCAAGGTGCCGCGGGGTCCTGGCCGTCAGCCGCCGCCGCGTTGGGGTCCAGGGTATGGCCAGGGTCGGGGCCGGGCTCCGCGAGCGCGCGCTCGTACAGCGGCACGGCCAGGTGCAGCAGGCCCATCTGGTGCGCCGCGCGGCCCAAGTTGTAGGCGGCCTCCTGCGGGTTGCGCCGCAGCGCCGCATACTCCTGCCGCCGCCGCGGGGAGGCGGGTGTCGGCGCGGCGGCCGCGTCACCGTAAACGCCGAAGGAGACCACGCGCGCTGATGCGCAACGTATCCGCTTTCAAGAGAGATGTAAAAATTAATTTTGCCGTGTGCGGCGCTAGCAGTGGGCGCATGCATGTCAGCAGTGCTGAGGCCCGCCAGCAGCGCCCAAAGCCTCGTGCAAGGCTCCTGCACCTCCCGGTGGTTGGTTAAAAATGCTGCACACACACGCTGAACCACGTGGCGCAAGGCGCGGAGGCTGCCGCATGGCTGCCTGGGCGGGGCGGCGGGGCGCGGCGCCTGCAGGCAGGCGAACGCGGCGAGCAGTGCGCGGTCGCGGTCGGGCACGCACTTGGTCAGCGCCTGCGCCAGCTGCAGCGCGCCCAGGCACAGCAGCGGCAGCGGCTCGGTCGGCGCCAGCCGGTGCGCAGCCATGTACTGCGCCGCCGCGTGGCCCTGCGCACCAGGGTTTGTGACAGGGTGTCAGCATGTGCACGCTTCAGCCCGGGCTTGCGACCGCGAGTGTACAAAGCTGCCCTGCCAGCTGCCGGGCAGCGCCTGCCCGGCAGGCGCCTGCGTGAGAGCGCAGCTACTGCATCTGAAACAGGCACTCGAGCTGGCCCAGTCGGCGCGCGCGCCCGCCAGCCTGCACTGCTGGCCTGAGCAGCGGCAGCGGCGCTGATGGCGCCAGGAATAGCGCTCCTCACCAGCCCAGGGCAGCACGGACTCTTCAGCGAGCGGACGGTACCGGGCTCTCTTCCTGAGCAGTGCTGCAGCGGCCGGCTGCGCGGGCCGAGCACAGGCGGGGGCGGGCGTGCGCGGAGGGGCGGGCGTGCGCAGAGGGGCGCGCCGGCGCGGATCCGGCGAGCGCATGGCCGAGCAGCAGGCGCACGGGCACGCTGCGCGGGCACTTCTCGCGCAGGTTCCCGAGCAGCTTGACGGGCATGCGCGCAGCCGGGCCCTGCGCACGCGCGCGTTGTGACAGCGCGCGCGCGGGCGCTGGCCCCCACCCTTTGTGAGAGGGCGCAGCGACCCGCCCCTAGCAGGGGGCAGGCCGGCATCGCCTTTTCTGAACCCCACAAGCCCCTCCCACCGCCATGACAGACCCGCGGTCACTGCGGCGAGGCGCCTGGCGCCTGGCCTGTTGTGCTGCTGCGTGACGTCAGACAACAGTGCCTGTGTCGCTGCCCACGCTGCCCTTGCCGCCCATGCTGAACCCTACCCATAACCCTATGACCAGGCACGCGCGCCTGCAGGGCGAGCGCGCGCGTGACCAGGTTCCAGACCAGCGCGCTCTCCGGCCAGCGGCTCGCGCACGCCTTGAGCTCGCGCAGCGCGCCGCCGGCGTCGCCCAGCGCGAGCGCCGCCTCCGCCTGCACCATGCGCAGCGAGTCGCGGTTGGCCCTGCGCGCGGGCGAGCGCGCGGGGCTGTCGCCGGTCCCGCGCCCCCGCGGGTAGCCCCGCAGGGCGGCCTGGGTCAGCTGCGCCAGGTGCGTCCAGCTTCGAACCTGGACAATACGTTGGAGAACGAGGTCTGCACGTTGCGAACAAGGTCCGCTCGGGCGCGGCTGTCCAGCACGGCTGCTGCGGCTGACCGTGCCTGGCCGCGCCGACCAGCGCGCCGCAGCACCGGCGGCCCGGCGGGCGCGCGCGCCTGTTCGTGAAGCGCTTGCCGGCGACCGTCAGCAGGCTCCCGGCAATGGCGTCTGCGTCGCGCGGCTGGCCGCAGCCCAACATGATGCGCAGCATGCGCAAGAAGGCGTCGAAGTCGCGCTGCGGTGCCAGCCAAGTGGCCGCCTGTCAGCCAGCCTGTGCCAAGCAGTCTGCCATCGCGCCAGTCACGCCAGAACGTGCACGCTGCAGGGCCTCGGCGCAGCGCCCGAGTCACTTGCGCGTATGATGGGCGCGAGCACAGACGCGACTTGAGGTATCCGGCGGCCTGTAATGTTGCAGCAGCTGGGCACCTGGTCGTGCAGGATGTCGGGGAAGCACGGCGCGGCGGCGCGGCTGTCGCCCTCGCCCTCGCTCTCGGTCGCCGCCGCGATGGCCTCCGCCTCCTCGTCCGCGCGCCGCACGTGCGGCTTGCGCCGGTCGCGCGACACAAAGCCCTGCGCGCACCCCGCGAGCCACGGCCTGCTGCAAGCGCACCCCATGAGTCGCAGCGCGCTGGCGGCACACCCCGTGAGTCACAGCCTGCTAGAAGCGGGAGTGAAGGAACCGAGCCTTCCCCTTGAGAGACCACCAGCTCAGAGCCTGATGGCCGCACCCCGGCCACGCAGGAGTGGCGGCGCACCGTGAAGACGGTGCCGCGCTCGGCCTCGCCCGCGTGGCGGCGGTGCGCGCGGCGCGCGCGGCGGCGCAGCGCCTTGCGCACGGCCGGGTCCCAGCCCTGGCCGCCCGCGTCCGCCTCCAGGCTCAGCTGGCGCAGCGTGGCCACCGCCACCGGCTGCATGGTGTCCAGGTACGCTTCCTGCCGCGGCGCGCGCCGTGCACGTCAGCAAGCGCAGCTCCTCTCGGCTGGCTGGCCCCGGACGGCGCACCACCCAGCCCCCGGCTGCCGACCCTCCTCCAGGTGCTGATAATCCAGCAGGCGCGCGACCACTGGCGACGCGGCCATTTGTGCGCGCCCTGCCGCGCCCGCCGCTCCCTAAGCGCACTGGTGAGTGCGGAGCGCGCTGCTGGCAGGGCCGCCACATGGTCCCCAGACAATGCAGCCGCTGGCTGCTGGAGCACTGGCCGGAGGCACTGCTTGCCGGCCATCAGACATCCTTGGGCCCCGGGCGACCGCGTAGGCAGGAGCCCCGCAACATCAGCAGGGCGAGCAAGCAGCAGAGCGTGTGCAGAGCGAGCACAGTCCGACACGTGCGCGCGGGCGCGCCGGGCGGCCCAGACGCAGCCGAAGCTCCGCGCAGCGCAGCGTCACACAAAATAATAACGAGAAAGTGAATATAAAGCGCATGTGCAGCATGCAAGGCGCGAGCACGGGCTGGCGGGCGCGCCAGGCAGCCAGGCGCAGCCACAGCGCTGCGCGGCGCAGCGTGTCAACAACAAGGAACAGAGCGGGTGCCGAGCGTGCACGGCGCAAGCACGAGCTGGTGAGCGCGCCGGGCGGCGCAGGCGCAGCCAGAGCTCCGCGCGGCGCAGCGTCAGCGGCAGCCCGACCTCGCCCGGCTCGCCCTCGGGCGCGCTCTCCAGCACCGCAAGCGCGGCCGCGGGCGCGCCCGCGCTGACGTGCAGCTCTGCGAGCGCTAGCGCCGCCTCCAGCCGCCGGCCGGCGGGCGCGGCGCCGTCTGCGCAGTCACAGCATCGCTCTGGAAGATCTGTGTCCTCACACGGCTGGACCGGCACCATTCTGCACGCTTGCACTTGCACCACATATGCTTCTGACACAGCGGCAGGGGCTGCCTACACAGACATGCACGTCCGCCGGTGCCAGCGGCCACTCCCGGTGCCAAGCGGGTGGCGCTCACGGCGCCGCGGGTTCCGCAGCTCGACCGTGCACTCAGAATGATTACCTCATGCGCTGCGGGGTGTCCATACGCGGCGGAGTAATGGCGCCGGGCTCTGGACGGAGCATCGAGCGCTGCAGACAGCTGCATGAGGCAGACGGGTGCGCTTGCTTGTTTACCCACTCACGAACATAAGGTCATGGAGAGGGCGCGCCATCCAGCACGGCCTGGTACAAGCCGACCGCGTCTGCGCTTCGGCCCAGCTGCGCGTGGCACTGCGCGATGCGCTCCAGCAGCGCGAGCGTGTCGTAGTCCGGGTGCGCACGGGCACGCTTAAAGAAGCGCAGCGCCTGCACGGCCCGCTCCGCATGTGCGAGAGCTCCGGACCTGCTGGGAGCAGCTCAGGCGCTGCGTTCTCTGGATCACCCTCCACCAGCAGCAAGACCTCTGTGGTCATACCATACTGGCGGCAAAGCGCATGTGCAAGCATACCTCTAGGGCACAGCTTTTGAGCTGGACTTGGGTACGTTCCTGTTCGGGCCGGCTGCACTGACCCCTGACTGCGCACGCGCGCCAGTCTCAGGACGTCTCCATGGTGCTGCAGCCCAGGCCGCGGGTTGGCCAGGGGGCGGCGTGCCTCTTCAGGCTCGCCGCGGTCGAACAGGAAGTTGCCGATCTCGACAAACAGGTCCGCGAACTGCGCCTCGTGCTCCGCCAGCAGCGGCCGCAGCAGGCACACGGCGGCCGGCGTGTCGCCGCCCGCCGCCGTGCACTGCGCCAGCTTGACCTGCGCGGCGCTGCGCGGCTGGGGAAGGGCTCGCAGGGGTGCAGGGATTTGCGCCTCCCCGCGGCGGCCGATGAAGATGGCCAACGTGACAGTGGCCCTCCCATGTCGGGACATGTACGCATGGTGCAGCAGCCGTGTTGCTGCCAGCGTCATGCACACCTTCACGCAGACCTGCATCAGACTGGCCTAATTCATGGTAAACCCAGCAACACGCTGCCAGCGCCAGGCCACACAGCACTTGCGGCGCGTTCACACTCTATGCTGATGCGAGGGGCGCAGCAGCAACAGCTCCTGGCATAACGCAAAAGAGAGTCTAT
>JAABUX010008005.1_pt1 | contig 12273 bp, 13 predicted proteins | sample 5561851 | NCBI WGS metagenome assembly JAABUX01 (sample SAMN10711883, study PRJNA513361) | rock metagenome | isolation source: Antarctica rocks | place: Antarctica: Victoria Land, Richard Nunatak red sandstone | collected 2016-01-03 | reverse complement strand
CCAATGGGGATCGTGCGCACAACAGGGTCGGGACCGGCGGACCGGGTGACGGCCAGCCCGCTCACGCCCAGCAGCGCGATCAGCCCCGCCGCCAACGGCGCCCGCCACCTACGTCTCGTCACTCCTCACGCTCCTCGCGCTATGCTTATACTATACGCACATCCAGACCATAACAAGGAGGCGACGATGACGACGACATCCCAGATCCCCGCGACGCGCGAGCCGGCGCTCGACGACGTGCGCGTGGCGGCGAAACGGCTGCGCGGCGTGGTGGCGCACACGCCCTTGCTGTACCCCGTCACGCCCGGCTTTCCGCTGGCCGGCGCGGTCATACTCAAGCCCGAGAGCCTGCAAGTCACCGGCTCATTCAAGCCGCGCGGCGCCTACAACAAGCTGGCCAGTTTGCCCGACGCGGAACGCGCGCGCGGCGTCGTGGCTTTCTCCTCAGGCAACCACGCGCAGGGCGTGGCCTACGCCGCGCGCCTGCTCGGCGCGCCTGCGACGATCATCATGCCCACGGACGCGGTGCCGGCCAAGCTTGAGGCCACCAAGAGGCTCGGCGCCGAGGTCATACAGGTGGGCACGACGTCGCAAGAACGCATGGAATACGGCGTGGCGCTGGCGCGCGAGACTGGCCGCGCGCTGGTCCCGGCCTACGACGACCCTATGATCGTGGCCGGGCAGGGCACGATCGGCCTGGAGATCCTGGAGGACCGGCCGGACGTGGAGGCCGTGGTTGTCCCGCTGGGCGGCGGCGGCATGATCTCCGGCATCGCGCTGGCAATCAAGAGCCAGCGCCCCGACGTGCGCGTGATCGGCGTCGAACCGGCCGGCGCGGCCGACGGGCAGGAGTCGTTGCGCGCCGGACGTATCGCGACCTGGGAGCGCCCCGATACAGTCGCGGACGGCTTGCGCGCGACACACCTGGGCGACCTGCCCTTCGCCCTCATCGCGCGCCTCGTCGACGACATCGTGACGGTAACCGAAGAAGAGATACGCGCGGCGGTCCTGGCGCTGACCCAGGGGGCCAAGCTCGTCGTCGAGCCGTCGGGGGCCGTGGCCGTCGCCGCGCTCATGCACGACAAGACCGGCGTCGAGGGCCGGCGCGTCGTCGCCGTCGTCAGTGGCGGCAACATCGACCCGGCGCTGTTGGCGCGCTGGCTGCAAATGTAAACCTGCGACTGAAGTCGCAGGCCGCATACGTCACTCGTCACTCAAAGAAAACACGTCGGGGGAAGCATGAAGACGCCAACACAATCCCGTCGGGACAGGTAGCCGTGCTCCGCGCGAGACACGCGGCAAGCGAGGTCAGCCGCACGCTGACGATGAGGCGCGTGCGCCAGGGAAACAGGCGCGACAAGGGCTCCCCGCCAAGCGGCAGATCGTACAACGGGTCGGGCAGGGGGCGGCGCATCTGGGGTGCGACATATGAACCGGGGGGACACTAAGGGCCCGCTCCGAAATAAACTATGCAATCCTATCGGTTCGATAGGGCTGATCGCTCAGAAATGATGACTACTTTATTTAGGAGCGCCTACTAAGTAGAAGCGCCTGCTGACCAAGCTGAGTCTGCGCGACCGCGTGCAAGCGGTGGTCGACGCCTACGAGTCGGGTTTTATCGCACCCGGCGAAGGCTAGGCCGCCATCGGGGGCGGGGGCTCATCCTCAGGATTCATCCTCACGGAGGAGACGAATCATCCCCGCGGACGATGCGGTGGACCGCCCTCTCTCTCTACCCTGAAAAGGTACCGTCGTGCCGGCCCCGTCTTGGGTTCCGGCAACGACGAGAGGGAGAGAGACGACGATGAGCGTGACAACCGCGACCAGTCCGCAGGCGGACAGGGTCGCCCCGACCATGCGCCCGGCAGACGCGCCCCCGAGCGCGGATGCGCCCGCGATCCGCACGAGCGGCTTGACCAAGACCTACGGCGCGCGGAACGCCGTCGACGGCGTGAGCATGGAGGTCCCCGCCGGCGTCATCGCCGGCTTTGTCGGCCCGAACGGCGCGGGCAAGACCACGACCATCCGCATGCTGCTCGCGCTGATCCGCCCCACCGCGGGTAGCGTGGAAGTGTTGGGCACGCCGGTGACCCACCCGGCGGACTATCTGCCCCGCGTGGGCGCCCTGATTGAGGGGCCGGCGTTCTATCCCGGCCTGAGCGCCCGGCGCAACCTGGAGATCCTGGCCTCGCTCGGCGGCTTCAGCGCCGGGCGCGTCGGCCCGCTGCTCGCGCAAGTGGGCTTGCAGGGGCGGGAAGGCGACGCCGTCAAGACCTACTCGCTGGGCATGCGCCAGCGCCTCGGCATCGCCGCCGCGCTGCTCCCCGACCCCGCGCTGCTCATCCTCGACGAGCCCACCAACGGGCTGGACCCGGCCGGTATCCTGGAAATTCGCCACCTCATCGGTCAATTAAAGGAGCAGGGGGTGACCATCCTGATTAGCAGCCATCTGCTCGCGGAGGTGGAGCAAATCGCGGACTGGATCATCCTGCTCGACAAGGGCCGCATGGTGTACCAGGGCCGACTGGACACGCTGCTCGCGGGGCAACAAGGCGCGCTGGTGGTCGGCGCGGCCGATGAGCGCGACCTCCAGATCGTCGCCGCCGTGGCGCGCGCACAACAGTACGAGAGCCAACTCGTCGATGGGCGTCTGCGCGTGCTGGCGCCGGCCGGCTTTGCCCGCGATCTCAATCGGGGCGCCATGAAGGCCGGCGTCGTCCTCACGCAGCTCTACATAGAGCGGACAAGCCTGGAGGAGACCTTTTTCTCACTAACAGACAAAACGGAAGGAACGGAAAGGGGCGCACAATGATCCGCGCATACAGGAGCGAGTGGTTGAAGATACGGCGGCCCGCCATGATGTTGGGCGGGGCGGGGGCCATGATCGGGTTTGCCGTGCTGGCCGTCGTGCTCACGTTGAGCCGGCTGGGCAGCGTGGGGGGCGGTCCCGGCGAAGGGGTGACCGCGGCGCGGGTGGCGGCCAGCACCGGATTCGCGACGCTCATGGGCGCCAGCGCCACGTTCATCGGCGTCGTCGCGCTGGCAGTCTGCGCCGTCGCCGTCGGCATGGAATACGCCAACGGGACGCTGCGCAACCTGCTGGTGCGCCAGCCGCGACGGCTGCGTCTGCTGGCCGGGAAGCTGCTGGCGCTGGGCAGCTTCCTCGCCCTGGCCGTCGCGCTCGCCGCCGGCGCCGCGCTGGCGGCCGCACTGCTGCTGACGCCCGGCCACGGGATCAGCACCGCCGCCTGGTTCACCACCGCGGGTGTGCGATCGCTGTTCACCACCGCGGGCGACCTGCTGCTCGCCACCCTCGCCTGGGGCGCGATCGGGGCCGGGCTGGCCGCCGTGCTGCGCTCGACCGCGGTGGCGATCGCCGGTGGGCTGGCCTACGCGTTGGTGGTCGAGAACCTCCTCAGCGCGACGTGGTCCGGCGGCAAGCAGTGGTTACCGGGTCAACTGATTGACGCTATCGCACGGGGCGGCGGCCCCTCCGTCTCCTATGCGTCGGCGCTCGGGCTCGTCGGGCTCTATCTCCTCGTCGCCGGGGTCATCGTCGGCGCGCTCTTCCAGCGCCGCGACGTCGCCTCGTGATGGGGTAAAGAGGGCTGGCGCGAGCGGTAGGCCGGCGCCGACCTACCGCTCGCGCCACCACATGTATATGAAGGAGCGGGAGAGATGGATTCACAAGACATGACGCTCATCGAGACACCGTCCGATAGACGTTTGACGCGCGCCGCGGCCGCCGGCGCACGCGCCCGGACACATGCGCTGCCGGGGCAGCGCCTCGCCCTGGGCGGCGTGCTCGCGTTGGCCGCCCTGCTCAACCTCTGGGGCCTCGACCGTCAGGGCGACAGCAACACGTACTACGCCGCCGCCGTCAAGAGCATGCTGCGGAGTTGGCACAACTTTTTCTTCGTGTCCCTCGATCCGGGCGGCTTTGTCTCGGTCGACAAGCCCCCGCTGGATCTCTGGCTGCAGGCGGCCAGCGCCAAGCTCTTCGGCTTCTCCGGCGTGAGCCTCATCCTGCCCCAGGCGGTGGCCGGCATCCTCTCCGTGGCCGTGCTCTATCACCTCGTCGCGCGCGTCTGGGGTCCCGTCGCGGGCCTATTCGCCGCCCTGGCGCTGGCCCTGACGCCGATCAGCGTGGTCGCGAACCGCAACAATATCGTCGACGGCGTGCTCGTGCTCGCGCTGCTGCTCGGGGCCTGGGCGGCGACGCGCGCGGCCGAAACGGGCCGCCTGCGCCCGCTGCTGCTCTGCGCCGTCTTCGTGGGCCTGGGCTTCAACGTCAAGATGCTGCAGGCCTACCTCGTCGTGCCGGCCTTCGGGCTGCTCTACCTGCTCGCCGCCCCGCTCGGGTGGGGCGCGCGCATCCGTCGCCTCGCGCTGGCGACGGCGTTGCTGCTGGCGGTCTCGTTCTCCTGGATCGCGGCGGTCGACCTGACGCCGGCCGCGGCGCGGCCCTACGTCGGCTCGAGTTGCGCCAACAGCGAGCTCGACCTGGCGCTGGGCTACAACGGGCTGGGACGTCTCACCGGCAACATCTTCAGCCGTGGCTCCTGTGCGAGCGCGACCACGCAGGGCGCGGGCGGGACTGGGGCGCCGGTGGGCGGCTTCACGGCGAACGAAACGGGGACGGCGGGGCCGCTGCGGCTGTTCAACGCGGAGTTGGGCGGCCAGGCGAGTTGGCTGCTGCCGCTGGCGCTGCTTGGGCTCGCCGTGGGGGCATGGCGCCGCCGGCCAGCGCTGCCCCTCGACCGGGAGCAGGGGGCGGTGGCGCTGTGGGGCGTCTGGCTGCTGACGGCGGCCGGCTTCTTCAGTGTGGCCGGCTTCTTCCACTCCTACTACCTGGTGATGCTGGCGCCGCCCGTGGCCGCGCTGGCGGCGATCGCGGTGATCGGGCTGTGACGGGCCTACCGCGCGTCCGGGGCGCGGGGCTGGGCGTTACCCCTGGCGCTGGTGGGGGCGGCGGCCGTGCAGGTGGCGCTGCTGACGCCGTATCCCGACTGGAGCCGCTGGCTCTCGCCGCTCGTCGCCCTCGTCGCCCTCGTCGCCGCGGCGCTGCTGGCGGCCGCGCGGTCGCGCCCCGGACTCGTGACGCGGATGGGTAGCGCCGCGACGGTAGCGGGGGCGCTCGCGCTGCTGATGACGCCGGCCTCCTGGGCAGCCACCTCGATCCAGAACGGCAACGGCGGCTTGACCCCGCGCGCCGGCCCGGAGCCACAACGGACGGGAAACGCCGGCGGAGAGTTCGGCGCCTTCGCGCCGCCGGGGGCGGCCGGTCAGGGCGGGCGCGGCCAAGACTTCGGGGAGCGGGTCGACGCGAAGACACTGCGGTATCTGCGGGCGCGCCAGGGCCGCACGACGTATCTCGTGGCCACGCTCAACGCCACCGCCGCAGCGCCCTACATCCTGGCGACGGGGCAGCCGGTGATGGCCCTCGGCGGCTTCCTGGGCAGCGACCGGATCGTCACGCCCGAGAGGTTGCGCGCGCTCGTCGCCGGGGGCACGGTGCGCTACATCCTGGCTCCAGCTACCGGGGGGCGGGCGCGATACCGCCGGCGGGCCTGCTCGCGCAACTCCCGGCCGCCCTGCGGGCGCGGATCGAGGCGCGGCTGAAGCAGGGCGGCGCCGGCGGTATCGCGGGCATCGCGGGCGGCAACGGCGACCTGATCACCTGGGTCACCAAGAACTGCGCGACCGTACCTTCCTCCGACTACCAAACGACAACCGCGAGCGCGAACGGCTCGTCCGGCGGGTTCAGCTTCGGCGGGGGGCAGCAACTGTACGACTGCACGCGAGACCCCTCCTCTACCACCAACCCGTCGTCCCCGCCCTCGTCCTCCGGCCGGCAGGCGCCGACTCGGTCCGGCGGGACGACGACCATCGGCCGTCCCGCCCTCATCGGTCAGTGGGCGCCCGCCGCGCGGCACGGTCACGGTCCAGTCGTTCAACGGCGCGCGGTCGCTACCGACGACGGACAGGACCCGCTACTACGAGGCGACGGGCGCCGCGTGGTCGGCGCTGGCGACGGGGCAACGCGTGGCGGTATCGCTCGGCGCGGGGAGCGCATCCACGGCGGCTAGTGTCGCCATCGCCCCCGCCAGCGGCCCCTACGTCGCCGTGCAAACCCTTGGCGGACCGGGCGGCGCTCCGGCTCCGGGCGGTGGACAGGGTGGCGTGGGTGGTTCTAGTGGCTCGCCGCCGGGTGGCCCGGGGGCCACGGTCGTGACCGGAGTTGTCGTCACGGCCCACAACACGGCGCTGACGGTGCGGACCGCGCGGGGGAGCCGCGCCGTGCGACTCGACGCGGCTACGACGGTGTACCGCGTGTCGGCGGCGCAACCCGGCGCCATCCCGCACGGCTCGTTCGTCAGCGTCGATGCCACGGCCGTCGGTGGCCGCCAGGTGGCGACGGATGTCGTCGCGTCGACAATCACTGGCGCGTTCGCGTCGATCGTGTCCGGTCCCACGACCGCGCAGTGACGATCGAGGCGCGGCGCGATTGCCCGCGCATGGCTGCGGAGGGTGGGACACCGAACACAAGAGGGTGGGGGAGGATGTTATGGGAGAGGAACGAAACGCGGAGCGTGGGGCCATCGTGGCGCACGCCGGGATGGGACGGTGGGGGACGATGATCCTATCCGACCGCGCGCGCCCGCTGCGCTTCGCCGTCGTCGGCGGCACGGCCGGGGTCATACAACTCACCTTGTTGGCGCTGTTGGAGCGACACGGGTGGCCCGCGCTGCCGGCCAACGCCGTCGCCTTCCTGTGCGCGGCGCAAGTCAACTTCCTGTTGAGCGCCACATTCACTTGGGGCGACCGCGCGCACGGCGTCGCGCTGCAGCGACGCTGGGCCGCGTTCCACGGGTCGATCGCCGGCATGGCGGTCCTCAACATGCTCGTCTTCGCGGTCGCGCGCACGGTGTGGCCGTCGCTTGTCGCCTCAGGCGCCGGCATCGTCGCGGCCGCGCTCGGCAACTTCCTGCTCGGCGATCGCCTGGTGTTCCGCGGGCGCGCCGCGGGGAGACGAGCGGCGCACGATCGGGCCGACGCGGCATAGGAGGGAGCGCCGGGCGCCCGGCGCTCTAGCCTGCATAATTCATGAACACCCATTTCACCACGGAGACACGGAGACACGGAGATTTTGTAGGACATCATGGTATCCTGCCGGGCGGCAGACCAGGGACGTTGACCCTTTTTCTGCTCTCTCCGTGCCTCCGTGTCTCCGTGGTGCATAATCCAGGCTAGCCATGGCGACACGAGTTCCGGTATCGGACAGGTAGAGAATGGGAGGAGAGAACATGGGTACGCAGCGACAGGGCAACGACGAGCCGAAAATGCCGGAGGCGGCCCCGACGCACCCGGTCTTCTCGATCGTCGCGCCGGTGTACAACGAGGAAGAAACGTTGCCGCACTTCTACCAGCGCGTGGCGGTGGTCATGGACGAGCTCGGCGCGCCCTGCGAGCTCGTGCTCGTCAACGACGGGAGCCGCGACGGATCGTACAAGACCATGCGCGCGTTGCACGCGCACGACCCACGGGTGCGCATAGTCGACTTCTCGCGCAACTTCGGACATCAGATCGCCATCTCGGCCGGGCTCGAGCACGCCCGCGGCGACGCCGTGGTCATCCTCGACTCCGACCTGCAGGACCCGCCCGAGGTCATCCCCGCGCTCGTGGACCGCTGGAGGGCGGGCGCCGAGGTGGTCTACGCGCAGCGGCGGCGGCGCCCCGGCGAAACGCGCTTCAAGCTCGTCACGGCGGCGGCGTTCTACCGGGTGATCCGCCGGCTGACGGAGATGGACATCCCGCGCGACACGGGCGACTTCCGGCTGCTGGATCGACAAGTGGTCGACGCCCTCGTGGCCATGAAAGAGCGCCACCGCTTCATGCGCGGCCTCGCGGTCTGGGTCGGATTCCGCCAGGAAGCGGTCCCGTACGATCGCCAGGAGCGCTTCGCCGGCTCGACGAAGTATCCGCTCGTCAAGATGGTGCGCTTCGCGCTCGACGCGATCACGGGCTTCAGCTACGTGCCGCTGCAACTGGCCACGACGGCGGGATTCGCGCTGGCCGGACTGAGCGTTGTCGGGATCGTCGTCGCGGCGGCCCTGCGCCTGGCCGGCGCGGCTATCCAGGGGCAGGCCACGACGCTCATCGCCGTCCTCTTCCTTGGCGGCATCCAACTGATCTTCCTGGGCGTCATCGGCGAGTACCTGGGGCGCATCTACGACGAAGTACGCGCGCGCCCCCTCTACATCGCCCGCGAGGCCCCGACGGATCGCATGCCGTCATGCCGGCACGCCACGACCCGGGACGGCGTGACGAGCGAAACGTAACGAGCGAAAGGAGTAGGAACTATTGACCTTGACCGCGGCGCACGATGCCGACGGGGACGCCCAGAGAGCGAGGCGGCGGCCTGATCGCTCGCCAAGGAGAAGGTTGAACAAATGGTGGAGACAACGCGACCCGTCCAGGCAGGGTCTGTGCAAAGTCCTGGGAGCGCCGCGTGGGCGGCGCGTGCCTGCTACACTGGGGCGTGGGCAACGTGGGGCGTAGGGAGGCGCGGATGGTGACGATGTGGGAGAGATGGATCGGGGCCTGGCGTGGCCTCCCGCCCATCGCCAGCGACTTGCTGCTGACCGTGGCGGTGACGGCCCTCTCGCTCGGCGCGCTCGCCGGCCCGCCCGATCGACCGCAAGGGCCGGTCTCGTGGCCGGCGATCACGCTCACGCTGGCGGGGACGCTGCCCCTGGTGGCGCGTCGCTGTTACACGGTGACCGTGTGCGCCGTGGTGGCGGTCGCCGAGGCGCTCTTCCTCGTCACCGGCCCGCTCCCCAGCCCCGGCAGCGGCCTCGGCCTCGCCGTGGCCCTCTACACGCTGGCCAGCCGTACGGATCGCCGCGTTTCGCTCCGGATCGCCGGCCTGAGCGCGGGGGTCAATGCGCTCGTGTTGCTCGTGGGCGTCGCGCTCGGTCGGGCGGCCAGCGTCATCGAACTCTTCGGTGTGACCGCGCTGGTGGTCGGCAGCTGGAGCCTGGGCGAGAACGTGCGCACCCGGCGCGCCTATCTCGCGCAGGTAGAGGAGCGCGCCCGCCGCCTGGAAGCCGAGCGCGAGGAAAACGTCCGGCGGGCGGCGCAGGACGAGCGCGCCCGCATCGCCCGCGAGTTGCACGACGTGGTCGCGCACCATGTGAGCGCCATCGCCGTCCAGGCCAGCGTCGGCGCCGCGATCGCCGCGCGCCAGCCGGAGCGCGCCCGCGAGGCCTTGACCTTCATCCAGGAGACCAGCCGGCAGGCGCTCGCGGAGATGCGCGCGTTGCTCAACGTGCTACACAACGGCGAGGAGGTCGCTGCGGAGCGCGCGCCGCAGCCGAGCCTGGCGCAGGTCGCGCAGCTGGTGGGCCAGAGCCGGGCCGCCGGCCTGTCCGTCACGCTGAAGGTGGAGGGCGCCGTGCGGCCCTTGCCCGAGGCGCTCGACCTCTCGGCCTACCGCATCGTGCAGGAGGCGCTGACCAACAGCCTCAAGCACGCCGGCCCGTCCCAGGCCTGCGTGCGGGTACGCTACGCCCCCGACGCCCTCGAACTGGAGATCAGCGACACCGGCCGCGGGGCGGCGCCGCCCGCGCGCGTGGACGGCGCGGGGCGGGGTCTCATCGGCATGCGCGAACGCGTCGCGCTCTTCGGCGGCGCGTTGGATGCGGGGCCGGCGTCCAATCACGGCTTCCGCGTCCGGGCGCGCCTGCCGCTGGGGGACACGACACAATGAGTACGAGCGCGAGGGTCAGGGTGCTGATCGTCGACGACCAGGCGCTGGTCCGGGCCGGTTTCCGCCTGCTTATGGATGCCAGCGCGGACGTGGAGGTCGTGGGCGAGGCCGCCGACGGGCTCGAGGCGGTGACGCTGGCGCGGCAGGTACACCCCGATGTGGTGCTGATGGACATCCGCATGCCAGTGATGGATGGGGTCGAGGCCACACGCATCCTGACCGCGCCGGGCGCCGACCCGGCCCCGCGCGTGATCATCCTGACCACGTTCGACCTCGACCAGTATGTCTACGACGCGTTAGGGGCGGGGGCGAGCGGGTTCCTGCTCAAGGACACACTCCCGGCGGACTTGCTGCGGGCGATCGCGGTGGTGGCCGCGGGCGAGGCGATGCTGGACCCGGCGGTGACGCGGCGTCTGATCGAGCGGTTCGCCCAGCTCCCCGCGGCGCGGGCCACCGATCCCGCCACGCTCAAGGATCTCTCGGCGCGGGAGATCGAGGTGCTGCGGCTGATCGCTAGGGGTCTCTCCAATGCCCAGATCGCCGCCGAACTGTTCGTCAACGAGACGACGGTGAAGACGCATGTGGGGCGCGTGCTCATGAAGCTGAACGTGCATGATCGCGTGCAGGCCGTGGTCTTCTGCTACGAGTCGGGCTTCATCGCCCCTGGCGGGAGCTAGCCTAGATTCTTCACCACGGAGACACGGAGACACGGAGACACGGAGATTTTGTAGGACAGCCTGGCGCTCTGCCTACGGCCTACCGGGGACGTGTACCCCTTTGCTGCTCTCTCCGTGCCTCCGTGTCTCCGTGGTGAAGAATCCAGACTAAGACACCCGCCTGAGCGCGGCGACAGGCCCGCTGCTCCGCACTTTGTACCACGAGAAAGGTCACGCTATGGTCAATCCCTTCGCCACCCTTGGACGCGCGGTCGTCCGCTTTCGCTTTATCGTCGTCATTGCCTGGCTGGTTCTCACCGTTCTCGCGGTGAAGGGGTGGCCCAGCCTCTCCAGCGTTTCGGACAACAACAATAGTTCCTTCCTGCCCGAGAACGAGCCAAGCGTGCTAGCCGCCGTACCTCGGGGATGAGTTGCCATGGTTCACTGTCTTCATTGCGCTTCATTGCGCGGGGAAGGGCAACCACGAACTCGATCAGGGCAATGCATCCGGGACATGCAAAGTGGCGGCGCCGATGCGCGTGTCGGCCATGCCATAGTAAACGTCGATGCGGCCGTCGCCGCGCGCGTCCGTCCCGGTCGGGAACACGGCGTCATCCTCGACGCCATCCATCTCATTCGCGGTTTCCGGGGACAGAATTGGCGTCGGAGAGCGGTACAGCACGCGGCGTGGGTCGCGCGCGTCGACGACGAGCGCGCCGGCCCGGTAGATCACCGGCTTGGGCTCACCCTGATACCTAGGCGCGCGTCTCTCGACCCCGTGGTAGATGATGAGCCAGCCCAGCGGCGTGAGCACGGGCGGCGCGCCGCCGCCGATCCAGGCGCTCTCCCACGCATACTCGGGTCCGATCAACACATGGTGCTGGCCCAGACGCGTCAGATTGCGCGGGTCGCGCCGCGCGTCGTCGAGCGCGCAGTACGAGATCCAGATGCGGTGGCGCGCGTCGGGGACGCCGCGCGGCTTGTGCGCCTCGTCGTAGAGGGGCCGGTGCAGCAACGCCAGCGACTCACGCCCGTCGGGGCCGATGACCGCGCGCGGGAACAACGAGGCGTCTTTGTCTCCGAAGGTGTTGAAGTCCACTCCGTAGACCGGATCGGGCGCCGGCTCATACCCGACAAGGCCCAGGCGCCGCCACGACCGCGCGTTGTCCGACACGGCGAGGGCGACGCGCTCGCCATGCGTCATGCGGCCGCCCGCGACGTAGGCCATGACGTACAGCCCGAGCGGCTCGACAAAGGTGACGCGCGGATCCTCGCAGCCGCCGACCCCTGTGTCCCGGTTCACCTCATACGACGCTTCGGGCTCCAGCGCGTACCCCAGGCGTTCGACGCCCCGCGGATCGCCGCGCCCGTTGAAGCGCACGCGCGCCACGCCGACACGCGAGTAGTCGCCCGCGGCGACGACGCGCGGGAAGAGATAGAGCGCGCCGTCCGGTCCGCGCGCGGCGCCCGGATTGAGGACGCCCCCGCGTTCGTCCGGGTCCGCGTCGTCAGGCGCCATGATGAGGCCAAGCCGCCGCAGGGCAAACGGGGCCGTTTCCTGATCGTCCATCGCCCTTTCCTACGTGCTTTCCGATTAGAGCGGGACGCCGGCGAGATGGGGCGCGACACGATGCGCGTGCCGACGCCGCAGGTCCAGCGCGTCCCAGTCGGCCCAGGGCTCCACGATGCGTCCATCGGCGATACGCGCGATATCGACGCCCATGACCGCCGCGACCGTTCCGTGCGGGTCCGTCCCGATGTCACTGCCGCGCGCCGTCCAGCGCGTCACGACCTTGTCCCCTTCGGCGATCTGATCCTCGATCACGAACTGGAGGTCGGGGACGT
>JAABUX010008003.1_pt1 | contig 12274 bp, 14 predicted proteins | sample 5561851 | NCBI WGS metagenome assembly JAABUX01 (sample SAMN10711883, study PRJNA513361) | rock metagenome | isolation source: Antarctica rocks | place: Antarctica: Victoria Land, Richard Nunatak red sandstone | collected 2016-01-03 | reverse complement strand
ACGGCAAGCCGAAGTTACGTAACCTTTCACCCGAAGTCTGGATCAACCGACCGTCCGATGAAAACGCAGCGTGACCGCACACAACGTTTTCGCAAGTACCGGTCTCAAACCGCTTGACAAGTTCCGATTCCAGTCGGGTTATGTGAGGCGGGAGCAAACAGTTTTTTTATTAACGGGTAAGTTGGGGCGATCGAAGGCCCGAGGTCTTTCTCAATAATCCGTAAAGCATCGTCGAGCTGAATCGGCGTTGTGACGGAATTTAAAACAGCTTCGACGATCGTATCGTGCAGCGGCATTCCACCGGGACTGTGGACCAACTCAGCCATGCTCCCTTCCACGCTCGTCGGTTGAGGAGCCACTTGCGGCGGATTCATGTCGAGGACCGTCGCTGCACACTTGGCTCAGGTTTGGACAATGTACTAGTGCCGCCTTCTGGCGCGTCTTCAGCGCTGCATGACACGGCGGCGTTTGCAGGAGTTGATAAAGCACCGGGTCGGCGCTATGCATGGTTGGCGAAACAGATCTGAAGAAGCGGCGCATCGTCGTCCATCATTGCCTCAGCCACATAGTCAAGCACGACGCCACTACTTCGCTGCCCCGTCACCCTCTTGATGCTCGCAATTGGCACCTTCTTTTTCGCCGCGTTCGTAATTAATCCGCGCTCCAGCAAGTGCCAGCAAAGTTGCCTTGGGGGCCCTGCCGCCGCTGCGCGCCGACTCAACACTCCAGCGACATCTCCCGCGTCGAGCCGCTTCGCCGTGAGATGGCCGCGCAAATCAAAGATTCGTAGGCAAGCAAACCATCCCGCATCGCCATAGAAAATCGCCGGGAACCGATCGATCGTCAGGGCGTCCTTCTTGTGCACAGCGGTTCCGTGCGTACGGCTATAACGCCGCAGCAGCTTCTTGAGCAGCGCATGACCCGTCGGCGTCTCGAGTTCTTCGATCGCGTGGCGGCAAGCCGTCGGCGCAGCGTCGGCAGCGCCAGGCCGGACCTTCAGCGCGGAGACCGCCGGTGACCGGCTTCGGCGAGTCTCGAGCAATATGAGGTACATTGCAAGGGTCTGGGGAGCCGCAGGCAGCGCCGCCAGCCGTGCCGGCCGCAGAACGGCGGCGAAGTCGGCCCAGTTGTGCGCATAGGCGCGCTCAGTCGCCAACGCATGATTAGGCCGCGCGAGATCACCGTCGGCCGCCCGCGCGAGGTCCGCGAGGATCTCCGCCCGCTCTCGCTCGAGGCCGAGCGCAGAACCACGACCCGGGTAGGATCCTCGCGTTTCACGATCTGAGCGTCGGCGGGTATCGCCATCCTCTTCTTTTTCGGCCCGGAAACAGTATCTCTAACGCGCCTGATAACCACTTTTCCCCAGGCATGGCGCCCATATTGACTTCTAACATGCGAAATCTCTACGCCGACGGAGGACGCAAGGCGCGGGGCCGATTTCGCTTTCATCCCGTTTCGCCGTTTGCGCGACGGATATCCGCTCTTCTAACCTCCGCCAATGATTGCCGCCAATGGTGAATCATTTACGAAAAGTGTTGCGTCGCGGACGTAGCCGCGCAGGACCTCGAACGATCGATGCCCGGTCACGCGGGCGATATCGATCTCCGGAACCTTTTTTCTCGCGGCGCTCGTCACGAAGCCCGCGCGCAGACTGTGTGCCGCAAAATCTCCGTCGATCCCAGCTGCTGCCACGAGCCGCTGCACGATGCGCGCGACGTCCCGCCCCCCGATCGCGTTCTTCGTGAGACCGCCCTGCATCGAAAACGTCCGAAAGACGGGGCCGTCCATAATTCCGGCCTGCGCGAGCCAGGTCTCCAGCGCCGCGACCGGACAGCACGCCGATCGCCCTTGCCGGGGCAGCGCGACCACGCGGCCTTCGCCCTCCTGGTCCGTCTTCGACCGGCGCAGGGTGACCGCCGCGCCACGCGCTTCAAATCGCACGTCATCGATGGTGAGCGCGGCGAGTTCAGAGCGGCGGAACGCGCCGGAAAACGCGACGAGCATGAGCGCGCGATCGCGCAGCCCCATGAGATCCGCGCCGGCGTAGCGCAGGACCGATTCCAGGAGATCAAAGGTGAGCGCGGTCTTCTTCTTGCGGGCCGTGCCGAGTTCGCGGGCGATGCCTTGCATGATCTCACGAACGATCGCGTTCTCGGTCGGAGATGCGTGGCCCAGGAGCCGATGGCGCTGCGCGATCGCAACGAGCCGTCGCCGGATCGTCGACACTGCGGCCGGCCGTGCATCGACTTCCGCCGCACCGTCCTCGCGGAGGCGCAGACGTGGAATCGCCGGGCCCGTGGTCGCAAGGGCGGAGACGTACCGCCCCACGGTCTGCGGCGCGGCCGGGAGCGCCGCAAGTCCGTGCAGCGCACAAAAGCGCTCGAAGTCGGCGACGTCGCTTGCATAGGCGTCGATCGTGGCGCGGGCCTTAGCCGCGCGCGCGAAGCGTTTTGCGTCCTCGGCGAGGTCTGCATGGGCCAGCGACGTCTCCGGCGCCTCCGAAATCACGTCCATGCTGGTCAGTGTAGCATATGACCGGTAATCGTCTATTATCGGTCACATGATAATGGCTCAAATTCCGGTGTAACGTGTGGTATCATTTGGACGTGACGAGCGCCCGAGAGCACGAAAGCGACGAGCTTCCCACGCGTCCGGCGCCCTTCCGGCGCTGCGCCCGCCGCGACTGCCGGGAACCGGTTCGCCGCACCGGTGCGACCACGGGGCCCGGCGGCACGCTCTGTCGCATCCACCATGCCGCCGCCATGAAGAACTGGCGTGACAAACGCCGTCGCGCGGGCGCGCCGGCCGCTCGCGGGCCGTGCGCGTCCGCCACTGCGGAGGCGGTCCGGGCGCGCGTGCAACTGCACCGGAAGCGCCGCCGCGGCGCGGTTCAACCGACGATCTGCGCCGCGTGCGGTACGGGCCCGGGCGTCGTGGCCGTTCATCTGGATCCGCGGACCCCGACCGTGGTCGTCTGGGCCTGCCGCTCTTGTCGGCTACCGCTCGTGAAGGGCCTCGAGGAGCGCCAGGCGGCGGCCGAGCGCGATGCGGCCGAGCGCCAGGAGCGGATCGCGGCCGCCACCCGTCTCGCCCTCGCGCTTGACGCGATCGCGGCGCTCCCGGAGGACGTCGCGGCAGCCTTCCGGGACCGGGCGTCGCGCGGGCCGGCCGGGATACGGCTCAACGAGGCTAGCCCACTCTACCAGCAGCGCATTGCGGCGCTCGTCGAGGACTTCCACAAACGCAATTCCGGTGCGTAGCCATGCCTAGGGTTTCTTAAGGAGACGCGTTTTAAGGCGCAATTGAGTTCTTCTTCTGTTAGCGCGCATCCCGAAGCGTAGATGCCACGATCTGGGCCCAGTCGTCTGCATTTCGGCTTCCGACGTCGTCGAGTAGCCGCAACGCGGCGCGAACGAAGAGCGACGGATTGCCGCCTTTTCGCATTTTGATGCCTGCGCCCCGAGCATCTTCATGAAAGCGCTCGAGGATCGCGAGATCGCGCGGCCCGAGAAAAACGGAGAGCTTCTCGCCGCTCGGTGCGGGCGGGGCGATGGGTGCCGGCGGCAATGGGCTCTCGTTCGGCCTTCGCACCGCCGGTGACGTGAGGTAATCTTGCGCTGGAGCTCGCTTTGGCTGCGTCACCTCGGCGATCGGAAGATCAACGTCCGCTGTAACGGTAGGAGGCGAGACAAGTTCTTTCTCTACGACTACAAGTCCCGAGTCGGGAGTCGTGACTTTCGCTGGGTGCTCATCGCCAGTTGAAACTGTTGCTTCAGGACCTGCGCCTACGCCTGAGACCGTCAAGGGTGCCGGCGTCGCCGCACTTTGCTCAATCGTCTCGGCCAGTAATTTACGGAGGGCCTCGGAGCGTGTTTTCGTGCTCACGCTGGCACCGATTCTTTCAGCGCCAAAATGCGGTTTGCCAAGGCGTGCAGATCCTCGACAGCCCGAAGTTGCGCGGGCGACTTCGCGATGGCCGATAGGGGCTTGGAGTCGGTGTAGGCGTCCTTAAAGCCGACCGTGTTATAAATTAGCTGCGTCCAAGGGATTCGGCCACTGCCCTCGAGCACGCTTTGCACGTCCTGGACCAGCCGTTCTCGCGGATCGGCTTTGGTAATGACGGCGCCGACGATCGATGGCTCGCGCTGCACCAATCGCCGTAGGCCGGCGAGGTAACTTAAGAGGTTGCCAAGCCCGTCAATTGATTCTTTTGAGGGCTCGACGACGAGCAACACATGATCGGCCGCGTACATCGTCGCCGTCGTGAGCGATCGCAGAGCGGGCGGGCAATCGAAAAGGACGTAGTCGTAACGACCCGCGAGCGCCTCGATCATTTCGACGAACCGTACCATGAGCATCGGAGAGGACGTCAAGGCGATCTCTTGATGGTTGAGGTGACCGAAACTTGACCCAATAACGTCGACGGCGTACGCCTCGGAGCGACGGATCAGCGTCGGGACGAGGTTCGCCACTTCTTCTTCTACTGCGCCGTAGCCGAGGATTTCCGCGGTCCCGCGTTCTGCTTGCCCAACCGTGGCGATCGTTGCCGTTCCCTGAGGATCGACATCAACGACGAGGACGCGCTGGCCCTTAGCGGCAAGCGAGGCGCCAAGATTGATCGTCGTAGTCGTTTTCCCGACGCCCCCTTTTTGATTGACGACGGCAACGGCGATGGGCTCTTCTGCCACAGACTTCTTCTTTCAATCGAATCAGGGGAAGTCGGGAGTCCAGACTCCCGAATGCCGCGGCGGTTACACATGTTAGCTTAATTCACGACTCCAGAAATCCGGAGTCATGACTCTCGAATCCTGATTCGGGAGTCCACTATCAGGAGTCATGACTTCGGCGTTTTATTTTTGCACCCTGCTTGCGAATGACACCGTGATTCGACTCCCGACTCGGTAGTCACGACTACCGTCTCCCGAGTCCAGAGTCCCGACTCACGATTACACTTTTCAATGGCGCTGGAGAAGAGGTCAGCACAATCTAAAAAATGAGGTATGATCTCAAAAGGCCTCAGGTGAGGCTTTCGAGAGGCTCGTACCAATCATCATGATAGCAACTCCCACGCTCGACCACCTCACGGACGCCGATAGTCTCCTACAAGCGGCGCATCGCGAAGCGTATCATCTTAGTGAATCCGATCTCATTAAGTACCTGAAAGGGATCCTCGGACGGCCTTTGATCGCCCATATTACCGGCGTTGCTGATGCAAATAACGTTTCGCGCTGGGCATCAGGCCGGGCGAGACCCGACCGTGGCGTTTGGGAACGGCTTCGTACCGTTGCTACCCTTCATATCGCGATAAGTGAAATTGTGAAATCCCCCACGAGCGCAGCACAGTGGTTCACCGGGACGAATCCACATCTCGGCGACAAAATGCCCGCGGACGAGTTGCGAGCTGGGCATGACGCAGCGGTATTCGCAGCCGTGCGAGATCTCGCGCAACGGTGACTGGAACGGTACCACTTGGTGAATTCTGGAGGGTCGGCCGTAAAGCTGACCCTCTTCATGTCGATGCTCGCTATCAAGGAGCAGGGCGATTCGACGATCCCGAACGACTCGTGCCAGTGCTCTACGGCGCGCCGAGCTTGCGAACGTGCCTACTTGAGTTCTTGTTGCCATGGTCACGATCGCCGCAAGCTCGGGCGATCGTCCTATCACACCAACCCCGACTACTGAAGAAGAAGCGGCCGACGCTGCGAACGATCGAAAGATCGCCGAAGACCAATGGCATATTCCGCCATCCCTCTACGAGCGCGTTGCCATTCGGGTGGAAGTCGAACCGCCGATTGAATTACTTGATTTGCGAGAAGTAAGCGTTCGAAATCGATTTCGCACCTTAGAAGTAATCGTGCGCGAACTGCGCTCCGCCGACTTCAGTCAACTCGATCGCGGCGCGTTATTGTCGCCGCATCGCGCTTTGACACAAGCGATCACAGGCGCCGTCCTACGGGGCCAACTCTCCTCAGAGACGATCGGCGGCCTTCTCGCAGAGTCCCGACATGCCGGCGACATCGTCGTCATTTTCTCAGGAGACCCCTATAAGCCGCATTTACGCGTAGCCGAACACGTTCCGCTAACGAAACACAACGTCGACGTCATTTCTGTAGCCAAAGAACTCGACCTCACCGACTAACATATATAAAAATGCGTCACCTATTCGCATCGCATGAGAATGAGAGCGGCATCGTACTGTCGGTCAGAGAGCGAGTTGGCTCCGACGTAACACTCCCGCTAGTTGTCGCGCGTTCCATCGCGAGCCGCGCGGAGGACGGTAAGCAAATTCGTTGAGCGTTGTGGCCACTTCTCGTTTCGAGTAGCCGGCTTCGAGAAGTTTATGGATAAGGGCCAGGTAGGGAACGCGCTTCGCTACAGCATTTCGGCGGCGGACCGCTGAGCCGGCCGCGACGAGCTTTGCCACGTGTTCTGGAGCAGGCTGGTGGATGCGACGCTCGTACGCTTCGACGAGGCCCGATCTTCGTAACAGGATGAGAACGGACATGCCACGCCAGATCTTCTCGCGTGGACTTGCGATTTGCGCAGCGTTGAGGATTCGCGCGATCTCGCGGCGAGGAAGACCTTGCGCATGCGCTTCACGTGCGAGCGGGAGCGCAAGCGCATACGCCGTAGCGAGCTGCTTCTCGTTGTTTTCTTTTGCAGCGATAACGCCACGCTCTTGAATTTCGCGAAAAGCCGATGTTCGGCGCTGAAAGATGCCGGGAAGCGGAATGATATTCTCTCGTCGGCAAAGATTATTTACCGCCGTCGAATTCCAACGACGACCATATTGGTTTCGCTGACCGGCAGCGTTTAGCTCTACCGCAATAACCTTCGTGGACATCCCTGAAGCGCGAAGACTGGAGATGGTCGGCACAAGATCTCGATATGCGGCTTTCGTTCGAGTGGCACGGGCCAATGCTGCAGCGATCTGTCCCAGTCGCCGTGCCTCCGGCGTGAGGTTCTTCGAACCAAATACAACGCCGCGCGCACGAGCGGCTGCGAGTCCAGCTTTGGTGCGTTCGGAGATGAGACGGCCTTCATGTTCAGCCATGGCCGCAAGGATCTGAATCGTCAAACGATTTGCATGGAAGTTATCGCACGCGACGAACTCAACGCCACTTTCAAGAAGCTGAGACGTAACCAACACGCTCCGTGCGAGCCGATCGAGACGAGCAAAGCTTTCGAACGGCTTGCGTGCGCCACGGCGCAGACGAGTTGCGGTCGATTCCGAAGATGATCTTTGCGCCCCGTTTCACTTCGGCGTATTCCGCTACGGTCGTGCACCCGAAGGCTTGAGAAAAGCGTACAACGGCATCCCGTTGCGCCGCGATCCCGAAACCGTCGAGACCCTGCAGCTGCGTACTCACCCGTAAGTAGGTTACGACCTCTCGTCCATGCATCGGAAGCACCTCGAAGCTATGATACAGAACGGCTGTTGCCGAATTGTTACGGGGCGACGAGAGTCCGAAAGGATGTCAGTTCGCGGGCCGGGTTGATACGCTGGGGAACGGAAGGCCACCGCGAAGTGCCGAACGCTGCTACATGGGGATCAAGGCCCGCCGCAAAGTAGCGCCGCTCCCGCCGGTCACGATGACCACGGAGTCTGCAGCGTCCGGCGCACGTTCGCTCGCCAACCGTAAGCCGCCGGAAACGACGGCTTTGCCATATTTGGCCGGTAATGCCTCGGAAACCGTCGTTGACGCCTTGATCGACGAACCGTCAGCCTGGCGTCGCACGGAGGATGGCTCGTTTTATTACGGCGATACTGAGCGAACCTACGTATCGATCGGGGACCCGCGCGTTCCAGCCGCCGTCAATGCAGAAGAAGCTTGGAACCTCGTCATTCAGGTCGGTGGCGACGAAGCTGCGCAGACGCTGCTCTACGTCATGGCGCGTTGTCTTACAAACGAAAGTCCGCTCGAAAAAGTCCGTATCCACGTTAACGATTCGCTGAGCTTCCGAGGTCTCAAACGTCACCGTAAGGGTGACTTTCGACCGGAGCAAAAGCGCGCCGAAGCACGACGTTTCCGGCTTCTTTCCGATATTTGGGTGACGGCACGCGATACCGTCGAGGTCAAGAGCGGCCGCGGCACCCGAAAAAAGGCGATCAACGTGACATCACGTTTGATCGAGGTCTCCGTCGAAAGCGAAGACGAGACCCGATCGCAGAAGCCCGGCGGTCCGATACGTTTGCCGGCAATGACTAGTGCCGATGGTACCGACGTCCCGTACGTCGTGCGCGCCGGCATTGGCGACTGGGCAAGACCATACATCGAGACGCCGGAATCGGTGAAGACGATGCTGCACAAGATCGTCCAGTACGACGTCAATAGCGATGCGCAACGGTTCGCCATGCGTTTCTCGCTCGCCATGATGTTCAACCGTGTCCCGGAGCAGCTCACGATCGCAGAGATCCTACAAAGCGCGCGGTTACGCGTGCCCGATCGCCGCGTCGATAAATTCCGCGATAACGTCGAAGATGCGTTTGAATTACTCGCGCGCGACGGCCTGATTGGCTCGTGGCGCTATGACGTCGTCGACGAAGATCTACCGAAAACGCGTGGGTCAATAAATGGCTCGAGTGGGCAGTCGCATTTGCTCCCGGACGAGCTGCGATCGCAAGTCGTGCGTAGCGTATCCCCCCGCGAGGTGGTCGGAAAGCCGTGCCAACCCCCCGGACACTGGTTGAAACGCCGTAGGATTGACGCCTTCGCGCTGACGTTGAGCACGGTAACCCCCCGCAAAATGGTCGAATCGGCGAGTACCCCCCACGTAGTGGTCGAATAGCGAATACCCCCCGCGAAGTGGTCGAATCGCTCGTGGAACCCCCCCGCCAGCTGGCGGAATTACTGAAGATAGCCCCCCGGCGAGTGGTCGAATTCGCACATTTTAGCCCCCCGCCAGCGAGTCGAATAGCGACGGCGGCGAAGATATCGGCGAACGACCTAGATCCGTCCGAGATTGTTGCCCCCCGCGAAGTGGTCGAATCGGCGAAAGCTGCGTTAGGATAAAATAGACCCACAGTTCGATTCTTCCGAGAGTCGACGCCGGCGGAGACCTACTCGATCGACGCGAGTGCCAGTCGAGTCGTACAAAGCATCCGGACGTGGAGACACTATGACTAGGCAAGGGTCAACGGTCGCACGATGAGGACCAACGCAGCGGGAGACCAACTCTCTCCGGTTGCCGTTGCCGTTCCCACCCGATCCGCCAAACGCCAGGGTCTGCGATGGTTCGTCCGTGCGCCCGCACGTATGGCTCTGGACCGCGGAATCTCCGCTGTCGCGTTTCGCCTGGCAACGGTGCTCTTGCATTACGAAGGCGAATTGGGCTGTTTTCCATCGCAGGAACGCCTGAGCGACGATCCCGGTATCTCGGTTGACTCGGTGCAACGCTACCTTCGCGAGCTCGAGCTCTATGGGTTTCTCGTCGTCGAGAAGCGCGGCCGCAGAAACAACTATCGACTCGAACCGCTCTATGACGCCCCGATCGGGCATGGTTCGATCGAGGAGACAGGCCAACTTGAAGTCGAGAATCAGCCGAAGCGGGAACCTCCGTCACCTCGTTCGTTGCGACCGCGGCCGCTCGTAGCCAAGGCTGCTGCAAAAGCCCCGCCGCAAAGCGCCGCACCGGTGCGGTCTATTGGGGATAGTAGCTTACGCGCAGAACTAGCCGCACGCGTGCGGCCTATCGAAGCCTCGGACCGAGCTCCATCAACCGCACCCGTGCGGCCAGTAAACGCCGCACCACAGCGGTCTAAGACCATCGAAGCACCGCACGGATGCGGCACTAATAAGAACCAGTCACATATAGAGAACCAACATCAACAAGACGCGAGTAAGGCGAATGTTGGTGAAGTTATCGTAGAAAACGACGACGGACCCGAAGCAATCGCATCGCTGCAACGCGTCGGAGTTAATATCACTTCGGCTAATCTCGGGCTTCACGCTGGTCGTGGCCGCCGACTACTCCATCTCGAGTTGCTCGAATGGGCGACATGGGTTCAGTCCGCGGAAACGAATGGGATCGCTAACAAAACCGCATTCGCTGCGAGCAAAGTCCGCTTAGGCTTCACGGTGGGAGATACTTTCCCTAATCTCGCGAAGCGTGTTTTACGCGAACGCGAAGAGCTATTTGCTCGCGCCCAAAAAGCAGAAGCAGAAGGTGCAGCCGAAGAGATTTATCGCGAGCGCAGCCGACTGGCCGACGCTCTCATCGCATCGCTCGACGCCGAAAGCCGCCAAGATTTACGTGCGAAAGCGTCGAGTGATCCCGCGGCGCGGATAGGTCGCAACGTAAGCCCGCATATGTTCGATCGCCTCGTTACCGCCATCGAACGTCGTCTCATGCTCGATGAGACGCAATGCACAGCCCTGGATCGCAGTCCACTTAAGAGTATGCGAAGCGCCTCGTCTTAATAACGCGAAGGCGACTGTACGGACGATTGCCGCCGCACCGCCGACGTCGAAGTAAAACAGGATCGCGACGATCTGCGGTTCGGTGAATCGAGTCTCTTCACGGTGGTCTCCCTCGAGGCTGAGGCCTCAGGATTCCACACCTATCTTCTGGAGTCTTATCGGGCTACCGCTCAGCGTCGATGCAACCGATGATGGCTCGATGGTCGTCAATCCTATGTTGGATCGTGTATGTCGTCTCCGGTAAAATAATCCCCACAATCTCCGGCGAGAAATTCCCCACTCCTGAACAACGAAGGATCCCCCATCACGCCTGCCAGCCTGATGGGGGACCGGATCATCGTAAGAGGATTGTGGATGGAAATCAAGGTCAAGACCGCTCAAGGGATTCCACTAAGCCAGATCGCCGCCGACTGCGGCATCGATCGAAAGACAGCGCGCAAATTACGTGACGCTGTTAGCGATCCACGCGACCCAATTACGCGGAGCCGACAAACGCGCTTCATTGAACACACGGAATACGTTCGCGAACGACTGAGCGTTGGTGTTCCGATCGCGCAGATTGCGCGCGATCTGGTGCGTTCCGTCGGCAAGCCGATTCCGTATACCAGTTTTTGGGAGTTTGCGATGAAGCTGCAAACGAAAACGAAGGAGCCGGAGGAGGAAGTTCGTTTCGAGACGGCTCCCGCCAAACAAGGTCAATGCGATTGGGCCGATTGCGGCACGGTCATGGAAGACGGCCGGACGCAAGATTTATCATTATTCGCCATGGTGCTGGGGTATTCGCGTCATACCTTCGGGCAATTCACGACGAGCATGGACGAAAGCTCTTTGCAGCGCGAGCACCACGCGGGATTCGTCGACTTCGGCGGCGTGCCGGCGGAAATGTTGTACGACAATATGAAAACCGTGACGATCGGTCGCGACGCGGAGGGCGACCCAATTTGGCAGCGGTCGTTCACCGATTTCGCCGGTCGCTACGGATTCACGCCGAAATGCGCTCGACCCTATCGCGCAAAAACCAAAGGCAAGGTCGAGCGTCCGATTGGCTTTATCCGGCGTTCCTTTCTTGCCGGCCGGAAATTTGCGGATGTTGTCGACGCAAACGCGCAACTCAAGACCTGGCTCGCAGAAGTAAACACGCGCAGGCACGGCACGCATGGTGAGCTTGTCCACGAGCGTTTTGCCGCCGAACAACCGCTGCTTATTCAGCTGCGTCGCGACATGCAAACCATCGAGCGAGTCGTCGCGCGAACCGTCGATGCTGAGGGAGCAATCGTTTACGGAAGCAATCATTACGAGGTGCCGCGGGGGTATCGTGGCCGCAATCTAACGGTCCGCGATGACGGCCGCTGCCTGCGCGTCTTCGACGCTGGCGCTCTGGTATGCGAGCATGGCTTGGGCAGTGGACGATCGCTACGAGCCAAGCGGGCGCATGTTGAAGAAGCTCGTCCCCGGTCGCAGCCGACCGTAATTGTCGAGCGGCGTTCGTTCGATGTGTATGAAGAGCTGATCGGATGAGCAACCTTGCCTACGAACGGATGCGTGCCTCGCTCGAACAATTGCACCTGAGCCGCGCTCTAGAAACGGTCGATACGCTGCTCGATCGTGCGGCCGGCGGCGAACTTACGACCGTTGGCGTCGATCGTGTCCCGGGGCGTGGTGTACGAGCAGCTCTGACGAAGTTGGGAATCAACTGTTGACGACAGCCGAGATCCGATGGAGTTGGTTTTCGCTAACGACCTGTAGTCCTTCGAGTTGCATGTAGCGACGCTGCAGCTGCCACTCGTCATTCTGCTCGAGCAAGAGCGCTCCGATGAGTCTTACGATCGCCGGATCGTTCGGGAAGATGCCGA
>JAABUX010008002.1_pt1 | contig 12275 bp, 29 predicted proteins | sample 5561851 | NCBI WGS metagenome assembly JAABUX01 (sample SAMN10711883, study PRJNA513361) | rock metagenome | isolation source: Antarctica rocks | place: Antarctica: Victoria Land, Richard Nunatak red sandstone | collected 2016-01-03 | reverse complement strand
CGAGCTCTATCAGTACACCTGAGTAGCCATGGTCGCAGCCTTAATATGTGACGCGTGCGTACTGAGGGTGACTGCTGATCGTGTCGTTGTAGCACATGAGAACCTCTGATCACAGCTCCACTGCCCGTTTTGAAATAGGACTACAGAGACGCGAGTAATCTCTACGCGTGCTTGAGGAAGCAGGCCCAACGGCAGGGGTTACCAGCTTGAGCCCAGCCACCGTAGCGGTGGCATGCACCGCAGGAAGGCACCCAACACAACCCACCTCAGCCCTAGCTGACGCCCTGTCGGACCTCACGCTGTTCATGGCCGCCCCAACTGCCGACTGTGGTGCAGGCGGCACAGGCGGCGGCCGCAGCAGAGCGCTCGGCCGCAAAGGCGGCATCCGGCGTCGCCACTTTATCAGTGGCTGATGACGAGGGCGAGGACCTGGACCCTAACCTGTACTTGGAGCGCCGGCTGAAGGCCCTAGACGCCGCCAAGTCTGCGGGCAGGCGCGTGCCTGGCAAAGCCTCAGCTCATATCGATGCTCTGACATGTATCTCAGCCCGTGGCCTCCTCCCATCGCCTGTCACCAGGTCTAGCCACACAGCAAATGCCAGCGCCAGATTCAGAACCTGCGCTGGGATGTGTTTTGGCTTGGAATGCTCGTTCATGTTCTGGGGTTCAATCAGCCGTGGGACAAGCTTTAGCCCCATGAATGCTCACCAGGCTGCACTGACTCCGTCGGTTGCTTTGGCGTGCGCAGGAATCCGTACCCGCACAAGTTCCACGTCTCCACGTCGCTGCCGGAGTACGTGCGGCAATATGGCGGCCTGGAAGCGGGGGAGCAGCTGAAGGACACGCGCGTCTCCGTCGCGGGTGCGGTTCGCGGAGGCAATGCGCCCCACGTGTACGACACATTTAGCTCGCATACTATGCACGGCACGGTGTCAAACAATCACATTGCAGACCCCCATGCATGACCTCAAAGATCGCCGCACGGACACACAATAGTGCGCAGCTGCCCCGACGCAACCGACGGCGGACGCTCGGATAGTGCAGCGCCTGACAATGCGCCGCATCGCTGGTCCCACCAAATCGGGGTTGCCTGACGGACGATGTACGTCGCTCCAGGCGATGCCGATATGATCCTGCACGTCCCGGCATGACGCTGTGTGTGCTCGCAAAAGCGCAGGGCGGGTGATGACCAAACGGACCAGCAGCGCGAAGCTGCTGTTCTACGACATCGGCGGCGAGGGCGCCAAGGTGCAGATCATGGCAGACCTAGGGTGCGACTGTCGACTCGTCCAAAACCTTGACCAAACCCTCGCTTCGGTTGTGCACACTGTTGAGCAGCCGATCCTGCATACATAAATTGGTGAAATTCTTTTCATGTCATACTTGTAGGGGTCACGCTGGAGTGGCACAAGGGGTTTGGGTTCCTGAAATAGATGCTGCGATTGTGCTTCCGTCGATGGGTTAATGGGTGGCTCATACATGTTATGTCGGTTAGAGGTGGAGTGGACTGTACATGGCGCTGCGTGTGGTTGAGAGTGGTTATGCGTGTCAGCCATCTAGCATGCTGTCAACACGGTGGCAACGTCAACATGGTTTGCTGTGCCCGCACAGGAACTCGGGCCTGTCCATAGAGGAGTTCACGGAGCTCCACAACAGCATAAAGCGCGGCGACATTGTTGGCGTGGATGGCTTCCCGGGCAAGAGCCGCAACGGGGAGCTGTCCATATTCCCGGCGGGGCTGCAGGTCTTGTAGCCGTGCCTGCACATGCTGCCCGTCGCGCGGACGGGGCTGAAGTCTCAGGTGACCAGCGGCATACTACTTGCTCATCCTGCGTATTTCGTCAAACACAGTGCAACGGAGATCGGACAAATTTGGAGCAGAACATAACACGCATCTTATCTTCTATGATGCTCGCTTACTGTGGACCATCCGGATCAACCGTCAACAGTGCCAGAATTGATGTGACTGCGACAGCGGACTGGTCACTCTTTCATGCCGAGTTGTTACGGATTCAAAGACGAGGCTTGCGAAACCTCTGCTGTCAGCAATGCAAGCTGACAGGTGCCTTGCAATTGCGGCCGCAGGAAACCAGGTACCGGCAACGGTACCTGGACCTGATCATGAACAGCCACGTGCGCGGCATCTTCGAGACTCGCACGCGCATCATCTCCTTCATCAGGAGATTCTTCGACTCGCGAGGCTTCTTGGAGGTGCGGCTTCGCTGACAGTTGCCCCTGTTTGCAGTGCTGCTAGACTTTCCACTGTGTAGCGCCTGTCAGAGGACCCAGACTCATTGACCACATGGGAGATAAGTCTTACCTTTAGCACCTAAATCTATGACTCCTGGCACATGATTGTATAGCTCTATGGCTCTTGCTGCTGAGTGGTTGCCCTCAAAACGTCTGCCCTTGCCCTGATAATGTTGTCCATCGTGAAACCTATGTGGCGGACGAGTGCAGGTGGAGACGCCAATGATGAACATGATCGCCGGCGGAGCCACTGCACGGCCATTCATTACGCACCACCACGACCTAGACATGCAGGTGTGCGTGTGCCACGTCGATAGCCGTGAAGTACAGACCGCGACCCTCTGCTGCTGCGGCGTGCTCCAACCTTACTTGCCAACCGCCTGCTTGATGCCCATGGTATCAGCGCTGCTGCATGTACATGCACTGCGCTGTGACGATCATGTGTCAGCTTGCGCCCGCAGCTCTTCATTGCCCAGAGCTTTCGCTAAAGATGTTAAGCCCAGGCCTGTCCGGTACTCCTCAGTGTAAATTTCACTGGTACCCACGAGCGGGATCTTCCGTACCTAAGTGTCTGACCCTGCGTCAGCCTGCGCATGCGCAGCTGTTCATGCGGGTCGCACCAGAGCTGTACCTGAAGATGCTGGTGGTCGGCGGCCTGGACCGCGTCTACGAGATCGGCAAGCAGTTCCGGAATGAGCAGATCGACATGACGCACAACCCGGAGTTCACGTCGGTCGAGTTTTACCAGGTGCGGGGGCGGGTTTGGGCTATGAACAGGGTTTGGGTTATGTCAGAACTGAACTCAGGGTTGAGGTCACAACTAGGGTCAGGGTTAGTGTGCTGATCAAGTGCGGGGCGGGACACGCTGCACATATCGCTGTGCATCACGGCCATCCCAGCAAAGGTACATGCCCTCAACAGACCGCTGTTAGTCATGTCTGTGGTTGTCGTGTGCTATCCTGAGCTGGCAGGCAAACAAGGTGTGCCGATGAACCTTCATGTGCAGCCGCCAGCTGAGGCCTGTTATGATGCGGTCCTGCGGTATCAGCGTAGGATACTCATGTTGCAATGCGGCTCACGGGTGCGCGCAGGCGTACGCGGACTATGAGGACGTCATGAAGCTGTCGGAGGACCTGCTGTCCAGCATGGTCCTCGAGCTGAAGGGGTCCTACAAGATCCAGTACCATGCGGTGAGCTGCCGCTGAAACCCTCGCACGAGGTTGCTTTGAAGCGCACGCTGCAGTGCGCAAGCGCACATGCTGACTCCGCGTGGCAGGATGGTCCGGACGCGCCGCCTGTGGAGATCGATTTCACGCCGCCATGGCCGAGGATATCGATGTGCTCCGCCCTGGAAAAGCGGCTCGGCGTCACCTTCCCCACGGACCTGAGCACAGAGGAGGCCCGGCAGTTCTTCGTTGACCTGGTGCGCGCCCGGTCACACAGGATGAGCGCTTCGATCTTTCGTTAGGCGTGCACAGAGCTCGGACAGAGCTGTCACAGGTTCCAGACAGATCATATTATCTTGCGTCTGCGACATGTCTGAGCGCGGATAGTATCGGGTTATGCTCATTGCTTGCGTCCACGAGGTCTAGAGGGCCTGCTGAGTGTCTTTTGTTGCTGTGGGCGGCGAATCACAGTGCCTCTGAGCGGCAATTGGTCGACTAGCAAATTATATAACCACAGCGGCTGTGCTGGCAGTGCGCGGAGCACGGCGTGGAGTGCGCGCCGCCGCAGACGGTTGCGCGGCTGCTGGACAACCTGACCGGCGAGTTCCTGGAGAGCCAGTGCACCAACCCCACCTTCATCATCGACCACCCGCAGATCATGTCGCCGCTCGCCAAGTGGTGCGCTTCCTTGACTGCTTTGACACGCTGCGGAACCTCGCCGACTCCCTCACGGAGGCGCATGGCTGCTGTCGCGTGACGGCGCCTCATCGATCCGGCCATCGTCTGTTGTTGCGGTATGTAGCTGCACCGTCGCTCACTATCCTGTGAGTTCGAGCGGTCAATCGCGCTTTGCTGCCAGCTAACCCTCAGTAGCGTCGTGGTTGAGGTGGACTGTATTGAGCCGGTACTGGGACAGGGGGTGACACTCCCCTCGCATGCACACACTGCAGGCATCGGTCGTTGCCGGGCATGACGGAGCGGTTGGAGCTGTTCGTGAACAAGCGAGAGCTGCTCAACGCGTACACAGAGCTGAACGACCCGGTCGTGCAGCGCCAACGGTTCGCGGAGCAGGCGAAGGTGCGCACCGCACAACGTCGTGGGGAAGCTGCCCTTAAGCCTGGACTGATTACAACCCCCAGTTTCACCCCTTTGGAGGTGTTGCTATGGAGGGTGCGTTTACCTTGACCTTAACCTTACGGGTTTACAGCTTGAAATGCAGACGACTTCTTGCAAGCTGGAGCGCAATCAGCTTGTATATGCATGGTTGTCCCCCCACCCTGGTGCAGCCATGCTGCGGCAACACTGCTGTCAGACTAGTGTGTCATCATTGAGGCGGTGCCCCAAGAACAGTCGCCGAAGACCCTGACCAACCTAGTTTACTGAGGCCTCACACCAACAAACCTAAGGCTGGCAAAGTAGGTTCGCCTCATCATGCAAGTACACGACAGACAAGGTTCTTCATTTCCCAAGATCACAGCCTTGATTTTGTAACTCTTCATTTTCATTTGCAGGCGAAGGACGCGGGCGACGATGAGGCGCAGATGGTGGACGAGTCCTTCTGCACGGCGCTGGAGTACGGGCTGCCGCCGACCGGCGGCTGGGGCATGGGCGTCGACCGCCTCACCATGCTGCTCACCGACAGCACCAACATCAAGGAGGTGGGCACGTCTGACGGAGGCTCAGGACCCATCATGCAGGACTCTGGATTGTGCACCCTCACCCTCACTTAGCAGCTGACCTTCACTCACCTTTGGCTTGCGAAGTCAACCCGCTTTCTCATTGCGTCGCCTGAGCGTTGCATCCGTACCATCGTTACACTGAGCGCATTCACAACCATCTTGAGTGTGAAGAAATGCTATGCTGTTCATGAACCAGGCCGTCATGCCGGCGTAGGCTCCTAGACCAGCCTTGGGCGCCCGTGCATGGACCACCTTCGGCAATGCACCTGCGCAAATGCCGCTTCGCATGAGCGATGCCTGTCTCCTGCCGGACGTCGCCAATAAGCTCGTCTGCTGCGTAGGTGCTGCTGTTCCCAGCCATGAAGCCGCAGGAGGTGTCTCCCGCTCAGGCACCAGGCGCAGAGGCTCTGACAACCAGCCAGCATTGATCTCGCCTGTACGGGGCAATGACTTATAGTTAGGGTAACATGTAGCTGGTAGGTGGCAGGTGCAGCAGAGCAGTACAAGGTCTTGGTTAGACAGGCGCCACACGGTAGTCTGCGTATGAGGCAACCGGCTCAGCTTCAGCTGCATTCCCATCGAATGTATGTTCCACCTGCGCCACTGCCCTTGACAAGTTTGCAATTGCAATTGTGTGCACGCTCACGTGCAACCTTGTCGCGCTGCCTGAAGTAAACGTGCATGGTAGCAGAAACTGAACACGTCTGGCCGAGATGGTGATCCTTGTATAACATGTTGGCCCACAGCATGCTCGATGAAATCACAGCACCAACATATCTTGCACTACTGCTGCACCTGTGTTCCACTGTGAGTTCAAAAAAGGTGCCCAGAATGCCGCAGCAGCCCTCTCATGCAGCGATATGTAAAAAGCTACAGAACGCATCTGCATTCTATCCTGTGACAGCGAGAAGCGTGGCACATGCAGTTGCGATTTGAAATGCATCGTCCCAGGGTCCCATGGGCCTAGGGGCAATGCTGGCGTTCGAGTCCAATGCATACAAATCATTGACTAGAACAATCCTATGTGAAGTGACCCCGCGCTGAGTTGCTCATGCATGCAGAATACCAGCCTCGACAGCAGTGTCGCTGATCATGATATCGATGGTGCCTGGTCTGGCGATGAACGGACACGACGCAGACGATGGGTGCGAGCCCCTCGCCTCCTGCTGGGACGTACTTCCGAGTGTTCCGAGGCACATGCACCGGACCCTCATCTGAGATAGTCTGATCAAGAGAGGTCCGTTTCCCCGCAGAGCGAGCATGCTGCGCATCATGGTGTCGACGGACAACCACCTGGTGGGTCTCTAGTCCCCGACCATGCATGTGGAGCTATCCTGGATTGGCGACCTTGCCCCTCCCATCCACGCTGGCCCCCCTTGCGAGACCTCTGTGCTGCGCGTGCTGCGCAATATGCTGCAGCCGAAACGCCGCTTCGTCTGACGCAGCCGTCACCGCAGCCCACAGCGAGGCTGCTGCAGACGCATGCGCGACCATATGACAGTGGCTTCAGCGCACAGGGTATGAAAGCATGCCATCGATCGCACGCAGGGCGTCTGGGAGAAGGACGCCGTGCGCAAGGATGACTCGTTCACCACCTTCGAGGAGGTCCTGCAGATGGCGGTGGAGCACGAGGCTGACTTCCTGCTACTGGGCGGCGACCTGTTCCACGACAACAAGCCGTCCCACACGACTGTGCGCTTGCAGCATTGTGTCATCATCACCGACTTGGTCTTTGTCGATTGTCCACTGTCCAATGCTCGTTACCCGCGTGCGCCTCTGGATACATCAGGCTACCGATTTACGAGAGTAGTGCCGTAGCTGATCAATCAAGCAGTTATGTCTGTGCTTGGACCCCACACCACTATCGCTCGAAGGCGTCTGGGCCGCGTGTTGGGTCCCCAGGCAGCGTGCACAGTCCGTGACATCCGTGCCTCTCAGGATGATGGAGTGAGCAGCAGACACGGCGTGAGATAGGGTTAGGGTATATATCATAACCCTGACCCTAATCCTAACCCTTATGCTCTGCTCTGGTTTGGCGTGCTTGTCTCACTTGGAGTTGATGCCTGCCTCCAGTTGAACAAGACGATGGAGCTCCTGGCGAAGTACTGTCTGAACAACCGCCCGGTGCCCTTTCAGATCCTCAGCGACCAGAGCAACCTGGTGGCCAAGTGAGCCCTCCAGCCGCATGCTTGTGTGCTCAAAGGCCCAATGGTTGATATCGTTGCTGACCTGTGCGCCCGGCAGTAGTACAGCGCCTGCTTCCAAAACGCTCGTCTACAGCATAGGCAGAGGTGAAGCCGGTTAAGCTCGTTGCTTTCAGCTATCCAACGTGGCCTCACTGCTGCAGAGGCATCAGCAGAACTGCCTAAAAATGAGATTATTGCGTTGAGCCATCCTCATGCGGCTTGATGCTCCCTAGCCCAGGTCAAACCCTAACCCTAACTTTGACCCTCACAGGAAGGCGAATTTCGAGGATCCGAACCACAATATTGGGCTGCCGGTGTTCACCATCCACGGCAACCACGACGACCCGGCGGGGGTCGACAACCTGAGCGCTGTCGACCTGCTCAGCTCCGCCGGCCTGGTCAACTACTTCGGCAAGATGGCGCGTCCTCTCACGCATCCTCTGTTGCTATTGAGGCATCCATCTTCCTGAAGCAGCTCATTCGTCGGACGCAGTGTTGACCGTCCCAGGCTCCCTGGACTGGCAGGTGGCGGCGATCGGCAGCTCTCATTCTGCGATGTGTGCGCAGATTGCATGTTTGGCTGTAGGCTTTCGGGCCTGTGAGCGCTGGGACAACGGAGGATTGTTGGAGAAGTTGACTTGCTGCCGCTGCGCTTGTTGTGCATGCAATCGACAGTCTTTTGCAGCTGCTGTGCTGAAGAGGCAGCAGACTTGTAGCAAAGCGTCTCATCACGGGGGCCGGCTTGATTTACCTTTAAAAGCCTGCCCCGTCGCGCAGACGCTGGAGGGGGGTTCGGAGACGCTGGGGCGGGTGCGCCTGACGCCGGTCCTGCTGCAGAAGGGCGCCACGAAGCTGGCGCTGTACGGCCTGGGCAACATCCGCGACGAGCGGCTGGCGCGCATGTTCCAGAACCCGGGCTGCGTCGAGTGGTGCGCGCGCCTCACCCTAACCCAGATCGTGAATTTTGACCTTCACCCTAACCGTAATCCTAAGCCGTGCACTTTTCACCAGAATTCCACAGACATGGTGGCCTTCAGCTCTGTGACGTCAGCGTTCGTCCCAAGGTCGACTGTCAATGTGGACCTGCAGCACTAGTTCTGATTGGTCCGCCTCACGTCCCCATGTAGAACTCAGCGGGTGCTGGAAGGTATCACAACCTTGTATAATCCCACACAGTGACTCTTTCGTATTCTGCCGGTCCTGCACAGCTACACGGTGCATCATTTCCCGTGCGGTCAGAGGTGCATCATGGTCACCGTCTTCATACCAACCCCCCTTGCGCAGGGTGCGACCCGCGGACAGCCCGGCGTACCCGCAGCACCAGTGGTTCAACATCTTCGTGCTACACCAGAACCGGCTGCAGCACACGGCCAGCGCCAAGAACACCATCCGGGAGGACTACCTGGCGCACTGGCTGGACCTGGTCATCTGGGGCCACGAGCACGAGTGCATCACGGAGCCGTGGGTGCGGTTAGGGTTTAGGGTCAGGGTCAGGGTCGTCGTCTGTAATAGGGTTTGCCACAGGGTCATGCTTAGGATTGCCTCACCCTCCACCCTAGGCCTATGCCCAGACCCTGACCCGAGCTGCGACCCCTGCATCGTGATCGCATCCCCAGCCGCGCCACCAACTTGCCACCCTCCGTGGCTGAAAGGGAGAGACTCCAACCCTCAGCTGTCTGCAATGCTTCACACGATTGCCCACAGGCCTCCCCGGAGCCCCTGGAGTTCGAGGTGATGCAGCCGGGCAGCACCGTGGCGACGGCGCTGAGCGAGGTAATCAAGGACTTCTCAGCAAATTCACTCTGACACTGGCAGACCAAGATCAGGGTCATTCCAATCCAACAGCTGAATGTTATTTACCAGGCGTGTTCTATCAGAACAAATAAATGTTCGAAAAGGATGAAGTTACCCTGGAAAGCCTTGCATTCTAAGCTCAGAAAGCTTTTCTAGAATTCACAGTTATATAGTGGTAATCCCAATTGTGATACCACACAGGGCGAGGCGGCGCCCAAGCACGCGGTGCTGCTGGAGGTCAACGGCGACGTTTTCCGGACGAACCAGTACGCGCTGAAGACCGTCCGCCCCTTCGTATTCGAGTCGGTGCGCGCACCCTGCTCGCAATCACCGGGTATGACTAATACAGCTGAGGTTTGTGACGTCTTGATCTGACCTACGCCAGCACAGTGGCTTCGGAACACATCGATGCGCCTTATGAGAACTGTCTTGACGCGCACTGCTGCGAGGCGCAGTCGGCCTGTGCTCCCAAGCGCGTGTCGTTGTGCTCAATTGTCCCGTTCACTTGGAGCGTGACCCGTGACTGCTCCTGAGGCCGCCACTGCCACGCTTGTCCCCTCACGGTAGCCCTCTGCATCCACAGCGGGGCAATCAGCACTACCCAATCGCAACCCAAGCCATGACCGTGACCCTGACCTAGACCCTGACCTAAACCTGACCCTGCTGATATTGTTGGGTGCGCAGGTTAAGCTCGCGAAACACAATCGTGACCCTGACCCGGACCCTGCCCTACCCCTTACCCTGCTGACGTCATTGGATGCGCAGGTCAAGCTGGCGGACACGTTGGACCCGGCAGCGGAGGACCCGGCGGCCATCACCGTGTTCCTGGAGCAGACGGTGCAGCGGATGATCGGGAAGGCGGCGCGCCAGGGCGCCTCGCAGAACCCTCCGATGCTGCCGCTCATCCGGCTCCGGGTGAGCAGCCCCTCCCCACTTACTTGTCCCTGACGGCCTCTTGCGCATCGCTGCTCAGAGGATGGCACACGGTGACAGTGATGTGGCAGGGATCGTGCTGGGCGGGAATTCCTGCCTGACATCGTGAGCACGTGCCACATGCTGAGTCCATCACCGCGCAGCAGCCGCAGTCGCGCGATCTTGGCATGGCAGTGAACGAGGAATGACAGACGTGCATGGCACTGCATAGGCGGCACCGCGTAGGGCATGCTGTGAAGCTTGCTGGGCTTGTCCCCAAGGCTGTCATTGACATGCTGCGATGCTGTCGTGCAACAACGCTGACAGCCCGCAATTCTCTCCTTCAAACATCAAAACTCTTGCTGAACAAGGTTCGATAGCAGATAAGCGCGGCTAGTTGATGGTGGTGGAGCCCGTGTAGTCCTCCTGCGCGCTCAGTCATCTGCTTTGGGCAGGTGGACTGCATGGGCTTCTCGATCATCAACGTTCCTTGCTTCTCTCCTTCGAAACTCAATCATGGATGGCTCAGGTCTGATAGCAGATAATACCGACTCATTGGCTCTGAGCAGTGTTCACTACGGTGCTTAAATTACGACGAGATGAAGATTATGGCTCGACGGGCGCTGCACGCAGGTGGACTACACCGGCTTCTCCACGATCAACGTCCAGCGGTTCGGGCAGAAGTTCGTGGGCAAGGTGGCCAATCCGCAGGAGCTGCTGCTGTTCTCAAAGGCCGCCGCGCGCGCCGCCAAGCCCGACACAGGTCAGCCATATGCTGTGCGAGAGTGGTCAAGTCATTGCTCCGTATACAGTACAGCAAATTCACGCAGTGTCAGATCAGAAAGCCGCGCGGCTCATGATCGAACGCACTGCTTTAATGCAAAGTTCTTCGACTTAAGGGCGTTGAATGTCATGTGCTGCTGCTTGATCGGGCCGCGTGACACTAAATTCAGCCGCGGGACACCAGTGCGTCCTCACACATTGTGCACGACGAGCAGACCTGGCTTGCTGCTTTTCGGGGAAGACATGGTTCAGGTCATTGGAGTTCGCATGCATTAAGTAACTGATATTACTACTTGAAGTTTCAAATTTCCATATAGAAATTGGATGTTTGTAACATATAGATTTTGGATTTTGTCGCTGTGGAACGCAGCGCCGGGCGGGCTGGTGATGCCGCCGCGGCCGGAGGCGGCGGATGAGCAGCGCATCGACGACCTCATCGCGCAGCACCTGTCGCACCAGAAGCTGGAGGTCCTCAAGCAGAGCGAGCTGGTGCGAAGCAGGGGGTTTGACATCTGTGAACGTTCTGCATCACTGTGTTGACTCCAACATCTTTGCAGGCTCGTATTATTTCTCCCACTTGGCGCGGAGGTCTCCTCACGAACATGCTGCAGAACCGTATGGCTGCCTCTCACCGTCTCTCGTCAGTTGTCTCGAGCTGCTTTCGTGCAGCTCGGGCACATTCGATGCCGGCATCTTCTGACCTTGCATGGACTCGCCTCTGACGGCAAGTATCAGACGCAGCATGCGCACTGAGCCGCAGCTGTGGTGCTGCAGGTATGGTTAGAGACCCGGATCTGGTGCTCACGCTGTGCACATGCCTGCGTTTATGCTAGCTGCTGACCAAAGCCTGCCGCTGCACCCTAATTGTACCCAATCCTGAGCCCACGCCAAACCCTCATTCGAACCCCGAACCCTGGCCCTCAGCCTGAGACCGCCTGACAGGCGGGCGCGCTGCGGGACTTCGTGGACAAGGAGGAGCGCGGCGCCATCTCGGACTACGTGTCGCGGGCGCTGAAAGAGGAGCAGAAGGACATCCTGGGGCGCGTCGACGCGCCGCTGGACAAGGAGGGCGACGTGGCGGCGGCGATTGCGGCGGACCGTCAGCAGGCGACCCCGGTGAGCTTCGGTGCCGCTTAAAACCTGACCTTAACCCTAACCGTAAACGTGAGCCTAAGGGCGCTTTCACATAGCGTCGACCCAGGCCTGGACAAGGAGGGCAATGTGATGGCGGTGCTGGCGGCGGCCCGCCAGCAGCGACAGCGGTAAGGGATTGCGCTGACCTGGGCCCACATGCCAATTTTGATATCATCCTTACGTGACAACGAGCCCAAACCTGAATCTCACCTACACCTAACCATCAACCCCAACGCCGCATCTGCACAAGGATGGCGATGTTGGGCAGCTCGCGCAAACTGCTGCACGATGAGGTTGGTGAGGCGTGGGTCCCAGGCCTGGAGTGTGCAGTGCCGGGCATGTCCTGTCAGCGGCTGGGGTGCATGGCGGAC
>JAABUX010008000.1_pt1 | contig 12276 bp, 18 predicted proteins | sample 5561851 | NCBI WGS metagenome assembly JAABUX01 (sample SAMN10711883, study PRJNA513361) | rock metagenome | isolation source: Antarctica rocks | place: Antarctica: Victoria Land, Richard Nunatak red sandstone | collected 2016-01-03 | reverse complement strand
CGGTTGTCGTCGTCCTCGCCATCTCGCCGATCGTGCTCAACGCGTTGATCCTGGGAGGGGTGGCTGTGAGTGCGATCTGGGGGAGTCGTGCCCTCCGTCGCGGCAGCGACGAAGTGGCTGCCGCTGCCATCCGCGGCGGGCGATGACGATACACGCAGGGGCGGCCATGGTCAGTCAAATACAGGACTGCGGCGGCACTCCCACGCGGGCTAGGGGTGGCCGTCGAGACGAGGGTCCACGACGCGCAGGACGGCGACGATGAGCAGGGCGGCGAGGGCCACATAGCCGCCGACGAGGGCGGCGGCGAGGACCGCGGCCACGACGTGAAGGATGGGCGAGGAGGCATGGGCCAGCGGGGCGAGGAGGGCGACGAGGGGGCCGGTGAGAGCCGCGAGCACGAGGGCGGCGAGGCAGAGCGTCCAGACGCGGGCGCGGGCGCGGGCGTCATTCATGCGTTGCCTCCCGCGGCTCGCCCGTCGCTCCGACGATGCCGCGCATGTCTGTCGTGGGTCATGGGTCTGTAAGCGCCAACTTTGATATGCACAACAAAGCTGCTTTACGATGCACCAGCGACGTGTAGCTTACCGGCGTCGCCAAGGCGCTGTTTGACGCTCAGGAACGCTGGCTACTGGGAAAAATAAAGACCTCGGAGGTGGTGCACGCTAAACCGGCAGCATTGCGCACTTTGACCTTGGCACCTACAATGGTCTCTCCTGTCACTGTCGGTAACCCATGCCCTGTTGGATACCATCTCTTGAGCCCTATTGATGATCGACATACCCTCTTCCACCAAGCGCGTCCGCGAAGGCCATCGCCCCATTAGCTTTCGTAAGAGAGGCATGAAATTGGAGTGCCTGACCTTGGTCCTCAAGCCGTGGATAAGCACTTGTCATGACCGGCGGAAGCGTGATAATTGTGGTGGTACGAACGATTACACATCCCCACACAACCCGTTATCAGTAACCGAGGTTATCGCGTGCGCGTCCATGACGATAATAGAGTTACCACGCTCGACTTGCGGAATGAGTCTGCGACACGGCCCTATTCCGTCCAACACCAGCATATCCTCTGTGATCTAGCGCGTGCGCGAGCGGCCACCATTGCGCTGCTTGCCGATCGGGTTGGGATGGAACTGCGGGCAACGCGGGCTGCCCTACGGGACCTGCAGGCCCAGAACGTCATCCGTCGGTCGTCGCGGGGATGGGTCATTACTGAACTGGGGCGCCAGCAAATTGCCGCTCGTGCAGTGCTGAACCGCGATGTTGCGGCGCCTATGGGCGACGATCTACAGGGCACCCTTGCTGCTATGGGCGACGATCTACAGGGCACCCTTGCTGCATCAGCATCGAGCGTGTTCGCTGCGGCTAACCAACTCACGCATACTCAAGGCAAACTAGCGCGTGTCTTCGCTTCCTCGCTGGACCTAGGACGCATCGCCCAGTCTGTCATGACGCCCTTGCTCTCATCCGAGCTATCTGCGGCCTTTTCGACAGTCCACCTAGCAGGGCGGGTAGTAGTTCCGCCCATGGTGGACCTCACTGCTGCCATAGGACAGCTATCGGGAGTAGCCGCTCTGGTCAACAGCCAGCAGATAGCGCGTATGGTTAGCCCCGTGATACCCACTACATCAGCGATGAGCGCGTTCACGGTGGCCGTGGCTGGTTTGCCCTCCCCAACGCTGAACCGCTTGTCCGTAGCCCTGCCACCCTTCGGCTATCCCGACGGCATCGTCCGTGCCCTGGCCGTTCCCGCGCCACCCCTGTTCTCGACTCAGCGGCTGCTCGCGTCCATAGTGGGCCGTATGGCCACAGTTCTGCCTAATTTCATGGCGTTGACCAAGTGGAGGGACTTATTCGAGAATGGGCGCATAGAAGCGGCGTTCACCGCAATTGGCCTTCCTCCGTCACTGTCGATGGAGATGCAGTTGATCCAATCCGTTATCCACTGGTATGAAGCGGGAGCGGCACCGGAGCAGATTCGCGCCGCCGTCATGGCACACTATGACGCGAATGGCTGCGCGGACCTCGCGGCCTTGGTGGATCGTTTGTGCGCGAGTCCTGATATGGCTGGGCGTGCACCGACCCTTGAACACGCCTTTCTCGACCATCAAGAAGGGCGAGATGCAGGCACGATCTTTATACTGATTCCCATGGTCGAAGGGATTCTACGCCCCGCCATCCGACAGATGACCACTCCGACGACGAAGCTTAGCCACAACAAGATGCCTGGACTGCTTCTCTCTAGCCCCCTAGCCCACACAGCAGGAAGAATCGGAGGAGCTATTCTACGAGCGGTCACCACGTATCTGGAAGATCGGTTCTTCAAAGACTTCCATCCCGGTGACCTCCTGGAGGACCAGGTACGGCATCCTTACCTGCATGGCATCATACTCACAGGCACGCGCATGGAGAGCCTCGCCTGTTTCTTACTGCTCGATGCTATCGTCGACCTTCTGGACCTCTGTCGGGAGAGCGGCATCATGGTGTGACCGAACAGGCTTGCATGTCCAATCATCGGTCTATCCTCTCTCGTGTGGCGTCTCCCAGTCGTCGGTCATCAAGCTGCAACAGGCGTGGACACGGCACGGGTCTCTACTCGCACACGCGTTGTGTGAGCAGGTTCGGAGGGTGAATCGTAACCCTCGGGCGCAGGGCTCTCATGGCGTCGCTGTCGTCGTGGCGCGCTTGGCCGCCTGGGTGCGCTTGGCCGCTTGCAGACGCTTGGTGGTGGCGTTGGTGGCGTAGACGGCGATGCCGTCCACGCGGGGGTCAAGGGCGGCGTAGCCCTCGATGATGGCCGCGTCCTCGGAGTCGGCGGCGAGAGCTGCGGCGATTTTGGCCCACTGCTTACGGGCGATGAAGACGGTGTAGCGCGTGCCAGCGGGCGGCTCCGGGAGGCCCTTGGGCAGGTCCGGGACGGTCTGGCTCACGAGGGCGAGGACGACGGCGGTGCCCTGCTCGACGGTCGTGCCGGGGCGGCCGATGACGGTGATCTTCACGGTGGCGATCCTCCCTGGGTCGTGCTGTAGCGCGTCCATGACATTGCGGTAATCGTCGTCCGCCCAGGTCATTGACGGTGCAGGCGTTGTTGGCGTGGGCGGGGGTGTGGCCGGCATTGCTGCGCCACCCGCTGTCTTCTTGCGCCCGTTGCGCCCGAACGGGGGCGGGAAGATGTAGATGCGATCCTCACGGCTGAGATTGTCGTCGGTGCGCACGAGATGGAAGAAGGTGCCTCCAGGAGTGCGTCGGCGTGAGCCGTCGGGGAGCAGCAGTCCCCCGGCCGCCTCGATCTCTTGGGTCCGCGCGAGAACGGCACGGGCGCGGTCGGCGCCAAGACGGCCGACGACACGGCCGACTTGGCCGAGCGGCCCGCGTTCTGTCTCGCCGAGCTGGGCGGCGATCTCCTGAGTGGCCCGCCAGTCCTCCGGTCCCAAACGCGGGCGGGGAGGGGCAGCCGGCTGCGGACTCCGTCGTGCGTTGTCCCCTCCGTCATCGTCGGCGATCGGCTGGAGCTGCTCTTGCTCCTTCGTTATGTCGAGTGTCATCGGTGCTCCCTCATCCGTCTAGGGCTTCCAGGTCCGCCCACAGTGCGGCCCGCAGTTGCTCCCGATTCACGTAACCGTCTCCAGCCTCGAAAAGTGTGCCCGTCTGCGTGTCCCTGATTGCTACCCAATCGTGACCAGGCGGGCGTTGTGTCGCCGATGGGCGTGCATCGACGACGGTTACGACCGCTGTGCCCTTTGTGTGCTCTGCGTCCTCGCGTCCCTCGACATGGCGAGGGATGGTGTCCCGCACAGGATCGGCGGGCGCGGCGGACGCCGTGGTGATTGGCGGGGTGATCGTCGAGATCGGTGTGCCATGTTGTGTCCACGGTGTGTCTGGCTCCTCTTCGGGCATCGACGCGACTGGCAAATTATTTGCCACCTTGGCTGGCCGGGGACTCGTGGCCTGCACGTCCTTCACCTTGATGCGTTCGCCTCGCTCGGCGCGCGCGAGTAGCGCGTCCCGCGCCGTATCCTCCAGGTCGGCGATCTCTGCGGCGACGGTGGCACCCACGGCCCCGCTCGCGACGGCCGCCTCGACGCGCGGGTCGCTCACCAGCTTGAGGCGATTCTCGACGAACGTGTGGCTCTTGCCCAGACGCTCGGAGAGGGCGCGCATGGACAGCCCCAGGCGATCCATGAGGCGGCGGTAGGCGCGGGCTTCATCGAGCGGGGTGAGGTCGTCGCGCTGGAGGTTCTCGACCAAGCCGATCACGGCCAGCGCGTCGTCATCGAGGGCACGTACGAGGCAGGGGACGGCCTCCAGACCGGCGAGTTGCGCGGCCCGCCAGCGGCGCTCACCGGCCCCGATCTGATACGCCTCCGGGTGGTCCGGGTTTTGACGCACGAGCAATGGTTGGAGGACCCCGAGCTGCGTGATCGACACGGCCAGGTCGGAGAGCGCGGCCGCGTCGATGGTCTCACGGGGCTGGTAGGGGTTGGGAGAGAGGAGGCCGACAGCGATGGAGCGCGCACCAGCCAGGGTCTCGACGCCAGTTGGGTCCGGCTCGCTGGCCGGCTCAAGGTCACTGAAGAGATTGAAAACATCGCGGCGCTGTGTCCGGTTAGCCACTGACCGCCTCCCCTATCTGCCGCCGTTCCTTCTCTGCGGCGCGCTCCTCGACCAACGATCGGTAGCCCCAGTCGTTGATGAGCTGATCGGCCAAGGCGATGTAAGCCTCGCCAGCGGGCTGCCGGCGCGCATAGAGCGTGGGGGGGACGCCGGCGGCCGTCGCGTCGCGGACACTCGTGGCGCGGGGGATCTCGGCCAGCACGGGGAACCGCTGGGAGCGGGCGACCTCGTGGAGCTGGGGGATGTAGGATTCGTCGTGCTTGGTGTGGCTAGCGGTCATCGTCAGCACAAGTCCCCGGATGCGCAGCGCCGGGTTGAGTTTGGGGTGGCGCACCCGCGCGACGGTTTGGAGGAACAGAGAGAGGCCGCCGACGGCCAGATAGTCGGGCTGCACGGGGATAATGACCTCTTGGGCGGCGGACAGTGCGTTGAGGACCAGCAGACTCAGGGCGGGCGGGCAATCGAGCAGGATGACATCGTAGAGACCGGACGCGGCGACGGGCGCCAGGAGCTTGCGGAGGACGAGTTCGCGGCGCTCGATCTCCAGCAAGTCCAGGTCCGCGTCGCCAAGCGCCAGATCGGCGGCGGAGAGTGCTAGGTTCGCTGGCAACAGGTCGAGGCCGTGGGGCGTCAGGGGGACAATGATATCGTCTAGCTGGGGCACGCCTCCTGTTTTCAGGAGCGTTTCGAACGCCGTCCACACCGTGCGCTCGGGGTGGAGGACACCCGTGGCGAGACTGAGCGATGCCTGGGCGTCGAGGTCCACGACGAGCACCTTGAGGCCACGTAGCGCCAGCTCGGCGGCGCTGGCCCAAGCGGTCGTGGATTTGCCCGTACCTCCCTTGTGGTTGACAACCGCAACGATTATCGTCTTACTCATGCATCACCTCTACCACTCCCTCTTAAGTGTCACACGCATCGTAGACTTGGGCTTCCCTCTCCCATCGCTTCTCATCCTCGTATAGCCCTTGTACCTCGTCCCTGCAAGGCGGGCAGAGGCGCATGCCCATAGGGACATCGGCGCGGCCGCGCGGCCACAGCGTCGCGGCGTCCTCGTCGGCGAGCGCCCACTCGACGGGGATGGGTTCCAAGTCGTCTCGTTGGACCTCGGCGCCGCAGCGCGGGCAGCGGGCGCTGGGGATGCGCCAGGCCATCAGAGCGTCTCATCCGCCGCCCGGTGCACCTCCGCGTACAGCCGGTCCAGTTCGCGCCGCGCCGCGATCACATCGTCGAGCACGTCGATCATGTGGTCGAGCGGGGCGTTGGGGTCCTGCGGCCCTCCTCGCGCGCGGGCGTCGGCGGCCGCCTTCGCCTCCTCCAGCACCCGGCCGACGAGGCGCATCAGCACGTTGTCAATGGCCGCGTTGCGCTCCTCGCGGCGCTGCTCATCCCGGTCCTTGTCGTGGTCAATGGCGTGTCGGGGGTCCGTCGCGTCGATCATCGGGGCATCTCCTTCTGTGCATAGAGCGTGCGATAGAACCGCGTGGTCAGGTCCCGCTCCAGGGGCTCGCGGTCGGCGTCGCTGGGGGCATGGCGGCGGAAGAACGCGGCCGCGTCGAACGCACGGAGAGTGGAGCCGGCCCGTGCGTCGCCGTCGTCCGAGTCATCCTCGCTACTGGCGTCCCCGTTGTCGCTACTGGCGGCGTCATCCTCGCTACTGGCGTCAGCGGTCGGCGGCGCGACGGGGATGAGCAGGGCGAGGTAGCCGCGATCGTCCAGGGCGTCGTAGACCTGGCCGCGCGGCATGGGCTGGATGGTCCACGTGCCGGTCTCGTAGATGACGAGGTAGGCATCCTGGCCGTGTTGGTCGTACCAGACGGCCCGACCCAGCACGCACTCGATGTGAAGGTCGCGGATCTCCTCGAAGGTCCGGCTCAGGCACTGATCGTCCATCAGGCGCTCACGGGGCGACGTCGGGAGCGGCCAGAGACGGGCGAGCCGGCGGCGCTGGGTGTCCATCTCCTGGGCGATGGCGTCGAGTTGGCGTTCGCAGGCGTCGCAGAGCGCGACCTCCTCCCGCGCGGAGAACGGCTGGCGGTCGTAGCGCGCACAGTGGGGGTCAAGCAGGCGCAACTCACCGAGCGCCTGCACCGAGAGGTCGGCGGGGTCCACGTCCCGTGCGCAGCGCGGGCAGCGCGTCGTCGGGGTAAGGAGGGGGGCCGCAGGCACCGTGTGCTGCATAAAGGGGTGCAGGTCGGTCGGCCTGGCATCATTATCAATCATGGGTCTCCTCCGTGGTCGTAGGACCGTCGGGCGCGTCGTTGGCCGCGGCAGCCGTTCGCGCGTGCTCCTCGGCCAACTTGTCCAACATCCGTTGTCTCTTCCGCGAGGGCTTCCCGACCTGGCCCAGGTGGTCCGCGCGGTAGGCGTCGATCGCGGCCTGGGAGACGAGGCGGATGCGCGGGCTAATCGCCTCGGACTCCAGGGTGCCGCGCCGGATCGCGGCCTGGACAGCGATGAGCGTGATGCCTAGCTCTGCGGCGACCTGGGCGGTCGTGTAGCGCGCGATCGTATAGAGGGGGTCGTCCTGCTTCGTTTTTTTCGGCATGCCTGTAGCGTACCGCGTGGCGTGCTGCCGTGGCGGAGAAAGCACACGCGGGGCTACTATTGCACGGGCGATTGTCGGTGTCATCGTCGGCTCCTGTCCTACGGGACGGCCGTCAGACCAAGGGGGAGTTGGCGTGCCTCGCTGCGGCACATCTCGCGCACGGCCGGTCCCCAGGGGCGGCCCTGCCCGGTGATGAACAGGACGCGGCGGCCGTCGCGGCAGCGCACGATCTCCCGCGACGCGGCGACAGCCTGGCGCGCACCGTCCACGTCGGCGTCGGCATGTGTTTCTTGCCGCTCGGGCGGGTCGGGGAAGCGGTGCCTGTTCTCGCGCGTGCAGACGCGGGCCGCCTCGGCGAGCGTCCAGACGCGGGCGGCGTCGGGGCGCCAGGGAGAGTGGATGCGGTGTCCCATGACGGTCTCCTTTCCGTGGGGCCGCCGGCACCGGCGGCCCATCCTTGTGCGTATCGTGTATCGTGGTCAGGCGGCGTGTCCCTGGGGGTCGGCGTCGTCCTCGTAGGTCGCGTCGAGCGTGGCGTGGATGGCGCGCACCATGTAGCGGAGGCAGCCATCGGCGCCGTCCAGGCGGGCTGCGATGGTGGCGACGCCGTGCATGATCGTGGAATGGTCGCGTTCGCCCAGCAGCGCGCCGATCTGGTCGAAGGGGAAGGGCGCGTTACGCGCGGTCAGGGGCCAGAGCAGGCGGACGCGCATGGCGTGCATGGCCACCTGGCGGGCCTCGGAGACCTCGCGCTCGCGTCCGGCGGCCTGGAGCTGGGCGACGGGCACACCATAGCCGTCGGCGACGGCCTGGCGGATGCGCCGGGCCTCAGCGAGCTGGGCGCGTTGCAGGCGCCTCACCGCCCGCTGGCAGGCAACGCGGGTGCGCTCGTCGTCCGCGCACGTCAGGGACGACATGGTTATGTCAACAGCTATCATCAGTGGCCCTCCGTCCGGTCTCGTCGTCTGAGCTGGTCGACCCCGCCACGCAGGCCGCGGCCGTCCGTCGTCCTCTCGTGATCCATCCACCCCATCGTGTACGCCTCGCGACAGGCGGGGCAGAGGTGCAGCGGTTCCGGGTGGTCGGTGAGTCCGCCGTCGGCGGCGTCGTACACGCGGTCGCACGCGTCGTTCTCGCAGGTGAGCATCTCGGGCTCGTCCCCCTGCGGCACGTCGTCAGTGTCGGGCTGTGTCGTGGTGGTCTCGGTCATCGTGAGGTGATCCTGTCAGGGGCAGCGGGCGTGTTGGCGTGGGGGGCGGAGGGGGGGACGGTGCGCGCGAGCACGTCCCACGCGGTGGCGAGGGACGCGGCGTCGAGGCAGGCGGCGAGGTCCCGGAAGGCGTCCCGGTGCGGGTCGCCGTCGAGGTCGCCGTGAGCGAGGCAGTGGCGGAGGGCGGCGGCGGCGTCCCGGAGGCGGACGACAGCGAGGGCCAGACGGGTGGGGCCGTCGTCGGGACGGAACGGCGCGCCATCGTCGGGGTCGTCCAGGGTGCTCAAGGCGGGCGCGTCTGCGGCGGGTGGGGCGGTGAGCGGGCGGCGGCAGCCGGCGCAGGGGCCGGCCGCGTCGGGGTCGCCGGCGCGGATCGGCTGCACGTCCGACACCTCGCCTCTGGCAGGCCAGCCGCGCGCCGTGCCGTCGTCGTCGAGCAGATAGTCGTCGTCGAGGCAGGCGAGGCAGACCGGGTGTCCGTGCAGGCGATAGGCGAGGGGCGTGTGGGGTGTGACTGTCATCATGTCCGCTCCCATCGGGGGCCGGCTGCCGGGGGTGGGGCAGCCGGCCGGCTGTCGGTGACAACGGCGTCCTGGCATGAGGGCGCCGGGGTAGGGGCCTCGGAGGATTTTACCCGTCCATCCGGTCGATCACGGCGCGCGCCTCCGCACACGTCGCGAGTGATCCGTGCTGGGCGAGTTGACCGCCGCTGGCGTAGCGGTCATGCTGCCACGTGGCGTGCTCCAGGGGGACGCTGACGATCTTGAGGGGGCCGACGATCTCCTCGACCTCCGCGCCGAAGCCCAGGTAGTTGTCGGTGGCCGTGGCCTTGACGAGGAGATAGCGGCGCACCTGGGCGTTGCGGCGGTTGACCTCGGCCACGGCGTCGGCGAGCGGGACCGTCAACCCGTCGGGGCGGTTGTGCCTGCGGTCCCAGATCATGCCGTAGGTGGCGTCAGCGGGATGAGGGCGGACCTCGTAGCGTGGGGTGTCCATCGGGATGTCCTTTCCGGCCGGCCGTCGCAGTGTCCCGACGGCCAGCCGCTCGCGGGGTGTTAGAACGGCACGGCGTCGCCAAGACCGATGCCGATGGAGAGGGCGACAGCGCGTGGGGTGACGGGATCGGCGCTGAACGGGCGCCAGACCGTGCGGGTGGCGCGGTAGGCGCGGTCGAAGGCGTCATGGTGTGCGGTGCAGAGACCGGTGGTGGCGTCGCTGACCTTCCAGCCGTCGACGTGGTGGCGCTCGGTCGCCGGGGCCATGCAGTCGGGCCACTGGCAGGCGCCCAGGGTGGGGGTGGCGCGGCGGGCCTGCGCACGGGCTTTGTCGCCGGCTGCGTTGCGCGCTAGCGTCGGCTCCTTGCCGAACTTGGCGCGGTAGCTGGGAGCGAGCTTTGTCAGCAGGTACGCGCCGTAGCCCAGGTCGAGAGCGGCCTGAAAGCCTAGCTTCCCGATCTCGCTCATCCAGGAGGTTCCGCGCGCCTTGAGGGTGGCCTGACCGCCCAGGGTGGCGATACGGCGGCAGTGGGCGGCGCGGGCGGCGTGGGCCTCGGGGGAGAGCGGCGCGCGCCGGGGACGCGCCGGGGGCGGGGGGACGAGGGAGAGACGCGGGGCGGGTGCGATGGCCTCTGCTACCATGATCGTGGACCTCTGCGTAAGGGGTCTGCTGGCGGGCTGCCCAAAACTCTGTGATGGGAGGGGGGCAGCCCGCTTCTTTGTCCCTACACGCTTATTATAGCATATGCGCGCATACATTAACAAGTACAAAATGCGGGATTTTTCCCCTAAAATACGAAATGGATGGGAAGCGCGTGGTGGGGCTGGGGGAGGCGTCGCGCGGCGCCTCCCCCAGGAGCTAGGCGGCACGGACGCTGTCGAGGTCGAGCGCGGGGGCGATCTCCTGCATGAGGGCGGCGACGCCGGCGCGGATGGCATCCAGGTTTGCCGCGAGGGTGGCGCGCGAGACCTTGTACAGCGCGAGGTAGGTCGGCGTGTTGGGGGTGGGGATCGCGAGGGTCTGGCAGACGCAATAGGCGATGCTCTCGGCCTGGCACTCGGCCTGTTGGGTCGTAAAGGTGTGGCGGTCCTCGGCGCGGTGGACCCGTTCATGCGCCCATTCGTGGATGAGTGTCTTGCAGAGATTGCCGGCGGGGTTGGTTGCCTTCAGCTCGATGCGGCCGTCGCCGTAGCTGACGCCGTTGGCGTCCCACAGCAGGCGCTCCTTGAAGCTGACGCGCAGGCCGCGGCACTCGGCGATCTCGATCAGGCGGTGGAGCAAGGTCTCGTACCGCTCCCCCGCGACGGCGTGGACGGTCAGCGCGGGGAGGTCCGCGCCGTCGGTGTCGGCCACGTCGAAGACATAGCCGGTGCGGAAGCGCAGGGCAATCACGGCGTCGTCGCCCGCGTCGGTCTTGGCACGGATCGGGGCGGGGCACAAGATCGCGATGCCCTTGGCGCCCTTCGTGACCTGGCGGCCGAGGGCTTGCCAGGCACGGTAGCCGGCGACGCGGCGGGCGGTGGGGCGCTGCACGGCGATCAGCATGCAGTTGTGGGCGCTGTAGGAGTAGAAGCGGCTGACGGTCTGGAGGTAGCGGGTGAGGTCGGCGCTGTGGGCGGCCTGGTCGGTCTCGTCGGCGAGGCGCTGCATCCACTGGTCAATCGTGGCGAGGGTGTCGGCGGTGGGGTTGGCGCGCGGCGTGGTGGTCATCGGCGGACGCTCCTTTCGGTGTCGCCCTCAATGGCGGTCCGGTAGTCGGCGGCGTAGACGGCGAGGCGCGCGGCTGCGGCGTCGAGGAGCTGGAGGTAGCGCGCGATGGTGAGCGCGTCGCCGGCGACATCCACGACGGTGAGGCCGATGGGATCGCTGGGGGTGAAGGTCACAGAGACGGACACGTCGCCGACGAGGGTGCTGCTTGGTAGAATAGGCGCGGGTGCGAGGGTCATCGGTGGTGATCCTTTCGTGCTCGGGCCGGGTCCGTTGTCAGGACGGACCCGGCCATGTGTATGTGTGGACTACGCGGGCAAGACGGGACCGAATGCCTCTTGCAGGGCGGCCATGCTGCGGGGGCGGACGATGAGGGCACGGGCACGGGCACGGGCACGGGCGCGGTCTAGCTCGGCTTGGACGACGATGCAGGCGCGCACATGCCAGCAGGTGGCGACATGCTTGCAGCTCTCGAAGTCGTGCTGTCCCGCAGGGCAATTGCACGCGGGGTGCGCCGCGTCGCGGATGTCGGTGGTGTAGGACTGGCCGGGGTAGCTCTTGCTGGGCACGGTGAAGATGCCGGGGACGCGGGTGGGCTGGGGCGTCAGGGTGATTGTCTGGGCTTGGTGCATCGGTGCGGTGGCCTCCTAACTGGGCGGGTGTAGGCGGGGGCCGGACGCCCTCGCACCCTTATTATAGTACATTCAGACGTACAATATCAAGGGTAAAACGGGGCAAAATAGGGGTAAAATCGGCTGATTATCGGCGGTGTTACCGGGGCCGCGCGGCGGCGTGGCCGTCCCTCGGGGCGTCCTTGCGCTGTCCTCGGGCCGTCTGACGCGCGCTGGGAGCCACTGTAGCGGCCTCTGAGAGCCGCTGACAGGCGCTGGGGCATCCAATGCGCCTGTGGCCCTGGGGGGCTCCTGGGGGCTGAGGGGGCGACGGGGCGACGGGGCGGGGGCCAGGTAGGAGCGGGCGGGGGCCACGGCGGGGCCTGCAGACGGATCGAGCGCGGGTGTGTCCTGAGCCGCTAGCGGGGGTCTCCACGCAGTTTCACACCGGCGCCCGTGCTGGGTTGTAGATTCCGTCTTGAAACTGGTCCACCTTTCCGTGGTAAGACTGGTCCCCCTCCCAAGGAATGTCCCTGTCCCACCGGTGGCCGTGGTCGCGTGAGCCTCTCCTCTCTAAAAGATACCGTTGTC
>JAABUX010007999.1_pt1 | contig 12277 bp, 6 predicted proteins | sample 5561851 | NCBI WGS metagenome assembly JAABUX01 (sample SAMN10711883, study PRJNA513361) | rock metagenome | isolation source: Antarctica rocks | place: Antarctica: Victoria Land, Richard Nunatak red sandstone | collected 2016-01-03 | reverse complement strand
ATCGCGTATCGCCCGGCGCGCGTGTTGCTTCAGGACTTTACCGGCGTGCCGTGCGTCGTGGACCTCGCGGCGATGCGCGACGCCATGGCCGAAATGGGCGGCGATCCCAAGGCGATCAATCCGCTCCAGCCGGTCGAACTCGTGATCGATCACTCAGTGCAAGTCGATCGTTTCGGAACGCCGGATTCATTTGCGGAGAACGCGACGCTCGAATTCGATCGCAACAGAGAACGCTATGCGTTCTTGAAGTGGGGCCAGGAAGCGCTCGATAATTTCCGCGCCGTGCCGCCGGACACGGGCATCGTGCACCAGGTCAACATCGAATTTCTCGGGCGCGTGATCTTCGGCGCGGGCGGTTCGGGCGTCGATACCGATGCCGCGGGCGTCGCATATCCCGATACGGTCGTCGGCACCGACTCGCATACCACGATGGCCAATGGCCTCGGCATCCTCGCGTGGGGCGTCGGCGGCATCGAAGCGGAAGCGGCGATGCTCGGCCAGCCCGTCACGATGCTCGTACCCGACGTCATCGGTATGAAGTTCACGGGTAAACTAAAAGAGGGCGTAACCTCGACCGACCTCGTGCTCGCGGTCACGCAACTGCTTCGCAAGAAGGGCGTCGTCGGCAAGTTCGTCGAGTTCTACGGTGCGGGGCTCTCGAATCTCGGTGTGGCGGATCGCGTCACCATCGGCAACATGTCGCCGGAATACGGCTCGACGTGTGCGATCTTCCCGATCGACGCGCAGACGCTCGCCTACCTCAGGCTCACCGGGCGTACGGCCGCGCAGATCGCGCTCGTCGAAGCGTACGCACGCGCGCAAGGTCTCTTCCGCACCGACGCGTCGCCGGACCCGATCTTCACCGATACGCTCGAACTCGATCTTGCGACCGTCGTACCGAATCTCGCGGGACCCCGCCGACCGCAGGATCGCGTCGCGCTGTCCGATGTGAAGGCGGAGTTCACGAAAGCGCTCGCCGGCTGGCAGAGCGCGCGCGCTTCGAGCGAGGCCTCGAGCGCCGTCGCGCGGCTCGAGGATGAAGGCGGCGGCGGCACGGCCGTTGCCGCGCGTCCCACGACCGACCTCTCCGACGGCGCCGTCGTGATCGCGGCGATCACCTCGTGCACGAATACGTCCAATCCGGCTGTCATGCTCGGCGCCGGGCTCGTTGCGAAAAAGGCCATCGAACGCGGACTCGAGCGCAAACCCTGGGTCAAGACCAGCCTCGCACCGGGCTCGAAAGTCGTCACCGACTATTTGCAAAAATCCGGCCTCACGCCGTATCTCGACCGGCTCGGCTTCAATCTCGTCGGCTACGGTTGCACGACGTGCATCGGCAACAGTGGTCCGTTGCCAGAAGACGTCTCGCACGCGGTCGCCGAGAGCGATCTGATCGTCGCGGCGGTTCTCTCGGGCAATCGCAATTTCGAAGGCCGCATCCATCCGCAAGTGCGCGCGAACTATCTCGCGTCGCCACCGCTCGTCGTCGCCTACGCGCTCGCGGGCCGCATGGATATCGATCTGTCGACCGAGCCGCTCGGCCGTGGAAGCGACGGGAAAGACGTGTTCCTCGCCGACATCTGGCCGACCAACGCCGAAGTCGACGCCGCAATTGCGGAGTCGGTCTCGGAAGCGGCGTTCCGTGCGCGCTATGCCGACGTTTTCGCGGGCGACGACAACTGGCGTGCGTTGCACGTTCCCACGAGCGAACGCTATGCGTGGGACGCGGCGAGCGAATACGTCAAGAAACCGCCGTATTTCGACGGCATGCCGCGCGAGCCGAAAGCGCCCGGCAATATCGCGGGCGCGCGCGTTCTTGCGGTGCTCGGCGACAGCGTTACGACCGATCACATCTCGCCTGCCGGGTCGATCGCGAAAGGGAGTCCGGCCGCGAACTACCTCGTCGAGCGCGGCGTCGACCTGGCGGATTTCAACTCGTACGGCGCGCGGCGTGGCAATCACGAGGTGATGGCGCGCGGCACGTTCGCCAACGTGCGCTTACTCAACGGCCTCGTGCCCGGCATCGAGGGCGGCGTCACGCGCTTCCTCGTCGACGGAACGCAGATGTCGATCTTCGACGCGGCGATGAAATACAAAGAACACGGAATACCGACGATCGTGCTCGCCGGCAAAGAATACGGCTCGGGTTCGTCGCGCGACTGGGCCGCCAAGGGGCCGATGCTGCTCGGCGTTCGCGCGGTGATCGCGGAGTCGTTCGAACGCATCCACCGCAGCAATCTCATCGGCATGGGCATCTTGCCATTGGAATATGCGGACGGTGCGACCCGCGAGACGCTCGCGCTCACGGGTGAAGAGACGTTCGACATCGCCGGCATCACCGAACGCATCACGCCGCGCAGCCGCCTGACGGTTCGCGCCACGACGGCGGACGGCACTTCAACGACGTTCGAAGCGCGCGTGCGCATTGATACGCCCGACGAGGCGGAATATTACCGCCACGGCGGCATCTTGCAGTACGTGCTGCGGAGTTTGCGCGCCGCGTCGCCTTGCTAGCCGGACACCGCTTCGCGGCGTTGCTTTCGTTCGAAGGGCCCGACCGTTACGCGTCGGTCGGCGGGCTCGGAACGCGCGAGACGTCGTTCGCGCGCGCGCTCGGCGATGCGGAGGTGGAAACCACGCTCTTTTTCGTCGGCGATCCCGACCTCGAGCCAATCGAAGCGTTCGCACCCGGCGTAACGCTGCGACGCTGGTGCCAGTGGATCTCCGCTTTTTATCCCCGCGACGTCTACGACGGCGAGGCAGCAAAGGTACGGGACTATACCACATCCGTTCCGTCGTTCGTGATCGACGAGATCGTCGTACCAGCAGCGCGCTCGGGCAATCGCGTGCTCGTCATCGCCGAGGAATGGCAGACCGCGGCGGCTACGATCGCACTGGACGCGCTGCTGCGCGAGCGCGGGCTGCGCGATGCGGTGACGATCCTGTGGAATGCGAACAACACATACGGGTTCGAGCGGATCGATTGGCCTGCGCTGCGCGTCGCAGCGGCGATTACGACCGTGAGCAAATACATGAAATTCGAGCTGGCGCAGATCGGCGTTCCGGCGCTCGTCGTGCCGAACGGCATCTCCGATACGTTGCTCGATGGGCCGCCGCGCGAAATCGTCGCGCGTTTTCGTTCCGCCCTGCATGGAAAGCCGACGCTCGTGAAAGTCGGCCGTTTCGATCCCGACAAGAATTGGCTGCAATCGATCGACGCAGTAGCCGAATTGCGTGACGCCGGGCTCGCACCGCAACTCATCGTGCGTGGTGGCAAGGAACCCTACGGCGAGCTCGTCTTCGCGTACGCGCTCGCACGCGGGCTTACCGTCGAGTGCGTCGAGGCCAATGGCGACGATTGGGCGGCGGTCGCGACCGCGCTCGACGCGAGCACGGCGCAGGTCGTGCAACTCAAAGCGTTTCTGCCGGAGGCGACGCTGCACGCGCTCTATGCCGCCGCCGACGCGGTGCTAGCGAACAGCGGCAAGGAGCCGTTCGGCCTCGTCGGTCTCGAAGTGATGGCGGTCGGCGGCATCCCCGTATGCGGGGCGACGGGTGAGGAGTATGCGGAGCCCTTCGTCAACGCCATCGTCTGCGATACGAACGACGGACGGGAGCTCGCGGAGTATCTTGCGGCTGCCTACGGTGACGAACGTCGCGCGGACCGCATGCGGCAGGCCGGCTACGCGACCGCAAACCGCTACGTCTGGCAGACCGTGCTCGAGACCCTCGCGCACAAGGTGGCCTACGTCGCGCGAATGTGACGTCGCGTCGCGTGCCGCAACCCTCAGGCGGCTCGCTTAACCTGCCGAAACCGAAGGCATGCCGATAGTCAACGATCGCGAGGCCTTTTACGCCCGTTGCCTGCGCGTGGCCGCCGCCGCAATCGCTGCCGGCGCGACGCTTCACAAGAGCGAGGGTCGCGAAAACCGTCTCTCGCGGTCAGCGGGAACGGCAAGACGGTGACCTTTCCCATCGTAACCGACGATCGCGCGTGGAAGCAAACCAGCGTCGAAGAAGCGTTCTATGCCGTCTTGCTCGACGCACGCGAGTGGTCGGGCGCGCACGTCGACGATGCGTCCGTCGCGACGCTCGTCGACGATGTCGAACGTGCGGAATTGCCGCTGATCCGCAAAGACTTGGGTGAGGAGATCGCACGCGTCGCGGTCCTCGCCGACATTCTTGGAGGCCGTGCGAAGCTGGAAGAGCTGTGGTCCAAGGTGGAGCTCGCGAGCGCCTGACGGGACGCCGGGCGATGCCCTTGTGTGCCGGCAACGTTGGAAGGGTTAAGTTTCAATAAAGGCGCAGTCCGCGGCACGAGTGGCCGTCCGTACGCGAAACCATTGGCGCATCGAACGGCGTTCGTCCGCGCGGGGATGCACCCCGCCGCGGCCTTGTCACGTCGGAAGGTAGACCACCTTGCTACGAACCTCCATCGGGGGGACGGCCCTTGCCGTCGCTTCGCTTTCCGTATCGCTCGCGTCGGCCGCCTCGGCCGCGACGCTCGTCCGCGATGCTCAGCCGTCCGCGCGCGGAACGATGGCGAACATCTTCGTCAAACTCCCGTTGCGCAATCCAGCCGAGCTGCAGACCCTGATCGCCCTCCAGGGCGACCGCAGCTCCCCGCTCTACCACCACTTCCTCTCGCGCGCACAATTTGCCGCGCGCTACGGTCCCGACGCCGGGTCGATGGGACGCACGATCGCGGCCCTTCGCGCGCACGGTTTAACGGTTGCACGTGTCGGCACGCAGAGCGTCTCCGCCTCGGCGCCGGTAAGCATCATGGCTCGTGCTTTTGGTACGACGATCGCGGCGCGACGCCAAGCCGACGGCGCGACCCGTTTGGTGACGACGGCCGCGGTGCGGATGCCCATGGAGCTCGCGCGCGAACGTGCGGTGGTCGTCGGTCTTTCGGCGCATGCCGTGGGCGCAAAGCCGTTCTCGCGATCCCTCGGTCAAGTTCCCGACAATCGCTACTCGTCGCACGGCGGCTACTGGTTCACCGACCTCAAAGAGTCGTATCAGGCACCCTCGTACCTGACGGCATCGGGGAAGGGCGCAACGATCGGCATCGTTATGAGCAGCGACGTCAACGACGCCGATACGGCGAAATACTTCAATCACGAACTGTTCACAGCCGTCAGCGGAGCACCGGTTCCGACCGTCGTTCGGCGATACGTCGACGGCGCGCCGCCAGGCGTGGTGACCGACGGCGGCGGCTTCGAGGCGAGTCTCGACGTTCAGCAGTCCCTCGGCAGCGCCCCGAGCGCGACCGCGCTGCTTTACGATATTCCCGACCTCTCGAATCAATCGACGCTCGACGCCTACCAGGCCGTGGTCGACGACAACAAGGCTGACGTGATCAGCAGTTCGTTCGGCGAATGCGAACGTTTTTTCTTACCCGACTACAACGCTGGCACGGACTACTCGTCGCTGTTGATCGCGCAGAATCAGATCTTCCAGCAGGGCAACGCGCAGGGTCAGACGTTTCTCGCCTCCTCGGGCGATAGCTCGGGCCTCGGCTGCCCGAGCCCGTCGTATTTCGATGGGACTGCGAGTCCGGCGACGTTTCAATATGGCGTCGAGACCCCGGCGAGTTCGGCCAACATTACCGCCGTCGGCGGCACGAATCTCGTTACGCAACCGCCGGCCGGGCCGCGCAGCGGCAAACCCGCGCCGTCGATCTACGTACGCGAGAGCGAATTTGCCGATACGGAGATCCCGTACGATCCCTACGGCGCTGGCAAGAACGTGTCGGGTGGGCTCTGGGGCTCGGGTAGTGGCGAAAGCCTCGTCTTCTCACGTACGCATGCGCAGCGCGGTATCGTGAAGACCAAGGGACGCTCGGTGCCTGACGTCTCGCTGCAAATGGGCGGCTGCCCCGGCGGCATCGCGCTCAAATGCGGTGCCGACGACAGCTTCTCGATCCTCGCGTTCTTCGGCGGACTCTATGGCGTGATCGGCACGAGCGCGTCGTCGCCAGAAATGGCCGGATTGCTCGCCGTGCAGGTCGCTGCAACCGGACAGCGGCTCGGCGACGCCAACGAAGCGCTGTACGAAGCCGAGCGCTCAGACCACAAAAACGGTCCCGCGTATCGCACGGGTATTCCCGGTTACAACGGTCTGGTGACGGAAGATTCGTCGCCACGCCGCTATAGCGCGATCGTCGGCCTCGGCACGCCGCACGTCGCCAATCTGCTCGGCATCGGCGGACCGCTCGCGGGCGATCCGGCGACCCCGACCAACCCCTAGCCGCGAGCGACTCGATCGCGCCACGGCGAGCGCCGCAGCGATGCGGCGCTCAGCCGGAGGTGGCGGCGTAGGCCGAACGCGCCGGCATCCACGTCGCGACGCTGCCGTCCAGCATGACGAACGATTGGCAGCCGTCGACGTCGGCGTTGAAATCGTCGTTGCGTTCTTTCGTACGCACCCAATCGACGCGCGGATTCTTGCGAGCGGTCGCGAGCGCTTTCGAATTCGAGAACTGCGGGCGCTTTGCGAGGGCGTTGAGTGCCGTGACGAGCGTCTGTGCGTCGGTCAACGTGGCACGCTATCCCGCGACGATCGCATCGACGCGCGCGAGCACCGAGGCGAGGAGCGCGTCGGCATCGTCGTGCGTATCGCCCTCGGCGTAGACGTTGATCGACGGATCGGAGGCGTCGGGAAGCACGAGAAACCAGCCGTGCGCGGTCGTGACACGCACGCCGTCGAAGAGTTCGATGTCGTCGTGTGCGTGCGTATCGGCGAAGGTGCGCATCACCTCGCCCTTGCGTTCCCACGGACACGGCACCGCGCGGTGCCGGAAGAACCACTCCGGAAGCATGTCGTTGAGTTCGTGCAGTGGGCGCTTCTCGACGGCGAGCATCTCCATCACCTTGACGATCGCGTAGAGCGCGTCGAAAGCCGGTTGGAACGCGGGGAAGATCGGTTCTTGTTTGATGCCGCTGCCGTAGGCGATCTCGTCGCGTTCGCGAGCGGTAAGCGCCATCATCGAGCGCCGGTCGCTCTTGGTGCGCGTAACGCTGCCACCGGCCGATTCGACGAGTCGGCGGATTGCGCTCGGCGTCGTCATCGGCATCGCGATGCGCGCTCCGGGCTGCGCGCGGCAGACCATTAGCGAGACGAGCGCGAGGAGCCGGTTACCCGCGATGACGCGGCCCAAGTCGTCGATGAGCGCGAACGATTCGCCGTCGTGATCGACGAGCACGCCGAGATCGGCGCGGAGCGTGAGCGTCACCGTGCGCAGTTGTTCGAGATAACGTTCTCGATCGTCGCGGAACGTGCGCGCCTTTTTCTCATCGTAGTACGCGTCGAGCGCGACGATATCGACGCCGAGGTTCGCGAGCACGCGCGGCAGCACGCTCGATGCGTTGCCGTAGCCATAGTCGACGACCACCTTGAAGTTCGCCGAAGGCAAAGCCGTCGGTTTGAGCGTCGCGAGCATTTCACTCGTGTACAATTCCAGCGTGCGGGCGGGAAACGAAAGCAGGCCGACCTCGTCCATGCCCGTGCGCCGAAAATCTTCGCGAAAGAACAGGTTCTCGATCTTCCGCTCCATCGTGGTATCGATATTGACGCCGCTCGCATCGACGATCTCGATGAGCACCGAGCTCGGATCGCTCGGGTCGACGCGCGTGTGCACGCCGCCGTCGCCGCCCATGCGCGTCGCATACCGCGCGAGTGGCAACGGCAACGAGCGTAAGTCTTCCACGTGGAGACCGACGGAGAGCAATCCCGAAATGACGCAGCGGTTCATGACGCGCGCCGCGGGGTGCGCGTCGCGGCTGGTCATTACGGTCATACCGGGCTTGAGTGCGCTACCGAGCGACTGCCCGAGTTTAAGCGCGAATTCCGGCGTGATTTCGACATTCGCGATGCCGCTGACGCCGACCGCACCGAAGAGCGAGCCGGGCCACTTGATGCCGTAGATGAGCGACATCGAAACGACCGCACCGGAGCTCACGACTTTGTCGGGCCACAGCTTGAGATTGGGGCGCACGACGGCGCCGCTGCCGATCGTGCAGCCGCTGCCGATCACGCAGCCCTCGCCGATGGTCACATGGTCCTTGACGATGTTGCGGTCGGCGATCGTGCTGCCGGCGGTGACGCTCGCCTCGCCGAAATAGGCGTCGGCCCAGGTGACCGTGCGCTGCACGCGTGCGTTACGCGCCACGATCGTCGCGTTGCCGATCACCGTATCGCTCCCGACCACGGCGCCCGCTTCGATGACGACGTTACGTCCGAGCACGACGGGCCCGACGATCCGCGCGCCGGGATCGATACGGCAACCCTCGTCGATCCACACGCCCGGGGAAGTCTGCGTTCCGGATATCTCGAGCTTGACGGCGCCGGTGAGCGCGTCGTAGTTGGCCTGCTGGTATTGTTGCAAGTTGCCGATGTCGGTCCAATACTCGCTCGCGATGTAGCCGGAGACGATTTTGTTCTCGTGCAAGAGCCGCGGAAAGATGTCGCGCGAGAAATCGTACGATTTTCCGGCGGCCATATACGACAGCACGACCGGATCGAGGACGTAGATGCCGGTGTTGATCGTGTCGGAGAAGATCTCGCCCCACGATGGCTTCTCGAGAAAGCGCGTGATGCGCCGCTGCTCGTCGGTGATCACGACGCCGAATTCGAGCGGATTCTTCACGCGCTGCAACGTGATCGTGGCGGCGGCGCCGCTGCGCCGGTGATCGTCGACGAGCGCGGTCAGATCGATGTCGGTCAGCGCGTCGCCGGAGATGATGAGAAACGGTTCGTCGCCCAAGATATCGGCCGCGAGTTTCACCGCGCCCGCCGTACCGAGCGGCGTATCTTCGACGACGTATTGCATGTTGACGCCGAAAGACGATCCGTCGCCAAAGTAGCTCTCGATCTCGTCGGCGAGATAATGCAGCGTCGCGACGATTTCCGTGAAACCGTGGCGTCGCAAGAGATCGACGATGTGTTCCATCACGGGTTTGTTCGCGACGGGCGCGAGCGGTTTGGGGCGGCGCGACGTCAGTGGTCGTAACCGCGAGCCCTCGCCTCCGGCCATCACGACGGCTTTCATGAAACAACCCTTTCGTGCAAGATCCGATGGACGTCCGAAGCGAGCGACGCGAGTCGTGCGTCGCCCACGAACGCATCGAGATCGAGCGAGCTCTTGCGGCGCCAGTTCGGGTACTCCGATGCCGTTCCCGGCACGTTGACTAAATCGAGTTCGCCGAGCGCGTCGTCGAGTTGGACGAGCACGATCTTCGCTCGCGACCGTGCGAGGAAACGATACGCGGCGCGCACGAGCGCTTCGAGCGGGCGCGCGTCACCGGGCGACGCGTCGATGGTACCGTGCAAATGCTCGACACCATCCGCGTCGAGTTCGCCCGCGGTGACGAGCGCGTCGAACAATCGCGTAACCTCGACGCGACGGTCGCACCGTGAGCGTTCGAATGCGTCGCGATCCAGCAAGTCGAGTGCCATGCGCGTCGAGAGATCGCGGCCGAGGGCCCAAGCGGAGAGGGTCGGTAGATCGTGCGTGGTCGCGGTCGCGAGCGCGCGCTCCGGATACGCGTGCGGCGGTACGAACGCGCCCACGGCATCACGCTCGAACAGCAACAAGCGGTACGAGAAAATCGCTTCGCGCGCCATCCGTTCGCGAAAGCCGTCGGGCACGTTGCCGAGATCTTCGCCGACGATCATGCAGCGCGCGCCGTGGCTCGCCGTCGCCGCGAGCGCGAGCAGTTCGTCGAAGGGATAGGCGACGTAGCGACCGTCGCGCGCCGAACCGCCGGCGGGGATGCGGTAGAGGCGCAGCAATGCCATCACGTGATCGAGTCGTAACGCCCCCGCGTACGCCATGTTCTTCGCGAGCAGTTCTTCGAAGGCGAGCCCGCCGTCGGCGATCAGGCGCGCGGGATCGGGTGGAGGGAGGCCCCAGTTTTGACCGCTCGGTCCGAGCGGATCGGGTGGCGCGCCAATCGTTTCGTCGAGCACGTAGGCCGCGGGATCGCTCCACACGTCCGAACTGTTCCGGTCGACGCCGACGGCGACGTCGAGGTAGAGCCCGATCGCCATCCCGCGCGCGGCCTCGGCGACCCGCGCGAGTTGCTCGTCGGCCACCCATTGAAGATACTTGAAGTAGTCGACGCGCCGACGTTCGCGCACGGCGAACGCGCGCACGTCCGCTCCGCCGGCATCGCGGAATTCCGTCGGCCACGCGAGCCAGCCGCGCTCGCCGCCGCTCGCGCGAGCGAAGCGTTCGGTAAGGGCTTCGTGCACGGCGAAACGCTCGAGTCGCTCGCCGCCGCGCTCGCAGAAAACACGGAACGCCGCGAGCCGTTCGCCCCGATATTCGCGAAACACGGCATAACACTCGTCGAGGGCGGAAAATTTGGCGCGTGCGACGCGCGCGTACGCGACGTGCGATGCCGCCCGAAGCGCCTCGAGCATCGCGCCGAAGGCGTCCGAACGCACGCGTTCGCGCAACGCCACCGCACGTTCGTGGTCCGACGCGAACTCGGGGACCGCTTCGACGGCGATATAGAGCGGATTGCGGTAGTAGCGGCTCGTCGGCGAATACGGGCTCGCGGCTTCCGGGTCGAGGGCGTGCAGCGCATGCAACGGATTGACGCCGACGATTCCCGCGCCCAGACGCGCCGCGTAATGCACGAAGACGAGCAAATCGTCGAAGTCGCCGATGCCCCAATTGCGCCGCGAGCGCAAGCCATAGAGGTTGATGCCGAAGCCCCAGACGCGACCGTCGTCGAGCGCCGTCGGCAGAAACGAATACGGCGGACGCATCAGGTCGCGGCTCTGACTCGCGTCCGGAAGAGAACCAGGGAACGTGCGCGTAATTGATGCGTATCGCCCGCGTGGAGCGGGGCATCGATGTTGCCGCGCGGATCGCCCGCCGTGTCGATATAGCAGTCCCAACCGCGCGCATGCCGTGGCAGCACGACCTCCAAATCGAGATCGTGCGCGTTGAGGAAGATGCACACGAGCGGATCGTCCGCAACCGGCCGTTCCTCCCCGAAGACGAGACCAATGACGCGCCGGCCGACGTCGTGCCAATCGCCCACGGTCATCTCGCCGCCGTCGGGACGCAACCACGTGATATCTTTGCGATCGAAGCCCCGCAACGTCTTGCCGGTGAAGAATCGTTCGCGTCGCAGCGCGCGGCACGATCGGCGCAAGCGCACGAGCGCGGCCGTGAAGTCGTGCAGTGCCGGATCCGGCGGTGACGACCAATCGAGCCACGTGAGCGGCGAATCCTGGCAGTACGCGTTGTTGTTGCCTTTCTGACTTTTCGAAAACTCATCGCCGGCGAGCATCATGGGCGTGCCGCCCGATAGCAGCAACGTCGCGAGCAGATTGCGTTGCTGGCGCGCGCGCAAGGCGACGATGTCGGGATCCGCCGTCACGCCTTCGGCACCGCAGTTCCAACTGTTGTTGTTGTCGCTGCCGTCGCGGTTGTGTTCGCCATTGCCGTCGTTGTGTTTGCCGTTATATGCGACGAGATCGGCGAGCGTGAAGCCGTCGTGCGCGGTGACGAAATTGATCGACGTCCGAATGTGGCGTCCGTCGTGATCGAAAAGATCGCTCGAACCCGCCAAGCGCGCCGCGAGCTGGGGCACCGTGCCGTCGACGCCCTGCCAGAAGCGTCGCACCACGTCGCGATACGTGTCGTTCCACTCCGACCATCCGGAGGGGAAGTTGCCGACCTGATATCCACCGAGTCCGACGTCCCAAGGCTCCGCGATCATCTTGACGCGCGCGAGCGATGGATCTTGTTTGACCGCTTTGAGGAAGCCGGCATTGCGATCGTAGCCCTTCGGCGTGCGCGCGAGTACCGGGGCGAGATCGAAGCGGAACCCGTCGACGTGCATGTCGTTGACCCAGTATCGCAGCGAATCCATCACCATCTGCAAGACGCGCGGATGTTCGAGATTCAGCGAATTTCCGCAGCCCGTCGCGTCGTTGTAATAGCGCGGATCTGCGGCGAGGCGATAGTACGACGCGTTGTCGATCCCCTTGAACGACAGCGTCGGACCCGCGTGATTGCCTTCCGCAGTATGGTTGAACACGACGTCGAGCAGCACTTCGATACCCGCTTCGTGGAACTGCTTCACCATCGTCTTGAATTCGTACGTCGATTCACCGCTGAGGTAGAGCGGGTGCGGCGCGAAGAAGCCGATGCTGTTGTAGCCCCAATAGTTGCGCAGCCGTCGTTCCACGAGCATGCGGTCGTCCACGAACGCGTGGATGGGCAACAGTTCGACCGCGCTGATGCCCAGGCGCT
>JAABUX010007998.1_pt1 | contig 12277 bp, 10 predicted proteins | sample 5561851 | NCBI WGS metagenome assembly JAABUX01 (sample SAMN10711883, study PRJNA513361) | rock metagenome | isolation source: Antarctica rocks | place: Antarctica: Victoria Land, Richard Nunatak red sandstone | collected 2016-01-03 | reverse complement strand
CCACCCAAAAGGCCCGAGCCAAGCTGGCGCGCGCTTACCCCGATATCGCCAGCTGCGGGGCGATTGGTGCAGAATAGGCGTGGCCCATCTCAACCGGTCAAAACCTCTGTGCAGCGGTACTAGTGCACACCATGGTGGCCGGAGCCGTCGGCGTGGACTTCGCGCTGCTGGTGGTGGCCGCCGACGACGGGCCGATGCCGCAGACCCGGGAGCACCTGGCCATCCTGGACGTGCTGAGAGTGTCGGACGGCATCGTGGCGCTGACCAAGTCCGACCGCGCCAACCCCAGCCGCCTCGCGTCGGTGGCGGCAGACGTGCGGGCGCTGCTGCGCGGCACCGTGCTGACAGACGCGCCCATCGTGCCGTGTTCCTCGGTTACTGGCGATGGCATCGCAGCGGTGCGCGCCGGGATCGAGGGCGCCGCCGCAGTCCTGCGGACCCGCGTGCCGAAGGGCGGGTTCCGCCTGGCGCTGGACCGGGCGTTCAGCCTGCCGGGCGTGGGCCTGGTCGCGACCGGCACCGCCCATAGCGGCACGGTGCAGGCCGGGCAGCGCCTGACGCTGTCGCCTGCCGGGCTGGAAGTGCGGGTGCGCGGGCTGCACAGCCAGAACCAGGCGGCCCAGCGCGGCCAAGCCGGCCAACGCATCGCGCTGAGCATCACGGGCGCCCGCCTGGAGCGCGGCGACGCCGTCCGCGGCGCCTGGCTGACCGCCCCGGCGCTGCACGCCCCAACCAGCCGCCTGGACGCCCGGCTGCGCCTGCTGCCGCAGGAGGCGCGGGCTTTGCAGCATTGGACGCCTGTGCACATCCACATGGGCGCCGCCGACATCCCCGGCCGCATCGGCCTGCTGGACGACCGGGCGCTGGAACCGGGCGGCACCGCCTGGGTCCAACTCGCGCTGGACGCGCCGACCGTGGCCGCCTATGGCGACCGCTTCGTCATCCGGGACCAGTCGGCGCAACGGTCATTAGGCGGCGGACACATCGTGGATCCTCACCCGTCCCGGCGCGGCGCCCGCAAGGCCACCCGACGCCAAGTGCTGCACGCGCTGGACCAGCCCGACACCGCCGCGGCGTTGCACGGGCTGCTGAAGCAGGCGGACGCCGGATTGGACCTCGACTGGTTCCGGCTGGCGCGCAACGTGACGGAGGACGAGATGCGGGGCCTGTCCGCCGACATGGTGATGATGGGGCCGCTCGGCTTCTCGCCGACGCACCACGCCGCCTTGCGGACACGGCTGCTGGCCGCCGCCGCCGACCATGCGGCTGCCCAGCCCGACAGCGCCGGCTGCTCCTCCGACGAGTTGCTGCGCCGCCTGCCGCCCGGGATGCGCGCGGCGGGCCGGGTTGCATTGCGGGGCTTGGTGGCGGAGGCGGCGCTGCACCGCTTCGGCCCGCTCCTTCACTTGCCGGGCCATGCCGTGCGGCTGTCGCACGCGGAGGAAGTGCTGTGGGACGAGGTTCACGACGCGCTGCGGGATGCCGGCATGGACCAGCCGCGCGCCGCGCTGCTGGCCGAACGCCTACAGGCGCCAGAGCACGAGCTGCTGCCGCTGCTGCACAAGCTCGCCCGAATCGGCCGGCTGTGCCGAATTTCGCCCAGCTACTACGTCCTGCCGGAGGCCCTGTCCCGGCTGGCCCAGGTCGCGGAGGCGGTCGCTCAAGACAGCCCCGGCGGCATCCTTACGGTCGGGCGCTTCCGCGAGGCCGCGGGTATCGGCCGCAACGTGACGATGCCGGTGCTGGAGTTCTTCGACAAGGTGGGCCTCACCACTCGCCGGGCCAACGGGCGCAGCGTCCGGCCCGGCCGGGCCGCGCTGTTCGACCAGGCCGCGGCGTTTTGACACAAGGAACAAAGTTGGTAGCCTTGGCCCATGGAGGGGAATCGTTCCCTGGTGGGGCGTCCGAACTTCAAATCCGGGTGGGGCCGCAAGGCGGTCCTTGGTGGGTTCGACTCCCACTCCCTTCCGCCAGCAAGGGGCGTTGATCAGCATGTCCGAGGTCCGCGTCCGCCCGCCCTCCGTGGACACCCTGCTGAGCCAGCCGGGTTTCGCCGCCTTGGCCGCCGAATTCGGCCGGACCGCGACCCGCGACGACCTGCGCGCCGTGCTGTCGGGCCTGCGGAGCAGCGGCGGCGCGGTGCCGGACGGGGAGGTGCTGGCGGCCCTGTGCCGGACCCGGCTGCAGGCGCTGGCGCGGCCATCTATCCGGGCCGTGTTCAACCTGACCGGCACGGTCCTGCACACCAACCTGGGCCGCGCGCCGCTGCCGCCGGAGGCGGTGCAGCACATCGCCGCGACCGCCGGCGCATGCACGCTGGAATACGACCTGGGCACCGGCGGGCGCGGCCATCGCGATGTCCACCTCGAATCCTTGCTGTGCCGCTTGACGGGGGCAGAAGCGGCAACGGTCGTCAACAACAACGCCGCCGCGGTGCTGCTGCTGCTGAACACCTTAGCGCGCGACCGGGAAGCCATCGTTTCCCGCGGCGAGCTGGTGGAGATCGGCGGCTCGTTCCGCATTCCTGACATCATGGCCCGCGCCGGCGCGCGGCTGCGGGAGGTCGGGACCACCAACCGCACCCACCCGGCCGACTTCGCCGACGCCATCGGCGCCGACACGGCGCTCGCGATGAAGGTCCACACCAGCAACTACGAGATCCAGGGCTTCACGGCCGCCGTGCCCGAGGTCGAGCTGGCGGCGATCTGCCGTAGCGCCGGCATCCCGTTCGTGAACGACCTGGGCAGCGGCACCCTCGTGGACCTGGCCCGTTGGGGCCTGCCGCCCGAGCCGACCGTGCGAGACGCCGTGGCGCACGCGGACCTCGTGACCTTCAGCGGGGACAAGCTGCTGGGCGGCGCCCAGTGCGGCTGCATCGTGGGGCGCGCCGACTTGATCCGGCAGATCCGGCGCAACCCGCTGACCCGTGCCCTGCGACTGGGCAAGCTGACGATTGCCGCAATGGAGGCGGTGCTGCGCCTATACCTGCATCCCGAACGCCTGGCCGAGCGATTGCCGACCCTGCGCCTGTTGGCTCGCACAGAGTCCGACATCGCCGCAGCAGCGCACCGGGTGCAGCCGCCTCTGGCCCATGCCCTCGGCCAGATGGCGCAAGTGAGGGTGGAGCCATGCGCCAGCCAGATCGGCAGCGGGGCCTTGCCGCTGCGCACCCTGCCCAGCGTATGCCTCGCTATCGCTCCCACCGCAACGGGCCGCGGCGAAGGGCGTTGGCTGGACCGCACTGCCGCCGACTTCCGCATCCTGCCAACGCCCGTCATCGGACACGTCGCAAACGGCGCTTTGCGCTTCGACCTGCGCACGCTGGAGGACGAAGCCGCTTTCCTTGCGCAATGCCCGGCCATCGGCCCGGCATCAGCCGAGGGTGGCTGGCATCATCGGTAGGCCGGCCATGTCTCTGGACGGCCCGGCGCAGGCCGCATTGTCGTCCGCCAGGCTCACCGGCTCCAACGCGCCCGTTGGCGCCAGCACGGCGCCGACAACGGCGGCGTGCAGGTACCCGGACGCGCGCAGTTCCGTCACGCAGGCCTGGGCTGTCATGGCCGGCACTCCGGCCAGCAGCCCCCCTGCGGTCTGCGGGTCGAACAGCAACGGATAGAGCGGCAGGCGCTGGGCCGCGTCCAGATCGCGGATCGCCCGGCGCAGCCGCACATTGGCCGGCTGCAGCGAAGAGAACACTCCGGCGGCTGCCATCTCCGCCGCCCCGTCCAACAAGGGAATGCCGGCGAGCTGCAGGCGTACGTCAACGCCGCTTGCCTTGGTCATCTCCACGAGATGGCCGAGCAGGCCGAAGCCGGTGACGTCGGTCGCGGCGTGCACGCCATGCCGGGCCAGGATGGCGACAGCCGCACGGTTGCTGACGGTCATGTGCCGGATCGCTCCCATGACCCAGCGCGACCTTGCCAGGCCGCGCATGTCCGCCGCGAGCAGGGTGCCGGTGCCGATGGGCTTGGTCAGGATCAGCGCGTCACCGGGCTGCAACCCGCCCTTGCGCAGGAAGGCGTCGCGGTCCGCCAAGCCGTTCACCGCGAAACCGAGCGACAGCTCCGCTCCCTCGCTGGTATGGCCGCCGACCAGCGCGCAGCCGGCGTCGCGCAGCAACTCGTTCGCGCCCTGCATCATGTCGGACAGGTCGGCCTCCACCTTCGCCTCCAGGCCATACGGCACGGTGGCGATGGCGAGCGCGGTCTGCGGCTCGGCGCCCATGGCGTAGATGTCGCCCAACGCGTGGTTGGCGGCGATCATGCCGAAGCGGTAGGGGTCGTCGATGATGGCGCGGAAGTAGTCGACGGTGTGGACCGACAGGCGCGGGCCGCCGGTGTCCACCACGGCCGCGTCGTCCGGCGCGTCCAGCCCGACCAGCACGTCGGTTCGTACGGCGGGCGCGATGCGGCCCAAGGCGCGGCTGAGCACGGTGGCGCCGACCTTGGCGCCGCAGCCGCCGCAGCGCATGGCGATGGCGGAGATGTCCCGCAGCGCCACTTTGTCCGCCAGCGGCGAGGCGGGGCCGGCCGGAGGTTCCGGCATTTGTGGAAGTTCGTTGTGCCGCGCCATCCAGCGGCGGTCGATCCGGTCCTTCAACCGCCAAGCCCAGCCGCCCTCGAAGCTGACGCCGTTGCGGGTCAGGACGGCATGCGGCCGGCCAGTCGAGACGATCGCTAGCGCGTTGGCCTGCGGACGATAGGGCCGCAATGGCCGACCAATCAGCACGGCGCAAATGTTGTCCGCCAGCACCGGCCCCGCGCGCACGGCATAGACGCCCGAGCGCGGGATGGCGCCGGGACGGAAGGCGATCATGTCCCCGGCAGCGAACACCTCATCCGTCGCCCGCAGCATAGCGTCCACGCTGAGGAAACCTTGGGCGTCCAGGGGCAGCCCGGTGCCGGCGAGCCAGGACGCCGGCGCCGCCTCGGTGGTCCAGAGGATCTCGTCGGCGGCAAGGCGCGCGCCGTCCGCCAGCACGACGGCCCCAGGCTCCACGGCGGCCACCCGGACGCCGGCCTGGACCGCGATGCCGCGCTTTGCCAGCACGGCGCGGAAGCGGGCGCGGAAACCCGGCGGGAAGCCCGGCAGGATGCCGGCCGATCCGGTGACGAGGGTGAGGCGCAGGTCCTTGGCCGCTTGCCGCAGCCGATGCTCGACCGACAGCAGCAGCTCGACCCCGCCGGCCCCGCCGCCGACCAGCAGGACATGGCGCGATTGCCCGGCCTGCACCCGCGCCCGCACGCCCTCGAAGCGCGCGAGGAAGCCGTCGATCGGCTTGACGGGGATGGCGTGCTCGGCCGCGCCCGGCACGGTGCCGGTGTTCGGACGGGAACCGATGTCGAGCGACAGGAGGTCGAACGGCACCGGCGACCGGTCGCGGCACAGCACGCGGCGGGCGGTCAGGTCGATGCCAACCGCCTCGTCAGGGTAGAGCCGCGCCCCGGCGAAGCGGGCGAGGCGCCCGGCATCGATATGCGCGTCGTCGAAAGTGTAGTGCCCGGCCACGACGCCGGGCAGCATGCCGGAATAAGGCGTATCGACCTCGCGAGTCAGCAGCGTCAGCCGCACGCCGGGCAGCGGCCTCATGCCGAAGCGGCGCAGCACCGCCACATGCGCGTGCCCGGCGCCCACCAGCAGCACGTCCTTCACCACCGGGCCTATGCGCATGCTGTTTCATTCCTCGGAGCAGTTTCGGCGGCAGACAGGCGGACCTGCCGATTGTCGATGCGCAGCCGCCGCCGCAGCGCACGCGAGAAGCCGTCGATGGCCATCGACAGCGCGCCAGTAACGGCGATGAGCACGACGGCCACGTCCAGCCGCAACTCGGAGATGGCGCCGTCCACGTAGAAACCCAACGTCGGCACGCCGAGGATGCCGAATATGGCGCTCTCGCGGATGATAATCTCCCAGCGGTAAAGCACGTAGGCCAGGAACTGCCCGTAAAGCCGGGGTAATGTCTCATAAGCGTAGAGGTCGAGTCCGCGCGGCGCATCGGCGCGGTAGGTCAGTCCGTCCGCGTGGCCGCCCATGAGGTAGCCGACGATCCCCGCGTTGTGCAGCGCCAGCGCGATGATGGCGGGGAGCATGGACGGGCCGAGCACCTGCAGCAGCACGTAGGCGACCATGTATTCCGGCGTCGAGCGGATGACGACGAGCAGCGTCCGGCCGGCCGGACGCGCAAGCCGCCCGGCGAAGCGGCGGGTGACGAGCGGGAACAGCAGCAAGGCGAGGGCCGCCATGACGACGAGCGCGATCTGCGACAGCACCAGCGTGTCGAACACGCCGGGCAGGACCTGGCGGCGCAGGATCAGCCACAGCCACGCGCCAAGCCCGTCCCAGCCCGCGCCGCCCGGCCGCAACGGGCGGGGGACGATGTCGTGGCTCAGGAACCGCGCCAGGTTGGTCCAGGCGGACTGCCCGGGGATCGGCGTGGTCAGCCAGGCAAGCGCAGCGACGCTGCCGGCCAGCAGGATGGGCAGCGTGACCGGCCGGGTCCAAAGGCTGCGGGTGGCGATCAGGACATAGAACACGCCGACGAACGCCGCCGCCGGCGCGTATTGGCCCTGGCGGAAGTAGCTTTCAAGCTCAAAACCCATGGTCGGCAGGCCGATGAAGCCCAGCACCAAGGTGGAGCGCAGCCCGCATTCCAGGCGGTAAAGCAGGTAGTTGCGGAACGGTCCGGCCAGCACCGGCAAGCGGCCATACGCAAAGCGGGAGATGGGGGAAACACCCGGCGGCAGCACGCGCTCCGCGGCGAGGTCGGCCTCCTCGATCAGCTCGGCGAAGACCTTGGCGAAGATGCCTGAATAGGGAATGGCGATCGCCAGCAGCCCGGTGAGGGAAGAGATGCCCGTCACCTGGATGAGCAGCAGCGCCCAGAACAGCTCGTGCACCGAGCGGACCGCAGCGGCCAGCGCCCGGACCCCGCCGGAGCGGGCGAACACGAGCGCCAGCCCGAAGCCGGTGACGGCGCCAAGACCGACGCCCAGCACGGCAAAGGCGATGGTGAGCACGACGCTGGTCGCGTGAACGGCCAGCACGTCCGGATGCAGGATGCCTTGCAGCAAGCGAAGCAGCTCGGCGCCGGGGTGCAGGGACGTGATGCCAAGATCGGCGGCGGCCAGGCACAACAGCGCCGTGGCGAGGAAGCCGTAGCTGGCTGCGGCGTAACCCAGCCGCATCAGGCGTAATAATGCATGAGGCCGGCCGCGCTGAGACCGCTGGCGGGCGCGTCCAGCACCAGGCGCCCGGCCTGCAGCATGATGATCCGGTCGGAGCAGGCAAGGGCCAGCGGAACGTCGTGCATCGCCAGGACCAGCGTTTCGTGCCGCGCGCTCAGCCGCCGCAGGATGCCTGCCGCCTGGATCTGGTCCAGCGCCGAGACGGGCTCGTCGCCAATGATCACCGGGCGGCCATTGTACAGCGCGCGGGCCACCGAGGCGCGCTGCTGCTGGCCGCCCGAGAGGGTGCCGGCGCGGGCGAACAGCTTGTCCTCAAGGCCCACCGAGGCGAGGGTTGCGGCGACCGCCGCCACCTCGGCGCGCGCCGGCCAGGCCAGCATGCGCAGGTTGCGCCACGTGGAGTGCCGGTCGAGCCGGCCCATGTAGACGTTGTGGAACACGCTCAGGGTCTGGACCAGCGAGGCGGCCTGCGGCACCAGCGCCGCCTGCTGGGCCAGCCGAGCATAAAGGAGGCCGAGCAGGGTGGACTTGCCGCTGCCCGACTTGCCGAGCACCGACACGCGCTCGCCGGCGCGCAGCGACAGGCTGATGCCCTGAAGCACAGGCCGGCCGGCATAGGCCGCGTCCGCGTCGCGCAGCTCCAGCAAGGGCGCCAATCAGTCGAGCAATTCGGTGGATTTGGCGACCGACTCGACCGGGTCGTAGGCGGCGTTCGTCGTGGCGATGAAGCCGGAGCGGGCAAATGGGGTGAGGATCGCCGGATCGCGGACGGCCAGCAGCGCCGCGCGCACGCGCTCCTTGAACCCGGCGCTGAACGCGCGGTCCACGTCGCCGCGGATGGTCCAGTTGTAGTCGGGAAACGGCGGCGTCTGCCAGATGACCGAGACCTTGGCCGGATCGACCCGCCCGGCCTGCTGCTCCAGGCCGAACACCGAGAAGTCCATGGCGCCAAGCTCGAACGCGCCGGACTGCACCAACGCGAGGGTGCGGGTGTGGTCGCCCGAAAAGCCGACGCGGGAGAACAGCTCGGCGGGGGCTTTGCCGAACTGCTTGCGGAGGTAGAACTCCGGCATCACCCGGCCGGAGGTGGAGGCGCGGGCGCCGAAGGTGAAGCTGCGGCCGGCAATGCCGGCGGGCAGGCCGCTGCCGCGCCCAGCGGGCAGGGTTTCGCCGCGGGTGAGGCCGGTGGCGGCGTTGGCGACGAAGTAGCTGGTGAAGGCGGTGTCCTCGACGCCCTGCGCGATCGCCTCGGAGCCGGGCACGGCGCGGCGGGCCTGCACGCCGGTGAAGCCGCCGAACCAGGCGAGCTGCACCTGGTCGTTGGTGAAGGCCGTCACCGCCGCCGGGTAGCTCTTCACCGGGACGTAGCCGACGGGCGTGCCGAGTGCCGCCTCCAAATAGGTCGCGACACGGCCAAACCGCTCGACGAGGCGCGTCTCGTCCTGGTCGGGGATGGCGGTGAACACCAGCCGTTTGGCCGGCTGCGCTACGGCGACGCGGGTGGAGGCGGCGGCGAGGGTGGCGAGCAGGGTGCGGCGGTTCATGCGCTGGATGTCCGGCTGGCGGTGGGTGATCTTGGGACCACGGTTAGCGCCGCACGGCAAGGGCCGCGTGGGCGACGGCGCCCAAGCGGATCGGGCCGGGTCCCTGGTCATCCGCCAACCGGCCGGCGAACTCCTGCAGCACCGCCGGGCGGTCCGGGCCGAGCGAGTCCAGCAGCGCCTGCATGCCGGGAGCGAAGCCGAGGGAAGCCGCGAGCGCAGCGGCCGAGGCGGCGTGCAGCTCGGCGGCGAGCGGCGTGACCAGGATTTCGGCGAAGCCGGCGCCGGCCACGAGCGCGCGCAGCCGTTCCGGCTCGACGAAGCGCACTTGGGCGGGCAGCTCTCCGGCTGGCGGGGGCGCGCCGCGCACGGCGGTGATGGCCTGGTGCAGGCGGGCGGCGAGGGCGTAGCGGTGCGGCTCGGTCCAGGTGATGACCGCGACTAGGCCGCCGGGGCGCAGCACGCGGTACAGCTCGGCCATCCCTGCGGCCGGGTCGGGGAACAGCACGACGCCGAAGCTGGAAAGGGCGATGTCGAAGCCCGCATCCGGCAGGGCAAGCGCCGCGCCGTCCATCTGGCGTGCGGAGATGCCGGGCGCACGGGCGGCGATGCGGCGGACCATGGCGGCCGAGCCATCGACCGCGGTGACGCGCGCGCCGCGCCGCAGCGCCTCCAGCGCGGTCCCGCCGGCGCCGGCCGCCACGTCCAGCAGGTCGAGGCCGGCCAGCGGCTCCAACCGGTCCAGCATCTGGCCAGCGAAAGCGGTGGTGAGCGGCTCGAACATCTGTTCATAGGCATCCGCATGGCCATCCCAGCGCAACGGGTCCTGGTCGGGCTGGAGCGGGACGGCTATGGACATGCTTTCCTTCTAGCAACATGAGGCGCGCGCCGCCATGACCGCTCAGCCGCTGATCGCCGACCCCCGCTTCTCGCTCGGCCTGGGGCTGACCAACGAGTGCAACCTGGCCTGCTCGTTCTGCTATCGCGACCCGGCACGCACGGACCGGCTGACGGTCGCGACCGTGCGGGACGTGTTGAACGCGCTTCCTACCCGGTCGGTGAACCTCGGCACCGGGGAGAACGGCATGCACCCGGAGTTCCGCGCCATGCTCGCCGTGCTGCGGGAGCAGCCGGTCAAGCTCACCATCACCTCGAACGGCCATTCCATCGCCGTGCTGGACGACGCGGATCTGGCGAGCTTCGCCGAGGTCGAGTTCTCGCTCGACTACCCGACACGCGAGGAGCAGGACGCGCAGCGCGGCGCCGGCAACTGGGACCTTGTGCACGAGCAGGCCGCCCGGTGCCGGCGGCTGGGCGTCGGGGTGACGATCATCGCGGTGATGATGCGGACCAACTACGACCGGCTGGCCGATATCGCTGCGGTGGCCCGCGCCTTCGACGCGCCGCTGCGGCTTAATGTCTACCAATCGGTCCGCAGCGATACGTTCGCGCTGACCTACGACGAGTATTGGGCCGGGTTCGCCGCCCTGTTCGCCCGAACGGACGTGATCGCCATCGGCGAGCCGCTGGTGCGCGCCATGGCCGGGCTGCCGCCTCGGCGGGGCGGCTGCGGCTCCGGCACTATCCGGGTGACGCCGCGCGGCACGGTGCAGCCCTGCGTTTACTGGCCTGGCCCGGGCGCGCCGCTGGAGGCGCTGCTGCAGTCGGGGCCGGCCATCGTCGAGACCGAACCGTTCACCGCCGCCCGGTCGTTGCCGCCGGCCTGCCGGGGCTGCACGCACGAGGCGGCCTGCCATGGCGGCTGCGCGGGCCGCCGGCGTTTGGTGGATGCGCTGGACGAACCCGATCCCTATTGCCCCGTCGTGCGCGGCGAGGACCGCAGGCTTGCCATCCACATGGCGCCGCAACGGGACATGGCGAAGCTGGAGAGCGCCTGCACGACCATCGTCATGGCGCGAGGCTGATCCGGCCCATCAGCCGGCGACGCCAGAGCGCATCCAGCCCCAGGCATTCGCCGGCGCGGTCCAGCACGAAGAAGGCGTGCACGAAGATCAGGAAAATGTAGTTCCACGGCCACTCGTCGCCGCGGTGGTATAGCCCGACCCACAGGTTGAGCGTGAAGGCGATGCCCACCAGCCCGGCCAGCCGCACGCCGAAACCGAGCATGAGCGAGAGGCCGAGCAGCGTCTCGGTGAGCCAGACAACCGGGTCGAGGATGGCGATGTTGGGCAGCAGCACGTCCCGCACCAGGGCGGCATGGGCAGGCAGCCAGGAGTGCTCGACCAGTTGCCCGGTCCAGTATTGGAAGCCGCCGGCGACTGGCAGCGGCAGCTTCCACAGCGAGCCTTGCAGCCACATCGTGCCGATCAGCGTGCGGAACAGCCAGATGGCGAGGGTACGCCCGTTGCGCTGCGCCGGATCGCGGGACCATGCCCGGGCCGCCACGGCGACGCCGCCGACCAGCGCAGCGGCATAGAGCGCCACCAGCAGGTATCTCGCGCTCCCCAGCGCGTCATGGTCCGGGGTCTGGCCGATCAGGAACAGCCATGAGTCGTAGAACGGATTTGTGCGCATCAGATGCTCCCAAAAGCCGCCGCGGCAGCCTCGATCAGGCGGAGGGCTGTCACCGTGCCCTCTGCCTCGCCCTTTTCGAAGTCGCTGCCTTCCTGCTGGCCCATGGCATTCGTCACGTGGGCGAAGCAGGTGACAGTGGCGCGGCGGGCGGTGGCGAAGGCATAAAGGGCGGCCGCCTCCATCTCGACCGCGAGCACGCCCTGGGCGCGTGCGGCGGCGATGGCGGCCTCGGTCTCGCGGAAGGGCGCGTCGGTGGTCCAGGCCGCACCGCGATGGAGGGTGACGCCAAGCCGCCGCACTGCCGCTTCCACCGCATCGAGAAGAGCCGGATTGGGGGCGGCTACGAAGTCGCCGGCACCGGGCGGAAGATAGTGGAAGCTGGTGCCCTCATCCCGCAGCGCCCGGTCGATCAGCACGGTGTAGGGCGGTTCTTCGACGCTGGCAATTTGCCCGGCTGAGGTGATGCTGACGAGGCATCGGCAGCCGGAGGCGAAAAGCTGCTCCGCGACGAGCACGGCAAAGGGCGCACCGACAGCGAGGCCAACAATGCCGACGGGCACGCCGCCGGCCAAGTCGAACTCAAAGAGCTTGGTGTGATAGCAGGCCCAGCCGGGGCTTGGCCGCGCCTGGCCGGTGCGGCGCAGGTGGCGCACCAGGTCGCCGTCCGGATCAAGCGCGCAGATCGCCGGCACGTCCCGAACGGGAAGGCCGCGCTGGCGCCTCGCCTCGCGCAGCAGGCTTTCGGGCTGGAACACCGAGGGGGCCGCAGCATCCCGTTCGCGCCAGCTTGGACCCATGCTCTCGTTCTCCGCAATGCGCGCTCCGCGGCGCGTGTCCGGTGTGTTTGTAGAACAATTTCCTGTGGCCGGCCAAATCGCGCGCACGCCGAGTTCTCAGCTCGGCTTTGGCCATTTCCGGCTGGCCTGACGGTGCGATGGGCGGCGAAGCGGGCGGTGCGTTAGGATGACGCGTTCCCGCCAAGAGACATCGCCATGCCCTGCCTGCCGCTCCGCTTCG
>JAABUX010007997.1_pt1 | contig 12277 bp, 12 predicted proteins | sample 5561851 | NCBI WGS metagenome assembly JAABUX01 (sample SAMN10711883, study PRJNA513361) | rock metagenome | isolation source: Antarctica rocks | place: Antarctica: Victoria Land, Richard Nunatak red sandstone | collected 2016-01-03 | reverse complement strand
CATGTCAGGTCCTTTCAGGGGACGATGGATGCAGGCGGGGGATGCAGCTACGACGCCAGGCGGTAAGCCCGCAGCAGCGCCGGGTGGCGGTTGAACGCCCCAGCCCATTGGCCGCGCAGCAGGTTGTCCAGGCCCAGGCTGCGCCCGGCCTCGGTGACGGCGAACATGCCATGCGCGGCGATGATGGCGCCATACGTCCAGGCCCACTCGGTCGGGTCGTTATACAGGCCCAGCCATAGATGGGCGGTGAACAGCATTGCCAGGACGCCGGCGAACCGCACCGCGACGCCCAGCAGCAGGGACACGGTCAGGAACACCTCGAACAGGTAAACCAGCGGCTGCAGGATCCCGATGCCGGGCAGCAGGACGTGCTGAACGAGCGAGGCCTCGAACGGCAGCACGGTGAACTTGGCGAGCTGCCCCGTCCAGAACGTGAAGCCGTCCGACACCGGCAGGGGCAGCTTCCAGATCGAGCCCTGGAACCACATGCCCGCCGTGATGGCGCGGATCAGCCAGATGGCGACGTGCTTGCCGGTGCGCTGCTCCGGGTCGCGCGACCAGTTGACCGCCGCGATGGCGATGCTGCCGGCCAGCAGGGCCAGGAACAGGGCGACAGGGATGTACTTGGCAGGCCCGAGGCTGTTGTAGTCGCCGGTGTTGCCGATCAAGAAGTTCCAGGTGTCGGTGACGGGATTGGGCGTCATGGCGGTGAGCCTTTGCTAAGGGGGCGCGACAGCCGCGCGACGTCTAGAAGATCGGGCACCGCGCCGGAGCGGGCCAATGAGGAGGCGTCATGGTTTCCATCAACCCGGCGCAAGCGGGGGGACGGATGCGGGCGGGGTGACCAATCCCAGGGCATGGCGCCGGATTGGCCGGAAGCCGCAGTGGATGCACCGGGTGGACCCGTCATGCATCAGCTTGGCGCACAGCATCGGCGGCAGCGGGACGACCCGGCGGTTGACGAACGCCGCCAGCAGCATCCCGGCCGGGGGCGCCAGCAGGTAGATCCATACCCCCTCCCAGTGCCCGGACGGCACCGCCGAGACCAGGCTGTGCGCCGGGTTGAGGCTGAACGACGTCGCCTGCACCTCGAACAGGCTGAACACCAGCGAGGCGGCCGCGCCGGCCAGCCCGGTGTAGCGCGCGATGCGAACCGCGCCGCCCATGGACAGGACCAGGCTCATCACTACGAACGACGCCAGGAACTCGGCCATGAAGGGCAGGGCCACGCGCATACCAGTGGGGTAGGTCGCCAGCCACTCCACCGGCGGCCGGCGCAGGGCGTCGCCGAAGCACAGCGCCGCAATGAGCAGCCCGGCCGCGGCGCCCGCCGTCTGGAACACGGCGTAGAACACGGCGTCCCACGGCCGGACCTTGCCGAGCATGAAGAACGTGAACGTCATCGCCGGGTTGAAGTGGGCGCCGGATTGGCGGCCCCAGCGCGAGTAAACCAGCGCGGCCGCCGTCACTGCGACGGCTCCGCCGACGGCGATCCGCTGCCAGGCATGCGGCACGGACGGTGGCAGCAACGCCTCTGCCGCTGCGGCGACCAGCATGAGCATGCCCAGGCCCCATGCCTCCATCAAGTACTCGGGCCAGTGGTCCCGCAGCGTCGCCGCGCCTGCCCGCAGGGCCGCCGCCGGCCCGGAGCGGCCCTGTTGAGCAAGCTTGGGCGAGGCGTTCATCGGCTGCTCTCCATGGTTTATTCCCCCGCTGCTGCGTCACCGAGGCGCAATGGCAGAAGGCTGCGGCACGCAGGCCGCGCGGGCTAATGCCGATCCGGCATGGTTTCGATGGCGCCGGAACGCCGCCGGGCGCCATCGACCAGCCCGGCAGGCGCTTTGGACGGACTGCCACCCCCCAACGCAGCCACGCCGGGGCGGCTCGCAGGCGCTGCATCAGGTCGTCGAACGCCGAGACCTAAGCAGGCTTGTGCAGCTCGGCGCACAGACCGCAGCCAGCCGCGCCAGGCTGCACAAACCTAAGAAGGCTCGCTTGGACTGGCTGGCCAATCATCAACGTGGGGCCGGACGGCCGTAGCCATGCTGCATGGAAACCATGCCAGCGGACTGGATGGCGTTAAGGTGCCGGGCTGGTCCAGGATTGGCGCTTCCGCAACCAGGTGCCCCCCATGAGAGCCAGACGCATCGCCGCCGCCTTCGCCACCACCCTCCTCCTGCCGGCATCCGGCCATCCGGCCGGCCCTGGACAGTCGCCCGGACCCGCCACGGCGCCGGTCGTGGTGGAGCTGTTCACCTCGCAGTCCTGCTCCTCCTGCCCGCCGGCCGATGCGCTGCTGGCGGAGCTGGCGCGGACGCGGCCGGACATCCTGGCACTGGACTTCCATGTGACCTACTGGGACCGGCTCGGCTGGAGAGACCCCTACTCGCTGCCGGCCGCGACTAGTCGACAGCGCCACTATGCCGAGCTGTGGCGGCGGGACGGGGTGTACACCCCGCAACTTGTCGCAGGCGGGCGGCATCAGGCCGTCGGGTCGGATCGGGCGGAGGTGCTGGCTGCGATCCAGGCCGCGGCGGCCACCCCGCCTGCAGCGCCGCTCCGGCTGGGACGTGATGCGACCGGGCTGGTGCTAGAGGCAGGGGCCGGGGATGGTGCAGGGACGCTGCTGCTGGTCGGGTTCGACCCGGCCCGCACCACCCGCGTTGCCGGTGGCGAGAACGGCGGGCGCACGCTGACGGAGGTCAACGTCGTCCGCTCCATCATCCCGGCCGGGGATTGGCGCGGCGCCCCTGTCAGCCTGCATGCCCCGCAGCCTGCCGGGGAACGGACGGCGCTGCTGCTACAGGCCGACGATGGCCGGCTGCTGGCAGCAGCGGTGCTGCCGCCCGGCTGACGCGCGGCGCCCTCGGCTCGGTCGGCGCCGGCCTGGCCACGAAGCATGATCCCGTGTCGATGTCGTCCCTGATGCTGCTCGGGGCCGTCATAGCCATGGGAGCCAACCTGGTCAGGCCGAAGTCCGCGACTTGATGGATGCCGGCCGGGCGCACGGCGTCCGCTGTGCGAAGGCTCCATGCAGCCCGTCCTCATGCATGATCGTTACCCTCGATCTGAGAACCGTCACCCTTCTGAAGCAGCCAGTACGCAGCTTGAACCGCCAAACCCGTCGGCGCCGCTTGCAGGCGCGCCCGGCGCAGCAACGCCGTCCGGGTCCGGCCTACCGTGCCGCGGGGTCAACCGCATGGCATGCCGCCCCGGTCCACATCCCCATGATATCCATCCGCATCGGCTCTGCCGTGGCTGCGGCCCGCGCCGGCGCGGCCTGCGGGGGACCATCCAGGAAGCCGGCGCCGTCCAGGACGCGACGGCGGCACGCGGGCGTCCACTGGCTGCTGATGACCTCGCGCGCCACGGCCGACAACGACCAGCCGAGCGGGGCGGTGCGCCCGGTCGGCGATTGGCCCAGCCGCACGGGCAGGTAGGCACCCCCCAGGGCGACGACGCGCCGGGCCAGTGCCTCGGACGCGCTGACGCCCCGTGCGTCCCGGGTGCGCAGCAGCACCGTCGCCGGGCCAGTCAGCCCGCGCGGCAGCAGGGACCAAGGCGTTTCGCGGGAAGTGTCCCAGGCCGCGGCGCTGATCCCATCCCTCCCTGCGTCGGGATCGTTCACGAGCTGGAGCACCACGAACCGCACCTGCCGCTCGTTCCGCCGGGCCACGGCGTCGAGCGCGTCCAACAGTTCCAGCAACGTGGAGGCGCCCAGGTTCTCGAAGTAGCCGCCGTCCGCCACGGCGTCGGCCGTCCCTGCCGCCGTGCGGAAGGTCCCGAGCGGGCCGATGTACGGGAACCGTGCGCTGCTCCCAGCCGCCGCGCTGGCCGGGATGTCGCCGCCGAGCAGCGCCAGCAGGTCCGAATGGTCGCCGCCGACGTGGTCGGCTCCGAGTTGCAGGTTGCTGGCGACGAGCCGCCCGCCGCCGTTCAGCGAGGTGCCGTTCAGCAGCAGCGCCGGCCAGGGACGCCCCTTCCGCCAAAGGCCCAGGAACGACCCCGCGAGGCGGCCGTCGCCGAACACCGCATGCCAGCGCGCTTCCCATGCCGTCTCCAGTGCGGCGGCCCGGTCCGCGAACAGCGGCACCGGCACGAAGCGCTGTAGCAGATCGGGATACAGCATCGCCCCCAGCGCCGGGCCGAGGAAGTCGCCCCCCAAGGCAAGTTGCAGGCAGGTCTGCAAGCCATCGAGCGGCGCGCTGCCGGGCGGGTCAGCGGGGTCGCGGCATGCCGTCGCGCCCTCTTGCCCTGCCGCGCCCTCTTGCAACGCCGCAACGTAGGTCAGCAGGCCCAAGGCTCCGCCGCTTACCCCGCTCAGGGCGAACACCTGCCCGGCGAAGCGGGGCGACGCATCGGCAAGATCACCCAGCACCGTCGCGGTCCAATACGCCGCCGAGATGCCGCCGCCGCTTGCCGCCACCAGCACGACCGGGATTGGCTCCGCGCCGGGCGGGCCGGCCGCGTCCAGGAAGCGCAGGAAAGCCGCCTCCACATCGGGGCGGGCGCGCAGGCCGGGCGGCAGGCGCCGCAGGTCGTGGTTGTCCGGGAGCACCTCGCGGTCGCGCAACGCTGCAAGGGCCGCCGCGAGGGCGAAGGCCAGGAACAGCACCGGGACCCGCGTCCGCCGCCCCAGGTTCAGCAGCAGCGTGCCCCCGCACATCAGCCCAGCCGCGGCGAGCAGGACAGTGGAGGCCGGGTGCAGCGCGCTGGCGGCACGCACCGGATCGGTAGCGAACCCCGCCAGGCCCGCGACGCCCACCATGACGCTCAGAGCCAGCATGCGCCGTGTTGCAGGTCCCGGGCTGGGCATGGTTCCCGCTCGCACCGGCGCGTTGACCCGGCCGGCGCGCAGGGCCAGGACCAAGAAGGGGAGGCACGCCGCGCCGAGGCCGGCCGATGCCGCAAGGAGGCGCATGCTGCCGCCAGGCGCCCCCATCACCTCCGGGATGCTGGACGACGCCGTGCGCAGCACGTCGGCAACGACCAGCAGCGACGCGGCGCCAAGCAGCGAAGGCAGCGCGGCCGCGAAGCGTCCACGGCATGGCGGCCCCGGCTGTGCCAGTTCGAAGCCGGACCAGAACCACGCATTGAGCGCGAGCCAGGCTGTCCCGGCGCCCAGGCCGAGCCAGGCCGTAACGGAACCGTCCTGCCCGAGCGCGATCAGCAGGTCCACGGCTTGCGGGGTTGCGCCCAGCCCTAGGTGCAGCAGCACCAGAACGCCCGCGACCACCCGGCAGCGCCGGACCGCTTCGAGCGCACCCAGGCCCTCCTGGTCCGCGGTCAAGTCCGTATGCCACGGGCGGGGCTGGAGCCGGGCTGCCGGACCGCGCCGCTCAAAGGTCTTGAGTCGCTCAAAGGCTTCGGAGGGTTTGCAGTCTGCTCAGCGCTTGCAGTATCTCGGTCGGCTCGGCGCGCTGGGTGTGGTCGATGTTCACCCATGACCGAAGCACAACCCCGTCCTGGCCGACCAGGAACGCGGCGGGAACGGGCAGCAGCCAGGCCGGGTTGCCGCCGCGCTCGGCCAGGTCGATGCCGAGGTGGCGCAGCAGTTCTGCGTAAAGCGGCGGCGTCTTGAACACGATGCCGAATGCCATTGCGACCGCCAGGTCCACGTCCACCAGCACCTCATAGTGGAGGCCGCGGTCGCGCTTCATGGACAGCGCCCGCCCGCCGGTCTCCGGCGTCATCGCAACCAGCGTGCCCCCGGCGCGCGACAGTTCGGGCAGCACCGCCTCCAGCGCCTCCAGGGTGGCGGAGCAGTAGGGGCACCAGCCGCCACGAAAGAAGGTCACGACCAGCGGTCCCGCAGCAAGCAGGTCCCCGGAGTCGATCAGCTTCCCCTCGGCGTTCGGCAGCAGGAAGCCAGGCATCGGGTCACCAGGCTTGCACGCCTCGGCAGCGACCTGCCCGGCGTCCAGCCGCTCCAGGAACTCGTCGTAGGCGGCCTTGATCTCGGTCGTCGCGCGCGAGCGCCGCAACGCGGCCAGAAATCCGTTCAGCAAGATCGTCGCCGCTCCCGGTGGAGGCATTCAGAGGCCGATGGCGGACATCAGCTTGTGCACCGCCGCCATGCTCATCACCTCGGGCCGCACGATGGCGAGCACGGCCAGGAGCAAGGCAAGCGTCCCAGCGACGACGCCCACGACGCGGAATCCGACGTTGGTCATGCTGGCCTTGGCGGGGTGCATCGGCATGGTGGAGCCTTCCTTATTCGGGCCGTCTGACCCATCGGGATAGTGCGGCGGCGGCCATCGGCACGGGAAATGCCGGTTGGTTATGCTTTCAATACACCTTGCAGGCGTGGGGCGCCGGCGTGGCAAGCGGCGGGCAGGCGCGCGTCATTGCCGCAGGCCCCAGCAACGCACTCATGGCCACTCCGGCGTGTGCCATCTGTCCCCGTCGCTTGCAATCCGGATCACGCGCAAGCCGGCTGGTTCGCGAGGTACTCGCCGAGCAGGGTGGTGGCCTCCACGGGCGCGGCAGGCGCGCACCACCCGGCGGCCTAGTCATAGGTCGCCCGGCGATGACGAGGGGGCATGATCGCGATAACCAAACAGACTTGGACAGCCGCGGTTATTCTCAACAAAACAAACCTGAGCACCCCGTGGCAGCGCGGAGGAGGGGCTGACAGGATGGATGAGGCAGCAGGCAGTGCAGGCATGACCGGACATGAGGTGCGTGGCCCGGCCGCAGCGCCGCTGATCAGCGACTACGCCCTGATCGGCGATTGCCGGACCGCCGCGCTGGTGTCGCGCGAGGGTTCCATCGACTGGCTCTGCCTGCCGAACTTCTCCGGCCCCTCGGTGTTCGCCCGGCTGCTCGATCCCGGTGGAGGGGCCTTCTCCCTATGCCCGTCGCAGCCCTTCACGCTGTCGCGCCGCTACGTGGATGGCACCGCCGTGCTGGAAACGACGTTCGTGACCGTGGCCGGATCGGCCCGCGTGTTCGACTGCCTGCCGGTGGTGGACGGGATCGCGCAGCTCCGTCCGGCGCGGGAGGTGTTGCGGGTGGTCGAGGGGGTGTCGGGGACCGTTCAGTTCCAGGCGCACCTGCAGCCCCGTCCCAGCTACGCCCGCATCGAACCCCGCTTGATGCTGAGGGGCCGCCTCGGCTGGTCCTATGCCTGGCGCAACGAGGCCCTGCACGTCGGCACCGACGTGGACTTGGCCGCCGAGGGCACGGCGCTGGCCGGCGCCTTCGATGTCGGCGCCGGCCAGCGCCGCTACTTCAGCCTGTCGTACGCCCATGACGAACCCCTTGTCGTCCCGCCGCTCGGCGCGGAGGCGGATGCGCGCCTGGCGGACACGGCGGCTTGGTGGGAAAGATGGTCAGCCCAGGTGAGGTATGACGGCCCTTACCGCGCCGCCGTGGTCCGCAGCGCGGTGACGCTCAAGCTGCTCAGATTCGCGCCGTCGGGCGCCATCGGCGCGGCGCCCACGACATCCCTGCCGGAGCTGATCGGCGGCGAGCGCAACTGGGATTACCGCTACTGCTGGCTGCGCGACGCCGGGCTGACGATGCAGGCGCTGGTCGGGCTGGGCATCCAGGACGTTGCCGCCGCCTTCCTGGAATGGATGCTGCATGCAACCCGGCTGACCCAGCCGCGGCTGCGGATCATGTACGACATCTATGGCCGCAGCGACTTGGAGGAGGCGGAGCTGCCGCAGCTTGCGGGCTACCAGGGGTCGCGCCCGGTCCGCATCGGCAACGGCGCGTTCCGCCAGCAGCAGAACGACGTGTATGGCGAGGTCGTCCTGGCGGCCTGGACCTACGCCTCGGTTGGCGGGACCATAGACCGGGCGGGCGGGCGGATGCTGGCCGGGCTGGGCGAGGTCATCCGCAAGACCTGGCGCGAGCCGGACAGCGGCATTTGGGAGGTGCGCGGGGCGCCGCGGCACTTCACCTTCTCCAAGGTGATATGCTGGACGGCGCTGGACCGGCTGCTGGCGCTGCACCGGCTGGGCGCCATTGACCTGGGCGCCAAGGCGGGCGAGTACGAGGCGGAGCGCGACGCCATCGCCGCGCTGGTTGAGGCGCACGGCTTCAACGAGGCCATCGGCGCCTACACGGCGGAGCTGGACGGCGATACCGTGGACGCCAGCCTGCTGCTGATGGCGAGCGTCGGCTACCGCGATGCCGGGCACCCCCGCGTCCGGTCCACCCGTGCCCTGGTCTGCAAGCGGCTGGGCGAGGACGGGCTGCTGCAACGGTACGAGGCTGGCACGGACGGCCTGGCCGGCGACGAGGGCGCCTTCGGCATCTGCAGCTTCTGGAACCTGGAGCAGTTGGCGCAAAGCGGGGAGGTCGAACTGGCCGGGCAGGGCTTCGGCCACCTGCTCTCGTTCGGCAACGACCTCGGTCTGTTCGCGGAGGAGATAGACACCCGGACCGGGGCGGCGCTTGGCAACTTCCCGCAGGCTTTCTCGCATGTCGGGCTGGTCAACGTGGCCCTTGCGATTGAGCGGGCCGGGCACGCGCGCGGCACCGCCGGAAACAAGGCAGGAGACGGGCCATGACCTTCTACATGATGTGGTCCCTGGTGCTGTGGGGACTGGTGGCGACCACGGCGATGGCGAGCATCCTGCAGGCAAGCCAAAGCCTGGGGATGTCGCGGATGAGCCTGACCTTCCTGATGGGGTCCGCCGTCAGCGGCAACCGCGGCCGGGCAACGGTGCTTGGCTTCATGCTCTACATCGCGGGCGGCTGGGCGTTCGCGTTCCTATACTTCCTGTTCTTCGCCAGCGTCGGCATCTACACTTGGTGGCTTGGCGCCATCCTCGGCCTGGTCCACGGCGCGTTCCTGCTCGTGTGCGCCATCCCCCTGCTGCCCTACGTCCACCCGCGCATGGCGTCCGAGCACCATGGCGCCACCCGGGTCCGCCAGTTGGAGCCGCCGGGCTTCCTGGCGATGAACTACGGCTACCAGACGCCGCTGGCCGCGCTGCTGGCGCAGGCAGTCTATGGTGGCGTGCTTGGCGCCTGCGTGCAGGTGCAACATGCGATGATGGGCTGACCCGGCGAGCGCCGCTTCGATGCCGGTCCCGCTTGCGTTCGTTAGCGTACATGAGGTGTAGTAACCAAGGGCGCGCCTCCTTCGAAGAGGTCCATGAGACAAGCAGGCCGGTTGCGCCGGCGCTTCAGCTCCTGAACGAAGGACCTCCTCTTGGATCTCATCCAGATACGCTACTTCCTTGCGCTGGCCCGGACCCTCAATTTCACCAGGGCGGCTGAGGCGTGCAACGTCACCCAGCCCGCGCTGACCAAGTCCGTCCAGCGACTGGAGGACGAGCTGGGCGGTCCGCTGCTGCTGCGCGAGCGCAGCCACACGCAGCTGACCCCGCTTGGCAACGCCATGCTGCCGCTGCTGCGGCAGACCTTCGACGCGGCAGAGGCCGCGCGCACCGGCGCGGCGCGCTTCCGCACCCAGGATGTGGCGCGGCTCCGCCTCGGCCTTGGCGCCTGGATCGAGCCGGCCGTCGTGACCCCGCTCCTGCACGAGGTCATGCAGCGTGTCCCCGGCCTGGAGTTGACGATCCATCACGGGACGGCGAAGCCGCTGAACAAGGGGTTGCTTGCGTCCGAGATTGACGTGGTCCTGACTGCGGAAGGGGACAGCCTGACCGAGCGGGCGAATCGCTGGCCGGTATTCTCCGACCCCATCGTCGTGCTGATGCCCTACGGCCATGCCCTGGCAGCGCAAGAGGGGCTGGCGGTGGAGCAGCTCCGGGAGCAGCCGCTGGTAGGTCCACTGGACGCCGCGGACGAGCCGGACGGCGCGGATTGCGGCATCGAGGCCCTGCACCGGGCGCTGCCGGTCCGCCATCGCGGCGCCACGCAGGCGCAAGTCCATGCCGCCGTGCGGGCCGGCTTCGGGCTGGCCCTGTCCACGGCGCGGCACCCACTGCCGGCAGGCATGGTGAGCCGCCGGGTCGAGCCGCCGCAGCAGCTCGACGTAGTGGTTGCGGCCATCGCCGGGCGGCCCGCGTCGCGCGCCGCCGACGCCTTCCTGCGGCTGGCCCGCGCACGGGACTGGAACGCCTGACGCATCCGTATCTGTCAGTCGGCATTGGGGGGCAGGCGGCGTTGTTACATCGGTCGGGCACCGTCAACTTGGCTGCCGCCCACGTTGCGAGATGCGGCTGAGCTGGGGTAGGCGGGCGGGACGAAGACATCTGCCTGCCCGAGCTATACCGGCTACCGGTTTCCGGCCGAGGTCATCAGCCACGCTGTGTGGCTCTATTTCCGCTTCCCACTCAGTTTGCAGATGGTGGACGAGCTGCTGGCTGCACGCGGCGTCATTGTCAGCCACGAGACCGTCCGCCAGTGGGCGCTGAAGGAGCTATGCTGGAATCTGGGTGACGCCGTGATCAGGCGGCGCTCCGTGCTGGCGTGTTGGTGACCTCGACGCCGTTGCGGAATATGACGTCCTGGACGACCTTGGGCAACTGGTTCTCCCCCTTCAGTCGACGCCAGGTCCTGGCCGCCGACATGACCAGCTTGAACACCATTAGCCGAGCGGTGTCCTGCGACAGCGCGCCCTTTGTCCGCACGGTGCGGTGCCTGACCGTGGCGAACACGCTCTCGATCGGGTTGGACGTGCGGTTGCCAGCGCGTGTAGTTCGCCTCCCACTCGCCCCGCAGCCGCGCGACCACCGACGGCGACAGGTTCGGGGCTTCCTTGCCGAGCAACGCCCCGAGCGCGTCTTGGAAGTCGCACGTCGAACCGAGAGGTTCGCCGGACATCGAGACCCCGCGCAGCTAGAGGATCGGCAGCAAGGCATCCAGGCTCCGTATGCGCCGTGCCCAGCGTGGCAGAATGGCCGAGGTGAAGCGGATGCGCTCGACGCCAGCCTCGCCAGCAGCACGATCGCGCAGCTTGACCCGCTGCACCTCAACCGGACCGATCCCGGTCTGGACCAGGCGCTCCGGGCCATGGCCGTGCCGGACAACGCGCTCGCGCCCGTCCGTCAATTGCACGCCCTTCATCGCCGCCAGGAACGCATCGGCTTCAGCCTCAATGGCCTGAGCGAGCAGGCGGCGGGCGCCAGCCCGCAAAATCGCCGTCAGCGGATCGTCGATCTCGTCGGGCTGACGGAAGGAAACAACAGTGGTAGTGCTCATCGTGGCGTATCGCTCCTTCGGGAGGCTCAGGCAGGCTCACACCCACCTCGATACGCCGCCTTTCTCACTCAGCCATCACCCGTTTCCCGGCATAGCTCCCAACGCCATCGCTCGGCGGCTGACCGTGGTATGATCAGGCGCTGATATCGTCGGATCCATCAACGTGAGCACCGATGTCATCAGGCCTTCGTCTGGCGCAACGCCAGCTTGAACGCCATGCGCAGCATCAGGCTGGTCTGAATGGCGGCGTCCGTATAGCGAGCCTGCCCGCCCGGCCCCGTGCTCTGCCAGTCTCCCAACGCTGCGTCCTCAATCCACAAGGTGAGATTGCCCCTCCGGCACAGGCCCGCCTCATAAGCCCGCCAGTTCCCCACCTTGAACGACATCTTCGGGATGTGGCGACGGCGGTCGGCGTTGTGCTTGTGCGGCATCGGTGCGGTCAGGACCAAAGAAAGGAAACAGCATCCTACCATCACTCACACCATCGAAGTGCACCAACGCCGTGCGCACCCGCACCCATGCCGTCGCCCTGCAGCTCGAGGCCGCCGACCGGCAAGCAGCAGCGAAGGTCACGGCTGCCCGAGACGAGCCGGACGAGGCCGCAGCAGCGGATCAACACCGGCCCGTCGTCATGCTCGATGGCGCATACATACGTGCCGTGCCGGGTCACCAGGTTCGCAACTTCAAGGCGGTCTGCGGCAAGGTCGAGCATGAGGGCCACCCCACCCGACGCTTCGCGCTCGTGTGCAGCGTGGCCGAGCAGCCGCATGCCCTGCTGCGCGCGGCGCTGCAGGGTCAGGGCTGGCGGGAGGGCGATCCGGTGACCGCGATCAGCGACGGCGACCCCGCGTTGCCGGCGCTGGTGCGCTCGGCCACGGGCGGCCCGGTGCAGCCCATCCTGGACTGGTTCCATCTCTCCATGCGCGTGCAGCACGTCGAGCAGGTCATGCATGGCCTGTGCGCCGTCGAGCCGCCCCTCGCCCCGCTCGACCACGCTCAGATCGATGTGGAACGATTGCGCCACCTGCTCTGGAATGGCCACCACGAGAAAGCATGCGAGGCCCTGGGCCGGATCACGAGTTGGGCCAAGGACGCCACCGTGCTGAACGACCCCGCAATGGAAGCAAGGGCCAAGCGCCTGCTCGCGCGT
>JAABUX010007996.1_pt1 | contig 12278 bp, 24 predicted proteins | sample 5561851 | NCBI WGS metagenome assembly JAABUX01 (sample SAMN10711883, study PRJNA513361) | rock metagenome | isolation source: Antarctica rocks | place: Antarctica: Victoria Land, Richard Nunatak red sandstone | collected 2016-01-03 | reverse complement strand
CATCATCGCTCTGCTCCACGCGGGCTGCAGCCCCAGAAGCTGCCAGCAGACACCCCAGCAGCAGGCACGTACGAAGCCGGCCGTGCGCGATACCGACCTGCAACAAGGGCAGTCATCGCGTTGAATCTGCAGGTCGCGTACACCGAGTGTTGTAGGCAATACAGATGACATGCCGTGGTAACTGCTGCAGCTGCAGCATCAGCACCGGTCTCGATCTGCAAAACAGGCAGTGTGGGGCTCGATGCATCATAGCTATGGCGCAGCGCAATGCGCCACGCCGTGTCAACGGCATATGCAGGCATCCGCCTTCAGGGCGTTTGAGCAGAGCCTCACCATGATACATATAGTGCGTTTCATATCCGGGCAGCGCCGTCCAGACGTCGCCATGCACGACACACACGATGCTGTGCCGATTACCGTACCCGCAGCACCTCCCCGTTGCGCCCTGAACCCTCCCGGTCTTCATGACAGCACCTGCAGGGAGCTTCCGCTCTGCCGCCGCATATCATCAGTTCAACCGTGACTACTCTCAACAGCATCGCCCCAGGTGTCAGAACTAGCTGCATTATGAGCACTCCGCGCCGAGTGGTGAGCGATGCACCCGCTCGCCAAGCCGCAGCATACCAGTCACAATATCTGCTCTGACAACCGGACTGGTGCAAACGCCGCCGACCAGCATTGCGTGCATGCGGTCCGCTGCTCACAATACTGCTGTGCCGTATCGCACACAGCGCATCGGGCGTCGCATGGTCTTTCTGGGTCGTACAGGAAGCTCGCAGATGCATCCGTGCTGATGCCCGTCTCGGTGACGTCACCATCATTGGCAATGAGGCCAAGGTAGTACCTATTTCGAGCGCTATCAGCTCACGCCGATCAGCCATGTCAGAGTCGCTCAGAGACATAATACGCCGGAATGCAAGCCATCCTACGTGTACACGCTTGCTGGTTGCTGCAAAGCTGCCTTTGTAGTGCTTATCCCATCACTGACAGCGGGCTGGTGCACACGCCGCCGACCGGCGTTGACGTTGCCACGGTGCAGTTTAGGCAGTACTGCTGAGCCGTGTTGCACACGGAGCAGTCGGCGTTGCAGGGATCCGCCGGGTCGTGCAAGAAGCTCGACGACGCATCGACGCTCCTGCCCTGGTCGGTGATGACGAGGCTCAGCGCCGCCGCGCCCTGGCCGTTGAAATACTCCACGACGATCTGGTGGAGCCCCATGGCCAGCGTTGGGGTGGCAGTCATTGTGGTGGTGAATTGGAGGCCTGCCAGGGGCAGCAAACGCAGGCTCGCAAGGCCGCCAATCACTTGAGCTCCGCAGTGCATCTGGTGGAAAGCTGCAAACGCTGCACAACGGCACGTGAAGCAGCAAAAGCGACTGGTCTGAGACTGTACCATCTGCGCGTGCCATGCTTCTCACATAGTTGCACAATGCGCTGAGTCAAGACAATCTGAGTTGCTCCGCAGCCTGGCGATGCCGGGCTAGCGCCGCTGGGCACAGTTCCTCCACTGTGTCCACGCCTGGACCTGACGGGTCCTCACCACAGCCGAACCCAGGGCTTCCGAGGTTGTTGTCGATGAGTGGAGTCGGGTTGCCGTCCAGCCACAGGAACGATCCATCGTCTGACGTCAGCGAGAACTGGTACGCGCCGGTGACCGCGGCGTTGAAGAAGCCGCTGTATCGCTGCGCGAACACGGCATCGCCTGCACACAATCACAGGCCGCTTTTGCTTGGTGACAGGAGGGCGGCATGTGGGCATCCTGGCTGCAGAACGTGTATTGCACGACCCTGCACGGTTGGTGAGTCCCGCAACTCACCATGCTGATGTTTTTGGAGACATACGTGCAGCGTTGCCATGCTCGCTCATGTCCGCGGCAATTGCGGGCGAGTGCAAGGTTTGTGACGGAGACCTTCAACACCATAGAGCGGCGCTGTTCAAATGCTAGCACAAACACACGGACCTTCATAGCTGACGGTGGTGGCGGTCGTGACATCTGTCAGCACGAAGGCGTGGGCTGTTTGGCTGCTGAGGTCCTCCAGCGGAAGGACGCAGACATCGGTGTTTGTGTTGAAGCTGTAATCCTGCGGGGTGCAACAGGCGTGAAGGCTGGGACGGGCGCAGGCATGTGGGAGCGGCCTACAAATACAATTCAACAGCGCATCATGTCAGCGTTTTACGACAACTCATGTAGGCACGCACATCATCTGGCGACTGCTGACTGCTGCTCCTCCTGGCCAGCATTCTAACGGTCAGTGCTCAAAAGGGGCGGAGGGCCCGGGCTTGCCACACCAACAGTGGTGCACCAGCACTGACTTGGTTGCAACCCTGACCACAGGCACAGCTTACACTGATATGTGAAAATATGAAACGCTTCGGCATACACCGTGATCAGCACCTGCAGCGTGAGCCCCTGCGTCAGCAATGGCGGCGGCGGAGTGCCCGGCGGCGGAGGAGGGGGCCCGGGCGATGGTGGCGGCGGCGACGGACTCGGCGGTGGACTCAGACCAGCCTGTGACGGCGGCGACGGTGTTGGCAGCGGTGGCGACAGCACAGGGCCGGGCCCTAACGGCAGTAGGGCAGCGCCGGAAGGAGGCGGCGGGGGGCTGGGACTGGTGGGAGCCTCGCTGACCGCGACCGCGGCGGCTGCCGCCGCCTCCGCAGCAGCAGCCGAGGCCGCCGCAGCGGAAGCTAGACTCGAGGCCACGGACGCCGCGCTCTGAGCGTCTGCCACGGCCAGCAAGACTGTAACAGACAGGATGGCGATGGCACGCGCAGCGCTGGCTCCTGAGTGCTGCCGCATCACTGCAACTCGCGCACACCAACTGTCCTGCTATCAGTTGTGGCCCACAGGGACCGTGCGACCGGTAGCCGGCGGTCGTCTATGCTCGCTAACTAGACAGGCTGCTATTCGCTCGTCTGCTGCCGCCTGTGCTGCTGCTGTGCCTGTTAGCACAGTTGTTTGATGCCCCGAGGAGGCAGCCGTTCGCTGCTCCGAGGCAAAGCTGGCGTGGTAGTGCGGGGTTGTTGCACAACTGAATTCAGTTGCTGCGCTGAACCACCAGCATGCCGGTGTCTGGTGCATGCACACGTTATGATGGACTCGACGCCTCAGCTTCAGTGGTGAGCGTTGTGCCCTGGTCGCAAGTCTGAAAGGTGCTCCTGCCAACAACGAGTTGTGAGCGTGCATATGGACCATGTCTCGGTGTGGCTTCATCGTCTGGACACTGCAGGCTGGCCTGACGCTGGGCAAATGCACACAAATTTCACCAGTAGCACACACTCAACCACTGCGTAGCACGAAGCATGCTGGACCGCACAGGCTATCACATGCGAGTCGCAGGGAATGTGACACAACAGGCCTAGGGCCGTTCCTCTTCTGATATGCTGATGCTGATGCTCTGATGCTCAGCATGCTGTACGTTCAGTAAGCAACTGATGCTCTGCTGAGAGTCCGACGAACAGCTGAAGTCGGCGCCTCTCGGAAACTCATGCTGACTGTGGCCACTGTTGTGAAGCATAGCACAATTCTCAGCCGCTATGACTCACGTTATCGTCAAGTGGTCGCACGCTGCTTGCGCAGTGCTTGCGCAGTGCTTGTCACATCACTGAGAGCGGACTGGTGCACACGCCGCCGACCGGCATCGACGTTGTCACGGTGCAGCTCAGGCAGTACTGCTGAGCCGTGTTGCAGACGGCGCAGTCGGTGTTGCAGGGGCCCGCCGGGTCGTGCACGAAGCTGGACGACACGTCGGCGCCGGTGGTGAGGTCGGTGACCGTGAGGATAATCGTCGCAGCGCCTTGGCCATTGAAGTACTCCAGGCTCAACTGATGGAGCCCGGCTCCCAGCGTTGCCGAGGACCTTACGGTCGTGGGCCCCTGCAGGCCTGTCACGAAGCTGTGCAAGAGTCAGGGATCGCAGCACTGCAAGGGTGCACCAACGGTTGTTTAGGTTTGCCTGACATCATGATGCGCAAAGCTGGCGATGACCCTGCAAAGGCCCTGGAAATGGCAGATCAGACAGCTACATGACGCGCATTCACGAACAGGCCGGAGCATATGAGGCGACGGATGAACACAGCCCTCGTGTTGTGTTAAGGCAAAACGCAGGCTTGCTGGGTCGCAGATGGCATGGACACCATGCAGTATGCCCAGTGCCTGTTCGCTTACCACAGCGGTCGAACCCGAAGCCTGTATAGTCGTCTTGATCGGTACCATCAGTGATCAATGGCGTCGGGCTGCCGTCCAGATACAGCAGGGACCCGTCGTCTGACGTCAGGGAGAACTGGTAGGTGCCGGGCGGCAGCGGCATCGAAGAAGCCGCTGTAGCGCCGCGCAAATCTTGGTAGGTTCTGAGAACCTGCGCGGACCACCTCAAGCGTCTCAACGACCCCATGCTGCAACTTGCGATCCCAGGGGTCTTCCAGGACTGCAGGATTCGTGTAGCCGGTGCTAGAACCAGGCCTGGCAGCGTGCTCCTGCGGGTGTGCACGCAATAGATCACCGCCCATATTCATTGCTAACGCGAGCGTACCTCCAGTGGGCTGCGAGCCGGAGGTCCCAATGAGTCCGATGCAGCACGCAGGTCGGATCACGACAAGACAGTTCCGTCATCAAGACCGCAGTGGAGAAGGAGTGACCAATCAAGGGGACGGACGGACCTGAGCTGTACTTGACAGTGGTCGTGGTAGAGATGCCGTTGGCCGTGCTCAAGCCGGAGGGGTCGCCGAGGGTGAATTGATAGCTCTCCTGGATGGTGGGGTCTTCAAGCGGAAGGATGCAGCCAGTGACGTCGTCTGTTCGAATGATGCTGTATTCCTGCGGTCACGACATGTCTGCAGGTGAATCCAAGGGCTGTTGCTGGGCCAGGCCGTGTCAGTGGGCGTCGTCGCTTGCATGCAAGCAGGGCGGGTTTGTCAGCGTGCCTCACATGTGCGTGTGTCATGCGGTCCAGGCATGGTAGACATTTGCGGGCAATGCGGGAGATGCTTACAGCAATGTGCCACCGCGATCTTGATGTCGAGCTGCACTGCGCACTCGACGGCATCAGGCACATTGCACCTCGACAAAAAGCCCGGGAGGCAGCAGCAGCACAGGCGGGGGCGGCGCCGGCGGCGGAGGCGGCGGGCCCGGCAAGGGAGGTGGCGGCACCGTGCTGGGGGGCGTGAGGGGCAGCGGCAGCGAGGGCATGACTGGCGCAGCGCTTGGCACCGGTGTTGCAGGGAGGCTCATCGGCAGAGGCGGCGGCGGCTGGGGCTGGACGGCAGCCTCGCTGACAGCAACTGCAACGGCCGCACCAGCCTCAGATGCAGCCGCAGCCGCCGCAGCTGCAGAGGTTGGCCCCGAGGCCACGGACGCCGCGCTCTGAACGTCTGCCGAGGCCAGCGCTAGCAGCAGGAGCATCGCTGTGCATGACAAGGCTGCCTGCGGAGAGACACGCCGCATGACTGCCAGCAGCGGCATTGGATCAGTGTAATACGAACCGCAGCAAGCAGAGTGCAGAGCCAGCAGCCGTCTTTGCTCCGGCCTGCGACCTGTTTTGCAAGCGCCGCAAGATGCTTGCCATGCAGCTGGTCGATGGTTCGAGGAGCTCAGCGGTTTTGTGTCTCCGAGGCTGCGCGCATGCGGATGCGGTGGCCTGCGGTCCACCGAGGTCTGCCTCAGCTGCAGATCGAGTCAGAGTCCCAGTCTCTGCGGAGTCGTGTGACTGCCCGGCAGTGGGCACATCACTGCTGGGCCTCGATGTGTCGAACTGCATCTGCGGACCGGATTGCTGGTCACCACGCGGCGCTTGTATGGTCTGAGCGGCAGAGCCACACGTTTTCCCGGCTCAGGGCGACGGGCCCGCTGCATGGACGTATAGCAGCTCCCATGGCGTGTGTGATTCAGGGCAGCCGCCGCGTCATTTGTTTTCCGTGTGGCAGCTCTGGACGGAGTGCACCATGCAATCGTCGCTATCAGCGAAGCACACCTGTGCGCAGGGTGCCAGAAGGCCCATGACATTGCTGTATGCTGCTGGTGTGCACCTCGGTTGCCGGCACAGGGGCTGAACGTGGTGCTGTTACATGCACAGCGATATCTCATTAACGCAGCGAGCAGATCTCGTCCCCTATTTCGCAGAAAGGCCCTGCCAAACGGCGCATTCTGGGTGGGCGAGCGCACTCTGGCTGCCATCCCGGAACGGATCAGACAGAACCACACTCCTGCTCTTTCTTCTGAGTAAGAAGGCACAGTCGCTTCAAAAACTCAGCCGCAAATGCCTTCAAGGCCTATGCTGCCAGTATGGCCAGTTCGATGGCATACGCAGCACTTGCTCCTGGCCGCTGCCGCATCGCGGCCGCTCGCAGCTGCCGGCGGTGTAGTCGGAGTGCGCGGGAAGCGCTTGCTGAGGGCGCAGCTGACGGGTCGTTGCTGCTCGTGAGGACAGGCTGCAACCCGCCGGTGTGGTGTCGCCCCTGCTGAGCTCTGTGCGGTGCGACGGTTTGATGCCGCTGCCTGAGGAGCCATCCCTGTTACAATGTCCACGCGCCTGAGACGCTTGCATGCTTGAAGGGCAATGCTACCACTGGCTGCTCTGCGCTGCAGTAAAGCTTGCACGACAGCTCTCGAGGCATGAGGCAGCCGTCTCCACGGAGCAACTCTAGTGTGGATGGCTTCCCTTGATCCTCACATGGACGGCAGGCTATGTAATCAGACGGGAAGTGAGCTCTAAGCTGGTTCCGAGCACTGGGCACGGGCTCCCACGCACACTGCACATCCACATCCGCCACCACAGCTGCATAGCATGAGGACGGTCACAGCGCCGCCACACGGTTGCGGCGCGCACAGAGCTGCTACGGCGATCAGAGTCTGAGATACAGAGCAGAACGGGCCCGCTGCCGCCACGGTTGGTCACCCACGAGGTGGAGTGCCTCTTGACGGCCGGTGCTCCCGTTACAGACATGGCCCAACCTCCCAGTAAGTAATCAGCGCTGGTGCATTATGCGGTTCGAATTCATTATAGGAGGTCGTGGGTATGGATGGGATCTCGGTCAGCACCTTGCTGTACAAGGCGTCGTCAACGTGCATGACTGCAATTGCACCCTGTCGACTACCACTAGCTGCCCCAGCTAGCACCTATACCAAACACGCAGTGCAGATATACATTTGCCCTGTGCATCAGGAGTCAAAAGGTGTGCTGCCTGCTAGCTGACAAGCTGATGAGCAGGGCAAGACATCGAGCTGCCGAGTCCATGTTTGTGTCAATGTTTTACTGCATGGCATTTGTATTGTTCTGGATGCACTAGCCTGCCTAGCAAATTTCTGCAACACCTAGGCAGTGGCCCGAAGTGACGCGCTGCCTTGCGGTTGTACGAGCCAATCGGATGAATGCGTCCATGCTGTTCGCGTACCAGCCTACGAAGTGCCTAAGCATTCCAGCAAAGCACCCATGGCAGGTCGCGCTGCGTTCTGGGGACTGGCAGCTACGGCGTCACTGACAGCGGCCTGGTGCAGACGCCGCCGACTGGCATGTTGGCGGCCACGGCGCACGTCAAGTACTGCTGGGCCGTGTTGCACCCGCCGGGGGCGCAGTCGGCATTACAGGGCCCCGCCGGGTCGTGCGTGAAGCTCGCCGACACGTCGGTGTTGGTGGCGACCCGGGTGATGACGAGGCCCAGGACCGCAGCGCCCTGGCCGTTGAAGTACTGGACCACGATCTGGTGGGGTCCGGCCAGCAGCGTCGGAGTGGCGGTGACAGTGCGAGATCCGTGGATACCTGCCGAGCACATGGGCCCAGGCTGTAGTCGTTCGGTGTGGGAGCATCCCAGGAGGCAATCGAGTCAACACATCCTGGACACAGGGAACGGGTTGCATGCATTGACAAAGAGACGACTCGGTATGGACCCCTGGATCCTTGCTAGAGGTCAGCTGTGGTGTGTGATATGGCGGTGTGGCATGCCGTCACTGGGCGAACCGCACGTTCAAGCTCCATAGCGGGCCCTCACATAGCAGCGGCGACGCTCGGATGACCACTGGTCAGGCAGACGGCCGCACCGCAGGGTTGCGGCGGGTTGGGGTCCGCCGTGAAGTCGCTGATCAGGGGCGTCGGTTGCCATCCAACCACAGGTAGGAGCCATCGTCTGACGTCAGGGGAGAATTGGTATGCGCTGGGGAGCGCCGCGTTGAAGAAGCCGCTGTAGCGACGGGCAAAGGTCGGGGCGGCGCCCGAGGCTGCGCTCAGTCCACACAGTGGCACATTGAGTTCTAGCGTGAGGGCGCCGCATGCCTTTACGGCTGCCAGTAGAAGAGCAGCATGATATACCGGGCTCCCGCGTGCTCATAAGTGGCTGCACCGCCACACATGACACGGACCAAGTGATTGAGGCGCAAGGTTGCCGGAAAGGGTGTCACCCCTGCTCGGTCATCAGTCAGGGTGGGCAGCCGCATGACGGGCGGCGTGCTCGAGCTTTTAGCTATCGGAGATGAGACGGTCCGGGAAGATCGGACCTGGGTACACAACAGTGGCGGCGGTCGAGATGCCAGCGGGAGCAGCAGCTCCCGTGAGGCTGGCGAGCATGAAGTTGTGGGCCATCTGGCTGGACATGTCCTCCAGCGGCAGGGGGCACACGGCGGGACCGTTCGCGATGCTGTACTCCTGCAGGGCACAGAGCGCATGCCGAGGCGTGAGTGCCTTACTTGACACCAAGGGCTGGGCTGCCATGTGGGCTTTGACACGGCCTACTGCCTGGTGTGCTGCACTAGCAAACACAAGACAGTCAGACCGAACGTACACGGGACCCGTCTGATGACGGATGGAAGGTGATGCTGATACTCAGTAGTATGCAATGATCGCTGTGCTTTGTATGTTTCAGCTCACCACACCAAACATTGCACGACGAGGCCCAGAGTACAAGAAGTTCTGACGACCGCGCAACGCGCAGGCTGGTCCCCACTTGTTCAAACAGACCGGAATCCTGCGACATTGCCTCGACGCACCTCGAGAAAAAGTCCTGCAACTGGTGGTACCACTGGCGGAGGCGGCGCGGGCGGCGGGGCCCCGGGAGGAGGGGGCGAAGGGCCCGGCGGCGGCGGAGCGGGTGGAGACGGTGAGGGTGGCGGGCTCGGCGAGGAGCCGTGGCGACAGGGACCGGAACCGGGACGGGAGCCGGCACGGACGAGGGGCTGTTAAGCTCGGGCGGCGGAGAGCCGGGAGGAGCCACGCTGGCCGCAACCGCGACCGCGGCGGCAGCAGCCGCGTCGGCGGCAGCGGCAGCGGCTGACGATGCGCTGGGAGCTGGTTCCACGGCCGCGGACGCCGCGCTCTGAGCGTGCGCCGAGGCCAGCATGAGCGACACGAGCATTGCTGCACATGCGGAGGCTGCCAGAGTCTTGACAAGACGCATGACTGCAAGCGGCGGCCGGTGCCTCGTGTGATGCACACTGCAGGGCTGCAAACCGTGGAGCCAGCAGCCGCCTGTGCTCCGGCCTGTGCTGACTTATCGTGCGATTGTCGTGCGACCTGTTGTCGTGCGATCTACGCTGCTGCGAACGCGGTTGGTCGATGGTCCGAGGGACCGCCTCAGCGGTTGTGTATCCGAGGCTGCGCGCAGGCGGACGCGGTGGTCTGCGCTCCGCTGGGGTCTGTGTCAGATGCTAACCGGGAGGCAGGTTGACAGCCTGCGCACTCGTGTGACTGCCTGGTACCGATACGATCGACGCTGTGACATGTTGCAATGCGTGTGCATCTGCGGACTGTTCTGCTGGTCAGTCCATATTTGCTAGGACCGAGTGGGGCAGGTATTGCATTTCCTGCTGAGGGCATGGGCCTGCTGCATGGACGGTTAGCAGCTCCGATGAAGACTGTGATGCAGAGCAGCCGCGCCTCTTGCGTTTCCAATGTGGCAACTCAATAGCATACTGAGCAAGCGTACAATGCAGCCGTTGCGATCAAGAAGCCACACCCACAAGGTCCCTGTTGGGCCCTTGGTGCCGCCGTATGCTGCTGGTGCTGTGCCCCTTGCAGTTGGAAGCACAGGCACGGCACATGATGCTGTTACATGCACAGCGGATGTCATCAAGCAGCGAAGAAGATTTGCTTCCTTCAATATCTTAGCACAAAGGCCCTGCTGCATGGCGCAGTCTGGGAAGGCCTGCGCAGTATGGCTGCCATGCTGACGACAGAGCAGACGGAAAGCTACGTCCTGCTCTTCCTAAGTGTGCTGAGAGTTGAAGCCAAGTAGGAGAGCCTCGCTGCAAGAGGCAGTCGAGCCGCAACGACCCTCTAGTCCAATGCTGCCACAGTGGTCATGATGAGTCACGTCAAAAGCTGGCACAGCGCCGCCACGTGAAGAAAGAGCGACAGACGCTCAGGCGACAGTGGCTGCATTGCACGTGTTCTGACAGGAACACGACCAAGCAATGGAAGGACCCTGAATTGGTTATGTATCTGGAAAGTTGCTGAGCCTTGCATGGGAATATCGGGATGCCTCAGCCTAAGATAGACCAAGTACCTAAGTGCGTCCTCCAAAATGTTGGTGCCGGGGACGCATGCATGCCCCTGTGCATTGTGCTGCCGGTACCATAGACCGAAATGGTTCGCAGCTTAATGCTTATTGCCCGCCGGCACGGCTACGCGGCACATTGGTGTGATGTCGCATAGAGAAGCACGGTCGAGCGGCACACTATGTGCCAGTTCAGTGATCTGGCGTTGCCACACGTTGCTTAGGCAGCCGAAGCATTCAGCGGGCTCGGGCAGACGCCGCCGACGGGCGCCGCTCCCGAAGAGCAGGCCTTACAGTATTGCTGCGCCGTGTTGCACATCATGCAGTCGCTGTTGCACGGGCCCAGCGAGTCGTGCACGAAGCTGGACGAGACGTCAGTCCCGGGATCAGTGCCGGTGTCAGTGATGGTCAGCACGGTCGTAGTGGCGCTGCCCGGGGCGTTGAAGTAGTCGATCACGAGCTGGTGGAGCCCGGCCTGCAGCGTCGCCGTGGCGCTGACGGTGTTGTTCCCCTGGTAGCCTGCCGGGCACGCGTTAGGTTTGTCAGCAACGTCAGCAACAGTATCAGCTGCGGCAGCAATCATGTGCTGACTGAGTGCGCCATGTGCTCCTGACAAGCGGTGCTGAATGACAAAACGCCGCAGTTGCACCATGGCAAGCAGGCTACCCAGGCAGAATATGTCGCCGCCCTGGCAAGGCGCAAGGCATGGAGCGCATCATTGCCTGGATTGAGTTGCTTGCGCTTGTCTGCCTGAGTGCAGAGGGTACAGACAAGGGGCCGATGCCCACCACACGGCACGTCTGCGGTGGCCACAGCGCTGTTGTTGATGAACGCGGTGGGATTGCCGTCCAGCCACAGATACGAGCCGTCGTCCGATGTCAGAGAGAACTTGTAGGTGCTCGTCACCACGGCATTGAAGAAGCCGCTGTAGCGTTTGGCGAAGTTGCCAGGCACGCCCGCCGCTCCTGCACTCGGCAATGATCAACAGTCAATGAGGCAGCAGCAGTCCGCACACACACGGGGATGTTCATGGACAGCGGGTCCTGGCTCATGCACCAGGCCAGGCTGCCCATCGGACTTGAGGCGTGGTATTTGCAAGCGCGGCTATGCCCGCAGATCTGAAAGCCGTGTAATCCCTGTTCACACAACACAGCCGACCATGAAACCACGTGAGCGGCGTAGGCATTGCATTTGCCCGTAAGGGCTAGGTGATATCCCGTGTGAGTCAGGCAGGCATGCTTCCAGCAGGACTGCAAGTCGCAAGCACATGCTTGCTATGCAGTGCTGACCTACAGCCGTGTGGGAGACACCCTGCAGAGCACACCCTGGCATCGGACATGAGTACACTTAGCAGTCGGCGGGAGCAACCCAACACAAGCGCACCCGTGGAGTGACTGACGGTGGAGACGGTCGTGTTGCCTCCGGCTGGGACCTCTCCGTCCACGTCGGCCGGCGTGAAGTTGTGGGCGGCCTGGCTGCTCGCCGTCTCGAGCGGGATGACGCAGGTGGCGGTGCTGCCCGTGTAGCTGTACTCCTGTACAGCGGGCAAGCAGGCTGTAAGAAGTCTGGCAAGTATGTAAGGGGCATTCGCCTGCACTGGGTCAGCTGTGGTGCCATATGTGTACGTATGTAAGTCACGAATCATGGCAGAGGCAATTTTATGTGTTGCAACAGCGGGCAGCATAATACCAGCGGAATCACATACACCCACCAGCACCAAAACCGCACCTGGAGCAGAAGCCCAGAAGTGAGCATCGGAGGTGGGAAGGGCGGAGGCGGGGACGGAGGAGGGGGCGACGGG
>JAABUX010007995.1_pt1 | contig 12278 bp, 12 predicted proteins | sample 5561851 | NCBI WGS metagenome assembly JAABUX01 (sample SAMN10711883, study PRJNA513361) | rock metagenome | isolation source: Antarctica rocks | place: Antarctica: Victoria Land, Richard Nunatak red sandstone | collected 2016-01-03 | reverse complement strand
GACGAAGCCGAACTTCATATCGAGTCCCTCGCGAAGTAGGCCGCGGCTTTTTTTAGGATGTCGCGTTCGGCCTTGAGCTTCGCGACCTCTCGCCGCAGCCGATCAATCTCCTGCTGCTCCGGCTTGAGCTGGCCCTGGCCAGGGAAGGCCTGCCCGGGATCCGACGTGAGCTCCTGGATCCAGCGTCGCAGGATGCTCTCGCCTACATCCAGGTCCCGACTGGCCTGCACCACCGAAACCCCCACGATCCTTGACCAGACGGACCGCCTCCAGCTTGAACTCACGACTGAACTGTCGCCGCGTCATCTGCACCCTCCAATCTCGTGAAACACCCTGATCTCGGTGTCCACCAGACCGGCAGCAGCTCATCCCGACCTCATGCATCGTTTCCGTGCAGTTGTGGCAGAATACAGCCTGTCCGAACAACGCGACTTGTTCCACGACACCGCGGCGCGCGCCTACGGGTTCGCCGCAAGGCGGGAAGCGCCCACGGCACGATAGTTGCATCGCGCGGCACGACAGTCGCGTAGCGAGCGCGCGCTAGGAGTCTGAGCGCGCTCGCGGTCTAATAGTCTTGGCAATCTAGCAGTCCCTCGGGAGGAAGCATGCGCATCTGGCCCATCGCCGCCATCACGCTCGCCGCCGCGCTGTCCGCCGGAGCGGCGCACGCCGCGGGGACGCTGCGCTTCGCGCTGGATTTCGATTTCGACACGTTCGATCCCGCCCGCAGCGGCTCCTACATCGAGCGTGTGGTCAACACCGCGATGTGCGACCAACTCATCGACATCGATCCGCAGCTCAACCTGACGCCGCAACTGGCGACGAGCTGGGAATGGTCGGCCGACAGACTGACGCTCACCCTACACCTGCGCCAGGGCGTCATGTTCTCCGACGGAGCGCCGTTCGATGCCGAGTCGGTGCGAGCCAATATCGAGCGGTATCGCACGGCCCAGTACAGCTTCCGCAAGCTGGAGCTGAAAGCGCTGACCGGGGTGGAGGTGGTGGATCCGCTCACCGTTCGGATCAAGCTATCCGAGCCGTTCGCGCCCTTGCTGACGCTGCTGGCGAACCGGCCCGGGATCATGCTGTCCCCGCGCATTCTGGCCGAGACGACGGCCGAGATCGCGGCGCACCCGGTATGCGCCGGGCCGTTCACGTTGCAGGAGCGGGTGGCGCAGGACCACATCACGCTGAAGCGGTTCCCCGGCTACTGGGACGCTGCGAACGTCCATCTCGACGGCGTCGAGTTCAAGATCATGACAGACTCGACGGTCCGGTTGGTCAACCTACAATCGGGGCAGTTGGACGTCGCCAACCGGCTGGCGGCGACCGACGTGCCGGCGGTGGAGGCGGACAAAAAGTTACGGGTGGTGTCCTCGCCCTCGCTCGGCTTCGAAATGATCTCGTTCAACCTCGACCACGGCCCGGCGGCGGCCACTCCATTCGGCAAGGATGTCCGCGTGCGCCAAGCCTTTGCAAAATCGATCGATCGCACCAGCCTCAATGACGTGGTGTTCGAAGGTCGCATGATCCCCAACACACAAACGGAAGCGCCCGACAGCCGCTACTGGAACCCTGCTTTTCCCGTCGTCGCGCGCGACCTCGACGGGGCGAAGGCGTTGTTGGCGCAAGCCGGGGTGCCGCACCCGAAACTAGTGTTCAGCGTGACCAATAGCCCGACCGACGTGCAGGTGGGCGAGGTCATCCAGGCGATGGCGGGCGAAGCCGGGTTCGACGTATCGGTCCAGAAGGGCGAGGCCGTCGCGCAGACGCAGGCGGCGATGCGCGGGGATTATCAGGCCTATCTGGTGATCTGGAGCGGCCGGCCGGATCCCGACGGCAATGTGAGCCTTTGGATGCGGTGCGGCTCGCCGCTGAACTGGACCGGGTGGTGCAGCAAGGACATCGACGCGGCCCTGGATCGCGGCGCGGCCGCGCCGGACGAGGCAGCTCGCGTGACGGCCTATCGCGAGGCGACGGCGATCTGGATGAAGGACATGCCCTACATGGCGCTGTATCACTTCACGTGGTTCTGGGGCCTGACCGACACGGTCCAGGGCTTTCATCCGCGGCCGGACGGCCTCGTGCGAATGGTCGGCGTCTCGCTGAAATAGACCGGTTCTATCAACCGGGCAGCTTCGCCAGCCTCGTCCTGTCATCGGCGAAATGGCAGGCGGCGAAGTGATCGGGCTCGACTTCGCGCAGCGCCGGGGTCTCGACAGCACACACGTCCTCGGCCAGCCAGCAGCGAGTTCGGAACGGACAGCCGGATGGCGGATCGAGCGGGCTGGGCACGTCGCCCTTCAGCACGATGCGTTTGCGGCCGGTCGTCCGCTCGCTGCCCGGCGTGGCCGAAAGCAGCGCTCGCGTGTAGGGCATCCTCGGATCGTCGTAGAGGCGCTCGGCCGTCGCGAACTCCACCAAGCGGCCCAGATACATCACCCCGACCCGGTCGCTGAGGTATTCGACCACCGAGAGATCGTGCGCGATGAAGAGATAGGTCAGCCCGAACTCGCGCTGCAGCTCGGTGAGCAGGTTGAGCACTTGCGACTGGACCGACACGTCGAGCGCCGAGACCGGCTCGTCGGCGAGCACGAATTTCGGCCGCAGCGCCAGCGCCCGCGCGATGCCGATCCGCTGCCGCTGACCGCCGCTGAACGCGTGCGGATAGCGGTCCAGATGCTCGCGAGTGAGGCCCACCCGGTCGATCAGCGCCTCGATTCGCGCGTCGCGTTCGTCGCGGCGGAGCAGGCCTTGCACGATCAACCCCTCGGCGACCTGCTGGCGCACCGTCATGCGCGGATCGAGCGAGCCGAACGGGTCCTGGAAGATGGCCTGGATGTCCTGCCGGACCCGCTTCATCCGCCGTGCGGGCAAGCTCAGCAGGTCCTCGCCCTCGAACAGGATTTGCCCCGATCGCGGTCGCTCCAGCCGCAGGATGGAACGCCCCAGCGTCGACTTGCCGCAGCCGGACTCGCCGACCAAGCCGAACGTCTCGCCCCGCCGAATGGTAAGCGAGACGCCGTCAACGGCTTTGACCCACGCGCCGCCGCGCCCCGACCAGCCGCCGCGCGGTTTGTAGTAGGTCCGCAGATCGCGGATTTCGAGCAGCGGAGCGTCCGGCATCAATACAGCCAGCAGGCGACACGCCGGCCATCGCCGGGCTCGCGCAGGCCGGGATCGGCGGCGCATTCCGCCATTGCCTGGCTGCAGCGCGGCGCGAACGGGCAACCCGGCGGACGCGACAACGCGCTCGGGACCGTGCCGCCGATGGCATCCAACTGCGATCCGCGCTTGGCCCGCGTCGGGATCGAGGCCAGCAGCCCTCTTGTGTAGGGATGCTTCGGATCGGCCGTGACCTGCTCGACCGTCCCCCATTCCATGACCCGGCCACCATACATCACCAGCACCTCGTCGCAGACCTCCTCCACCACGCCGATATCGTGCGTGATCAGCAGCACCGCCGTGTTCACGCGCTGGCGTAGGCCGCGGATCAGGTCCAGGATCTAGGCTTGGATGGTGACGTCGAGCGCCGTGGTCGGCTCATCGAGGATCAGCAGCTCCGGCTCGTTAATGAGCGCCGTCGCGATCATCACCCGCTGCCGCATCCCGCCGCTCAGCTGGTGTGGGAACTCGTGCACCCGCCGCTCCGGCGCGGGGATGCCAAGCTGCCGGAACAGCTCGGTCGCGCGCTCGAGGGCGGCCGCGCGGCCGATCGGCGCATGCGCCTGCAACGCCTCGACGATCTGATCGCCGACCCGATAGACCGGGTTGAGCGCCGTCATCGGGTCCTGGAACACCAGGCACATCTTGCTCCCGCGGATCGCCCGAAGGTCGCGGTTGGACAGCGCGACCATGTCCTGCCCGTCGAACACGATGCGTCCGCCGGCGATGAAGCCCGGCGCTTCCAGCAATCGCATGATCGACAGCGACGTCACCGTCTTGCCCGAACCGGACTCGCCCACGATGCCGAGGGCGCGGCCGCGCTCGAGCGTGAAGCTCAGGCCGTCGACGGCCCGCACCGTGCCCGCTCGCGTGCGGAAATGCGTCCGCAGGTCCTCGACCGCGAGCAGGCTCATCCTGCCGGTCGGACTCGGACCTCGCCGCCCTGCAGCACCAAGCCGACCTGTCCCAGCAGCGAGAGATCGTCCAGCGGGTTGCCGGCGACGGCGATGACGTCGGCGATCATGCCGGGGCGCAGCGTGCCGACCGTGTCGGCGATTCCGAGCACTTTGGCGGACAGCCCGGTCCCGGCATTGATCGCCTCGAGCGCCGGCATGCCGCCCTGGTTCATCAGGTGGAGCTCGAGCGGCATGCCCTCGATTTCGGTATAGCGCCACCCCGCATCGGTGCCGGCGACCCAGGTCACGCCCGCCTCTCGCATCTTGCGGAATTGCGAGAGGTTGTCGTCGAACATGATTTCCCAACGGTCGAGCCCCGCCTGCTCCTCGGGGGTGCGTCGCTCCATGCCGCGCAGCGCCCGCAACATGAATCCGCCGACCGCCAGGGTCGTCGTGCAGGGAATACCGGCCCGCGCCACGCGCTCGGCCGTCTCCGGGACGAAGACCTGTCTGCTTGATTTGTCGACTAGGAAGCTGGCGTGCTCGATCCCGTCGAACCCGGCCGCGACGACCCAGTCGGTCGCCTCCGCGCAAAGGCAATGCGCGGTGATCGTGCGGCCGAGCCGATGCGCCTCGTCGACCAGCGCCGCCAGCTCCTCGCGGCTGAACGAGGGCAGCCACGACATGGTGTTCAGCGTGCCGCCGCCGGTCGCCATCACCTTGATGTAGTCCGCCCCGAGCTTGGCCATCTCACGTACCTTGCGGCGCACTCCCTCTGGCCCGTCCGCCTCGCCGCCGAGATACCAGGTGTGCCCGCCGGTGATGGTGATCGGCTGGCCGCAGGCGATGATGCGGGCGCCGTGCCCGTGACCCAGCTCGAACGCGCGACGCACGTCGAAGATAGTGCCCCGCGCCCCGCCCAGGTCGCGCACCGTGGTGATCCCGGCCTGCAGCGCGCGCACCGCGGACAGAGTAGCCGTCGCGGTCAGCACGCCGTCGGTCTCGCGCGCCGCCGTCTCGAGCGTCACGCCGTTGCCCGGCAAGTTGAGATGCACATGCGCGTCGATCAGGCCCGGCAGCAGCGTATAGCCCGGCATGCGGATCTCGACGGCGCCCTCCGGCACGGCGCCCTGCGGCACCGTTCCGGCGAAGACGTCGCGCACGCGGCCGTCGGCGATCACCAGGATTGCGTCGGGGACCGGCGCCGCTCCGGTTCCATCGATGAGCCGGTCGGCATGGATGAGCGTGGTCGTCATCGCGCTCACTTCGCCATCGAGGCGGCGCCGAGATACTCGAAGCCGCCGCCGGAGTAGGTGAGGCCGGTGAGCTTCTTCGCGGTCATCATCAAGTCGATGTTCTGCCGGATCGGCAGTTCGATCGCCTGGTCCATGATGATCTTCTGCGCTTGGGCGTAGAGGGTAAGCCGCTTGGCCGGGTCGAGCTCCTGCTGGCCGTCGAGGATCAGCTTGGTCAGCGTCGGGTCGCTGAAGTGACTCCAGTTGAAATACTGGTCCGGCGTGAACCAGAGCCGCAGGGCGTCCGGATCGACGCCGATGTATTGCAGCGGGGTCAGTGACATGTCGCCCTTGATGTTGGCGGCGAGCCAAGCCGGCGTCGCCATCTGCTCGACGGTCGCGTCCATGCCGGCCTTGCGGAGATAACCCTGGATCGCCTGCGCCAGCAGCGGATAGGAGGTCGACGTCGAGATCGCGGTGATCTTTACCGCGAGCGGCTTGCCGTCTTTCTCCCAGAACTCGCCGGTCTTGCTCCATCCTGCGCCTTTCAACAGCGCCTCCGCCTTGGCCGGGTCGAACGGATAGGCGTCTTCGAGGGTGGCGTCGTAGCCGACCATGCCCTTGACGAGCGGCGTGTTGCTGACCGGATAGGCCCCGGCATCGGCGAGCTGCACCACGCCCTTCTTGTCGACCGCGTATTCGATCGCCTGCCGCACCGCGAGGTCGTTCGTGGGCCAGCTTCCCGCGTTGATCGGCGCGAAGACGCCCATCCCGGTGACCGGCACCGCGATCGTCGTGAACCGGTCCATCTTGCCGAGCGCGTTCCAGAACACGCCGGGCACGTCCTGGATCACTTGCGACTGTCCGGCCTGGAACTGGCTCACCCGTGCCTGCGGACTGCTCACGATCTGGAACGTGATCTGCGCGAGGTCGGGCGGACCGCTAAACTTGATCGCGGGCGGGTTCCACGTGTACGCCTCGTTGCGCTTCAGCACCAGACTCTGCCCAGCCTGGTAGCTGACGAAGCTGAACGGCCCGGTGCCGACCGGATGCAGCCCGAGATCGGCCCCGAACTCCGCGATCGCCTTCGGCGACTGCATGCCGAGATAGGGCTCGCCGAGCTGCGCGAGGAACGGCGCATACGGTCTCGAGCAGCTCACCTCGACGGTATATTTCGCGGTCGCCTTGGCCGACGTACAGGCGCCGAGCAAGTTGAGCGAGATCTTCGACTGCGTCGTGGAATCGGCGATGTATTTGAAGTTGGCCACGACGGCATCCGCATCGAACGGCGTGCCGTCATGGAAGCTGACGCCTTCCTTGAGGGTGAAGGTGTAGATTTTGTTGTCGTTCGAGATCGTCCATTTAATCGCCAGACCGGGCGTGATCTGGAAATCGGGCGTCAGCCAGACCAGCGTCTCGAAGATATTGATGTCGATCGGGCCGACATTGCGGTTGCCGGTCGTGGCCGGGTTGAGCGTATCGAACGGCCCGGCCCAGTCGACTACGATCTTGGCATCGCGGTCCGCCTCCGCGAAAGCCGGCTGCGACAGCGCCGCTCCAAGGCCGAGGGCGGCAAGTTTCGAAAGGTGACGGCGCATTGCAGCATCCTCTGACTTAAAAACGGGCGAGCGTCGGATCCAGCTGGTCGCGCAGACCGTCGCCGATCAGGTTCACCCCGATGACCAGCAATGCGAGAAACACGCCAGGGAAGACCGTGATCCACCAGGCGATCGTGATGTAGTTCTGCCCGTCGTTCAAGATCGCGCCCCACTCCGGCTGCGGCGGCTGGACGCCGACGCCGATGAAGCCGAGCGCTGCGATCCACAGTACCGCGACACCGAGCCAAGTCGTCGTGAGCACGATGATGCTTGGTGAGATGTTGGGCAGGATGTGCCGAAGAATGATGCGCGGCGCGCTCGCGCCGAGCGTCACCGCGGCGTCCACATAGGGGAGGTGCCGCACTTCGGCCGTCGCGCCCTCGACGAGCCGCGCATAGACCGGCGTCAGCACCACCGCGATCGCCAGGACCCCGTTGACGAGACCCGGCCCGAGCACGGCCGATACCGCCAGCGCCAGCAGGATGCCGGGAAAGGCAAGCAGCAGGTCGACCATGCGCATGATGACGAAGCGCGCAACTCCGCCCGCATATCCCGCGATGAGGCCGAGCGTGATGCCCGCCAATCCGCCGAGCGTCACCACGCTGATGCTGGCCAGGATCGTCGTCCGCCCGCCATAGAGCACGCGCGCGAACAGATCCCGCCCGAATGCGTCCGCGCCCATCGGGTGCGCGGCCGAAGGCGGTGAAAAACTCGCCATCGGGTCCTGCAGGTTTGGATCCGCAGAGCTCAACAATGGCGCCGCGGCGATGACCAACAGCAACAAGAGGGTGATCACCAGCCCGGCCACCAAGCTCTGATGCCTCAACGCCTCAGCAAGACCAGGCCGTCGCCACAGGCGCCGGAAGACCCCCTGCCTGACTGCGGCACTCATCGGCGGGCGATCCGAGGGTCGAGCAACGGATACAGGAGATCGACCACGAAATTGCAGAAGGCGTAGATGACCGCGATGATCAGCACGATCGCCTGCACCGTCAGGTAATCCTTCGCCAGGATCGCCTGCACCAGCAATCGCCCGATCCCCGGCCGCGAGAACACCGTCTCGACGATCACCGCGCCCGACAGCAGCTGCCCGACCTGCAGCCCGGTGATCGTGAGCACCGGTAGCAGCGAATTGCGCAGGACATGCCGACGGAACACCTGGTTGCGCGACAACCCCTTGGCGCGCGCGGTCAGGACGTGCCGGAGCGTCTGCGCCTGCACCACGCTCGAGCGGATGAAGCGGGCATTGAACCCCGCCGTCCCGAGTGCCAGCGTCAGCGTCGGCAGCACCAATCCCTTCAACGACGTTCCGCCCACGACGTCGAACCATTGCAACTGAACCGCGAAGAGCAAAATCAGCAGCAGGCCCAGCCAGAAGCTTGGGATCGACATGAAGGCGAGCGCGATCCCCATGCCGGCGGTGTCGGCGAGCTGGCCGCGACGGACCGCTGCCGTGACGCCGACCGCGCCACCTAAGAGGAGCGACAGCGTGAGGCTCGCGGCCGTTAGCTCGATCGTCGCGGGCATGTTCTGGCCGATCAGCGACGCCACCGATTGCTGCTGTCCATACGAGTAGCCGAAATCCCCCTGCAGGACGTGGCCGAGCCAGACGACATATTGCGCGGGGATGCTGCGGTCGAGACCGAGCTGGTGGTGCAGCCGCGCGATCAGCTCCGGGTCGCCGGCATTGGTGCCGAGCATGACGACGGCCGGGTCGCCCGGGATGAGCCGGATGATGAGGAAAACCAGCAGCGTGATCCCGAACGCGAGCGCTCCGATCGCGACCAGCCGTTGCAACACGTAACTACCCATGGCGGAACGTTAGAGCAGCCTGCTCGATCTGGCGAGGTCGACAGCTTTGTATCAAGCTCCGACGATGCTTCGGAGCGAACGGCACATGAGCATGGCGACTTGGCTTGCGGATCATCGCCTCCGGCTGCTCGACGAGCTGTTCGATTTCATCCGCGCGCCGAGCGTCTCGACGGACCCGAGCTACGCGGACGGTATCGCGCGCGCCGCCGAGATCCTGTGGGCGCGGCTCGAGCGGATCGGGATGCAGGACGTGCAGTTGCTCGACGGCGGCGGGCATCCGGCTGTGTATGGCGCGTGGCTCGGCGCGCCGGGCGCCCCGACATTGCTCGTCTACGGCCATTACGACGTACAGCCGCCCGACCCGGTCGATCAGTGGCAGTCGCCGCCGTTCGAGCCCACCATCCGGGATGGCCGGATCGTCGCGCGCGGCGCGTCGGACGACAAATCGCCGTTGTGGATCGCGGTCTCGGCGGCGGAGGCGTGGCTCGCGACGACGGGGGCGCTGCCGGTGAACGTGAAGTTCCTGCTCGAGGGCGAGGAGGAGATCGGCAGTCGCACGCTGCCCGTCATCCTCGAGCGCCATCGCGATCTGCTCGCCGCCGATGTGTTGGTCTCGGCCGACGGCGGGCGCTGGCGGCCGGGCCGCCCAAGCGTGAACGTCAACAGCCGCGGCAATCTCAGCCTAGAGATCGCCGTGCGCATGGCCGCGCGGGACCTGCATTCCGGCCGTTACGGCGGGCCCGTCGGCAATGCCGCCACCGTGCTGGCGCGCTTGGTGGCGACGCTGCACGATGAGCACAACCGGGTCGCCGTGCGCGGCTTTCATGACGGGCTACGGTCGCCAAGCAATGCCGAAATCGCCGGCATGGAGGCGCTCGGCTTCGAGGAGGACGGCTTCTTCGCCGAGATCGGCGCCCGACCCGGCGCGATGGAGCCCGGCGTGCGCCTGCTCGAAAGCCTGTGGCTGCGGCCGACGCTCGAGGTCAACGGCCTGTGGGGCGGCTACACCGGTCCGGGTGGCAAGACGGTGATCCCCTGCGAAGCGCATGCGAAGCTCACCTGCCGACTGGGACCCGGCCAAGCGCCCGACTACGTATTCGATACCGTAGCCGCGCATCTTCGCACCCATTGCCCCGCCTATGCCGACCTCGCCATCCACCGCGCTCGCGACGGCACCCCAGCCTACGCGGTGCCGGAGGACGACCGGTTCCTGGCGGCCGTCGAGCGGGTGATCGAACGCGTGCACGGGCAGAAGCCGATCCGGGTCGGGATCGGCGGAACGCTGCCGGTTTCGCCGATGGTCAAGGACGCGCTCGGGCTGGAGACGGTCACGCTGTCCTATGCGATCGCCGACGAGCAGATCCACGCGCCCAACGAGTTCTTCCGTCTGAGTTCGTTCGAAGATGGTCTGCGTGCCTGGACGGAGCTGTTCGAGGAAGCGGCACGCGCCTGATCATTCGTCGCCGTCGACGCTGGTCGTCTGGCCGCCGATCGCGCCGACGCCCCAGACCAGCAGCGTCTCGCTGGTCGGCTGGTTCATCGCCAGGGTCCTTCGATCAGGGCGCGGGTTTCGGCGACGGCCACGTCCCAGATGGCGAGCATCTCCTCGTCGGGACGCCGGTAACGGCCACCGAAATTGCCGTCGCCGAGCATGCTGCGGACACCGGCCGGATTGTGCAGACGGAGCAGGTCCAGGTCCGTCATGGGTTTTGCTTCGGCCGGGCTCTCGCGGTTAGGCAGTCGGGTCCAGGGGAAATTTTCCATCCACGAGGCGTGCGAGGCCACCGGGTCGGTGCGCTGGACCTGCGCCATCGTTTTCGGCGCGTTCCACCAATTATGGAACCGCACGGTGCACTCGGGGTGCTGCGCCATCCACTCGATCGCGAAAGCGCCGGCCGGGGCGTTGCCGCCGTGCCCGTTGCACAACAGGATGCGACGAAAGCCGGTGCTGGCAAGGTTGTCCAGCACGTCCGCGATGAGCGCCTGATAGGTCGACAGGCGGAGCGAGACAGTACCGGGATAGGCGGTGAAGTAAGGCGTGAGGCCATAGGCTAACCCGGGAAAGACGGGCACGCCGAGCGGCTCTGCGGCCTCCACGGCGACGCGCTCGCTCAGGATGCTGTCGACGGCGAGGCTGAGCTGCGCGTGCTGCTCGGTGCTGCCAAGCGGAACGACGCAACGGTCGCCATGGGCGAGATACGCCTCGACTTCCTTCCAGTTCATTTCGGCAATGCGCATTTCAAATCTCCAGTCTCGCGCTACACCGACAGCGATAACGTATGCTGGCAGGCGCGAGCTAGCCCATTCAACGTGGACGTTGGAGCGCTATGGGACGGGTGATGGCGTGGCGCCGAACTGATGTCCGGTTTCCCAGCCGGTTTGGCGATGCCGCTGGTGACCTGGAGATCAGGCCAGCAGCAGCACGACGGCGACGAGGCGTTCTGCGCCGCCGGGCTGCGCTGCATCAGCTACGACCGTCGCGGCCACGGCCATTCGCCGGACCCGGGTCGCGGCTATGACTTCGACACCCTGGCCGACGACCTGGCCGCGGTGCTGGACACCTTCCAGCTCGACAGTGTGAGCCTGGTGACCTTCTCGGCCGGCAGCGGCGAGGCCGTCCGCTACCTGACCCGGTACGGCTCGGGCCGGGTCGCCCGCCTGGTGATGATTGCCCCCACTACGCCGCTGCTGGTGCGGCGCGACGACAATCCGGACGGGGTCGATCCCGCCCTGTTCGACGCGTTCGTCGAAACCGAGCTACGGCCGGACTGGCACGGCTGGCTGGACCGCAACGTCCGGCCGTTCGGCGGCCCCGGGACGACGGACGCCGCGCTGGCCGAGGTGGTCGCCCTGGCCCGGCAAGCCTCCCCTAACGCGCTGGAAGCCTTCTACCGCGCGCTGACCACGACCGACTTTCGCGAGGAGCTGAAAGCGCTGCGCTTGCCGGTGCTGGTGGTGCAGGGCGATCAGGATGTGTCTTCTCCGATCGATCTCACCGGCCGTCCCACGGCCGCGCTGGTGCCCGGGGCGGAGCTGGTGGTCTATCCCGGCGCGCCACACGGCCTGTGCGTCAGCCATCCCGAACGGCTGAACGCCGAGCTACTGCGCTTCATCGGGGATGGCCGGCATGTTTGACGGCACCGCCCCGGCGCGGCAGCCGGCTGTTGGCGCCCGGCGCTGGTAAGCACCCGTCTTCTCCGAAGCGGACTAGCAGCTGTCGGCCACTGACGGTGACTACGTGATCTTTTTCATGCACTACCTGTGTAAGTGCTTCCGTTGTCGGTATGAACATCTTTCCTAAGTTAATGTGTCGACGCAAGGGCTGGCAGCGAAGCGCCAATTCGTGCCGGTTTTTGGAGCAGATGATTGCGTCGCGATCAATTCCAGAATTGTGCCTGGATTTAGGACAAAAATCGGCCTGGACAGGTGGTCCGTAAACTGGTGGCTTAGGCCCCGTCAGGAATCAACTGCTCCGGTTCATTCGTAGCGAGGCCGGATCGTGTAGTTCCACTCACCATGGAACTCGTTTCGGATGATGTTGATGGATGCCATGTCCTCGTCCGACACCACAA
>JAABUX010007994.1_pt1 | contig 12279 bp, 11 predicted proteins | sample 5561851 | NCBI WGS metagenome assembly JAABUX01 (sample SAMN10711883, study PRJNA513361) | rock metagenome | isolation source: Antarctica rocks | place: Antarctica: Victoria Land, Richard Nunatak red sandstone | collected 2016-01-03 | reverse complement strand
GAACAGCGGGGCGAACTCCGCATGGAAGGCGGCAAAGGACGCCGCCGCACGCTCAAAATCACCTTGATCCATCACGATACTCCTCTATTAAGAAGTATATCGCTAAACCGTCGTTGTAGTACTAGTCCCTCCACTGTGAACTAAGGATACGCTGATGACGGCCGGCACAGAGAGCCTGCGCGACAGCGATGGCACAGAGAGCCCGCGCGACAGCGATGGCACAGAGAGCCCGCGCGACAGCGATGGGCAGGGCGCATGAGCGCGCGCCCCGTCGAGACCCTGCTGGTCGAGGACGACCCCGGCCACGCTCGCCCGACGCGGGAGGCGCTCAAAGAAACGCGTGTCGCCACCCTAGCGGCCACGCCCACGCAGACCCTCCCGGAGCCGTCCCCCGCGCCCGAGGACATGTCGCGCGTCCACGTTCTGCTGGTCGAGGACAACCCCGCGGACGCCTACCTCATCCGGGATATGCTGGCCGAGGGATCGGCCGGGGGCGCGCAGTTCACGGTGACACACGTGCAGCGGCTCGTTCAGGCGCTGGAGCGCATCGGCGATGGGGGTATAGACGTCGCGCTGCTCGACCTGTCGCTCCCGGATGCGCACGGCCTGGAGATCGTCGCGCGCGTCCGCGGCGCCGCCCCGGGCCTGCCGATCGTGATCGTGAGCGGGAACCAGGATGAGGCGCTGGCCATTCAGGGCGTGCGCGAGGGGGCGCAAGACTACCTCGTCAAGGGGCAGGTCGGATCGGACGTGCTGGTGCGCGCGCTGCGCTATGCCATCGAGCGCCAGCAGACCGAGGAGCGCCTGACGCATGTCGCCACCCACGACCCCCTCACCGGCTTGCCCAATCGCGCCCTCTTTCACGACCGCCTCGGCCAGATCCTGCTCACGGCGCAGCGCCCCGCGCATCCCGACGGCGAGCTCGCCCCGTTCGCCCTGCTGCTGCTCGACCTAAATCGCTTCAAGGCAGTCAACGACACTCTCGGTCACCACGTCGGCGACCAACTCCTGCGGCAAGTCGGCGCGCGGGTACAGGGCGCGCTGCGCGCCGCCGACACAATTGCCCGCCTCGGCGGGGACGAGTTCGCGGTGCTCCTGCCCGGCAGCGACGCCGCCGGCGCCATCACGGTGGCTACCCGCATCGTCGCGGCCCTGGATAAACCCTTCGAGATCGAGGGGCAGACGCCCGGCGTCGGCGCCAGCATCGGCATCGCGCTCTATCCAACGCATGGGGCCGACGGCGCCGCGCTGCTGCGCCACGCCGACGTGGCCATGTACAGTGCGAAGCGGGGCGGTGGCGGCTATGCCTTTTACGACGCTGTGCAGGACGAGCGCAGCCCCGCGCGCCTCACGCTGGCGCACGACGTGCGCCGAGCCCTCGACGAGAAGGCGTTCCGCCTGCATTATCAGCCCATCGTCGACCTGAGCGACGGGCGGCTGCGCCGCGTCGAGGCGTTGCCGCGCTGGACCCACCTCGTGCACGGCGAGATCGGCCCCGACCAGGCCGTTCCACTGGCCGAGCAGGCGGGTATCGCCCTGCCGCTCACTGCCTGGATGCTCGACGAAACGCTGCGCCAGTGTGTCCTGTGGGACCAGGCCGGGTCGGGGACGCGCGTGGATGTCGCGGTTAACATCTCGCTGCGGGCGCTACGCCACCCCCGCCTGAGCAGCCTTGTCGCGTCGCTCCTCGGCGCGCACAACGTCGCCCCGGCGCGGCTCACACTCGAGGTGTCGGAGGACGCCGTGATGGCGGACCCCAAGGAGAGTCTCGCCGTCCTGACGCGCCTGCACGGCCTGGGTGTACGCCTGGCCATCGACGACTTCGGCACGGGCTACTCGTCGCTGACGTACCTGCAGCAGTTGCCCGTCGACGACATCAAGATCGATCGGTTGTTCGTCGCGCACATGGGCGCAAGCAGCAGGGACGCGACCCTGGTCCGCGCGATCATCGCCCTGGCGCGGGCGCTGGGCCTCGCCGTCGTCGCTGAGGAGGTCGAGACGCGCGCCACCTGGGAGTTGCTGCAGTCCTTCGGCTGCCCGATGGCGCAGGGTCCCTACATCACCGCCGCGGTTCCCCAGGAGCATCTGAGATAATCGCCCCCTCCCGCGTCCATGCCCTCATCGCCGAGGCTTTCCAGCGCAGGGCATAGGGAAAGAGGGGAAGAGGGAAAGGGTTGCCCTTCCCCTGTGCCCTGCCTGCCGCTACACTGGTGGTACACAGGCTGCTCGTAATGCGGCAGTGCAGTGAAAGAATAGCGGCAGTGGGGGCGGCGGCAGGCCACAGTGAAGATTTCCGAACGCAAGAGGCGCCTGCGCCAACGCGGCGTCGTCCCGGTGACGCAGCAAGAGGCGCGGATCGTCAAAACAGCCCCGGCCACGCGCAAGGGCGCCACGTTTACGGCGGGGTCGGCGGGGTCGGTGAGGTCGCGCCAGACAGCGCGCACCACCGCCAAGGGGGGCGCGGACAGGGTGCAGGCGCGCCCTCGCCGCCAGCTCGGCTCCGGCTACCAGCTGACCATCGGCGCGCTCTACACGGTGTTCGCGCCGCTGCTACTGGCGTTCTACATCGCGCAGTTGCGCAACCCCAAGCTAAAAACGCACCCCGGCGCCCTCGAGATCCTCATGACCGTACTCTTCTTCCTATTCGGGGTTTGGAACCTCTACCGCGGCTTGCAGGCGCGCCGGCGCCGGACTATGTCCGGCGCCGCGCCAGGCACGCCCGGCGCGGCGGGCATGTTCGCGCGGCTGAGGAGGCCGCGCGCGCTCAAAAGTTCCTCAACCTAAAACGTGCTCTGAGAGAAGCAAAGCCCCATGCCTTCTATCACCAGCCTCCTGGATCACTACGGCCCGCTCGCCGTCTTCCTGTTCGTCGTCGTGGAAAACTTCGGTGTACCGATTCCCGGCGAAACGATGTTGGTCGTCGCCGCGGCCTACGCGGCGAGTGGGCACACCAGCATTGCGCTCGTGGTGGTCTGCTGCATCGCCGGCGTGTGGACGGGCGCGACGCTCTCCTATCTGGCTGGGCGTAGCGGCGGCGTCGCCCTGATGACGCGACTGCGCGTGCCGGAGCGACACCTCGCGCGTGCTGAGGGCTACATGACGCGCTGGGGCGGATACACGGTGCTGTTCGGCCGCTACGTGGCCTTCCTGCGCTCCTACATCGGCTGGCTGGCCGGCATCAACAAGATGCGCCCGCTGCCCTTCTACCTGTGGAACCTGGCCGGCGCCGTGGCGTGGACGCTGACCTTCGGCGCACTCGGCTACCTGCTCGGGAACAACTGGGGCTTGATCGAGAAGAAGCTCGGCGCCGGCGTGGTGGTCGTCGTGGCCGTGGGCGTCGTCCTCTACGTCGCCTACGAGGTATACAAGCGCCGTCGCGATGCGCGCATAGAGGCGGTGTCCGAACAGGCGAGGCGCGCGACGCGGGTGGGCGCCGGCGGGCCGGCGCTCGGTGGCGAGCAGGCGACCGAGGAAGCCCTCGCCGCCGGCGATAAGCTGGCTTGAGCCCGGCGCACGTCTGATATATGACCAAAATCGGGCGCAACGATCCGTGCCCCTGCGGAAGCGGGCTCAAGACCAAGAACTGTTGCCTCGCGCGCGGGGCCGAGGATGCCGCCTTTGTCCTCGCCACGCAAGAGGCGCCCATGGCCAAGCTGGCGGCGCGCTGGCTCAGCGCCGTGCGCCGGCGCGACGAGCGGGGCCTCGCGCCCGACGAGACGATGATTCGTCGCGCCGAGCAATTCTTACGCGTCAGCCGGGGCTGGAACCCCGACGCCTACGACGCGTGCGGTGGCCCGGTCGGGGACCTCGCCGCGCTCGTCACAGCCTTCCGCGGGCGGGCAGCGGCGGTCTTCGGCGCGCTGGCCGTCGGGCTCGCCCACCTCCTTTTGGGCCACCAGGGCGAGGCCCGCTCCTGGCTCGCGGCGCTGGCTGGCGCGCACGAGGAGCAGGCCCTCGCCTATCTCGCCGCCGCCGGCCTCCCCACGACCCCCTTCGCGGGCCTGGCCGACACATACGTAGAGGTAGCCGGTAGCCAGCAATAGGGTGGTGAGTCGCCTAACCTGTGCCGCTTCCTTAGCCACGTCCGGCTACCGACTACTGTTTAGCGGCTGCCTTTCCTACCTTTATCCCCACGAGACCGCGACGGCACTTGAATTGACGCGACCTTTTGTGCGATGAATAGTACAGGTTTACTAGCCTTATTTTCCTATCCTTTTGTTAGGTCCGCGCTATTCTGCACTATAAGGGGGTGCTATTTAAAGCGTATTTGCGACATACAATCGGCATGGTAGCCTTTCTACCTGTCTATCAGCTCAGCCAGTTCACCTATTTACCTAGACGATCGATCGGTAGCAGCCCAGCAACCGCGTATCTTTTACTCGCGACCCTAAAACACGAGTAAGACACAAGAAGGAACCAGGCTATGTCTCGGTTTATATCCGCACGACGAGCCCTGCTGGCGCTGCTCTTGAGCACCCTGGCTGTGGCTCAACTCGCCCCCGCGTCGGGACTCGGCGCACGTGTTCAAGCCTCCAACGGCAGTCCCCGCACGACGACGGGCACAGGAACTGCACGCGTCCCGGCGCAAACCTTCGCGGTCGGCGCGTCCGGCTCCATCAAGATAGAGCGCGTAGCGGCGTCCGCACCCGCTGCGACAAACGGCGCCCACCCGAACGTGGACAGCGCCCCAGGCGTGACGCCTGCTTTTTATGTCAAGGGGTCAAGATTGACCACGCTGCAGGGTGTGGTCAACATCTACGCGCACCCGCACGCCCCCATGGCTAGGCCGATCATCTCGAGCATCTATCTGGCCCTGCTGGGCAGCTTCAAGGTTGGCCCGTATACCACTCTCCCAGCCGGCCAATACGACCTGTCCGTGACCGACAGCAAGGGGATCACTGTCCTCGCGCCCAAGGTCTTCCAGGTGAGCAACCCGCGGGCAGCGGCAGCGATTGTCCCCGCGGCCCCTCATCAGAGTGCCTCAGGGGTACACCCCGCGAGCGGCAACACTTGCCCGCCCGGCACGCCCGACGCGCTCGGCCCGGCGCAACTCTACAATGCGTTCTTCCGCAAGAACTTCGCGTTGCGCAACTCCGACTCCGAGGGCGCGGTGGCCGCGGGCGGCGACGTCACGCTGCAGAGCTTCGCCGTCGGGGCCTTATTTCCGCCGGGGGTGGGCAACCCTGATCAAGGGGTCGTCAGCACGCCCGGACTGTCCACGACGAACGGCATCACCGATGTGCTTATCGCCGGCGGCGCTATCAGCGCGACTGACGGTAATTTCTACGGCGGCAACGCCATCTACGGCACGACCCTGATCACGAGCGGCCAGATCGGCTTCCGGGACGCCCCCCCGCAGACGACTCTTGTTCGAGAGCCTGGGAAGCTCGACTTCAATGCCGCCTTCACGCAACTGACTAATCTGTCGACGGACTACGCGGCCCGCACGACGAACGGGACGACCACCGTCGCTAACGGCCAGATCACGCTGACGGGCGCCGACCCTTCACTCAACGTGTTCTCGGTCAGCGCCAACGACCTGGCGGGTGCAAGCGCCATCACCATCTCGGCGCCGGCCAACTCGACCGTGCTGGTGAACGTCGCCGGAACCTCCGATAGCCTCACGAGCGCCAACCTCAATGCCAGATTCGATGTGAACAACTTCGGTGTCCCCGTCTTCGACAATCACCGGGTGCTGTTCAACTTCTACCAGGCGACGACGCTCGACCTCTCGGGCAGCAACGTCGAGGGTAGTGTCCTCGCACCGCGGGCCAGGATCACTTTCCTGAGCTTTACAAACGCGGACTCCGCCTTCACGCACGGCCACATCGACGGTACACTGGTCGGCGACACGCTCACCGACCCCAACAGCGCGAACTCAGGTCAGCCGGATACCGGCCAGTTCAACGGCTGCATCTCACCGAACACCCCGGCCACGGCTGTCCCGACCACGGCTGTCCCCACCACCGCCGTCCCGACCACGGCTGTCCCGACCACGGCTGTCCCGACCATGGCTGTCCCGACGCGGACCAGCACGGCTACGAGCACGCCGACCGGCACGGCCACGAGCATGGCCGTCCCCACGACCGCCGTCCCCACGACCGCCGTCCCAGCCACGAGCACGCCGACCGGCACGTCCACCGCGACACAGACGGGTACGCCCGGCTCGACGGTCACTAAAACGCCACCGTCCAATACGGCAACCAATACGGCAACGGCTACGCCGACGAGCACGTCCACCGCGACCACGACGGCCACGCCGACCGGCACGTCCACCGCGGTCACGACGGCCACGCCGACGAGCACATCGACGGTGACGCCGAGCCCGACCGGGACGTCGACCACTGTCGCGATGGTTACGCCGACAAGCGGACCCGCGGGCACGCCTACCAGCACGGTTGTGTGCGCTCCGGGCGCGACCTACACGCCCTACCCGACCTACACGCCGTATCCGACAGGTACGCCCTATCCGACCTACACGCCGTATCCGACAGGTACGCCCTATCCGACCTACACACCTGGCGCAACGTACACGCCCTACCCGACCTACACGCCGGGGACGACGAACGCTACGAGTACGCCCAGCGATACTAATACACCCACCGCCACCAATACGCCCGGAGGGCCGATCGCGCAGGTCGCCGGTCTTACTAACCGGCCACCGGCGGTCAGCACTAAGGTCGTCACGATAACCAAGTACCGGACGGTCACTAAGACCAAGTACGTGACCAAGCCTCGTTATGTGACCAAGACCAAGTACGTGGTCCAGAACGTGACTAAGACCAAGTACGTGGTTCAGACGGTCAGGAAAGTTCAGACCATCCAAAAGGTCAACACGATCGTCCGCTACAAGGATCAGGTTAGGGTCCGGGTGGTGACGAAGGTCAACAACAAGACCGTCGTGCACTACGTCACGAAGGTCATCGTGAAGACAAAGACGGTGGTGCACAACATCGTCAAGGTCACGGAGGTCAAAGCGCTCCGCGTCGTGAAGCATCCGAACACGGGACGCTTCGCCGGGCCGCAGCAGGTGTGGCACGGCGCTATCCCGCCCGTGGAGGCGCGCATCGGCATCGCCCGCCTCGGCGTTTCCTGGGCCCCCGTGTGGGCGCGCGACTTCACCTCGGTCGGAGGCAACGCCTTCACCTATGATATCGTGCCCTTCTACGGTGTGACGCGCTTCAAGTCGTCGGCCGCCTTCGGCCAGCCCGGCTTGAGCATGATCAGTGGCCACGACGACGAGTTCGGCCAGATCTTCCGAAATCTTGGCCAGACGCGCACCGGCGACGCGATCGTGGTGACGCAGGGCTCGCACGGGCAGGCCCATGTCTACCGCTACATCGTCAAATCGGTGAGCGTGGTCACGCCCGACAACGTGGCGATGCTCAACGCATCGTACGCGCGCCCGACCCTGGCGCTCATCTCCTGCACCCCCTACATGGTCGACACGCACCGCGTCGTCGTCATCGCGGAGCTGCAGCGCTAGGCGCCCGACACAGCGACGGTCCGCGAAAGGCGGGGCCGGCGGCTCGAATGAGCCGCCGGCCCCGCCTTTCGCATGCGCCGGCTGTTCGACGTCGCGCGGTTGTGACCCTGTTTGACAGGCGACTGGGGAACGGTATATAGTCATTTTGTGAATACTCATTGTGCGACTAGCCAGCATCCCCGAGACGGCTGATGCGCCGCGTGTTCGACGCGGCCGGGCCGGCGCGGCACGCCCTGCTCGGGCTGTTGCTGCTCGACGGGCCGAGCCACGGCTACGACCTGGCTCGCCACTTCGCGCCGGATTCCGCGCTCGGCGATGTCCTGTATCTCGGCCCCAGCCACCTCTATGCCCTTTTGACGCGGCTGGAGAAAGATGGCCTCATCGTGGGCGAGCGCCAGGACAGCCCGTCGCGGCCGCCGCGGCGCGTCTACCGGTTGACCGATGCCGGGCGCGCCATAGTGTTGCGCTGGCTTGACGAGCCGGTCCCGCGCCCGCGCGAGATGCACCTGGATTTTCCGCTCAAGCTCTACATCGCGCGGCGCCGGAACCCCGCGCGGGCCGGCCTGTTGGTCTCTCGGCAGCGCGCGTTGCTCGAATCTCACCTACGGCGCCTGGAACGGGTGGGGCGCGCGATCACGGAATACACCGTTGGAGAGGAGGAAACGTTCATCGTCCTGATGCGCGAGGGCCGTATCGCGCGGACGCGGGCGGCCCTGGACTGGCTGGATCGCTGTGCGCGAGTAGTCGGTAGTCAATGACGCGCCCGGGTACCCGTCACTCGTCACTCGTCACTCGTCACTCGTCACTCGTCAAAGGGGGATAGCTATGTCGAAGAGTACACGCGCACTGATCGTATCTCTCGCCATCCTGCTAGCGGTGGCCGGCGCGCCGGCAGGCCTGCCGGCCCGCGCGTCGGGGCCGCGTGGGATATGGGAGGTACAGGCGGCCCCGACGACGCTCACGGTCTTCGCGGCGGCCTCGCTCAAAGAGGTGTTCAGCGCGCTCGCCCCGCGCTTTGCCCACGATCACGCGGACGCCTCCGGGCCGGCCAAGATCGTGTTCAACTTCGGAGGGTCGGATACCCTCGTCACGCAGCTCGCGCAGGGCACCTCAGCCGACGTCTTCGCCTCGGCCAACACGACGCAGATGCAGTTGGCCCAGCGCAAGGGTTTGATCGCGTCGCGGCCCGTCATCTTCGCGCGCAATCGCCTGGTGGTGATCGTGCCCGCGGCCAATCCCGGCAAAGTCTCGGCCCTGCCCGACCTCGGCCGCCCCGGCCTGCGCCTGGTGTTGGCCGCCCCCTCCGTGCCGGTCGGCAAGTACGCCCGCGCGGCCTTCGCCGCGATGGCCCGGAACACGGCAGTCTTCGGGTCCGGCTTCCTGGCCCGCGTCGGCAAGAACGTAGTGTCGAACGAGCTCGACGTCAAGGCCGTCCTCTCCAAAGTCGTGCTGGGCGAGGCCGACGCGGGGATCGTCTATGTCACCGACGTGACGGCCAACGTCGCCCCGCGGTTGGGGACGATCGCGATCCCGCGCCCCTATAACCAGACCGCCACCTATCCGATCGCCATCGTCAAGGGCGGCCAGAACCTCATGCTGGCGCAGCAATTCATCGCCTTTGTGCTCTCGTCGACGGGGCGCGACACCCTGCGGCGCGACAACTTCATCGTGCCCGGGACGTATGCGCCTTGATGCATCGACGGTGACGACCGGGGCCGGCCGCGCCCTCGTGGCCCTGCTGGCCCTGCTGTTGCTGCTCTTCATCACGACGCCGCTCGTCGCGCTCGTGCTGCGCACGACGCCCGCGACGCTGCTGGCCGGCCTCTCGCAGCCGGCGGCGACGAGCGCGCTCGCGCTCAGCCTGAAGACGACGGCCCTGACGCTGCTGCTGGCGATCCTGCTGGGGACGCCCACGGCCTACCTGCTGGCGCGGGGCCATTTTCCCGGCAGGAGGCTGCTGGACAGCATCGTCGACCTGCCTATCGTGGTACCGCCCGCCGTCGCCGGGGTGGCGCTGTTGGTCGCCTTCGGGCGCTACGGGCTGCTTGGCCCCGCGCAGACGGCGCTCGGTGTCCGCCTTTCGTTCAGCACCGCGGCGGTCGTGCTGGCCCAGCTGTTCGTGGCATGCCCCTTCTACGTGCGCTCGGCGCGGGCCGGCTTCACCACCGTCGACCGATCGCTCGAGGACGCCTCGGCCTCTCTTGGCTACGGCGGCTGGGGCACGTTCCGGCGCGTCACCGTGCCGCTGGCCCTGCCGAGCCTGGTGAGCGGGGCGGTGCTGACGTGGGCGCGCGCGCTCGGCGAGTTCGGGGCCACCATCCTGTTCGCGGGCAACCTGCCGGGCACGACGCAGACGATGCCGCTGGCCATCTACGAGACGCTGGAGGGCAACGGCGACATCGACGGGGCGGCGGCGCTCTCGGTGCTGCTCGTCGCCGTCAGCCTCGTCGTGCTGCTCGTGGCGCGCCTCGCGGGCGATCGAGCGGTTAGCCAGTAGCCACTAGCCACTAGCCTGGTGGTAGCGCCTCTATCAGCCCCTGTCTCTATCCACGGGTAAGCTACAGGGTGTATAGACCCTGTCACATCCAGAAACCCAGAAACCCAGAAAGCTAATCGCTCATTGCTCACGGCTAATTGCTTACACATCAACGCGACCAAGCGTCTGCGCGACGTGACGCTGCGGGTCGATCTTGCGCTCGGCGCCGGGGTGACGACACTGGTGGGGCCAAGTGGCGCGGGCAAGACGACACTGCTGCGGCTGGTGGCGGGCCTAGTACGCCCCGACGATGGCGCGATCACGCTGGACGGCGTCGTGCTCGACGATGCCGCGCGCCGCCACCACCTGCCGCCCGGCCGGCGCGGCGCCAGCGTGGTCTTCCAGGAGTACGCCCTCTTCCCGCATCTCTCGGTGGCCGAGAATGTGGCCTACGGGCTGCGGGCGCGCCGCGTCGGACGGGCGGAGCGCCGGCGGCGCGTCGCGGCGATGCTGGGGCGGCTGGGCATCGCCGCGCTGGCGGACGAGCGCCCGGGGCGGCTCTCCGGCGGGCAACGCCAGCGGGTGGCCCTGGCGCGCGCCCTCGTCCTGGAGCCCCAGGCGCTGCTGCTCGATGAGCCGCTCTCCGCGCTCGACGTGCGCACCCGCGCGACCGTGCGCGGCGAGCTGCGGGCGATACTGGCGGACCTGCCCATCCCCACCCTGCTCGTGACGCACGACGACGCCGACGCGCTGGTCTTTCGCGAGCGCATCGTGGCCATGGAGGCGGGACAGGTCGTGCAGGACGGCTCCCAGGCGGACCTGCTGGCCCGCCCGCGCTCGCGCTTCGTCGCCGAGTTCGTGGGCGTCAACTATTACGAGGGAGTGCTGGAGGGGGGCCCGCGAGAGGCGCCCCTCCAATCGCCGGACGAGATCGGCGCCGAGCGGGTGGGTCGGGTGCGGCTGAACGAGGGTTTGGAGATCTACGGCCTCGTCGAGGGGCTTGCGCCAGGGCCGGTCGGGGTGTCACTGCGGCCATGGGAGGTGGTGCTGTCGGGCGAGCGGCCGGCCGGCTCGGCCCGCAACGTGCTCGTCGGGCGGGTGCGCGAGGCGTTGCCGCTCGGCAGTCGCGTCCGGGTCGCGCTGGGCGTCGGCCCGCGCGCGACGCTGCCCCTCGTAGCCGAGATCACGCCGGGCGCGCAAGACCTGTTGCGCCTCCACGAGGGACAATTGCTCCACGCGTCATTCAAGGCGACGTCCGTGACAATCCAGGCGCGCTAGGTGCCCTAGGCGCGCTCGCTTGTCCTCCGGCGTCGACCCCTCTACACTGGGGTAGTGGTGGTCGCCCAGAATCCCATGCCGGAGGTGTGATGTTTCGACAGATGCCGCGCATACTGGTAGCCGATGTCGACCCCTCGCTGCGCCTCTTGCTGCGCGGCACGCTCGAGGGCGCGGGCTACCGCATTGCGGTCGCGGACGACGGGTCCGCGGCCCTGTCAGCCATGCGAAGCGCCCATTTCGACCTGCTCATCCTCGGCGTGATGACGCCGGCGATGGACGGGTTAGAGGTGTGCCGCCGCGTGCGCAGGACGAGCGCCGTGCCGATCATCCTGGTCGCAGCGCGGGACACGGAAGAGGACATCATCCGCGGCCTGGACGCCGGCGCGGACGATTACCTGAGCAAACCCTTCAGCCTCGGACAGCTATTGGCGCGCGTCCGGGCCAGCCTGCGACGGGCGCAGCTCACCGCCACCACCCGGTCGATCGTGCGCACGGGCCGCCTGGAGATCAATCTCGCGCAGCACAAGGCGACACTCGACGACCGCGACCTCGCGCTCACGCCGCTGGAGCGCCGCTTGCTCGGGCACCTGGCGCGCCACATCGAGCGTGTCCTGGAAGCCGACCACATCCTCACGCACGTGTGGGGACCCGCCTACGTCGGCGAGGCCGCCCTGCTGCAGGTCGCCATCTCGCGCCTGCGTCAGAAGATCGAGCCCGACCCCGCGCGCCCGACCTATATCCAGACCCTCCCCGGCGTCGGCTACCTGCTGGCGTCGGTCGGCAGTTGACGCGCGGCGGCCCCCGCGGGCGCGTCGTCACACACAGGATCGTCACCGTTATCGCCCATCGATCTCCAACTCATGGCTTCCGACCGCCCAGGTGATAGGGCACGCTGGTCACGACCGTGCCGGGACGAAAAAGCAGCGCGCCTTTGAGGCGCAGCGCCGTCTGGTTGTGCAGCAGGTTATCCCACCAGTGCGCGGGCACGAACTCGGGCAGCACCACGGTCAGCGTGTCGAAGGGGTCCTCGGCGTCGACC
>JAABUX010007993.1_pt1 | contig 12281 bp, 11 predicted proteins | sample 5561851 | NCBI WGS metagenome assembly JAABUX01 (sample SAMN10711883, study PRJNA513361) | rock metagenome | isolation source: Antarctica rocks | place: Antarctica: Victoria Land, Richard Nunatak red sandstone | collected 2016-01-03 | reverse complement strand
TACGTTCACCTGGAGGCTCCGGATGGGAGCCTGGATGCCGCCGGCCTGTAATCGGAGAGCCCGGTGGTGGAGCGGGGGGGACTCGAACCCCCGACCTCTGCCGTGCGAGGGCAGCGCTCTCCCAGCTGAGCTACCGCCCCGTCAGGTCGAGGCGGAGCCGAGTATAGGCCGCGGACGCCGCCGGGACCTCAGGCGTCCTCGTCGACGAAGTACGACTCGCACGCCCAGTCCATGAGCTCGTCGGTCATCATCACCGGGCGGCCGAAGTAGCGGGCGGCATGGATGATGTGGTTGAGCAGGTCGCGCGGGTGCGAGCCGTGCATCGCTCGCCCCTTCGCCGTGTAGGTGCGCTCGATGAGCCGCGTGAGCACCCCCTCGTCGAAGCGCACTCCCTCCTGCGCGCAGCGGCGCCGCCAGATCTCGCGGTACTGCGCCTCGGTGGGGTCGGGCACGTGCACCTTGAAGTGGACCCGGCGCAGGAAGGCCTCGTCCATCAGGTTCTGCGGGCGCATGTTGGTGGAGAGGATGAGCAGGCAGGTGAAGGGCACGGCCACGGTGGTGCCGGCGCGGCTGATGTTGGCGTAGTCCACCCGCTGTTCGAGCGGGACGATGAGGCGGTTGAGGAGATCGCGCGGCAGCATGTTCTGCTGGCGGCCGAAGTCGTCGACCAGGAAGAGCCCGCCGTTGGCCTTGAGCTGCATCGACGCCTCGTAGAAACCGAGCGTCGAGTCGTAGCTGAGCTCGAGCATCCTCGGGGTGAGCTCGCCGCTCACCTTGACCGCGGGACGTTGCACCAGCTGCCAGCGGTTGTCGTGCGGGGGCAGCTCCCGAGTGATCGGAGCGTGGTGGATGGGGTCGAAGAAGCGGATCACCTCACCGTGCACGTAGAGCGCGCGGGGGACGAACACCGGCGGTCCGATCAGGGCCGCCGCCGCCTCGGCGATGGAGGTCTTGCCATTGCCCGGCGGCCCGTGCAGGAAGACCGCCTCGCGTGCGCTGAGGGCCGGCCCGAGGTGGTCGAGCACACTGTCGGCGAGCACCGGGTGGCTGAACGCCTCGTGGAGACGCGAGCGGGTGACCCAACCGTCGACCGTGGCCTGCTGCTCGGCCATGGCGGTGTACTCGGACATGGGGACGGGGGCCGGGCCGGCGTACTGGTTGAGGTCCATGAGCTCTCGAGCCTTCTGGCGGCCCGTGCTGGAGATCTGGTGCTCCATGGCGGCGCTGATCGACTCCCCCGGGGCGAGCGAGGTCATGCGCACCCCTGCCGTGCTGGTGTAGCCCTCATCGGCGATGAACTTGAGGGCGGTCTCGAGAATGGCGAACCGCAGGCAGGTGTGGGCCGCGATCTCCCGCCCCAGCATGCTGCCGTTGAAGTACAGGATCTTGAGGACCAGGTCGCAGATGAAACTGAACGGCAGGCCCGTCTCCTCGATCACCCGCGGCTGCGGAGGCAGGGCGATGGGCGAGGACACAGGGGCGGGAAGGGACACGACCATGCGCGGCGATTGTTGCATCAGCAGCCTAGGGCCACCCCCGCCGTTGCCAAGCCGCGTCATGAGGAGCGGCCGCGGGTCAGCGCCTGCGCAGCCTCTCCGCGACGGCGCTGACGGCGGCGGCGGCGATCCCGACATGGATGGCGGCCCGGTCCTCGGTGGGCACCGCCGTGGGGCTGCCGGCTGCGCTCCTGCCGGGGGCGCTCCGGCCGGCCGCATCACGGCCGCCTCGGCGCGCCTGCTCGTCGATGGCCTGGGCAGGATCGGTGTGCTCGCGGCTGTCGTCCCCCGACGCCGAGACCATCCCCTCGTTCTGGGGCGTGCCGAGGCGCAGCTTGTTGTACACCGCTCCGATGAGGATGAACTGGCTCATGAAGCCGAGCCACGTGGCCAGCAGGAAGAAGAGCCCGAACGACTGCCCGTAGGTGCCGAAGCCGCCGGAGACCTTGGCATAGATCTGGAAGAGCAGCGAGAACAGTTCCACGAGGACCCCGGCGAGCACCGCCCCCGGCCAGATCTCCCTCATCGTGAACGTGCGGTTGGGGACGAAGCGGTAGATGGCGGTCATCAGCCCCACCAGCACGAGGGCGCCGAGCAGAGCGCCGAGCACCCCGAGCCCGGGCACCGCCGCCGCGACGGTGTTGGCTCCCACGGACAGCAGCACCGCGAGGATGAACACCATCACCATGCCCAGCCCCATGAGCCGCTGGCGGAGCATGTCGCGTTGCTCGGTGCCGAAGATCCTGGTGAGGGCGAACTCCATCGCCGCGAAGAGGCTGGTGCCGCTCCACAGCAGCCCCACGATGGACACGATGCCGAGGATCCCGGCATGGCGCCTGACGCTGTCCAGGGCACCGCTGACGGAGCCTCGAGCCTCCTTCGGAAAGATCGACACGACCTGCGCGTAGAGCTTCGCCTGGACCGATGGGTCGTGGACCACGAGGCCGACGATCGAGAGCATGCCGAGGATGAGCGGGAACATCGACAGGAAGCCGATGAAGGCGAGCCCGGTGGCGTAGTTGCTCCCCTGGCTCTTGCCGTAGGCCTGGATCACCTGGACGGGGCGGGATCCGGTCAGCCGTTTCAGCATGTGTGCACCCATGTCTGTCACCGCAGTTGACAGCCAGCCTATCAGATCTTCGGGCCGCTGGCTCGCCGGCGGGCCCCAGCGCGTCGACTGCCACGGGCGCCGAGGCGCTGCTAGGCTGGCGGGGTGAGGCATCCTGTTCCCCTCGACGAGGGGGCCGCGGACCGGCGGCGCATCGGCCCGTTCTGGATCGAGGAGGGCCTCGGGCTGGTGCTCGTGGGCGCGCTGATCCTGGCGGCCGTGATCGCCCTCTACGTCCTCGCGGTCATGACCAGGCCCGCGTAACCCGCCCCCGGCGGAGCCGTTTCACCAGTCGGCGGCCCGCGACCACACGAGGATTTCCTTGCGTTCGAGCTCTCCCCGACGCCGCCGCACCAGCGGCAGTGTCCCCGCGCGCCCTGCCCCGCCTGCAGGTGCCCCCCCCACGGCGCAGCAGCTGCGACGGCGCCGCGCGGGACTGCGCCGCCCGCCACGGCGCCGCCATCGTGTGCGCATCCTGCTGATCACGCTGACCGTCCTCGGCTCGCTGGCCGGCGGCCTGGCGGGCGCTGTGCTGGTCGCCTATGCCTCGTACCGCACCCAGCTCCCCGACGCCCAGACGGTCGCGGCGATGGAGCCGGCGCTCGACAGCCACGTCTACGACGCCAAGGGCGACCTGATCGCCGTCTTCAACGACCCCGGCTCCCGCCACGTCCATGCCTCGCTGGACAGCATCTCGCGCTGGGTGCGCCTAGCCACCATCGACGTCGAGGACCGGCACTTCTACAGCGAGGGGTCCTGGGACCTGCCCCGGCTGGTCAAGGCCGGCTGGGACAACATCCGCCACACCGGGGTGACCCAGGGGGCGTCGACGATCACCGAGCAGCTGGCCAAGATCAGCTTCTTCAACAGCCCGGAGCGGTCGATCGACTACAAGATCAAGGAGATCGTCCTCGGCAACGGGCTCGATGCCGCTTTCACCAAGAACCAGATCCTGGAGATGTACCTCAACCGGGTGCCCTACGGGAACCATGCGATTGGCATCGAGACCGCCGCCGAGCTGTACTTCTTCAAGCCCGTCAGCGCGCTCGACCTGGCGGAGTCGTCACTGCTCGCCGGCCTGCCCCAATCGCCGTCCCAGCTCGACCCGGTGATCCACGACCCCTCGACGACCATCAACCCGGACGCCAAGGTGCGCCAGCACGACGTCCTGGCGGCGATGGTCAACAACGGGGACATCACCCGCCAGCAGGCCGACCTGGCCTTCAACGAGGCGCTCACCGTCCACAGCTGGAGCGAGAGCACGCCGGACCAGTACCCGAGCGTGCGCGACTACGTGAGCAAGTGGCTCAGCTCGCGCTACGGCTCGAGCTACATCAACCCCGGCGGGTGGGACATCTTCACGACCATCGACCCGGCCAGGCAGGCCGCCGCGGAAACGGCGCTGCGCAACGGCATCACCGCAATCCGCAACGCGCACAACGCCAAGGACGGCGCCGTCGTCAACATCGATCCCAAGACGGGCGCGGTGCTCGCCATCGTGGGCGCGTGGGACTACAGCGACCCCGAGGTGGGCCAGACTGACATGGCCTTGCAGCGGCGAAGCCCGGGGTCCACGATCAAGCTCTTCACCTACTCGGCGGCACTGGCGTCACACCTCTTCACCATGACCACCCCGGTGCTCGACGCCCCCGTGACCCTGTACCCGGGCCCGGGGCAGCCGCCCTACTCACCGCTGAACTACGACCGCAACTGGCACGGCACCTGCCTGATCAAGGCCTGCCTCGGCAACTCTCTCAACGTGCCCGCGGTCAAGGTCGAGGCGGCGGTGGGGATCCCCTACATCACCAACCTGGAGATCGCCGCCGGCATCGGGTCATACGCCAACGGGACGGCACCGGGGCACCGTCCCTGTCCCACCTGTTACTCGGCCACTCTCGGGGGCTTCCCGGTGACCCCCCTCGAGCTTGCCGACTCGGCGGCGACGATCGCTGATCTCGGCGTCCACCACGACGCCTCTCCCATCGACCACATCGTCGACCGCGGTACCGGCAGGACATTCTTCACGCTGGACCCGGCGAGCAGCGCCCGGCGGGTGGTGCCGGAGAACGTGGCCTTCATCATCAACGAGATCATCAGCAACGACGCCAACCGGGTGATGGACTTCGGCGCCCACGGTGACCTGTGGCTCCCCGATCGCCGGGTCAGCGCCAAGACAGGCACGGCCGAGTTCTTTCTCGACAACTGGACGGTGGGCTGGACCCCCGACCTGGTCAGCGCGGTGTGGGTCGGCAATCCCTACCCGTCGTGCCTGCAGAACGCCGATCGCCACACCATGGCGAGCGCCATCGCCCACGGTCGCACCCTGTACACCGGCATGTCCATCAACGACCCGTTCAGCCCCTCGGACCTGGCCCACTACCACCTCAAGCCCATGAACAACTCCTGTGGTCACCTCGACAACTCCTCCGGGATCACGGGCGCGGCGCCGATCTGGCACAAGGACATCGAGGCGGCCCTGGCGGGGGTCAAGCCGAGCTGGTACACCATGCCCAAGGACGTGGTCGAGGTGGGGACCGGCGACGACGGCGACTTCTATCTCCCGGGGACCTCCGCGAGCGCCAGCACCGGCGGCAACTGCATCTTCTGGGGGCCTGATCCCAACCATCCGCCGCCCGGGCTGGCTCCGGGCTGCCAGTACATCGGCACGTCCCCGCCCGCGACCCGGGCGGCCGCCGGCCAGCCGGCGCCGGGGTTGGTGGTGGACTCGACCCTCCTCGGCATTCCGCCGCGGGTGGCCCTGGACGGTGTCCACCGGCGCAGGCACGGTCACTGAGCCGCGCTGCGGGGGCTTGCGTAGACTGCCGAGAGTGAGCCAGGCGGCGCCACCCCCTCCCCAGCCGCCGGCACTGGCGCGCGCGGTCGGCTTCGACCTGGTCACCCGCCTGCGCCTGCGCCTCACCGACGCGCGCGACTCGCGCCTGGGCGAGCTGGGTGGCGACAGCTACCAGCTGGGCGCCGCCATGTGGACCGGCCGACGCGCCGCCTTCGTGGGCTTCTACACGCCGTCGCCCGACCCGGCGGTGGCTGGGCCGGACCTCGCGGCCCGCTGCGCCGCGATGTCGCGCTGGGGCGCGGAGCGGCTGGCGATCCAGGGAGCAGACCGCTGCGATGCGCTCATCATCGCCCTGGGAGAGGTGCCCGGCGCGCTCACCGGCCCCACCTCGGATCCCGCCGTCCACGTCGGCGCGGTGACGGTGGACCCGCGCACCGCCGAGGTGGGCGTTCTCCTGCCACCGCCCCCCGAGCTGCTCACGCCGCGCGAGATCCACGTCCACGCGCAGGCCCTGCTCGGAGGCGGTGAGGCCCCGACCCTCGCCGCCGTCGACCTCGCCGAGCGGCAGGCGATCGCCGCCGGCTACGCCGCCCCGGCGCGCACCCAGCTCGCCACCATCCCGGTGGCCACCTACGCGCTCATCGCCTCCTTCATCGCCATCTTCCTGGTGGAGAAGGTGCTGCTGCGCAACACCAGCACCTTCGGCCTCGACATGGGCGCCCTCTCCTACCAGCAGCCGGACTGGTGGCGCTTCATCTCCTACGCCTTCCTCCACGACCCCGGCGGCGGCGGCATCGGCGGCGGGCTGCCGTTGCACGTGATCTTCAACTCCTTTGCGATGTACATCGTGGGCCGGCTGGTCGAGCAGCTCTACGGCTGGCGTGTGCTCCTCGGCACCTTCCTGCTGGCGGCCGTGGGAGGGGGCGCGGCGTCCGCCCTGGTGGGGGCGGTGAGCGGAGGCGCGACGCCCACCATCGGCGCCTCCGCGGGGATCATGGGCCTGCTCGGCCTGCTCTTCGTGCTCGGCCGGGTGCAGGGCCGCGACGTTCCCGCGGGGATCGCCCACGGCATGCGCCAGTACGCGGTTCGGTACGCGGCGATGGTGATCGTCTTCGGCTTCCTGGTGCCCAACGTCGACAACGCGGCCCACGTCGGTGGCTTCATCACCGGGGCCCTGGTGGGGCTGGCGGTTCCGCCCCTGAGCCGGGTTGGCGGCCGTGACCTGCGCGCCTGGGAGCGCTGGGCGGGCTACGCGGTCTACGCGGGGGCTGCGGCCGCGCTGCTCTTCGCGGTCATCCACGTGGCCGGGCTGCTGGGCACGTCGCCGGGGTTCACGACCGCACCTGCCTAGTGCGGCGGGTCGGAGGTAGCTTGTCGATTCGCCGCCCAGGCCGCCGAGGCCACGGAGGCGACGAGCACCGGAGCGATCGTATTCACCATACGTGAGCGAGGCGCGCAGGAGCCGACACGGGCATCGGCGGAAATGGACGGATGAAGCGGCAAGCTATTTCTGACCCGCCGCACTCGGTGACACGACCGTCAATTGTGGCGCAGCCGATCGAGGCACCCGACGCCGCGGCCGCGCGGCCCGCGCCGGTCTCACGCAGTTCGGGTCACCGGCGTCGGGAGCGCGAGGGCGGCCTCGGCGGCCAGGACCCGGTTGCGACCCGCGCGCTTGGCCCGGTACAGGGCGTCGTCCGCGGCTGTCACGAGCCCGCGGGCGTCGATGCCGTCGCGTGGGAAGGCGGCCACCCCGCAGGAGATGGTGAGCATCTCGCCGCCGCGGACGCTGACCCGCTGGGACACCGCCAACCGCAGCCGGTCACAGAGCTCGAAGGCGGACTCGGCGTCGGTCTCCGGCATGACCGCGAGGAACTCCTCGCCCCCGTATCGGTAGATGATGTCGACGTTGCGGAGCAGGGCGCGCATGACCGCGGCCGTCTCCTGGAGGATCTCGTCTCCGCGGGCGTGCCCCGCGCCGTCGTTGACGGCCTTGAAGTGGTCGATGTCGATCATGGCCACCGCCAGCGGGCGGTCGTACCGCTGGGCGCGGGCCACCTCGGCCCCCAGCGCCCTGTCGAGGTCCCGCCGGTTGGGGAGAAGGGTGAGCGGGTCGGTCTTGCCGCGTTCCTCGGCCTGCTCGAAGAGGCGGGCGGCCTCGATCGCCGTCGCCGCCTGGCTGGAGAGCGTGTCGATCAGTCCCATCAACGTGAGGGGGATCTCCTCCATTCCGTCCATCCCGATCTCGATGACCCCGACCACCCGCGCGCCCACGATCATCGGGACCGCCAGGGCGCAGCTCCAGGGATCCGAGACGGCGGGATGGGTGACCTCCTCGGGGCCGACGACGCGACTGAACCGCGCCGCCTTGCCCACCGCCTGCTCCCCCACCAGGATGGGGTCGAGCCCCGCAGGCCGCCCCTTCTCACCGGCCGAGTCGTGGGTGGCGATCAGCGTCCCCCGGGCGTCGTCGGTGAGCCAGATCACGCAGCGCCGGAACTCGCGCAGGCCCACGACGTTGACCGAGACCGCCTGCAGGACATAGCCGAGGTTGAGGCTCCCGGCGACCTCCCTGCCCATGTCGACGATCCGCCGCAGCCGCGCCTCGTGCTGGGCCGCCTCCTTCTCGCGTTCGCGGGTGACCACCCGGGCGGTCTGCAGCATCCCGGCCACCGCCGCCAGGCGGAGTGAGACGGTGCGCAGCTCGCTGGGCCCGGTGGTGAGCGGCTCGAAGTGGCCGTACTCGCCCTCCTGGAGGCGCTCGAGGCCGCTGAGGATCGCCGAGACCGGCCCCACCACGGCATCGCGCAGCTCGCGCCGTGCCCGCCTCCAGTAGACGAGCGCGAGCAGGAGGATGAACACCTCCAGCGCGAGCCCGGCGGTGGCGACGCGGTTGGCGAGGCCCTGGTTGTCGTCGATCCGGGCGAGGAGGTCGGCGGTGAGCCTGGTGTCGGTCACCCTGTACGCGTCGAAGAGCGCCTTGCCGCGGTCGAGGAACGGGAGGAGCCCCGACGGCGCCTGGGGCGCCACTGCCAGCGCCGCCCACTGCGCCTGCCAGTTGTCCTGGGCGAGGCGGAGGCTGATGTAGTCGGCGAGGAATGCGTGGTCTCCGGCGACGAACCGCTCCATCTCCGCGTCGCCCTGGGACACCTCCTGCCTGCCTGCTCTGAACGGCTCGAGAAGGGAGGGTTGGCGGGACACCAGGAAGGCGCGCAGGCCAGTTTCCTGGTCGAGCATGCCGACGTGGGCCGTGGCGAGGGCGTTGCTGGCTCGCACGGTCCGATCGGTTGTCGCGTACAGGTGGGTGCGCCAGAGGTTGACGGCCAGGGCAACCACGACCGCCAGTGCCGCGAGGCCACCGAGACGGATCAGGACCCGAGTGACCGTCTGGTCGAGGCGGATCGACGAGGAGCTGCGTGGAGACATCGGCGCAGCCATCGTAGGCGCGGCCGGTTGACGGGCCCATCGAGGCTGCGGTCCGTCACAGCATCGTGGGCCACCCGTGCACGGGAGCGCGTGCCCGGAGGTGACGCCGCCGGGAGCCCGCGACGTCCTACGATGGAGACGACCGCGACGAGGAGGAGCCATGGCCCAGGACGACGCCCCCGAGGGATACCCGGACAGCCCGCCCGAGGAGCTGACCCCTGTGCAGCCCGAGCTGTCGCTGGACGCCGCCGACCGCGACCTCGCGGAGGAGGGCGAGGTGACAGCTCCCGGCGCGCCCCCGGCGGCGGCGGACCTCGAGGACACGCTCGCCGACTCCCCTGACGTGGACCAGCTCGCCGCAGCCGAGCTCGGCGACCGCGGCTCCCGCCCTGAGGACGCCGCCAACTTCGAGGACAACGCAGCCGAGTGGTCGCGGCAGCCCACCTGAGGAGTCATCAAGCAGTCATGGCACACCGCACACTGCCGATCGTCGACGAGAAGGGATTCGTCGTCCTGCGCGACCACGAGGGGCTTGCCGCCCCTCCCAGCGAGTGGCTCGGCCTCGAATACTTGGACTGGAAGAGCGGGGGAGACACCAACTTCGCCCCGCTCGCCAGTGCGCTCGGCGAGATGGAGTGCGCGGGTTTCTGGGACCACGGCAAGGCGGACAAGGACGGCATCTGGACCAAGAACGAGGAGATCGCGCCGTCGCTGGTCCGCTACGTCGACGCCGTCGGAGCGCGCTACGGGCGGGTTCGCGTGATCAAGCTCAACCCCAGCGACGAGGGGTTCGCGCTCCGCCAGCTCCACCTCGACGACAACAACCGGCTCAACCCCGACGGCGAGGGCTGGGTGGTGCGCTCGTGGCTCGAGCTCACCGACAACAACGCCACCTTCATCCTCCGCGAGGACAGGGAGGACCCGTCCACGGAGTCGCGCATCCCCCTGCACGCGGGGATGCAGGTCGTCATCGACACCCAGCGGCTCTGGCACGTGGTGCACAACCCCGGTCCCGACCCGCGCTACGCGCTCATCACCTCGTGGGAGTCGGGTGACGCCCTGCAGGCGTGGATCGACTCCCAGCTACCGGTCGGGGAGGGCGCCGGCACGCGCTGATCAGCCCGGCTCACGCGGTGTCCCCGTCAGCGCCGACCGCCTCACCGCAGCGCGGACAGTATTCGGTCGACGGATCCTCGATCGGCTCCCCGCACGAGGGGCACTGCGCCGCCGTCTCCATGGCTCTTCCTCCAGCCTCCGTCGTTCAGCAGCTCGAGGGTGCGGCGTGGCGACGGACGGCGCGCGCCCAACGGCGCTTCAACTTGTCGGGGCTGAGCCTCCTCCGGGGCCGTGAGTGCCCGCGCCCCAGCGTCCGAACCCGCCGTCCGGCCGGGTGCCGTTGACCTCGTCGGTCACGCGCTGTGTCGTCTCGGCCTTCTCGGCGGCACCCTGGGCAGCGGTGATCCGCCCGCTGGCGACGCGCTGATCGACCTCGGAGCTCTCCGCTGCCACCAGCGTGCTGATCACCGTCGAGGTGGCAACGTGGTGCTCGGCGGCGATGGCGGCGATCGTCCTGCCGGTGGACATCTCGCTCTCCAGCTGAGCCACGCTGATCCCGATCACGCCGGCCGTCTGCTCGAGGTCCTGCCTGAACCCGGCTGCGCCCCCGCGGTGTCCGTGCGAGCACGGGGTTGCGAGGCCGGGAGTGGCGCCCGGGGTGGAGGTGGCGGCCGCGTGGGTGAGGACGTAGCCGCCGGTGATCCCGCCGACCACCAATCCGCCGGCGACGGCCGCGGTGGCGGCCCGGCCGCCGATGATGCGCCGGCGCGGGAGGCGCGGCCGGACAGGTGGGGGAGGGGGGGGAGGTGGGGGCGGCGGGAACGCCATGCCGGCGTCGGGGTCCTTGGCGGTGATGTCGCTGTCGCTGCTCATCGATGCTCCTGGTGACGGTGCTGCCCAGTCTCCTCACCGCCGATCCTGGCGATGCCGTCTTGCACGAGCGTGACGACGAGCCCGCTCACGACCTCGTGGCGCCACCGGCGCCGGCCGCCGAGGTGGCACCGGGCAGCTCGATGCGGAATGTCGCGCCGCCGCCCGGCGTCTCCTGCACCCCGATCCGGCCCCCGTGGACGCCGACGACGGCGGCCGCGATGCTGAGGCCCAGCCCGCTGCCCCCCTGGTCACGGCTGCGCCCCGGCTCGGAGCGGTGGAAGCGCTCGAAGATCCGCTCCGCGTGCTGGGCGGGGATGCCGGGCGGTGGTCGATCACCTCGATCACCGCGCTGGTGTCGTGGGCGAAGAGAGCCACCTCCAACGGTGTCCCGGGCGGGGTGTGCACCAGCGCGTTGCGCAGCAGGTTGCCGAGCACCTGCCGCAACCGCATGACGTCACCCACCACGCGCACCTGCACCTCCGTGCGCGCGGTGACGGCTCGGGTGGGGTCTGCCGCGCGCGCGTCGGCGCAGGCGTCGGCCACCAGCGCGACGAGGTCGACGGGCGACTGCTCGAGCGGGCGTCCCTGGCCGAGGCGGGCGAGCAGCAGGAGGTCGTCCACCAGCACTCCCATGCGCTGGCCCTCCTCCTCGATGCGCCTGGTGGCCAGGGCCACGTCAGCCGTGGGCATGCCGGGGTTGCGTCGCATCAGCTCGGCGTATCCACGGATCGACGTCAGTGGGGTGCGCAGCTCGTGCGACGCGTCCGACACGAAGGCGGAGCCGCTGCTCGTTGGCGGCGCGCTCGGTGAAGGCCGTCTCGAGCTGGCCGAGCATGGCGTTGATGGCAAGCCCGAGCCGTCCCACCTCGGCGGCGCCCGTGGCTGGCTCCACCCGCCTGCTCAGGTCGGTGGCGGCGATGCGCGCGGTGGTGCCCATGCGGTCGGGCGGACGCAGCCCGCCGCGCACGATGAGCCAGGTGGCCACAGCGATCACCACGGTGGTGACGCCCCCCGCGACCAGCTCGAGGATGAGCAGCTGCGAGAGCGTTGCCGCCGCGTGGGCGAGTGAGATGCCCACCACCAGCCCGTCACCCCTGTCGAGGTTCGAGTCGTCGACGTAGATGCGGTAGTCGGGGCCTCCGCCCGCCCCTGCGACGGTGAGGAACGTGTGCGCCTGCAACGTGGCGGGGAGGAGCGGCTTGGAGGCAGCGCCCCGGAACTGCGGGGGGGGTGAACGCGTGCTGCTGCACCACCCGGCCGTCGGGCGTGACGATCTCGGCGTTGGTGACTCCGGTGAGCACGTTGGGGCCGGGGTCGTGACCGGGCTCGCCGCCCGGAGGGAGCGCCGCGGAGGCCCCTCGAAAGTAATCCTCGACCGACCGATGCACGTCGAGGACCTGCTGGTCCACCTTGTGCAGCAGAAACGACTGCAGCGCCACGTAGGTGGCCGCATCCACGGCCACGAGCGCGACGATGAACAGGGGAGCGAGCGTCAGCAGCAGCCGCCGCCGCAGGGACATCAGGCGGT
>JAABUX010007992.1_pt1 | contig 12281 bp, 12 predicted proteins | sample 5561851 | NCBI WGS metagenome assembly JAABUX01 (sample SAMN10711883, study PRJNA513361) | rock metagenome | isolation source: Antarctica rocks | place: Antarctica: Victoria Land, Richard Nunatak red sandstone | collected 2016-01-03 | reverse complement strand
TAATGGATGGATGTAGCTATGTAGAATGGAATAACCATCACGAGAAATCTCTATTAGTCTGCCAAGGCCCCCTGACTAGTCCTGATTAGTGACTACCGAGGTTGACCCGGTCTGAATTCCAACAAAATACACCCTAGCACATGTGAGCCATAAGTTCTTGCTTACCTAAGGAGAGTCTTGAAGCGCATGATTTTGATGGTCATAGACTAACAACTAATTGACAAGACATCTGATGCATGCTACGCTGATCCAGAAGCAACTCCATCGATCTCGATATTGACTGTCCATGTCCATCTTGTGCCCTTCGAAATCCAGCGCCTCGCTAAATATCAGTACTACCCGCTAACGCATCACTATTCACCCTTTTCGTGCCTTTCCCCTCATCAGCGATCCACCCTAACGTCGTAAGTTCCTCAGATTTCAATGTCAATCCCAAGGTCCATAGAAGCAATGATCTCGTCGTCCATATTACGATTCCCAAGCATTGGCATGCCTGAGGCTGTGAACTTCTTTTGTGGGCTTGGGAAGTTCCGTTGCAATTCCTCCTTCTTGGGAGTGGAAACTGAAGGTGTTACGGACCGGCTGGTGTCTCGGCTGCCTTGTTGCCTCGCACGATGAGGAGCCAGCGTGTCATTAACGTCATGATGAGTCTTCGCGTAGGTCTTGACACGCTCGAAGGGGTTCTCGTCAGCCTCTCCTCGCTGGACAGCTTCACGGGCCAGTCGCTGGGCCTTGCGCTCTGCAAGCTGAGCTTTCCGGACCTCTTCGCGGTTCTTCTTACGGTTGATGAGGTTCAGCTCATGGAGACGCTCTTGCTGGGTAAGGGCGGCAGGTACAGGAGCAGCAGCTTTGGGGTCGACGAGGAATGTGCCGTATTTGAGCTTTGGCCCACTGAGAGCCGCCAGCTCAGCATCACACTTCGCAACCGCTGCCTCATCTTCACGCTCCTCGGCTATCTTTCGACGGCTGATGAGGCTAGAGTGCTCAAGGGGAGCGGCACGGTTCGAGAGAGCACCCGAGCGCCGTAACTTCTCTTGTAGTTCTTCGTCAGTGAAACGGTGATTGATGACGGAATTCATGTCGTCAAGTTTTGACGCGAGGAACGGCTTGGTAGGAAGGGGCTTTCCGGCGTCATCCATGAGATTCTTGTAATTTGCCACCTCGGCCTGGGTAGATCAGTACTATGCGCCCAAAGATGGATATACCGACTGACCTCTGTGATGGACGAATTTGAGATTCCATTGAAGTGGAAGTCTTTCAGATTCCCATCTACTATTAGGTGAATGTGTTGATTTGTGACCACCTTTCTCCCATTGGACTTTTCTACGGCGTAGTCCATGCCTTCCTTCTGGATGATACCTAGAAGCGGTTAGGTCGAGTTGGAGAACCTGCATCATAGGAGTCACCTTTGACCAAAGCCAACTCGTATGCCATATCACCGTTTGGCTTGGGTTTCGATGCAAGGCGAACAAAGCAGTCCTTCACAGCCTCGGGGAAACCTGGGTGGAAACAGTAATCGGCCAGGGCGATTCGCGGAAAAGTCGCACGTCGAACATCATTGAAATCTGCAGGTGGTGCGTGACGGAGTCTGTGATCATCTACTTTGATTTTTGGATTATCCCATTCGACGTCGCTCTCCCCCTCGGCATCAGCACTGGAAAATCTGGTATCGCTAGAGCTTCGAGCTTGACGATCTTTGCGACTAGCACCCTCCCGGCGACGCTGCTGATCTTGTAGACCTTTCTCTTCGCGCTGGCGTTTGTATGCCTGGATTGCACTTGAAGTCTCACCAACTTTGCGTCCGCCAAGAGTAGTCTTCTGGCGAGAGCTCTTACGGGGGCTATCTTCAAGGTCTGCTCCCTTGCGCTTCTTTTCGGAAGCCTTAGAATCGGCATTTTCGCGAGCTAGGTAGAGACGGCGAAGATGTTGGCTTTGTAATTTACGCTCGAGTTGGAGAGCACGTTCGGCTAGAATTTCTTCACGCTGTACTTCCGACATAGACATGATCTCTTTCTTATCTTTCTCCGAGTAAAATTTGTTGTCAATAGCAAAAGCGGAGTTGTTGGCGCCAGTGTCGCCTTTTCGTGAGGAATCCGATTCGGATTCTGACATGGGTGCAGATTCAAGGGAATTGGGTGAGTCGGCTGCGAAGGAACTGGACAGAGTGTCAACCTTTGTGTTAAGTACTCAAAACAACCTGCAACGACGTACGCTTCACCTTCCTCTTCGGAATCATCCTTGCGGGTCTTCTTCGCACGTTTACCCCCAGCAAGCTTATTGGAAGTGCTGAGTGTTGAATTGTTGATAGTCGCCGAAGTGTCCTTAGTATGGCTCACAGATCGACTAATCGGAGGTACTGGTGATATAGCCTTGGTAGTTGCGTTAAATGCTGGAGTGGTACCCTCATCGGAACTGTCGTCTCCTGCAAGAGCCAGGAGGTCCGCGTCTGTGACATCCATTGTAGGACCAGGAGGTGTTGTTAAATAGAAAGCCTAGGATCAACGACGAAGCCCGCTCCGTCTGTAAATTTCAGTATGTCTTTGAGGCGCAAAGTGCAGCAGTAAACGTAGTACTTCAAATGTAGTGTCAGATGAATGTTATTTCACGGATGTTGGTAAAGATCGGTGGGAGAGAAGGTAATGAAGGAGGCTGGGCTAAAAAGGAGGCTGGTCCTTTGCCCTATTTCGTGAACAATAAAGTAGAAAAAAAGGGAATATAATACACTTCTCCACAATGGCGGAATACGGGCCTCAATTGCCAAGGCTGATAGCCGCGATAAGCGCCAATGTGGAGTGCAATCATACTTTACTATACAGTATTGTATGAAGTCACTGATCATAGGTGCTTGAAAGGTCTATCAAAGTCTATCAAACTTGTAAGATATATGTCAAAATGAACACGGAAGTCGCTCTTCGCTCTGTTTATAGACTTTCCAAAGCTCATCGTGCCCCCATCTGTGACTTCCTCTTCCCCGGCTTCGGTCATCCTCAGTGTCGAAGGCGCTATGCATCAATCACCACTTCTTCAGCCTCTCCGACTACTGAGCCTGCACCGCAAGCTTTGAACTCACATGTAACTGCCAAAAGACGTCGGCCCCTGTCAAAAGAGCAGCAGCAGTTTCTCGACTCCGCCCTCCGGGTCAATCAAGCCGGCGAACTGGCTGCGACCCTAATCTACACTCACCAAACACCGCCTATGATTCGGGCTCACCCTCATCTCCGGCCTCTAATGCATCATATGTACTCGCAGGAAGCCGGCCACTTCTCTACCTTCAACCATATGCTCGCTCGCCATCGTATCCGTCCTACGGCGATGTACCCCGTTTGGCAAGCCGCTGCTAGCATCTTGGGCTGGGGCACAGGGTTGATGGGTCGGGAGGCAGCTATGGCGTGTACAGAGGCTGTGGAAACAGAAATTGGGCAACATTATAATGGACAAGTGAGGGTGCTATTGAAGTGGGTTGAGGAGACGGAGGAGAAGGGGGAAGAGGTTGGAGAGGAATTGAGTGGACTCGTAGCAACATTGAAGCGAATCAGGGATGAAGAGCTGGAGCATTTGGACGAGGCGGTGGGCGAAGGGGCGAAGCAAGCTAAACCGTACGAACTGCTTAATCGGGTTATCAGAAGTGGCTGTAAAAGCGCAATTTGGGTTAGTGAGAGGGTATAAGACAAACCCGATCAATTGACCGGTATGGAACCAGTCAGTATGTCACCCACTTTCGCTCCCCAACCTCGCCGCTACCCCAACGAAGTCCTCTGCATTCACAATTTCCGTACTTCCGTACACTATCCTTCGCCTCGGCCCACTAGCGCCTTGCACAGCACTGGTCCTTTTCGCCCAGTCCTGCAGATTTCCATATTCATCCATACTCCCACCTCCCACTGTAAACACAATGGCTTCGCTAAACCCCTGCCTTCTCTGGCCAAATGTCGCATTGGTACCGGGGCCAAAGACCCCAGGGGCATTCTGCTGGCCTTGCCGCGAGGCTGGCGCACCCGGCATCGTGCCTCTAGCATTTGCCGAGCGAGGGTCAAAGTATAGATAATCTTCTGTCTTCGCTATGGCCGATGAAGAAGCCGCTTGAGGATCCATGAGCGACTCCACAATCTTTGTTATCGTGATGTCCTTATTTGCTGGAAGAAAGTTCTTGACGCCGGAGATGAGATTTTCGAAATTGGTTCCTAGGGCACCAGCTCCTAGTCGATCAGTCAGGCGATTTGATATGGAGGAGAAACCTCGGAAAAGGTTATTGTCCATCGGCGGTTGGACAGGAGCGGAAGGGGCGGAGGTCATCATCGTCATGCGGGTCTCGTCTCGGACTCTTTTGACATAGGTCAATGCTGTGATGTCTGCGCCTGATCGTGTGAGAGCTTCCTCAAACCGATCCATCTCAGCACGAGAGACATCCTGTTCAGTACTCAAGAACCATATGATGAACAAACGCAATTTGTCGACAGGTTCATTTCCTTTATCAGCATCATTGAGTAATTCGAGCATCTGGGCTTTGGTCTGCTTGGTGATGTTCTCTTCAATCTGGAAGAAATTATCTAGCTGTCTAGACTTGATACCTTCGAGTAAAGCAGTCGCAATATTCATGTGCATATCCAGTATTCCCTTCCGCTCTCGCAACTCTGGAAGTAATGTGATTGCAGCTTTCAAGTGAGACGCTGAAGAGCCTTGTTCACTCAGATCTTCGATCGAGGAGACACCAGTCTTTCTTGTCACCTCGTTGGCGTCATCTCTGTATTTTGTAAGCTCCAGATCTATATCCTCTGCCACTTGAGGAAATGGAATCGCAGCATTGCGCGTCCAGAAAAAGTCGTTAGTACTGAGATCGTATGACCTTTTTATTTTACCTTTGCTTGGATTCTCAGCGTCCACCAACGTCTCAATTGTGATACGGTTCAAATGCATCCTCAATACATCGTGAACGAGAGATTGGTAAGTCCATGAATGCGACAGCATTGGGATCAGGTCGACATTCCGGTCTACGATGACAAGCACAGGCCGGGACGAAGGTGTACCAGAGGTTGAGGTCGGTTGTTTGCCATGACTGGAAAACAAATTTTCCTTGGAATTAAGGATATGGTCTCTGAGTTTACGATCCAGTTTGGCTGCGATCATCTCTGCTGGTCCGCCTTTCGGACATCGAATAATTGGTATAGAGCCTAGTAAGTGTTCAGCGCTTCTGTCTGTCACCACGAGACGAAGCTTACCCATCGTGACTACAACACTAAACAAGCCGCTCACAGTTCTATCAACCAACACATCAATTGCTTCATCTGTTGCCTTGGCACTGTTGAGTGCCCAGTACGTGTCTTTGCCCATGGCCAAGCTAAACAAGTCCGGTTCGCCCACAATGAAGTCCAGGTACTGATCGTACATTTGAGCCACACTTCCAGCAGTGCCAGACTCGGCTATCTGACCTGCAAAATCTTCCATCAAAGGACGTGGTATTGAGGAAAGGAAGTTGATATATGCGTCCGCATACAGACTCCGCGAAAGATCTGTGCTAATGAGGCTGAGGTTCTCTGAAGTGGGTTCCAGCAGGTATAGGACCGGAACATCATGTATAGGGTAACGCTGTGCATTAATGTTCCTAGTAAGAATGAGCATTGGCTCGTTGACCATCGTATTCTGATGGGACAAGGTATGGGCAACACAAACAAATGTATGGTTACGCCGAAAACACGCAGGTCGTTGACCTTCAGGACACTGCTAATCACATCTCGACCCAGGTCATCGAAGACAAGCACCTTCCAGATAGGATCTCCGTCGGCATTTAGGACGGGCGGGGTCTGGGGTATCAGCCCATTCGCTTGTTCATGGCCATTGATGAAGGCGTCAGGCGGCGAGTGGTTCAGATTGAGTATCTTGGCCAAGGATGCTGCATGAAGCGGTCAGATCCAATCTCTTGCAACGAGTGCAACAATGGAAGGTCCTACCTACTTGCCGGTCACGAAGTGTCTGCAGATGGGGCGCCATTTGCAAAGAGTCAAGGTGTACAGTATAGGTGAGAGAGCATCTTAGAAGTGACGCTGGTAAATGACAGCTTCCTTAAGTTGTGTGAGCATATACGAAACTTGTTCTTTGTCACCAAGCAGAGCGTTCGCAGCTCGAATATTACAGACAAGTTAGAGCGCTAAACTAGCTCATAAGGTATGCTTGGCGAGCCTGTGATAACGTCGCAATATTTTCTCCCCTTCATCATCACCACACTCTCAACTCCCACCACTCAGATTCATCAAGGAGCGATATAGGAAGCGTTTTAATGGGTTAACCCATGATGATGTGTTGATCGGACGTATAATTAAGTGTGCTAAAGCGGCGGGAAGAACATGTGCTAAGGTGGGAGGAGTGAGGTTATCGGACGGTGGGCACACTGAATATTTGGGGGATTCACTCAGCAAAAACCGGTATCCACATGCAGCTCTATGTGATGGACGTTTAGTTTCGTGGTACCTCAAAGTACCAGGGCTACATTGTCGAGAGTGATTTGAGATTGACAGACTGAAGTACTCAATCAAAGCACTACCTAACAGGCTTCTCTACGCTACAATCTCTTCCTTTACAGCATAGCTACGCCCAGTCCACCACACGAAGGCGCCAAATCCACTCCAAGTCTAAACGAAGATTTCGGTCACAGCAGGCACCCGTTTTCGGTTTTCTATTCCTGCGCTTGACTACTTTCGGCCTGGTATCATTGATAGTGCCGGACTCCGGAGCACCTATATTCCGCTAAGGCTGAACAACTTGTTCGTTTCGTGCTGTGATGGATCCAAGACAGCAAACTCAGAGCTACTCGGGGGCGACTCAACAAAGAGCTGAAGGCAGTTATGGTTTCAATGGTATTCAAAATGATCACTTCAACTCATTCGTCAATGAAGAACCTGATTCTGCCTTTGAATCTTCTTGGAATAATCCAACCATCCCACCCCCACAACAACATGTAAATGGGTTCGAGCAGGGGAACCACGCCTGGCAACCAAATGCATACCAGTCTTCAAACTTTCAATATGAGGCACCATCTAGAGACTATGATCAATCATATTCCAGAAGTCCTTCGACCTATAATTTCCCAGCCCTGGACCCGATACAAGGACAAACCTTTTCAACAAACTCCTACGTCAATCCCAATCCTTACGAGAACCCTCTGTATGGGCATGGCCCTCTAAATAATGGTCAGTTCGATTACCCTGGACCAGCGGGGTTGCAAGAGCAACAGCACAACACGATCTCACCACAAGCACTTCAAACTTATCCAGGTTTTCTCCCTCAGTCAATTGCCGATGAAAGCCAACAGGTTGGTTCACTCAGCGCATGTTAGCATAGGTGGAGATAGATCCTTTGCCACTAACAAATGCTTAGTCTCATCACGCCCATTATGATTCCACTTTGCTTGTCCGGCGGCCTTCCGCTACAGGATCATTGTCGCGTGCTGCCCCGAACTGGATTGCTCTTGCAAATGCGACCTCCGCCTCAATCTCTCCAAATGGCTTGCACATCAAGCCCACTGCAGGACTCCAGAACGCTACCAAATCTCGGCGGGAGGACGGTTTCGTTTTCGTTGGTACTGGGAACGCAGGTCCTGCTAGTGTCAAAAGTAGAAAGCACAATTCTATACCCAAGAGACTCGAGCGCTGACAGACTTCTAGTCAAGATAGCCCGAAACGATAGGAAGAGATCTCTAAAGGCAATCCGCCGGACTTTCGAATTGGGTGAGACTTCCTAAGCGTCTACAGCTCCGAGCCGATCTGGGCTAACATTATGCGCAGAGAAGGGAGGCGATGCATTGTCTAAGGATCGAGGGCATCTCATGAAGAAACTCAAATTAACAGAGTCTAAGCTTGGTTCACGTCCTACGAAAGCCTCGGCCACTTCGCGCTCTGGCTCCCTTTCTGAATCCGGCTCGTCCACCAACTCGTCGGATTCCGAGTCTGACGATGAGTCAGCATCTTACTCCGAATCCGATGCTGAATTGATAGAGCCCGAAGAACTGAATCCACTTCCAGCAACTCGACCAGCTGACCCAAACAAAGCTGTAGAATACGATGTCATCAAGGCAGTATGGGCGAAGAAAACGGTTGGACTTTCCGGGACAGTCATACGCTTCGCACTGGGCGAGTATTGGGACATCTTCAAAGGCATACGCGACAAGTGGAAGACGAAGGCTGCGTCCCTGCAACAAGCCGTCGAAAAGAAAGATCATGCTAATATGAAAGCATATGAGCGTCGTGTTCTCGATCAGCGCCGCTTGTTGGAATCTTGTATTGGCCTAACTCTCAAGCATGGACATCCGGATATAATCGAAAAGTATGTGAATTTCATTTTCTTCCCTACAGTAGGAATGTTAAGGTCTACCCTGCAATGCTGGCAATGGGGGGTAAGCGGATGCGATCTTGCATGTAGTGGAACATGATATAGTGAACTGTCGAAGTGGCAGGGACCTATCGATTCCAAGCCAGCAGGTCGACTCATGTTCCCCACAGGCGATACTCGTTTGCTGCGAGGCTTTGATCAAAGCTGGTTTTTGAATTACAGTGCAGCATTTGCTGGGCTTAAGTAAAGGGCTCGTGACGAGCTATGCGACTATCGCATAGTGTCAGCCATCCCCACGTTAGAAGGCTGTAGGGGATGGTCGTTCACGTTATAGCTCGTGTCCTAGCAAGGCATTTGTTTCTGTGATCTCTGCCAAGGCCTAGCCGAGAGGATTGGCATAATTGCTAGGACATGCGATGGGATACGCATGTCTTTGGATATCATAACTCCACGAACCGGATACACCATTCTCAGCCTCTACATTTTAATTTGATGCGTCTTATTGTATCGTAATGCCAAGACTGATGGTTCCCTAGGCTCGGAGAAAACCCTGCGTTCCTTGCCATTTTCTACCAATTTTTGGCCGACCGAATCAAAGACAGCGAATATGCTGGAAGTCTTGTTGCCAGCATACTCAAGGTAAATCCCGATCGTCATGAGATGGAGGTCGTTCACTAAGGTTCTCTAGCTCATGATCCGATGTATTACCATAGACCAGTCAATTCTAGAAAAAACGAAATTGGATAAGGTGCTCCCTAGAATCGTCAAGAGGGGAGACGACCAGGGTAAGGATTATGCACAAAAGATTCTAGATAAGGCCGCAAATGTCTCCAAGCAAAAGACAACTGCAAAATCTACGGAAGGCCAACAGCCGAATAGAGTGGTCTCAAAACTTGCAGGCGACCACAAGGGTATCAAACGTGAACAGTCCGATGACGGGAAGAAGATTTCCGGGTCAAATGTCAAGGGGTCGAGTCTGATCACACCTGTCAAGCCGGCGAACCCATCATCGAGAGTTGATACAAAGGTTACAGCCAAAACAACGGCAGGTGATCTAGCTCCAGCAAAGACCAAAGCTATCAACAGCGTCACGAAACCTACGGGATTTTTCGCTGGTCTGAAGTCGGCCTCGAAGAAGCCAGGAACTTCTGCCAGATCGGAGGACGGAAAGACCAGGTAAGCATTGTGGAGCGTGTACATTGCTTTCGCCTTCGATAATAAACACCAAAGCTAACATTTCTCAGTGTCATATCCGAAGCCAAGGCTGAGATTGCGCCTGCGGCTCCAAAGTCCGGCTTCTCTTTCGCTGCTACCATGGCGGCTCTGAGCGCCCAGAAAGAGGCAGCACCAATCAAGGCTGAGGAAGTCAGCAAGCCAGAAACTGCGGAAGAGAGAACGAAGCGACTCCGGAGAGAAGAGCGCCGTAAGCTGCGCGTCTCATTCAAAGCAGACGATGATCTAGTCCAGATCCGCGAATTCGTTCATGATCCCGAGGAAGACTTTGGCCACGAGGATAGCCAAGTCCGCGATGTCAAGGATACTCGTGGGGAAGGTCAAATGTTGAAGATGCACAAAGATCTCGACATGGATGACGAAGAAGACTACGAGCCACCCGAGGAGATCATCTTGCCTGAATGGAATACCCCTCAGCGTGAGTTTGGAATTAGCCCTTATGGAGCCACCATTTCTGACCGTCGCGCAGCTGTTGATTTCAGTTCTGTGGATGAGCTAGAATTTGCTCGGTTCTATACGAGCCGTGGTGGCAAAGCTGAGATCAAGAGCCATGAACAGGCTGTTCAGGAGCAACGAGAGCAGGCTACTCTCATGGTCATTTATACGAGTGACTCCAACATTCCTCCCTCAGCTCGGGAACCATCCGATACATTCACTGGTGATACTTTGATGGAAGAAGCCTTTGGGCCGCCAGAAGACCAGACCAAGGTAAGTACCACGGTCTCTCAACATGTGATTGAAGTTGAACAGCGCACTGACGGAATGTCGTTCAGGCGAGGGAAGCCGAATACTATATACGAAGAAATGCACAACCAGTAAATGCGGTCCCACCTGTGCCAGATATTAGTGCCCTTCTCCGGATAATACAAACCCAGAATCAAGGTCAAGCACAACAAGCGTCACAGCCCCTGGCTACCGCAGCTCCTTCGGCTGGATTAGAATCAATATTTGCTCAATTCGCCAATTCAACTCCTACGCAAGCCCCTCCGATTCAGCCACAGCCAGCGAATCCGCCAGCACTCTCATATGATTTCCAAGCTGCCTTGGCGAGCATGCAGACAACCCAACCTCAGCCTGGATACGCTATAGCTCCGTCAGGACAAACGCCCAATCTCCAGGCATTGCTCGCAGGCTTGAACAATCCGGCAGCAGCACAGATTCCTCAGATGCAAGGATATGGATACGGCATTCAGTATCAGAACGAAAATGATCGCAAGCGCCAATATGACCAAGATGACGGCGAATTCGGGCGGAAGAGAGCAAAAGGGGGCGGGGCTTCCAGTTCAGACCCCTCCTATAAGACCAAAGTGTGTAGATATTTCAAGGATGGGAAGTGCCGCCGAGGTGACGACTGCAGCTATCTACACGAATGATGGTCAGAACGTGCTTTGTCTTGTGTCACGGTTGGATGATTGTCTGGACTCATCAACGGTTCTTCCATAGCCATGATTGCTTTGATGGCATAGCGGGCGGCGTATCTTTCCCAATTTCTACTTTACCTCTCTTCAGCGGCATTTGTTGATGGCTCAGTCGGTGTGCGCTTCAGCGCTCTTTACAGATACTTGTCTCTATTATTCTTTCACTGATGCTTCGACATACCCCACGGGTGTTGTACAATAATACCGAAATGAGGAGAATCTCTTGAATAGATTGCATGGAGCTTTTCGACCTCACTGCGTACAGGTGAGCGCATGTAAACAGTGATGGTGCTTGAAGAGCAGTAGTCTAGTATCACGTGATATCCTCGTGAAGACGCAACCTCTCTCAGCTCAAGTGTTACTTTCATGCATCGTATACACCTTTCCTCATGTCAATGATACGAGCTATTACTACACCTCCCTTTGTCAATCGCTATCGAGGCTTCACCATCAGCCTAGATGCAAAACTCATTCAACCATCTCATCATAGTATGCTGCCATGCTATCTGGCTTGGTGGCTCAACAGCCGGACTAGACGAGGATGAATGGTATGTAAGAACGTCAACCCTAAATATGTATCACCCTTTGCCAACGATCCTCCGCCACAAGCACCAAGGAAGCAATACCTGCTTGATGAGCTTATGTTAAGCCTCCTAGGGCAGTTGAGCCCTTTCAGAAAGGCGAAACCGCCACCTTTAGAAACCACATCTTGGCTGGCCTGCAGATCTTAGAGAAAGAACCAAATTCATTGCTTGTGTTTTCTGGGTAAGCGTGTTTTGAGCAGGGAAGTAGTCGTGCTACTTATGGATAGGCAGGGGCGCTACGAAAAAGGTGACGCCGATCACTGAAGGGGAGTCGTATCTGGTATGTCAATAGAGATTTCGTGATGTTTCTACCTTAGGACTATCAAGGTAGCCAACGTAACACCTTGCTTCTGGCCTGCACCGCCTTCACTCATGATCTGTTCTCGTACTCCTATCTCTGGCGAGCGATTCGAGATGACTTAGAGCTGGTGGGCTACGACTCCCCAAGCCTTTACTCATCGCGCTCCCAATTACAGAGATTAGGTAGATCAGGAGCTTTACGGAATATTTGGACATACCAGCGAGACATATGAACATACGAAGACCGGACGGACAAAGTCCATTCTTTGTTTAATCAATATAATACCTTTATTCTAAGAGATTATTCCATTATGTCATCCTCATTACTCCCCCTCTATCTCTCTTAGCTAGCCAAACACACCACCCAAACCCCAAATCAAATCATCAACTCACACCCCCCCTCCAGAACCTCGCCCACCACCTCTCC
>JAABUX010007988.1_pt1 | contig 12283 bp, 9 predicted proteins | sample 5561851 | NCBI WGS metagenome assembly JAABUX01 (sample SAMN10711883, study PRJNA513361) | rock metagenome | isolation source: Antarctica rocks | place: Antarctica: Victoria Land, Richard Nunatak red sandstone | collected 2016-01-03 | reverse complement strand
GTGGTGCGCGTCGGCGCGGCCGATGTCGGGCAGGGCACGCACCTGGCGCTGCGGCAGATCGCGGCCGAGACGCTGCGCCTGCCGCTGGAGCAGGTGGCGATGGTGACCGACGACAGCAGTGAGGCGCCCAACGCGGGCAGCGCCTCGGCCTCGCGCATGACCTTGATGGGCGGGCGCGCGGTGCACGACGCCGCCGCGCAGGCCCTGGAGCGGTGGGGCTGGACGGACAACCGCCACGTCGAGGCCACGGTACAGTTCCGGCCACCCATTACAACGCCGCTCGACCGGGAGACGGGCGCTGGCACGCCGAACTACTGCTACGGCTACGTGGCGCAGGCAGTGGAGGTCGAGGTCAACCTCTTGACCGGGCAGGTACAGGTGCGACGGATCATCAGCGCCCACGACGTGGGCCGGGCCATCAACCGCCAGCAGGTCGAGGGGCAGATCGAGGGCTGTCTGGCCCAGGCGCTGGGCTACGCCTTGCTGGAGCACTTCCAGGTGCGCGACGGCCACGTGCTGACGCCGTACTTTAGCACCTACCTGCTGCCCACGGTGCTGGACATGCCCACGGAGATCGTGCCGGTCATCATGGAGCTGGCCGATCCCAACGGCCCGTTCGGCGCGCGCGGCGTGGCCGAGATGCCGCTTGTCCCCTTCGCGCCCGCCGTGGCCGCCGCCATCCACGACGCCACCGGCGTCTGGCTCAGCCAGCAGCCCATGACCCCCGAGCGCGTGCTGGCCGCGCTACGATCAGCAGCCGCGCGTGAGGAGCCGTCCACGGGGCGCGCCCCGAGATTGTGATGGTGAGCGCGATCGAGCCTGCGACTGCGGTCGCATGGCAAACCACGCGCCGACTGCGGTCGGGTGTGGTCCGCTGTCACGCTGCTCCTGGCCTCGATTCGACACCGCAGTGTCCGTCGTGTGCCCTGCGACCGCAGTCGCAGGCCCTGTCTCACAATCGTGAGGCGCACCCTCGTCCACGTGAGAACTTGCCCTGATGCAGTGTCGTGGAGTATCATGCTTGTGAACAAACAGCACTGCTTTGTAAACAGGGAGTTGAGACCATGGCCGCGTCAGAAGCGCCCACCGTCACCGTTGGGGCTCGTGTCCCGCGTGAGATGCGGGACGAATTGGACCAGTTGGTGAAGACGACCGGACGGAACAGGAATACGCTTGTCGAGGAGGCCTTGCGCCGCTTCATCGAGACTGAGAAGTGGCAACTGGCCGATATTGAGGCGGGGCTGCGCGAAGCCGACGCCGGTGACTTCGCCACCGACGAGGAGATGCAGGCTCTCTGGTCCAAGTATGGGGATCAGGAGCAGCGTGCGGGTTGATGGACGTCCGATAGACGCGCCGCGCCCGGCGACGACTCGACCAGCACACGGACTATATCGCACAGCACAACGTCAAGGCGGCGTATGACCTCCTGCAGCGCATCCGCCACGACGTGGACGGTCTGGCCGACAATCCCCTGATGGGACGCGAAGGCCGGTACTTGGGGACACGTGAGCTGGTCATTCCTCCCGGTCGCTATATCGTCGTCTACCGCGTGCGGGGTCAGATCGTCCAGATCAGTAGTGTCCATGACGGGCGGCGACCATGGCCGGCGACCGCAGCCGACCTCTAACGTTACCTGTTGCGTGGGCTGGCCATCTGTTCCGATTGCCATCACAAGATGGCGCGCATACGCCACATCGTTGGGTCGGCGCCTATGTAGTTGGGTCAGTGCCTATGTAAATGTAGGCGCCGACCACTCTCAATACCGCCCGTTAGTCGTTCTCAATACACAGGGCATCGAGTACACGATGCGTTGTCCCCTGTCAGAAGTCGAGCGCAAACGATGAGAGCGCCTCGGCTCCGTCGTCCGTGACCAGCACGACATGCTCGCCGCGCACGCCCCCGACACCGGGAACGTAGGCGGCGGGCTCCAGCGCCAGGACCATCCCGGCCCGGAGCGGTATCGTCTCGTACGGCACGAGGCGCGGGTCCTCATGCGCCGTCACGCCGATGCCATGGCCGGTGTGGTGGGCGTAGCCGTAGCCGGCGCGCTCCACATGCTCCCGGCAGATGCGGTCGATCTCACGCGCAGGCACGCCCGGCCGGATCGCCTCGATGCCCAGCGTCAGTGCCTCGACCGTGACCCGCTTCATACGTTGCTGCTCGGCGGTAGGCTCCCCCGCGCACAGTGTGTTGCAACTGTCGCCCCAATAGCCGTCGCGCCGCGGCACGAGGTCCACCAACACGAGGTCGCCCGCCGCGATCTCATACCCCGTCGGCCAACCGCCGCCCTCGGCCGTGCGCGCGGCGCCTGCCACGAGATCGCCGGACACCGGCGTCCGCTGCCTGGCGCGGACTTCTATCGCGCCGCGCACGCCCGCGAACAGCTCGATTTCGGTCATCCCGTCGCGCAGCAGCCGGCGCGCGGCGTCCTGCCCCACCGTGATCAGGTCCAGCGCCGCGCGGATGCGTTCCAGTTCGCTCCCCGTCTTGACCAGGCGCGCCTCGGTGAGGGCGGGCGTCGCGTCGCCCAGCGTGAGTGCCTGGAAGGTGCGGCGCATGGCCCACCCTAGCGCGACGGGCAGGGCCGCTGGCTCGATCCCCAGCCGGCCCCGCATCGCTCCGCTATCTAACAAGACGCGATGGAGCATAGCCCACTCGTTGGCTGACCCGTCGAGCCGCTCCAGGTAGCTATACGCCGCGTAGGCCACCACCTCGTCCGCGTCGCCGCGCGCTCGCGCCGTCGCTTCCTCCGCGTCGGGCACGACCAGCGTGACCCGTCCGTCTTGGTTCAACACCACCAGATGCGGCCCCCCGCGATCTGAGTGGCGCTCATAGGCGACGTGCGAGTAGGGCAATGAGGGGTTGGCGCCGCACCTGGCGTTGCGGCAGATCGCGGCCGAGACGCTGCGCCTGCCGTTGGGGCAGGTGACGATGGTGACCGACGACAGCAGTGAGGCGCCCAACGCGGGCAGCGCCTCGGCCTCGCGCATGACCCTGATGGGCGGGCGCGCGGTGCATGACGCCGCCGCGCAGGCCCTGGAGCGGTGGGGCTGGACGGACGACCGCCACGTGGAGGCCACGGTACAGTTCCGGCCACCCATTACAACGCCGCTCGACCGGGAGACGGGCGCCGGCACGCCGAACTAGTGGGTAGTGGTTAGTGACGAGTAAGGTAGGACGAGGGACGAGTAGGAAGGGTAAACAGCGTGGCCCGGCAGCTACTCGGGGCCGGGCGCCCACTCATAGCGGCTGAACAGGCAGTACGTACGGAACCCGATCCGGCGGTAGCTCCCTATCCCGAAGGGCGACGCCGTCAGCACTCCCACCCGATAGCCCAGGGTGCGCGCCTCGCGCAGCACGTGTCTGGTCATGGCCGTGCCGATTCCCCGGCGTCGCACCTCTGGCAACGTGACCACCAAGTGTACAGCGGCCACGCTCTCACCGACAAACAGTTGCGAGGTGGCCACGGGCACGCTGTCCAACCGGCCCACGTAGTAGCGCCAGGGGAGCGCGTCGCCCAGCCCTTTCCGGCGCAGCACGTCGAGGTGGAGGCGACGGACGTCGTCGGGTACCGGGAAGAGCCAGACGGAGACCCAGTCGGCCAACCCGGCCTCGTCGCGCACCGTCTCGATGGTGAGCCCGGACGGGGCGCCGCTGTCCCGGTCCTCGCGCATGCGGTCGATCCGGATGGCCATACCTGGTTCGTCCTCGTCATGGGTCAGGCCGTGGGCCAGGAGGTGGCGTCCCAGGTCGGCGGGTTCGGTGCAGGGGCCAACGTACCAGCCCACGGGCGAGGAACGCTGCCGGAAGTGGGAGAGGACGGACGCGATCCCGGCGTCCACGGCGTCCGGACCAAACCGCGCTCTCACCACCGCGTTGAGCGTCGCGTCGGGGAACCCACAGTCGACCCAGGAGCTCTCCGGGCTATCGTGGAGGATCGCGTCGGGTAGGTGAGCGACGGACAGGCGGTAGGCGTTGATGTTGGCCTCGATCGTCGCGGCGATGGTCGAGGGATCAATGGCCGATAGGGGACCTTGCATAAGACGATTAGACTCCGGTCTACAATCTCTGGCTGGCGCCATAGTCTACCATCCCCGATGATAGCGATGTGGTCGTCCGGCGTAGGGACAAAGATTCCTCGATTCTATCGATCCAGGTGGACTGACCTTTGGGCGAACGGGGGCCAGCATGCTCCGGCTCCGTAAGGTCGTGGATCGTGTACAATGCCCTTCGTTGCCCTGTATGTGTCGCCCGCTTACACGAAGAGAGGACTCGCGTCGATGATGGATTCCCCCGTCGCGCTCACGTTTCCGGACACCATGCCCACACTGGAGACAGATCGCCTCATCTTGCGTGAGCTGACGCGGGCCGACAACGCCGCTATCCTCGCCCTGTTCTCCGACCCGCGCGTGACCGAGACCACCGATAGTGGGACCTTCGAGCGCATCGAGCAGGCCAACGAGTTGCTTGTGAGTGGACCCCGCGTCGTATGAGAGAGGAGGAACTACTATGACCACAGGGACCATGCCCACGCGCGTCGATCTCATCGTGCGCGGCGGCTCGGTCGCGCTGCCGGAGGACGACGCCGTGCGGCGCCTCGATGTCGTGATCGACGGCGGCGCGGTCCTCGCGCTGGCCGACCCGGACCAGACTGCTAGCCTGTACCGCGCGAACGAGGAGGTCGACGCGCGTGGGCTGCACGTGCTGCCGGGCCTCGTCGACGGGCACGTCCACTTCAACGACCCTGGTCATCCCGAGCGCGAGGGCTACCTCTATGGCACGCGCGCCGCGGCAGCCGGCGGTATCACGACCGTGATCGACATGCCGCTGAGTTGCGCGCCGGCCACCGTCTCGGTGGAGGCGCTGGCGCTCAAGCGCGCCGTCTCCGCCGGCGTGGCCCTCGTCGACTACGGGCACTGGGGCGGCCTGGTGACCGACAACGTGGCGACGCTGGCCGGGCTGTACCAGGACGGCGTGCTCGGCTTCAAAGCGTTCATGGCTGAGACCGGCGTGGCCGACTTCCCGCGCGTCACCGACGGCGTGCTGCTGGCCGGCCTGGAAGAGGCGGCCCGGCTGGACGCCATCGTGCTAGTGCACGCCGAGGACGAGGAGATCGCCGCCTACTACAGCGGCCGCCTGCGGGCCGCGGGGCGGCGCGACCCGCTGGCCTGGGCCGAGGGACGGCCCGAGTCCGTCGAGGTGGCTGCTATCCGCACCCTGCTCTACCTCGCCGAGGTCGCCGACGCCCGCGTCCACGTGGTCCACGTCAGCACCCCGACCGGGTTGGACGCGGTGCGCGAGGCGCGTGGGCGAGGCGTGCGCGTCACCGCCGAGACCTGCCCGCAGTACCTGACCCTGTGCGACGAGGATCTGGCGCGCATTGGCGTCGAGGCCAAGTGCGGCCCGCCGCCGCGCTCACGCGCCACGGTGGAGCGCCTGTGGGAGCGCGTGCTGGCCGGCGATGTTGACTCCCTGGCCTCGGACCACTCGCCCTCGGTGACGGCGGACAAGACGGACCACGCCGACGACGTCTGGTCCGCCTGGGGCGGCGTTCCCGGCCTGCAGACCATGTTGCCGCTGCTGCTGAGCGAGGGCGTCCACCGGCGCGGCCTATCCCTACCCCTGCTGGCGCGCCTCACCGCCGCCAACCCCGCGCGGCAGTTCGGTCTGGCGCCGGCCAAGGGAGGTCTGCGGCCGGGCAGCGACGCCGACCTGGTCCTGGTCGATCTGGAGGCGACGTGGCAGGTGCGCGCGGACGAGCTGGTGCAGCGCAACCAGCACAGCCCCTACGTGGGCATGACCCTACGCGGCGGAGTGGTGCGCACCCTTGTGCGCGGCGCGACCGTTTACCGTCGCGGCCCCACGGGCGAGCACCTGTTCCCTGCGCCGCCGAGTCATGGCCGCCTGCTGGTCCGCGCCGCCGACCGCAACGCGGCACTATCCTCCACGCTATTTCACACATCCGGCCTTGGGACATCCTGTGGGAAGTTTGTGGATAACAGGTGATAACGTGTGGACAGCAAAGGCCGCTATGCTGGAGGAGAGAGATGATGGGCGAAAGTGCGGACTACACCGAGAGTAGCGGCAACGTCTTTGCTGACCTGGGATTTGATGAACCGGAGGAAGAGTTGGCGAAGGCGGAGATCTTGATCCAACTCGCCGATGCCGTCGTCGCGCGTGGGCTGACGCGGGCGCGAGCGGCCAAAGTGTTCGCTATCAGCCAATCGGAGGTGTTGGCCCTGTTGAGCGGCAATGCCGAAGGTTTCTCGCTGGAGCGCCTGATTCGCTTGCTGCTCATGCTCGACAAGGATGTCTCAATCGTGGTCGAGCCGAAGCGGCGGGAGCGCGGGCAGCTCAGTGTCGTCGCGCGCTAGCGATATACAATACACGCGTGCGCGCATCGTACAAGCATACGGAAGGATAGGGTAAACGGGAGATGCAGTACCGCCAACTGGGCAAGACGGGATACAGGGTGTCGGCCATCAGCTTCGGGGCCTGGGCCATCGGCGGCAGCTGGGGCAGCGTGGACGACGAGCAGTCGCTGGCCGCGCTGCGCCGCGCTGTCGACCTCGGCGTCAACTTCATCGACACGGCCGATGTCTACGGCGACGGGCGCAGTGAGCGGCTGATCGCCCGGCTGCGCAAGGAGCGCGACGAGCCGATCATCGTGGCTACCAAGGCCGGCCGCCGCCTGGACCCGCACGAGGCCTCCGGCTACATGCGCGAGAACCTGACCCGCTTCGTGGAGCGCTCGCTGCGCAACCTGGAGACGGAGGCGTTGGACCTGCTGCAGTTGCACTGCCCGCCGCGCCCGGTCTACGACGACCCCGCGGTCTTTGCCGCGCTCGATGACCTGGTACGCGAGGGCAAGGTGCGCCACTACGGCGTCAGCGTGGAGACGGCCGAGGAGGCCCTGGCCGCCATGCGCTACCCCGGCGTCTCGGCGGTCCAGATCGTCTTCAACATGTTCCGCCTCAAGCCCGCCGACGAGGTGTTCCCGCGCGCGCAAGAGCAGAACGTGGGCATCCTGGCGCGCGTGCCCCTGGCCAGCGGGCTGCTCAGCGGGCGCATGTCGCGCGAGCGGCAGTTCGAGGCGGACGACCACCGTGTCACCAACCGCCATGGTGAGCAGTTCGACCAGGGTGAGACCTTCTCGGGCGTCGACTTCGAGACGGGGCTGGAGGCGGCGGAGCAGCTCAAGCCTCTCGTGCCCCAGGGGGCGACGCTGGCGCAACTGGCCCTGCGCTGGATCCTGATGTTCGACGCCGTCTCCTGCGCTATCCCCGGCGCCAAGACCCCCGCGCAGGAAGAGGACAACGCACGCGCCGCCGACCTGCCCCCGCTCAGCGATGAACAGATGCGCGCTGTCGCTCAGGTCTACGACGAGCTGATTCGCCCGCGGGTCCACCATCGCTGGTAGCCCTCACCCCTACCCCTCTTTCTGCAGCGGGAGAGGGGAGCAGAATAGAGAAGCGTGATAATGCTGAGCCCGTCTACCTGTGCGAGCGCCGGTTTGCCTATCGGTTACGGGCTCCCGCCATCCATGAGTTGAAGCCGAGAGGGCATCCCGCGGGGGTGAGGGCAGGCCACGACCGCGATACGGTACGTTGCGAGCGTGCCGAGCAGAGGATGGTCGGCTGTTGGCGGTACCATGGCGCCAACGATTGGGAATTGGCGTATGGTGGGAAGGATCGGATTCCGTGGTCCTCCCTCGACAGTGACTGAGGTTGCGCCGCTGCCGCCGACCCTCGATCCCTCAAACAGGAAATAGAGGGGGTCGCCTCTCCACCCGATTTGCCAGAGATAGAGAGTACCGCGCACCCGAAAGGTCTCCCCAATCTTGGGCTGTTGGAACCGTTGCATGAACTGGGACGGCGTGTACACCGGCCCTGATAGCGCCGACCACCTCGTCGAGGCAGCAAACGCGCCAAGAATCAGCAGTAGACATAGGACGATGACGAGGAGTATCCGTGCAAATGTGGTGCGTGTCATGAGCAGACGATACTGTACGGATAAGGTCACGTCAACGAGGGGGAGGGTACGTCCGTGATGCGGCGTTCGTGGTAGAGTACAGGCGCGAGCAGGAGGGCGAGCGGCGGGTATGCGGCGGATGACGCGTTGGGTAGCGGGCGCGGTGGCGGGTGTGCTGTTGGCTGCCGGGGTAGCTATGGTGGCTATGGTCGCCACGCGCCCCGAGGCGGCACAGGGCTGGACCCTCCGTCTGGACGGCGACGTACAGGCGGGTGGCGCCGGCGACAGCGCCGCGCTCGTGGCGCTCGACCCCGCGCGGCGCCATGCTTTCGTCATCGCCAACTTTCCGTCCACGAGCCCGTCGCGCGTCTCGCTCATCGACACGGAGACCGGCGCCCTGATCCGCGCGACGACAGTCGGCTTCAACGCGCGGGCGGTCGTAATCGATGGGCCAGCCGGCCGTGCCTTCGTCGTCGTCGACGCGCGGGGCGGGAGCGTCTCAATGCTCGACGCCCGCACAGGGGCGTTCCTGCAGTCCTTCTCGCTCCATGGCGTGGCTCCACAGGCGGCCGCCCTGGACGACCGCGCGGGGCGACTGGTCCTGCGCATGGAGGCGGGCCATTTCCACGGTATCGGGGTGTACGACGTGGGTCCGGCGGGGCTCCGCCCGCGGGCGCGCGTCTCCGTGCCAACCACTACTGGCGCCATGCCGTACGGCGATAGCGCCACGCGCGACGCCGCGGCCCAGCGGGCCTTCGTCGCCACCTCCGAGCGCGACGCCGGCGGCAACGTCACCGGGGGCAGCGTCCAGGCGATCGACACGACGACTGGCAAGGCCGTCTGGTCGGAGCATGTCGGCGGCTACGCCGCGCGGGTGGCGACGGACCCGACCATCGGGCGCGTTGTCGCCGTCGACGGCGCGGGCTCGGTCGTCAGCATCTTCGACAGCCGGACGGGCCGCGCGACCGGATCGTCGAACGCGCCAGGGCAGGGCGCCGACCTGGCGGTCGACACGGGGCTCCACCGCGCATTCGTCACCTCCTACACCGCGGGCGTCAACATGATCGACCTGCGAACCGGCGCCATCCTCCGGACGACCAACATCGGCCCGGACAACGCCTTCCGTATCGCGGTCGACTCGGTGCGTCACCGCGCGTTCGTCGCCGCGCTCAATAGCCGGACCTACGGCACGCGCCTGAGCGTGCTCGACACGCGGACGGGGCTCGTTGCGCGCGCCATGGACGTTGGCGTCACGCCGGGCAGCGTCGCCGTCGACGAACAGAACGGGCGCGTCATCGTGACGGGCTCGCTCCTGACCCGGCCCGATCATGATCCGTGGGCATGGTTGCCGACCTGGCTGCGACGGCGACTCCCTCTACCCCAACCCCTAGCCGGGCAGCCCTTGATCTCCAACAACGCCGGCGTTGCCATCCTCGACGACACGCGGTTGTAGCTCCTGCTGGCGCCCGTCATACCAACGCCGGATGTCGCCGTTTGGGCGAGGGACCCCGCGCCGCGCCGCGCCCAGCGGCCATGAAGAGTGCGCGCCGCAACGAGACCGGAGGCGGCTATTTTTATCAGTACGCCAGCACGCAGGGCTATCCGCTATGCGTGTCGCCATCCTCCCGCAACCAGACGCGCATCTGGCCTTGCCCACGATTGTCCCAGGCGTGGTAGGGGACGGCGGTGATGGACAGCGGCCGCGCTGTCGACGGCTCCGGGCGGTACAGCGTGCCACTCCAGTCCGTGTCGTCTGCTATGGAGGCTTGCGCGGTGACGACCGTCGCGCCGCCGAGCAGGTCCTCGTCCATATGGGCGGACAGCGACGCCTCGCGCGGGAGCGCGACGCGGTGCAGGGCAACCGGGTTGTCGACCTCTTCCAGGCAGTAGACCAGCGGGCCGCGTTGCAGGGCGACGAGGCCGGCGTCCGCCTCGACGTTGGGGTGGGCGTAGACACGCTCGACCGGCATGGGCAGGACCAACTCGACGCGCTCACCGCCGCGCCACTGGCGCTCGATGCGCGCGTAGCCGCGCTCGACGTTGTGCGGTAGGTCGATGTCCTGACTGTCGACGCGCAGCGTGGCGGCTCGACACCAGTCTGGTACGCGCAGCCGCAGCCCGAACGTCGTGGGCTGTTCCACCGCCACGTCGATTGCGACCGTGCCGTCCCAGGGGTAGTCGGTGCGCTGGCGCAGGGTCACGGTCTGGCCTTTCACGGTTAGCCGGGCGCTGCTTTGCACGTAGAGATGCACGGCCACGTCGTCCGGGCCGACGGCGTAGACGTATGCGCCGAGTGAGGCTAGCAGGCGCGCCAGATTGGGCGGGCAGCAGGCGCAGCCGAACCATTCCTGGCGCGTCACATCGCCCCGGCTGGCCAGCGGGTTGGCGTAGAAGAAGCGCGCGCCGTCGTGCGAGACGCCGCTGATGACGCCGTTGTAGAGGGCGCGTTCCAGCACGTCGGCATAGCGCGCGTCGGGCTCCAACTGGGCCAGGCGATGCGCCCAGAAGACCAAACCGATGGCCGCGCACGTCTCGCAGTAGGCCGTCTCATTGGGCAGGTCATCGTCCCGGGTGAAGCCCTCGTTCGCGGCCGACGTCCCGATGCCGCCGGTGAGGTACATGCGTCTGGAGCACAGGTTGTCCCACAGGCGCTTGCAGGCGTCCAGCAGCGACGCGTCGCCGGTCTCGCCGGCCAGATCGGCCATGGCGCAGTACAGGTACATGGCGCGCACGGCGTGTCCGACGGCCTCGGTCTGCTCGCGCACGGGCCGGTGCGCCTGGTTGTACTCGCGGTTTGCACGCAGGTTGGAGCTGGTCAGGTCAGGCTCGAAGAAGCCGGGCGCGCCGCGTTCGGCGGCTTCGAGGTCGAAGTAGTAGGGCTGCGTACCGCGCTCGTCGACGAAGTAGCGGGCCAGGCGCAGGTAGCGTTCCTCGCCCGTGGCGCGGTACAGCTTGACCAGCGCCAGCTCGATCTCCTCGTGGCCGCAGTAGCCGCGCTTCTGGCCGGGCCCGGTCCCGAAGACGGTGTCGATGTGGTCGGCGTAGCGGCGCACCACGTCCAGCAGCGCCGTCTTGCCGGTGGCCTGATAGTGGGCGACGCCGGCCTCGATGAGGTGCCCGGCGCAGTACAGCTCATGGGCGTCGCGCAGGTCTGTCCATCGCTGCCCCGGCTTGACCACGGTGAAGTAGACGTTGAGGTAGCCGTCGGGCTGCTGCGCGCCCGCCAGGAGGGCGATGGTCCCGTCGACCAGCGCGTCCAACTCTGGGTCGGGGTGCGTGGCGAGACTGTAGCTGGCGGCCTCGATCCACTTGGCGACGTCGGATTCCCAGAAGATATGCGGGACGGGTTCCTGACCAGGCCGCCAGTCGAGGCGCAGGGCGTCGATACGCCCGGTCTCCTTGCACTGCTCGTACTGGTACGGGATGGTCCGTTCGCGGTTGAGCCGCAGGCGCGGCGCCCAGAAGCGGTCGTCGATCGCCACGTCCGTCAGCGGAATGGGTTGCCAGATACGGTTGCCGCTCGCGCTGCCGCGGGCGCTACTATCGATCATGTCGCACAACTCTCCTTCCCCGGTTGGTCACGTTGCCGCTCAACGGGTGTGACTGAAAATAGTGGAATGCGGCTGGAACGGGCCTGGCCTGCGACTGCGGTCGCATGGCAAACGGACGCCGACTGCGGTCGGGTGTCGCCCGCCGCCACGCTGCTCCTGGCCCCGTTCTGACACCGCAGTGTCCGTGGTTTGCCATGCGACCGCAGTCGCAGGTCGGATTCCACAATTGTAAGGTGCACCGCTCAACGGGTGGGCTTGACACCGCGTGATTGACAGTGTAGCATAGCAATCATCCGAAGTAAAACAGTTTTGTCTCACGTGAAAAACTGTTTGTCTAGACGGCGGCGAATGGAGTCAGGACGCGGAGATGGCGGACCTATCCGGCGAAGACGAGTTGGCGACAGCGGACCCGCAACGGCGGCGCGTGGCGACGGTCCACGATGTTGCCCGGGCGGCGGGCGTGACCATTGGGACGGTGTCGCAGGCGCTCAACGGGCGCGGCAAGATGCGGCCGGAGACGCGTGAGCGCATCCGGGATGTTGCCGCGCAGTTGGAGTACCGGCCGAACCACCTGATGCAAAGCCTCCTGCGCGGGCGCAGCTACACCGTCGGACTGATCTCGACCGACAGCTACGGCCGGTTCAGTATCCCGCTGCTCGAGGGTATCGAGGATGCCCTCGGGCCGGCCGAAATCTCCGTCTTCCTGTGCGACGCGCGCGATGACCCCGCGCGTGAGCGCCGCCACATCGATTCGCTGCTGG
>JAABUX010007987.1_pt1 | contig 12284 bp, 22 predicted proteins | sample 5561851 | NCBI WGS metagenome assembly JAABUX01 (sample SAMN10711883, study PRJNA513361) | rock metagenome | isolation source: Antarctica rocks | place: Antarctica: Victoria Land, Richard Nunatak red sandstone | collected 2016-01-03 | reverse complement strand
GTCCAATCAAAACTCCGCCCGCCTGCTGCCAGAGCGCGAGGCCGTGCTGTTGTGTCTGGGCAATGCGCAAGAGGTGCGCCCACGGCACTTATCAGACGCTAGGCTTGCTCTCTCTTGCTTACGAGCAGAAATCGCCGAGTCAAAGCTACATATCGTCATGCTTGTACAATGGCACACAATCCCGCGCCCATGTTCCAGGCCTTATGTACAGGATGGCTGACCTGTGGGCAAAGTTTGAGCTTCGGTGCCCAATGCTGTCACTCAACGCCGTGTTGTGATACCACTCGCTGAGACGGGTCGTCAGGCATGCATGCCTGTGCCCCCAGGTGGCGAAGCGCAAGGGCGAGAACTACCAGCTGTTCTGGCGGGAGGACCGGGCCGACTTCGTGCGCCTGGCCGCCAAGTTCGACGCCATCATCGTGCCCTTCGCGGCCGTCGGCGGCGACGACGCCTTCGACGTTTTCATGGTGAGCAGCGGTGTATATACGCCTGACTTCGAGCTCGATGGTACTCGGATTGCGAACATGCTTTGCTCTGTAATCAGCAAGGCCGTGGCTGGCCGGGAAGGCTGTGAGCGTGCCCGCTCTCCAGCTGCTACTTCATTGACTGACCGTGCAGAGACCGCAGGTTCTCAACCAACCTAGTCATCACATCCCCGTCGCAGACAGACCAGCGTCAAACATTGACATTGGAGTGGGCGACTGTGCCATTGACGGAGCTGGGCCCTGACCTGTGATCTGCAGACTGGCCAGAGGTATGCAGCTTCTCTTCAGCCGCGCCCCTGACCCTCACTCGTGCGTGTCGTAGGACTCTGATGAGGTGCTGGCGTCGCCGGTGCTGGGCCCCCTGGCACGAGAGGCGGTGGCGCGCCTGGACCCGGGGGACCGCCCCGAGGTGAAACTTAACATCAGTCCAGAGAATGCTGCTCAAAACATGTTGCCCTTGATTCTTCACATTGCTCCCCAGGATATACTATCCGCAGCCTCGAAACTCTCGAGTCATGTCGACAGGATGTACATCACTCCATTCTTTCTTGACCGTCATGTCTGTCTTGGAAAAACGCAGGACGTCGTGCCGCCCATCAGCACGCTGCCGGGCCTCGGCCCGCTGCGCATCCCGTCCCCGGTCCCGATTCCCAACTTCGCGCGCCTCTACTTCAGGTAAACAGTGACCACAGTCTATGCACTTAGTTAAATACTTCTACCACTACTGCTACTGCTGATCCACGTTGCCTCACCACAACCTCGGCTCCTGTACTGTGTCAGCGACTCGCCCCAGCGCTGCTCAGCCCAGCTCAAGAGACGATGCGGCTGCGCTTGCCTGCTGATTCGATTCCGATACTGCATCAAGCAGCCGTGTCACAGCTCATGACGTCAAGTTTCATCGTTTGTTGCACAGCACCCGGGCATACTGAACCTCCAATTTGCCTTGTGGCCGTCTCTAACAAATGAGCCCAAGCCCCGGCGAGACCCCTCTGTCGTGCCGCAGGTTTCTGGACCCGGTCGACACGGCCGGCCTGGACACCACCGACGAGGCCAAGTGCCAGGCCATCTACGCGGGCGTGCGGAGCGCCGTCGAGGGCGGCATGGCGGCGCTGCAGGTGCGGCAGAATTGCGGCAGTGTTAGGGTCAGGGCCTAGGGTGCGACTTCCCCGGTTGTCCGTGCTTCGCAGCATGCCAGACTGCGTCATGAGGCCGCCGTCATCTGCCTGGCAGCGAGGCTTGCTGCGCTGCCCGGGAGGCCTGCCATGACGGGGCCTTAGCTGAGCGGGTTAGCAGCAACTCATCGTCCTATGCTCCTGTCTCTCTCTGCAGATCGGCACTGCTTGGCATTTGCTCAGCTGCAGATCACCTTCAAGCAACTGCTGCCAGCGTCTAGTCCAAACCGAGGCAAGCCAACCCGATGTGAATCTGCAGCTGTGTGCCTGTACGCTGCTACAGTGGCTAGGCTCAGCTGGTAAGCCCTGCTATCAGGCCTGCCTCCTCAAGCATGCGTTGAGACCATCACGTGGCTCTCATGTCATTCCTGTTCCTGTGTGCCTGTAGGAGGAGAGGACGATGGACCCGCACCGTGCCTTTTGGCCCCGCTTCCGGCAAGCGGTCGGCAAGTGGCTGCCGGCGTTCGACCTCATGAGCGAGCGCCGCAACCTGGGAGTGTGACGGACCCTGCTACAGACGCGTCGAATGCGGACGGCAAGTGTTCAGCAGCACTGATGCATTTACCAGATGCCGCAGTCACCGGCTGCGCGGCCATTCAGGCCATGCAGCAAGTCGTCACGCGGGCATTGCAGTCGCCAGTGGCGTAGTGATGAGTAGAGTGGGAGTTGAGCACATCAACGCTGAGTGCCGTGTGCAACTGCTGTTAATGCCAACGTGGTGAGAGTTGACAACGTTCAGCGCACATGTCGGCGCAATCATCGCTTATGTGTTTATGAAGCGTCGATATTGTGCCACGAACTTGCCATGTGCGCCAGTGCGGGTATGACGGCATATCATGTGCATCAGGTTTCAGACCGCAGGCGGACAACTATGGAACTAGGTGACAAACACTATGCGCTGGTCGTTTGGTCTGAAGTGGGCGGCTCAGCTATTGGCTTTGCTTCCAGATGCTGCATCGCTGTAAGCGGCGCAGGCCGCAATGATTGGCTTCCAAGCCCGCTCTCTGCTGCACCACATGGCATTGGACTCAGCCTGGAGCATGCCCGGCACTTCCGGTGCCTCGGCTGACTGGGTTTAACATAATAGGCTGACATGCAAGTTCGTGAGCTCCACATGTCGTCGAGAACAGCAGGCAACGCTATGCGATAGTCGAGGGTGAGGAACTCGAGCACGCGCAAAGCAACGCCATCGCCACTACACTCAGCTCTGCGTGACACGTGTCAATCTTTAGTGACACACCTCCGAGCCGGTCGTCCTGGAGGGGCCTGAGGCTGTGCACCGCCCGCCCAGAACCACCCGACGCCTGCACGTCCAGCGACGTCGACCTGCGCCGCCCGCTGCCCTGCTCCGCACTGGCTGTGGCACCGTCTGTGTCCCTGCATACCGCAACTGCTGTGATGAGGGATGGGTGTCAGATGAACAGGTTGTGGTCAGAATGTTTTGTCATGCCGAGCAATGTAGACGCGTTTCGGGCTCATTCCATGTGAATGTTGAGCATGGTCTCCGCGTTATCATGCTTGCTGTTTCGGTCTGGCAGACGTTCCTGCACAGTAGTTGGTGGTTTAGTTAAGCCGCGCAAGTCAGGCAGGGTGCTGTGTTTGACGCTTGATCTGTTACCGAAGCGGCTGCTGCTGCTGCTGGATGCCGTTGAGCTGCGCCAGCGGCTGCGGCCGACCCTGCCCTGCCCCGCAGTCCGATGCGGCATCCACCGACGTCTGCGCCCACTGGACCGTCTTCCGCTTGCCGCGCCTGGATGTGCTGCCGTCGCTGCGGCATGTGGTTTTCCCTCAACTTTTATAGTCTGCCCTTTAGGGAGGTTGAGGCCTGCATCTCCGTTCACTATGATAAGGCTGGTTTGTTGACAGTAACCACTAATTCTCGCTCAATTTTTAATGGTTGTATCACAAGGCAGACAGCTTGTCAGCGGCTCAAAAATGCATGCTGTTGTCCAGGGCAGCAGAGATGGTTTGACTCTTGCGGCAAATCACATGAGCGCCAGTTGACCGTTTGCTGCAAGCTGCCCGGATGCTGGCCCTTGCTCACCTGCTGCCGTGCTTGCTGCCGTGCACGCTGCCGTGCTTGCTGCCGTGCACCGAGGCGTCCCTGCCGAGCAGCTGCCCCGAGATGGCCTTCAGGGCCTCGCCGCTGCCCATACGGGGGGCACCCGCCGAGAAGCTGCCGGCGCCCCGCTGCCCGTTGCTGCTCGTCGACATGGCCGACCGAGCGAGCGCTGACCTGTTACCCCATTAACCCAAGGGGTCAGCACAGAGCCTGCATACGCATGACCATGCAACGGCATGGAGCAGCGATTTTCCGAGCATGCGGTGCGGCTGCGGCGTGTCACGGCGTCGCACCCATGCTGTCTTGCTCGGGGCCTATCAAGCATGATCAGAACATGATGAGACATTATAGATCGGCTTGAGAGTGGACGACCGTCGCCCTTCTTCCACCCAGGGGGCCGCCCCCATGTATCCGAGGGTGACGGTTCGCACTAGCTCTGGTTGAGTCCTTTTCTGGTTAACAAAAAAAGTAAGAAAAATAATGGTTTATAGTTATTTTACCGGCCAGCGGAAGAAAACCCGCTGGTAGAAGCTTCTAAATTAAATAAAAATAGAATAATATAAAAATGCCATCATTCAGCAAAAAGCGCAACCAGAGCCGCACCTGACGCTGCTGTCCGGGGGCAGCAGCTCCTCGAGCGCCACGGCCGACGCCGACCGCCGCATCCAAGCGCTGCTGCCGCCACGCTGGCTGCCGCCGCCCGCGCCGCCGCCGTTCATGGCGGCGTAGGCGCTGCTGCCGCCGTGCACGCTGCTGAAGCCGGCACTCGGCTGCGGCGCAGCAGGAGCAGCTTAAAACCTTGAGCAAATTTCAGCGAGGTTAGGGACCAGGGTCTGTACGGGACTACGGTCATGGTCGAGACTGATGAGGTCACTGCCAGCCTGGATTCTACACGACATGCATATTCCTCCAATATGCATCAACCCTGGCGGACAGGCCCTGACAGCGTTCGAAGCATACCTGCGCGACGTGTTGGCTTGCAATATGTTTCTGGCCCATCACAGTCTTCATGTGGTTTTGCGGCTTTCGTAGCACACGTTCCGACACTGCTTCCTGCAGTCACACGCCAACCGGAAACCCGCTGCTAGGCGCAAACACGCTCACCCGGTATCGCTGTGAGATGTCATCTTCCGGCTCGACAATCGCGCCGGCGTCGTGCGCGCGCGCCGCGTTCCGGGCGGTCAGCTTCAGGTTTACGCGCTCGAGCCTGCTGATGCCGCGGGCGCTGGGGTCGTCCCTGCGCGCGGATGACAGCATCGACATCCAGCCTGAACCACATGCTACACATCATCCAACACATGCAATGTTCTGTGACCATTGGGCTTCAACAAGCAAGTCAGCGAAGGATGAGGGTATCCATGACGACTGGCTGCCTACGAGATTCGCACAAGCTCCAAGGATGCTGTTCCGCTGCGGCTGCAATGGTGCTGCTCGGCTGGGTGATCCAGCAGCCGTGAAGCTGTACGTGACACACACGCAGGCAGGCGCCTCTTCATTGGGCTTAATTGGGGTTCTCAGTCGTCAGATGATTCGATCGCATGCGCGCTCACCTGTAGGTCATGCTGCGGTCCATGCCCTTCTGCGAGCGCGACCGGTCCTCCAGGAAAGCTCGCCGCGAGGAGCCCAGCCCCGCGTCCGTCACCCGCCGCATGCTCACCGTCCCGTGCACCTGTTGACAGCCAACCGTGGTGAATATAGAACCGTACGAGAAATGCATCGTCAACTGCAAACATTGAGTGCAGCTGCTGGGGCCAATAGAGGTCCAAGGTTGCTGTCACTCCCCCATGCTCGAAGTGTTAGGTTGTCAGTCAGCATGGGCCTGGGGTCAGGAAAGTCCGTTGACTGCCAACAAGTTGCAACCGCTCAGAACGTTTTTATGGCACAGCTCACTGCCGGCAAAGCAGCGCACCATGTTGCGCAGGCGCCGCAAGGCGGCCACGTTGGCGGCGCCCCGCGAGACGGCCGGGCCCAGCGGCCGCGGCACCGCGCCGCCGCGGGACTCCACCCATGGGTGCGCCAGGGCCTGCGCGCGAGGGTCGTGAACAGGGTATAGCAACCAAACTGATGCTGGTCCAATATAGGAAAACCTCTATTGTCGGCATCAGCTCGCAGTCCGTTTCTGTAACCGTTTTTAGAGTATCTGGGAGCTGAGGTCTTGATGATTGGATCCTGGTCAAGGTCACGGGTCAGGGTGTGATAGTGTGAGGCCAGGGGTACGGAGACAAGCTTTGGTCATGGCGTGGTCTGCGCAGTGCTACTCCATCAGGACTGCAGGCCCTGATGGACAAAGGCTGGGTGCAGAGCCGGCCCGGCCAGCAACATAAGTGGCATTGATCACCTGCTTCGCCGTCAGCCGGTGCTGCGGTTTGTAGCGCAGGAGGCCCATGACCAGGTCCTTCGCGCCGGCGGACAGGTTCAGCCACCTGCGCCGCCGTGGTCGAGGCCGTTGTTTGTGCTAATGTGCGGTCATCATAGCAGCAACCGCTGTGCCGCATGCATGCAAATGTCCATGCAGGCGGTGGCAGCGACCATGCCCCTGCACTCGGTCCCTTTGTGGCGACTCCTGTTGACCGCCTGCGCGCTATCGACATGGTCTATCACAAAATCCTGACACCGGAACCTAAACCCAAATTGAAGCCCTCACGGACCTCGCGTCGCGCAGGCCCGGCGCGTCCTTGATGTCCATGTCGCAGTACTTCAGATTCTCCGAATCGCCCACGTTGAACGGCTTGCGACCCACCTGCAGGTGTCCACGTCAGTGACTGCTTCCAATCCTCATGAACTGTCCGAGCGAAGCAACGCAGACCTCTGTTGGTCCCACTTCCATGACATAGCTGCGGATCGCATAGGCACAATCGACTCAGAGCATGATGTGCGATACCGCACAAGACCGGCCACGTGCACTCGAGCAAGAGAGACATGCTTCAGGCACTTGAGGTAGCACAGCTGAACTTTGACTTGTAGGTGTCGTCCTGACAAGCTCACTCAGACTCGAGCGAATCGACGACACCGCCGTCCAGTGTACTGACAGTCTGGCAGCACCCATGTCGCTGATGGCAAGCGCCCACCAGCATGATGAAGAGGACGACGCCGAGCGAGAACATGTCCATGGGCGGCGCGTGGACGCCGTCGTCCGCGACCTCCGGCGCCACGAAGCCCGGCGACCCCAGCGCGCCTGTCGACCAGGTCCCGGGTCAGTGTCAGGGTTGGCTTTCCGCAGTAGGATCCGGAGTCGAGTGGGGGGCTAGAGCCAGGGTTCCGGTGGAGGTTTAGGACCCAGGGTACTGTAGGGTTACAGTTAAGGTAGGGTTCGCGTGAAGGTGAGCTTCCGGGTTTGCTCAGGCATGCGTCCAGCACCCAGGCGATTCACTCCAGACAAAGTTTTAGGAGCCGGGTGGTTGAGACTGTCTGAGGCTAACATGCAACGTGGCACGCACGATCACGAGTTGTTTCTCGGGACCGGCAGGCTGCAGTGGCCCATTCAGCCGTGGCTGTCGGGAGAAGTATGAATGACACAGTCAGGCAGCAGTCAACCGACAGTTACCAGTGCCGGGGATGATGATAACACACTGGCGCATTCGTGCCCTCACACCAGTAGCGAGACAGCGCACCTCTGACGGGTTTGTCTGGGTTGTACCGGGTCGACATGCCCAGGTCGATCAGCTTCACGCTCAGCGGCCGCCCGGCAGCGGTCGCCACCGCCGCCTGCACTGGCGACGGGAATCAGCGCACTTGGCGAGCTGACGGTGGTCCAAAGCGGATGCAGAAGAGCTTCTTGCTGACAACACGCATTGCAGCCGAAAACCACATCGATGACGCCGTGAGTGGCGCAGGTTGGAGATGATGAACACCTGCTCCGCGAGGACGAGGTTCTCCGCCTTGATGTCGCGGTGCAGGATGCCCGCCCGGTGCATGGCCGCCACCGCCGTCGCCATCTGCACCGCACCGACTGGGGTTCGACCTTGCATGACCCCGTACTCCGGCAACCCACGTCTGGTGCACGGCCAGCGTCGTCCTGTAGGTGCTGTCGCCCCACAGCCCTCGTTGCGCCCTGATGCTTGACCTGACTCCCAACCCTATCCCTCACTGCGTCCCGCCCCCGCTCGTGGCCCTGACCATGTTCTTGGTGTGCGATGCGCAGCATGGCAGCTGCTAGGAGCGAGTTTCGTCGGCAGGTGCAAACGCAAATTTGGAGGCGCCTGCCGGTTACAGTGATCAGTGCTACGGTGCCGGGCATGCCGCTCGAGCCTCCCACAAGGGAGTGCGCGCCTGCGCGAACAGCGCGGCGGCCTGCCGCTCCGTGTAGTGCTCGCCGATTGTATGCAGGTGGTCTAGCAGCTGGCCGCCTTTCAGGTACTCCAGCACCAGCACCTGCGGATTTACCATGAGCAGCTAGGTTGCATTGCTGCGCACTGCTCTTCTGCTGACGACAACAGCAGAATCTACACGGACTGCACAGAGTCAGCAGGATCTTTGTTGTCTACTCCGGTGGCCAGACCGCTGCACAGGAGCAGTGCATCTGTCTAACGCCAGTCAGTCATGCCATGTGTGGCGTTGTCCCTTTCGCGTTCAGCACGGACGAAAAGACCGGACTTGAAGCGGAAACAAAAACAGAAGAGTGGGATGTGGCGGAGAGACGCGCCCGCTGCTGCGAGTCCTCCACGACGTCGTAGCACTTGACGATGTGCGGGCAGCTCAGTTCCCGCAGGAACTCGGACTCCCTGCACTCGCCTCGTCATCGTGGGTCGACATTCACAGCATAATTGCCTGCTGCTCCAGCTCAACAGTCAAAGACAGGGCAGTGAACGACACTGGAACTGCAGCGAGGACTAGTCACAGCTGCTGGGGTAGGTGCACTGATGAGGTGCTGCAGGGAGCGCACGCGAGCATGCCGACGAGGGCTTCATCATCCGCTTCAGGGTTGCGCAGGAAGATGACCTTGAGCGCCACGAACTGGCGCGTCGTCTTGTGGCGCGCGAGCACCACCTGCGCGAACGCCCCCTCGCCTGCGCGGGGTGTCGCGACGGCGTCAGCTCGGGTGGGCGAGGCTCCGCATGCTGATTGCCTAGGTCCGGGGGGAGGGGGCGGGGTGAGAGCGCCAGAGAGTTTGCATGTCCCCATGCTCACCGAGGTCCATGATGATCTCGTAGTCCTTGCGGACTGGGTGATCGCTCCACACCATCCAGTCCTGCAGCACGGATGTGCCATCGAAGCACATGCTTCGTGCTCGGAGGCTGCTCGCAACAGGATCAAGCCTACGCTGCGCAATTGGACGCTACGAGCTGCTGCCGTTTGGCATGCTCAAGCAGCAGCAGCTGCATCGTGCGGGTGGTGCTCGGGAAGCTGCGTCAGCACGGCAGCCTCGCTCGTCTCGGCATTTGAAGACATTTTGTTAGCAAGTCTTGCTGCTTCACGCTTGCATGAAGCATCACCCGTGACGGCATTGACAGTCCCTGCTCGCCTCCTTGGTGCTCTGTCTGACAGGCGGCTGGACAGCTGGAGGCGTGGGTGACTCAGCAGCCCCGCGCTCAGCATCGACCGACACAGACGACGTTGATTGACTGCCAGTCAGCCACTTGCCGAGTGGGCAACAGTTAGAAGCAGCGATCGCCCGCGTATTCACCAGACAACTGCTGCATGCCTCGATTGTCGCAGCGAGGTTAGTGCTGCAGTCACAGACCGATAGCACATCCTCTGCCAGGTGACGTCCCTTGTTCCAGCAAGCAACCTGTAGCAGTCAGTTTCCGTCTGTGCTCCCATGGTACGCAAGCCTACCTCCGTCGCACAGGGATCATACGGCACAAGCAGGAGCGGGAAGCAGCTGCTTTGCGCGCCGGGTGTTGCTGTGTTGGCTCCGCGGCCACATGAGGGTGACCACTTAGAAAGGCGCATCCATGTCGATGCTGACCAACCCCGCCGGTTTGCGTCGCAGGATGGCTCCGCCAGACACGTGCGCATCGCGCGACTGGCGGCGGCGGCGGAGCGCGCCCCGGGCACTGTGGTGACGCTGGGCTAGACCTGTCTGTCACATTGCACGTCTTCCTCGCAGCGCTGGCAGCGTTTGGCAGCTCCGTTACTTTCAGCCACCTACCGTCGGTTGCTGGGCCAATGTTTGATGCTGTCAGCATTTGCGCGCAAGGAGCGGCTGCTGGCGGCGACCCGCCTGGGCCTCGCGCTGAGCGTGGACCTGCTGCGCGCGTCCGACGACCCCGCCGACGCGCCGCCGATGGTCCTTGGCTTCCATCACCTGGCCACCCGCGATCTCGGCGCGCGACCACCTTCCCCAACCCTGTTGCAGACACCTAGTTCTTATGCTGAATCACACCTGTGCCAGACTCGGTTCTCGTCACCGCATGAGCTCAGGGTCCGCGTCCGTTCATGAAGAGCCTCTTGCACACAGCCGTGCCGGTTTTCGATGTCGCGCTGCGGGTCATCTTCGCACTTGCCCTGCCACCGTGTCATGCAGCTGTATCGACATGTGCGCTGCAGCCTTGCATGGCTGACCGGCTCAGCGCAGATGTCCGGGCCTCCATGACCGCTTCGTGCGTTGAACACACAGGCGATCCAGTCGCAGGACGGGGTCCCGGCCGGCTGCTGGCACACGTGCAGGAGATATGCGCTTACAGCAGGTGAACCAGAAACCACCCATGATCACCACTCCTACTGACTCCAGTTTCTGTCTCGTCCGGAGTTGCTTCGCTTTTTCCAAACCTGAAAGCATACTCATGAATGTTCTTGTCCTGCAGCGACACGCGATTCACGGCGCACGCGGGCGCCGGCGGCAAGCAAGAGGAGGTCGCGCTCCTGCAGCTGCGCATGAGTCCGCGGGCGACTGTCAAGCTCGCCGGACCCATCAGCAAGACCGCTTCCGCGCTGGTGGCGGCTCGACGCCACAGCGATGATGTTCTGTCGAAGCAAGCCTGAGGCCGTACCCGCCACTTACCTGAACCCGGATCTGGCCTGATCTGAACCCACAAAATCCGGATTTGGATATTTTGTCAGCATCAGGCACAGGACGGGAGCTGCCTAAGGACACGTAGCGTGAGCTTCAGACTGCGAGCTAGATGCCAATCTTGGCCCGTGCATCCTGCATCGCAGGTTGAACTGGTGGGCAGCGCGGTGCTGCGGCTGGTGGCGCACAGGGAGGACTACTTCATGCGGCTGCCCGACCTGCTGCTGGAGGGCCCCCTGTCACCCTCCGCCTGCCGACCCGGCCTGACAGGTCCTTTGCGGTCCACTCACATATATGGAACGTACCCGGAGGCCCTCAATGCGTCACGAACGCACCCACTAGCTGCTCGCGGATGCTGACCCTGTCAACTGCTCTGGCCGCGTGACAACCCCAGCATATCCTCGCAGCAACACACCAGCGGGCCCTGCGGCCGTGGCAGCGCAGCTACATGTGACACCGTCGCAGGGATGTCCACAGGAACTATAGTGTTGCATCCTGGGGATGCGCTATGCCGATGTGAGTGCATCCCGTGCATCTTCAAATTCGTTTTCCCCTGAAATTCCTAGGGACGCATGTCCTAGGGATGCATATGCACCCCTGTTGACATCCCTGCACCATCGTGACGTCGTGACTCTGCAGGAGCTCTGGAGGTGCGCTGTGCTGTGACCGGCATGAGCGCGTCCGTCGCCTTCCAGCCGGACGGCGCCGTCCGCGGCGCTGCGTCCCGGCTGCAGGGCCAGGGTACGGCGAGGATCGCCGCCATCGACGGCCGCTGGGCGGACACCGTCGAAGTGACTGCGCCCGAGTGGGAGGCACGCGGTGAGAGTCATGTGTAGCTAATGGTCAGGAGCCTTTCAAGGTGCGAGTATACGGACGAACCGTGCGCCGTATGCCCAGCCTACAGTCTGGCGCTGGCCAATGCTTATCAGTGATTCCAACTAGGTTGCATAGTCCCAGAAAGTGCCAAACCGCAGGCGTCCTCTTCGATGGAATGGAGCTCCGCCCACCGCCAGTGCATCACCTGCGGCTGGCCGGGCTGGAGCCCATGTGGATGCCACATGTGTGGAGCGCCGTGCGTGACGCGCTGCTGAGTGCCTCCGCCGGCAGTTCAACCAACAAGGTCGGTGTGCACCCTTGTTGACTGAAGCAGTTCGCAGCAGGAGCACATGCAATCAAGAGCCTTTGCTGCTTTGCCATGAGACAGCAAGAGTGGTGATGTGTTGCACAGAAAGCCGAGGCTCTGGCCGCGAAGCTTGCAGTGCTGCTGGGAGGCGGTCAATGTGGCTCGGCGGATGAGGCTGTTGAGGATGCAATAACTCGGTTGCCTCCGTGTATCCAGGTGCGGTGTTTATCATATTGCGACATGGCATTTCTTGGTGCACCGTGAGCTTGAAAAAAAGAAGTTTGACGCCCCACCATGACGCAGGCTGAGCGAGACGCTGGCAAACGCCTGAGGTACGAGCTGAAGTACGTCGTGTGCAGAGCGGGTCTCCAGGACTGAGTGGCAGGGACGAGCCAGAGGCGGGCGCAAGACTAGCAAGCAACAGCGGCAAAACCATCGGGCAACAAGGCAGCACTAGCGCTTGACCTTCTTGCGCTTGCTCCGCTTCTCC
>JAABUX010007986.1_pt1 | contig 12284 bp, 13 predicted proteins | sample 5561851 | NCBI WGS metagenome assembly JAABUX01 (sample SAMN10711883, study PRJNA513361) | rock metagenome | isolation source: Antarctica rocks | place: Antarctica: Victoria Land, Richard Nunatak red sandstone | collected 2016-01-03 | reverse complement strand
CAGAACGGGCAGGTGCGCTACGACCTGTACTACATGGAGACGGACCCGAACGGCGAGGGCGTGGCGGGTACCTTCTTCGAGGGGCGGATCAACGTGGCCAACAGCTACGGCCAGGTGCACGCCGCCAACCTGCAGTCGGCCGCCTGCGCCAACTTCGGGGGCGACGGTTTGCCCATGCAGGGGAGCTAACCCGACCGGCCAGCCGGCGCACCCGCCCGGTTGTCGATAGCAGGAGTAGGGCGGGTGGGGGGACGACGCGCGTCGTGCGTCGTCCCCTCATCCGTATAGCGCGCCGTAGCGCGCAGCCATAACGCGACACGCGGAGGATAGACATGCAAGGCCAACGCACGGGAGAGGCCGCGACGCCTTTCTCCATAGGGGCGGCGACGCGGATCGGGGCGGCCCTCCTGATCTTGATCGGCGGCGCGATCCACGCCTACGAAATGCCCGCTCAATACAGCAGCGTCCGCTATTTGGGGATACTATTCGCGGCCAATGTCGCCGGCGCTCTCATCGCGGCTGCCGGCATCTACCGCGACAAGCCCTGGGCCTGGGTCCTGGGCATCCTCGTGGCCGGCGGCGCGCTCGCCGCCTACGCCATCACGCGCACCGTCGGACTGCCCCAGGACACGGGCGATATCGGCAATTGGGGCGAGCCGCTCGGCGTCGTTGCGTTGGTCGCGGAGGGCGCCTTCGTGCTCCTGGCGCTCGGCTCCAACTCGACGTGGCGGCGGCGCATCGTCGACGGAACAGCCGCCTAATCACGCTTTGTTCCCTCGTTTCGCCCCAGGGTCTGTGCATTGTCGGGGGGCCGAGCCCGTCGGCCCGCACGCCGCGTGGATGGCGGGGGCCTGGGGGGAGCCATCTCCCCAGGTTCCCCCCGGAGGTGCGCTGGGCTGTCGGACCCGCGGCTAGGGTCCGGGAGACCAGTCAGCCATGGGCGGAGGGGGGCGAGGAAGAGGCGGAGGGGGCAAAGATAAGTAAGGGCGACTTTTCACAGACCCTGCGTTTCGCCCGGAGCGCGTTGACGCGGCGGCCGCCGCCGTGCTACACTCCAACCAACAGGTGTCGACGGGCAGGAGTACCCGACGCCTCGCCCTGACAGAGAGCCGGCGGGTGGTGCGAGCCGGCGGGCGAGACCGGGGAAGGCGGCCCCATGAGGCGGCGCCGGCTATAGACGAGGTGGGCGCGCGGACGGCGCGCCAAGCGGGGTGGAACCGCGGGAGCATTTCGAGGCTCTCGTCCCCGGCCATGTTACTGGCCGGGGACGAGAGCCTTCTCCTTTTGGCCTTCGACTGGCTGTACAGCGGGTAAGGAGGAGAGAAGGGGTGTATCTGCAGGACGTCATCCTCGCTTTGCATCGGTTCTGGGCCGGTCAGGGCTGCCTCATCGCCGAGCCCTACGACACGGAGAAGGGGGCGGGCACGATGAGCCCGCACACCTTCTTCCGCGCGCTGGGTCCGGAGCCGTGGGCCGTGGCCTACGTCGAGCCGTCGCGGCGTCCCGCCGACGCGCGCTACGGCGAGAACCCCAACCGCCTCGGCCACTACTACCAGTACCAGGCGCTGCTCAAGCCCTCGCCCGACGCGATCCAGGACCTGTACCTGGACTCGCTCGAGGCCCTCGGCATCGAGGAGCGCGCGCACGACATCCGCTTCGTCGAGGACAACTGGGAGAACGCGACGCTCGGCGCCTGGGGCCTCGGCTGGGAGGTCTGGCTCGACGGCATGGAGATCACACAGTTCACCTACTTCCAGCAGTTCGCCGGCTTCGACTGCCGTCCCGTGTCCGTGGAGATTACCTACGGGCTGGAGCGGCTTACAAGTTATATCCAGGGCGTCGACGACGTCTTCGACGTGATGTACGCGCCCGGCATCACCTACCGCGACCTGTTCCAGCAGCAGGAGTACGAGAACTCGGCCTATGGCTTCGAGGCCGCGGACATAGGGTCACTGCAGGCCTTGTTCGAATTGTATGAAGAGGAGGCGCGGCGCGCGCTCAACGCCGGCCTCGTCGCGCCGGCCTACGACTATGCGCTCAAGTGCTCGCACACCTTCAACCTGCTGGAGGCGCGCGGGGCCATCTCTGTTTCGCAGCGGCAGGCCTACATCGGGCGGGTGCGCCGCCTGGCCCGCGAAGTCGCGGCCGCCTACCTCGACGGGCGCGAACGGCTGGGTTACCCGCTGCTCAAGCCCCTCGGTGAACGCCGCTATGGCCGCGCCGCCCTACCAGAGACCGCCCTGAGCGCGTCGGCACAGGAGCATGTCGCCGAGGGAGGCGCGCCATGACCCGCGATACCGGCAATACCCGCGACTTGCTGTTGGAGATCGGGGTCGAGGAGTTGCCGGCTCGTTTTTGCGGGCCCGCGCTCGAGGGTTTGGCGGCGAAGGCCGTCGCGGCGCTCGCGACGGGCCGCCTCGCCCATGGCGAGGTCGCGACACTCGGCGCACCACGACGGCTGACCCTGCTCGTGCGGGACCTCGCGCCGTCCCAAGGTGATCACTATGCGCTGGTGAAGGGTCCGGCCGCGCGGGCGGCCTACGACAGGACGGGCGCGCCGACGAGAGCGGCCGAGGGTTTCGCCCGCGCGCAGGGCCTGTCGACGGCGGATTTGGTCGTCCGGGATGACGAGAAGGGGACGCCATACGTCTATGCGCACAGACGCGAGGAGGGGCGGCAGGCGGCGGACATCCTGCCGCCCCTGTTGCGCGAGCTGGTCTACGCGCTGGAATTCCCGCAGTCGATGCGTTGGGGCGCGCACGAGATGCGCTTCGCCCGCCCGATCCGCTGGCTGCTGTGCCTGCTCGGCGACCAACACGTGCCCTTCGCCGTCGAGGGCGTGGAGACGGGCACGGCCACGCGCGGCCACCGCACACTCTCGCCGGGTGGACCTATCCCCGTGCCGGTGGCCCACGACTACATGGCAGTGTGCGCCGGGGCCGGCGTCGCGGTGGACCCGGCGGAGCGCCGTGCGGAGATCCGGCGGCAGGTGGGGGCCGTCGCCGCGGACCTCGGCGGCCACGCGCCCGACCGTGACGACCTGCTGGAGGAGGTCACATGGCTGGTGGAGCGGCCCCACGCCTTCCACGGCCGCTTCGATAGGGCCTTTCTGGAGTTGCCGGAGGATGTCCTGGTCACCTCCATGCGGGCGCACCAGCGCTACTTCCCCGTCTATGGAGGGGACGACGGCCGGCTGCTGCCCGCCTTTATCGCCGTCCGCAACGGAGACGACGCGTTTCTGGAGAACGTGCGGCTCGGCAACGAGAAGGTGCTGCGGGCGCGCCTCTCCGACGCCCGCTTCTTCTGGAATGCGGATCGCCGCGAGAGGCTGGAGGACCGGCTCGAGCGCCTGAAGGGCGTGGTGTTCCAGGAGCGGCTGGGCAGCCAGTACCTGCGTGCCGAGCGTATCGCCTGGCTAGCCGAGGCTGTGTCCGGGGCGCTGGGCTACGACGCGGAGACCCGCGCCATGGTCGCGCGGACGGCTTGGCTGTGCAAGTGCGACCTCACGACGGGGATGGTCGGCGAGTTCCCTGAGCTGCAGGGCATCATGGGGCGCGAGTACGCGCGGGCGCAGGGCGAGGATGGCGCGGTGGCCGTGGGCCTCGCCGAGCACTACCTGCCCCGCGGCGGCGGCGACTCTCTGCCGGGGAGCCCCACCGGCATCGCGGTCGGCCTGGCGGATCGACTGAACACCCTGGCCGGCTTTTTCGGCCTGGATCTGGCGCCGACTGGCTCCGCCGACCCGTTCGCGTTGCGCCGCGCAGGGCGCCACGGCCATTGTAGTGGGGCGCGGCCTGCGGCTGGGCCTCGACGGCCTGCTGGACACGGCGCTGGCCGGCTACGCCGGCTTCGACGAGGGAGCAAGGGCGCGGGCGAAGGAGAACCTGTCGCAATTCTTTTATGCGCGCCTAGAGGGCCTGCTGCGGGAGCGCGGGCTGCGGCGCGACGTGGTGGAGGCCACGCTCGCCGCCGGCTACGACGACATGACGGACGCCGTGTCCAGGGCCTCGGCCCTGGAGCAGAGCCTGCGCGCGCCCGAGTTCGCGGCCGTGACCGGGGCCTTCAAGCGCATCGCCAACATAGCGGGCAAGGCGGACACGGCCGACACGGCCGGCGCCGGCGGGGGCGTGTCCGCGGCGATAGGGATAGACCCCGGCGCCCTGGAACCGGCCGAGGCGCCGCTGTGGCGGGCCTTCACAGAGGTGCAAGCGGAGGCCGAGGGCGCGCTGGCCGCGGAAGACTACGCCGGTTTCTATCGGCTCGTGACCGGCCTGAGAGGGCCGGTCGACACCTTCTTCGAGCGGGTGTTGATCATGGACCCCGATCCGAAGGTGCGCCGCCGCCGGCTCCTCATGCTGCGCCAGATCGCACGATTGCTCACGCGGCCGGCCGATCTCGCGCGGCTGGTCGTCGCGTAGCTCTCACGTTAGCGCACGCGGCCGATAGGTCACGACAGCCGCGGGCGCGATCGTTTCGCCGGCCGTGCCAACGATTCTTCTCATCAAGGGTAGCCGGATTGTCACGGAGGCGTATGTTTCCCCGTCGCCCTCTACGGGTGTTCACGATGAGTTCTCCCCCGGATGCTCGATCCCTGTGGCCGCCGCCCCGGCGCGGGCTCGGGCGCGCGGACCAGGAGCAGGGAGGAGACGGAGCGAAGGAACACCACGTATGCATTTTCGGCGCCGGCCGCGTGCGGATGGCAAGCACCCGGTATACTCGGGTCTGACGCGGCGGAGAGGGTATCTGACGCGGCGGAGAGGGTATCTGACGCGGCGGAGAGGGTATCTGACGCGGCGGAGAGGGTAAAGGGGGGGAGATGCAGCCCGGCGATACGGGCATCGAGGTCGTGCTCTTCGATGTGGGGGGCGTCATCGTCCCACCGGCCGATGCGGGACTGATGGGGCGGGTCGCGGACGGGCTTGGCCTCTCGTCCGCCGCGCTCGGCGCCCTCTTCTACGAGTGGGAGCCGTGGTACGCGCTCTCGACGGGCCGTATCGACGCGAACGTCTACTGGGCTGCCCTCGGGGAGCGCGCGGGACGGGAGCCCGGCGCGCTGCGGCGGCTCGTCGCCCCTGTGTGGGAGCCGTCCGGCGTCGATGCGGGCGTGATGGACCTCGCCGTGGCCCTGAGTGGCCGTGTGCGCCTCGCCATCCTCTCCAATGCGACCGTGGACCTGGAGGGGACGCTGCGCCGCTTCGGCGTGGCGCGGCTCTTCGACCCGATCATCAACTCGGCGCGCATCGGCCTGCGCAAGCCCGACCCCGCGGCCTTTGCGCGCGCGCTCGACATGCTGGGCGTCGCGCCCGGGGCCGTCCTGCTCGTCGACGACAAGCGGCGCAACACCAGTGTCGCCGAGGAGCTAGGTATTCCCTGCGTCCTCTTCGACGGCGCACCTGCCCTCGCCGCGGCGTTAGTCGCGCGCGGGCTGCTCCCATCCGCCGGCGCGCAGGCCGCCGGCGCCCCGATCAAGAGTTAGGATGTGATGCGATGGACGACAGGTATCAGGGACTTATCGAGGCGGCGACGGCGGCGCGCGAGCACGCCTACGTGCCCTATTCGGGCTTCAAAGTCGGCGCGGCGCTCCTGGCGGACTCGGGCCGCGTCTATGGCGGCTGCAACGTGGAGAACGCCTCGTTCGGCCTCTCCTGCTGCGCCGAGCGCAACGCCGTGTTCGCGGCTGTGGGCGCGGGCGAGCGGCGCATCGTCGCCGCCGCCGTCGTCACGGAGACTACAATGCCGACCCCTCCGTGCGGGGCTTGCCGGCAGGTGCTGCTGGAGTTCGCAGGGAGCGGCGAAACGGGCAAAGATATGGACATCGCGCTGGCCACGCTCGACGGCGACGGCCGCCTCACCACCCTCTCGGCGCTGCTCCCGGACAGCTTCGACCATTTCGACCTGCCGGGGGATTAGACTGGGCCGGACAGTTTACATCGTCAGCCAGCCGTAGGGCTGCTCGATCCACCGCTTGACGTGCTGGAGGAAGCGGGCGGCGGGAGCCCCGTCGACCAGGCGATGGTCGAAGGTGAGGCTAAGCGCCATCATTTTGCGGACCGCTATCTCCTCGGCCTCTTCGTCGATCACGATCGGCCGCGCGACGATCCGGCCCACGCCCAGGATGGCGCACTCCGGCAGGTTGATGATGGGCGTGAAGGCGTCGATGGCGTACATGCCCAGGTTGGTGATCGTGAACGTGCTACCACGCAGGTCGTCCAGCCCCGCCCGGCCGGCGCGAGCCTGAGCGATCAGACGCGCCGACTCCGCGGCAATCTCCCGCACCGATTTCTTGTGCGCGTCGCGCACGACTGGTACCAGCAGCCCCTTGTCGGTATCGACCGCGATCCCCATGTGCACCGCGTCGTGGCGCACGATGGCGTCGCCGGACAAGGAGCTGTTCAAGTCGGGGTGCTCCAGCAGCGCCAGCGCCACGAGGCGCGCCAGCAGGTCGTTGTACGACGGCGCCGGCGTGTCGCCGTTGCCCGTGGCCGCCTTGACGTGGTCGCACAGGCGCGCCAACTCCGTGGCATCGGCGTCGGTGGTGAGCGTGACGGGCGCCGCGGTCTGCGCGCTCTGCGCCATACGTTCCGCGATGAGACGCCGTGTGCCGCCGAGGGGGCGCGCACGGCCGTCGCCGGTCCCGGTCGCCCCAGTCGTCGCGTCCCTGGCGGCGGCGTCCACGTCGTCCCGGGTGATGCGTTTGCCGGGCATCTGCGCGGTCAGGCGGTGTACGTCGACGCCGGCCGTTTCGGCCGCACGCCGCGCCAGCGGCGTGACGCGTTCGGGGATCGCCGGCGCGGATTGCGCAGCCAGTTCGCGCACATCGCGCTCGACGATGCGCCCGCTCCGTCCGCTGCCGGCCAGCATCGTCCAATCGACGCCGAGTTCGGCCGCGATACGCAGCGCGCGCGGACTGATCGGTGGCGCAACTCCAGCGGGGCGCCGGGGAGTAGGATTCTTGGCAGTATCCGTGGGCGTGGCCGCGGAGACGGGCGGCGGATCGCTCCCCGCGTCGCCCACGCCGCCGGCCACCGTCGCGCCGCCCGCTCCACCACCATGCCGCGTAGCGGGTAGAGCACCCCCGGCGGCGGCGTCCAGCGCGAAGGGGAGCAGTTCTCCCGGTCGCACGAGATAGGCCAGCACCGTGCCCACGGGCGTCTCCGTGCCCGGTGGCGTGGACCATGGCGGGATGCGCAGGATGCCGCCGTCCAGGGCCTCGACCTCTTGCAGCGCCTTATCGCTCTCGACCGTGAAGAGGGTCTCCCCGGGCCGTACCTCGTCACCCTCGCGCTTGAGCCACTCGGCGATCTTGCCGGTTTCCATCGTCCAGCCCAGCCGCGGCATCACCACATCGACCGCCACTAGTCAATCCTCCACGCGCCTATCTGTTCCTGTCTCTATCGGATGCGCTGTACGATCGCGGGCGGAGCCTGGCCAACGGCGAACGGCGCTCATCTACTCCGCCAGAAGATCGCGTATGGCCCGGACGATGGCCTGGCGATCGGGCTGGACCGCCGCCTCGAGCGGCGGGCTGTAAGGGGTCGGCGTAAAGGCCCCGTTGAGCCGGGCCACGGGGGCGTCCAGATCGTCGAACGCTCCCTCCATCACCCGTGCCGCGATCTCGGCCCCGACGCCGAAGGGGCCGTAATCCTCGTCCACGATCAAGAGCCGTCCCGTCTTGTGGACGGAGGCGAGGACCGTATCCATGTCGAGCGGCGCCAGGGTCCGCGGGTCGATGACCTCGATAGAGATCCCCTCGCGCGCCAACTCGTCGCAGGCTTCCAGGGTCCGGTGCGCCATCCACGCCACCGCCACCACGCTGGCGTCGGTACCCTCGCGGACCACCGCGGCCTGACCGAACGGGATCAGGTACTCATCCTCCGGCACCGGGCCTTTGATCCCGAGGACGGATTTATGCTCCAGGAAGAACACGGGGTCGTCGGAGCGGATAGCCGTCTTGAGCAAGCCCTTGGCGTCGCGCGGCGTCGTCGGCGCCACGACCCGCAGGCCCGGCGTCCGCGCCAGCAAGGGATAATAGTTGCCAGAGTGGTGCGTCGCCGAAGCGTGCCCGATGCCGATACAGCCGCGGAACACCAGCGGCATCTTCAGGCGGCCGTCGCTCATGTACTGTATCTTGGACGCCTGATTGATGATCTCACCCATGGCGTCGAGCAGGAAATCAAGGAACATGAAGTCGACGACCGGGCGCCCCCCCACCAGGGCCGCGCCGACGCACAGGCCGGTGAAGCCGCGCTCCGAGATGGGCGTATCGCGCAAGCGCCAGGGGCCGAAACGCTCGAAGAGGCCCACTGTCGTGGCCCAGTTACCGCCGCGCGCGCCTATACCCTCGCCCATGACAAAGACGGCCGGGTCGCGCTCCATCTCCTCGGCGAGACCTTCGCGGGCGGCCGCGGTGAACGTCAACTCGCGCATCATCGTCCCCCATCGGCGTCATCGGCGTCATCGGCGTCGTCGCCGCCGGCGGCGCCCGCATCGCCCGCATCGCCCGCATCGCTGTAGATATGGTGTCGCACCGTCGCGGGGTCGGGCCAGGGGCTCGTCGACGCGAACTGCAGGGCCTCGGCGACGACCGCGGCTACGTCGTCCTCGATGCGCGCCAGCTCGTCCTCGCTCGCGACGCCCCCGGCCGACAGGCTGTCCTTCAGGCGCGCGATAGGGCTACGGCCCTTCCAGATTTCGACCTCTTCCGGCGTGCGGTAGCCCACATCGCGCATGCCCTCGGAGTGGCTGCGCGTGCGATAGGTGCGGCATTCGAGCAGGGTTGGGCCGTCGCCCGCGCGCGCCCGCCTGAGGGCCTCGCCGGCCGCCTCGTGGACGGCCAGGACGTCGTTCCCGTCGACGGTCACGCCCGGCAGTCCGTAGGCGCGATGGCGGTCGGCGATGTCGGGGTTGCGGGCCACGGTGGCGAACGGCACCTCGGTGGCGTACAGGTTGTTTTCGCACACGAAGAGGACCGGCAAATCCCAGATGGCGGCCATGTTGACGCCTTCGTGGAAGGCGCCGTTGTTGACCGCGCCGTCCCCGAAGAAAGCCACGCTCACCCGGTCCGAGGCCAGCATCTTGAACGTATACGCGGCCCCCGCGGCCATCAGAATGCTCGGGCCGACGATCCCGCTGGTGCCCATCAGGCCGATCTCGGGGGCGAACAGGTGCATGCTGCCGCCGCGCCCGCGCGACACGCCCGTGGCCTTACCGAACAACTCGGCGATGAGCGCGCGCGGGCTCACCCCTTTGGCGAGGGCGTGGCCGTGGCCGCGATGCGTGCTGAATACTACGTCGTCGGCGCGCAAGTGGGCGCAGACGCCGCTAGCCACCGCCTCCTGACCGATATAGGTGTGGCACGCGCCGGGGATGGCGCCCGCCTGGTGCGATTTCGCCAGCTGTTCCTCGGTGCGCCTGATCTCGACCATCTGTCTATACAGGGCGAGCAGGGAGGTCTTGTCGAGCTGTAGGCCTGGTGCGCTGATCATCTCGCGGCGTCCTCCGTGCGCTGCCCTTTCTGTACCCGCTTGATGGCCTCATGAACGAGCTTCTCCCCCCCGGGCAGGTGCTCTGATAGCAGCCTCACCGCCGTGTCGGGATCGTGTTGGCGCAGGGCGTGCAGGATGTCGCGATGCCCGTCGATGGCTTGCGGTAAGTCCTGTACGGTGGCCTCGGCTATGCTCAGGACCGTTTCGATCAACGGTGTGAGCGGCTCCCAGGCGTTCAACAAGGCGCGGTTGCCCGACAACTCGACGATGAGGCGATGGAACGCCATGTCGGCCGCGGCCACGGCTTGCACACGGCCCGCGGCGACGCCGGCGTCCATCTGGTCGATCAGCGCCGCGAGGTCGGCCAGGCCCTGCTCGTCGATCCGTTGGGCCGCCCGCCGGATGGCATACGACTCCAGCAGTAGGCGGCAGTCGTAGATGTCGCCGACGGCCTGGTCGGTGACGCCGACGACGTAGGCGCCGCGACGCGGCTCGATGCGCACCAGCCCCTCGCGCTCCAATTGGGCGATAGCCTCGCGCACGGGTAGCCGGCTGACGCCAAATCGCTGCGCGAGGGCAGGCTCCTTGAGGTGGACCCCGACGTCCAGCTCGCCCATGACGATGGCCCGGCGCAATGCCTCGGCGATGTGTTGCCACAGCGCCTCGGGCTGCACAGTATCGCTGCGCAGGGCGCTCATCATCGGCCCCCACCTGCCGAGGCTTCGGCCTCCTGCCGCATGGCCGGCCAGACGATGCTCCCCGCGGCGTTCAACGCCAGGTTGCCGCCGTCGACCGCCAGGAGATGGCCCGTGATGAAGCCCGAGGCGCTCGAGGCGAGGAAGACGGCCGGGCCGACGAGGTCCGCCGGCTCGCCCAAACGGCCCAGCGGGATGCCCTTCAGCAAATGCTGTTCGAACAAGGGGTAATCCCACCCGGTCGTCGCCTCGATGGTATTCCAGCCGGCGGTGCGTATCTGGGCCGGCTGGATGGCGTTGACCCGAATGCCGTGCGGGGCCCACTCGACGGCCAGCTCGCGCGTCATCTCGTTGACGCCCGATTTGGCGATGCTGTGCGCGAAGTTGCCCCGGCCCATGCCGGAACTGCCGCACGTGGAGCTGATATTGACGATGCTGCCCCCGCCGCCCTGCGCCATCATGCGCCGGCCCGCTTCCACGCAGCAGAGGAAGGTCCCGGTCAGCGAGATGCCGATGATGCGTTGCCAATCGTCGTAGGAGAGATCCTCGGGACGGGTGCGCGCGCCGGCGCCCACGTTGTTGACGAGCACGTCGATGCGGCCGAAGTCCCTGTCGAGCGCGGCGAACAGGGCGCCGATGTGCTCGCGCCGCGCGTTGTCACAGGTGATGGCGCTGCCGCGGCGGCCCAAGCCCTCGATCTCCCGGCGGGTCTCCGCGGCCCCCTCGGCGTCGATGTCGCTCACCGCGACGTCGGCGCCGGCCTCCGCCAGCCCGATCGCCATAGCGTGACCAAGGCCGCCGCGCGCGCCCGCCCCCGTCACCAGCGCCACTTTGCCGCTCAAATCGAACAGACGCGCGCTCATCGTTCCCTCTGTTCTTTCCTGGTCGTTATCATCCACTCAATCTACCCGCCAATCATGCCGGCACGCCATTCACGCTCGGCGGCAGCGGCTCCCCGCGTATCGCGCGCGCGACCGTGTTGGCCACGCGCGCGCGCAGCTCCCGGGCGGCCTGCGCGCTGACCGAGGCCACGTGGCTCGTGATGATCACGTTGTCCATGCGCAGCAAGGGGCTGTCGTCCTCGATCGGCTCCGGGTCGGTCACGTCCAACGCCGCGCCCGCGACCTTGCCGCTTTGCAACGCCGCGATCAGCGCCGCGGTATCGACGATCGCGCCGCGAGAAACATTGACCAGCAAGGCGCCGTCTTTCATGCGGGCCAGGGTCTCGCCGTCGATCAAATGGCGCGTCTCGGCCGTGCTGGGCACGTGCAGCGTCACCACGTCGCTGTGCGCCCATATCTCGTCGAGGGTCGCACGCTCGCACCCCGGAGCCTGCTCCGCGCCGGCTTCAAGGAGGGGATCGTAGGCCAGGACGCGGGCCTTGAAGGGCGCGAGGCGACGTATGACCTCGCGGCCGATACGGCCGCAGCCGACCACGCCGACCGTCATGTCGCGCAAAGCGTGGAACTCGTGGACGGGAGGGCGCGTCGTCCAACGTCCCGCGCGCACGTTGAGGGCGACCGGGACGATTTGGCGCGTCAGGGCCAGCATCAGCGCCAGCGTGTGGTCGGCGACCTCGTCGATGCAGTAGTCCGGCACATTGAACACGGGGATGCCGCCGCGCGCCGCCGCGTCGAGGTCCACGTTGTCGACCCCTACCCCGTAGCGCACGATCATCCTGGCCCTGCGCATCTCTTCGATGGCCGCGGCGCTCACGGGCGCGAATTGCGTGATGACGTAATCCGCGTCCGCGGCCAGGGCCGCCACATCCTCGGCGGTGCGGCACTGCCCCGCTTCCAGCGCGCAGCCCAGCGGCGCCAGGATAGCCCGCTCGGGCTCCAGATCGACGAACTCATGGTCGGTAATCACGACTTTCGTCACTTTCGTTGCCATCGTATCCGTTGCCATCGTATCCGTTGCCATCGTATTGTCGCTGCCTCACTGGGTCCGGCGGACCCTACGCGGGTAAAACTTACTCCATACGCTACTACATTTGACGACTGAACGTCAACTGTTGACAGTCAACTGTCTTTTGTTGTACGATGGCGACCAATGGCCCGTAGGCGGGGGCCGAGCGTGCGCTGCGTGACGCGTCACGCGTGAG
>JAABUX010007985.1_pt1 | contig 12285 bp, 11 predicted proteins | sample 5561851 | NCBI WGS metagenome assembly JAABUX01 (sample SAMN10711883, study PRJNA513361) | rock metagenome | isolation source: Antarctica rocks | place: Antarctica: Victoria Land, Richard Nunatak red sandstone | collected 2016-01-03 | reverse complement strand
CGGGGCCGGTTATGATCGCCAATCCGAAGATCGCGCCGCCGCCCAAAGAGACGATCGCGCTGTCGATGGAAGCGCTTATTCATCACTTCAAGATCGTCAGCGAGTCGTTTCGCGTGCCGCCCGGCGATCTCTATCAGGCGATTGAATCGCCGCGCGGAGAGCTTGGCTACTACCTCGTCTCCAACGGCGATAATCGTCCGTATCGGGTCCGCACGCGGCCGCCGTCCCTCTACAACCTCCAAACGCTCAAAGCGATGGCGCCAGGCAATCTGATTGCCGACGTCGTCGTGATGATCGGTTCGCTCGATCCCGTGTTCGGCGAAGTCGACCGGTGAACAATACGCTGATCGAGAACGACAACACTCGGCGGGACTTCGCCGCGACTGCACGCGAGGTCGAACCTGAAGCGCAACGCTTGATCGCGTCGTATCCGCCGGGTCAGGCGCGCAGCGCCATGCTGCCCATTTTGCATGCGTTCCAGAACGTCGAAGGCTGGGTATCGCCCGAAGCGATGACGCAAACAGCCGCATGGCTCGACGAGCCGCTTTCCGTCGTGGAGTCGACCGCTTCATTTTATACGCTCTTTCACCGTCGCCCGGTCGGGCGGTACATGCTGCAGCCGTGCCGGAACCTCTCATGCATCATCAACGGGGCCGGCGAGATCATGGCGCGCTTTCGTGAACGTTTGGGAGCCGAGCATCTCGAGACGACGCCGGACGGTTTGTTTTCGTACGAAGAAGCCGAGTGTTTGGCGGCGTGCGACCGCGCGCCGTGCATGCAGGTCAACCTGCAATTCGTCTACGATCTGACGCTCGAAAAGGTCGATGCGATGCTGGAAGCGATGCGCGCGGGAACCTACGACGTGCCGCCCTTGCCGCAGTCGGCACGCCCGGGCCGCGATTGGCGGGTGACACAAGAAGGCGCGAAGGCACCCGGCGCGCGCGGCGTTCCGAGCCCCAATGATCCGGGCGGCCTCGGCGACAAAACCGGCGTGGAGATGATCGAACGCTTGACGCGCGACGACTATCCCGTGACGGTGCGGCCGACCAAGGAACGGCTGGTCGTCGACGGCTCGGCCCGTTTGGCGGCGCCGATCGGTCCGAGCGAGCATTGATGTCGTAATGCCGGTCGTGAAGGTTCTCACCGAGGGGATCGGCGAGGTCGACTTACGCGACATCGACGTGTACCGCAAACGTGGCGGCTATGCACAGTGGAAGCGTGCGCTCACCCAACTGCAGCCCGAGACCATCGCGCAGGTGACCAGCGACAGCGGCTTGCGTGGACGCGGCGGTGCCGGGTTTCCGACCGGACGGAAGTGGTCCTTTCTGCCGAAGAACGGGCGGCCGCGCTACCTCGTGTGCAACTGCGATGAAGCGGAGCCGGGGACGTTCAAAGATCACATGTTGTTGCTCGAGACGCCGCATCAGGTGCTCGAGGGCATCTTGCTCGGCGCCTATGCGATCGGCTCACGCCACGCGTTCATGTATATCCGCGGCGAGTTCGAACACGGCTATCGGGTGTTCGTCGAAGCGCTCGCGCAGGCGCGTGCGGCGGGTTTCGTCGGACAAAACCTGTTCGGCACCGAGTATGGCATCGACGTGACCGTGCACCGCGGAGCGGGCGCGTACATCTGCGGCGAAGAGACGGCGTTGCTCAATTCGCTCGAAGGGAAGCGTGGCGAGCCGCGGCTCAAGCCGCCCTTTCCGGCGGTCAAGGGACTATACGGCGAACCGACCGTCGTCAACAACGTCGAGACGCTCGCCACCTTGCCGCACATCTTGAAGAACGGTTCGCGATGGTTTGCGTCGGTGGGTCCCCCGCGATCCCCCGGATTCAAGATCGTCTCGGTGAGTGGACACGTCCGGCGGCCGGGGAACTACGAAGTTCCGCTCGGCACGCCGCTGCGTGAGTTGCTCGAAATCGCGGGTGGGCCACGCGAGGGTCACACGATCGTTGCGGTCCAGCCGGGCGGCGGCTCGTCGGCTTGTTTGTTCGCCGAAGACTTGGATTTGGCGTACGATTTCGATACGATGGCGCAGCACGGAACGATGCTGGGTTCGGGCGCGATCGTGTTCTTCGACGAAACGACGAACTTCGTCGAGGCAGCGCTCGCGCTCGTGCGTTTCTTTGCGCACGAATCGTGCGGGCAGTGCACGCCCTGCCGCGAAGGCGGCCACTGGTTGGAGGTCACGTTGAATCGCATTCTTTCCGGCGGCGGACTCGATTCGGATATCGATCTGCTGCTTTCGGTCTCGCATCAACTCACGGGCATCAATCTCTGCCCGCTCGGCGATTCGATCGAGCCCTTCTTGGCAAGCGTCGTGCGCCGCTTCGAGCCGCAATTCCGGGCTTACGTGCGCCGGCCGCACGGTATTCTGGTGTCCGCATGATGGAAGTCGATGAAGTGGTGATCCGGGAAGAGTCGAGCCTCGTGTACGAACCGCGGGCGGGCATCAGCCCGTGGGTCATTCTCGGCGCGTTGCTGTTCGTGTTCACGTTAGTGCTCGGCTGGCGCAGCGCCGGCGGTGAGAAACCGCGCGCGCGAGCCCGCGATATCGTGCTGCCGCCCGAAGACGGAGAGGTATGACCGAGGCCGGTCCCCCGCAAACCGTCAGCCTGGAGATCGATGGAACGCCGGTAACCGTGCCGGCGGGCACGCTCGTCGTCGAGGCAGCGAAGACGATCGACACCGACGTGCCGGTGTATTGTTATCATCCGAAGCTCGGCCCCGTCGGGCTTTGCCGCATCTGCCTGGTGGAAATAGAAAAGCTGCCGAAACTGCAGATCGCGTGCAACACGCCGGTCGCCGAGGGAATGGTTGTCCACACGTACGGTCAGAAAGTCGAAGACGGACGCCGCGCGGTGATGGAGTTCTTACTGCTCAATCATCCACTCGACTGTCCCATCTGCGACAAGGGCGGCGAGTGCGATCTGCAAGATTTCTCGATGGCCTACGGGCAAGGCGCTTCACGGCTCGCCGATCCGAAAGCCTCGAAGCCGAAGGCTCTCGACCTCGGCCCGACGATCGTGCTCGACGATGAGCGCTGCATCGTGTGTCAGCGTTGCACGCGCTTCGACGACATCATTACGCGCGAACGGTCGCTCGTCGTCAAAGATCGCGGGCAACGCGACGTCATCGCGACCGCGACGGGCGACGAGTACCGTTCGGACTTTTCCGGTAACGTGACCGAACTCTGCCCCGTCGGCGCGCTCACGTCGAAGACGTACCGCTTCAAATCGCGTCCCTGGAACAATCATCGTACGCAAACGACGTGTACGCAGTGCAGCGTCGGCTGCCAGATGTTCGTCGACGAACGCTACGGCACGATCGCCCGCACGATGTCGGTACCCGGCGACGATGCGATTTCCGACGGGTGGTTGTGCGACCGGGGACGGTACAACATCGGTTTCTATGCCGATGCGCGGCGCGTCACCGCGCCGCTGCTGCGGCGTGACGAGCAGTACGTGCAGATCGGTTGGGACGATGCGGTCGAAGCGTGGGCCGCGGGGTTGCGTGACGCGCTGGCTGCGGGCGGCCCGCAAACAATCGGCGCGCTCGGCGGCGCCCGGTTACTCAATGAAGAAGTGACCTTGCTCGCTGCGGTGATGCAGGCGCTGGGCGTCACGAACCTCGATTGGCGCGCGGGCCGTCAGCGGCAAGCGTCGCCAGGCCGCTACGCCGGAACATACGCCGACCTCGAAGCCGCGCAGCTGATTCTCGCCATCGGTCGGCCGCCCTCGCAGACGGCGCCCGTGCTCGATCTGCGCATCCGCAAGGCCGTCTCCCAGCGTGGCGCGCGCTACGTTACGTACGGTGGCCACGCGGCGGGATCGTTCGTCGACGCGATGTTGCTCGCTTCGCTCGAGGACCTCGACAACGTGCTATCGGGCGTCGAGCGCGTCGCAGTTGTCTGGGACGGCATCGATCTCGAACTCGGCGCGCGCGTATCGAATGCAATTGACGGCTGGGCGGCGCGCGGCGTTAGCGTCAAAGCGTACCTTCCCGGCGAAGCAAACAATGCGCGCGGGGCAGAGGCGCTCGGCATGATGCCGGCGTCGGGCGGCCTACCTTTCACCGGCATGCTCGATGCGGCGCAGCGCGGCCAATTGCGCAGCCTTTCGATTTTCGGGGCCAACCCGGTGTTGCACCATCCCTTGGGTGCAACGTACGTTCAGAGCGCGCTCGAACGCATACCGTTCGTCGTGGTGAGCGACCTTTTTCTTACCGAGACGGCACAACGCGCGCATCTCATCCTGCCGGCGCGCGCGGGTTTCGAGAAGAACGGGCATGTCATCGATTTGGCGGGCGACGTGCTGCCGGTGCATCAAGCGCACGCAGCGCCGCCGGGCACGCTTGCTGACGGTGACATGCTCGTGGCGCTTGCGGCAGAACTCGGGCTCCAGATTCCCGCTCCCGACGAGGTCGCCGCACGCGCCACGGCGCCGCTCGCCGCGGCAACGCGCGGTTTCGGAGATGCTGCGTACGGCAATGGCATCACGCCGCGCCGGTCCGACGGCGGCGGTTTGCATATCGCCGTCGGCAGCAACATCTTTGCGGGCGGCGGAACCGCTTGGTTCGACGAGACCATCGCGGAACTGCGCCCCATTGCGACCGCGACGTTGTCACCGGCGACGGCTGCGCGCCTGGGCGTGCACAGCGGCGACCATCTCGACGTAGCGCGCACGAACGGCGATGGGACGCTGCAGGGCCTCGTTGCCCGTATTGACGCCGGGGCACCGCAGGACGTTCTCGCCATCGTCGACGGCTTGCCTGACGCGCCGGCGAATTCGATTGCCGACGGCGAAAGCGTCGTCATCCGGGCGCGCCCTGCCGCTGATGCGCTCCAACCCGCCATGGTGCGGCCGTGATACCGTGGTGGGTCATCGCACTGATCAAAGCGGCGGTCATTTTATTCGTGGTCGTTACCACCTTTGCGTATTCGATGCTGTTCGAACGCAAGATCATGGCCTGGATGCAGCTGCGCCCGGGACCCAATCGCGTCGGACCGTGGGGTATGATGCAACCGGCCGCCGACGCCGCGAAGATGATGTTCAAAGAAGACCTCACGCCGCAGACGGCGGATCCGCTGATCTACCGCCTGGCGCCGTTCATCTCACTGGTGTGCGCGATGGGAACGTTCGCCATCATCCCGTTCTCGGAATCGGGCGCCGGCATCTGGGGCATGGGCAATGTCAACGCCGGGATATTGGTCATCTTCGCGTTGACCTCGATCGGCGTCTACGGCATTTCGCTCGCCGGCTGGGCGTCGGGCTCAAAGTACCCGCTGCTGGGCAGCGTGCGCTCGACCGCGCAGATGATCAGCTACGAACTGGCGCTGACGATGTCGGTCATCGGCGTGCTGATCTTGGCGGGCACGACGTCGCTGGTCGGCATCGTGCATGCGCAGCGCGGACTGTGGTACATCGCCCCCCAACTGGTCGGCTTCATCATCTTCATCATCGCGTCGGTCGCCGAGACCAATCGCGCTCCCTTTGATCTGGTCGAAGCGGAAACGGAGTTGGTCGGCGGCTTTCACACGGAATATTCAGGTCTGCGCTTCGGGCTGTTTTTCATCGCCGAGTATCTCAACATGATAACGGTCTCGTGCATTGCGACCTTGCTCTTCTTGGGCGGTTGGAACCCGCTCTTCGGGCTCTCCATCGTGCCGGGCATCGTGTGGTTCATCCTGAAGGCCGGGCTCTTCATTTTCATGTATATCTGGCTGAGGACCACGTTGCCGCGGCTGCGGTACGACCGATTGATGAACTTCGGCTGGAAGTTTCTCTTGCCGGTTGCAACGCTCAATCTCATGGTGACGGCCGCCGTCGTCGCCTTCACAGCGGGGTAAATCGTGCAGAGTTTCGGGGGCGCGGTGATGGCGCTCTATCGCGGGTTCGCAACGACCTTGCAGTTCGCGTTCCAGAAGAAGCCGACCGTGCCGTATCCGAACGTGCGCAAGCAGCATGCACCGCGTTTCCACGGACTCCACGAGCTGCGCCGTTATGCCGACGGCAAAGAGCGTTGCATCGGCTGCGAGCTGTGCGCGATCGCGTGTCCCGCCAATGCCATCACCGTGATCGGCGCGGAAAACGCACCGGACGACCGGCGTTCGCCGGGCGAACGCTTTGCGGGGCGCTATGAGATCGACGAATTGCGCTGCATCTTCTGCGGCTTGTGCGAGGAGGCATGTCCGACCGATGCGATCGTGCTGACCCCGCGCTTCGAGATGGCGGACTATCGGCGCGGCTCGTTCATCTACAGCAAGGATCGACTTCTCGTTCCGCCCGACGCCGGCGTCGGCACGCCGCCCGACGAACGGCCCGGCGGCATCCCGGCCGATCTCGGCTCGGTCATCGAGAAGAAGAGTACGGTCGATATCACGCGCGGTTACGATGCGACGTACAACGGTGCCAAACTCAAGGACGAGCACAAAGGGCTAACGCTGCAGTGAGCGTTTTCTACCTGCTTGCGGTCGTGCTCGTTGCGAGCGCGATCTTCACGATCACGCAGAAGAGCCCGGTCTATAGCGTCGTCGGACTGTTGGTGAATTTTTTGGCCCTTGCGGCGCTCTACTTTACACTCAATGCCGAGTTTCTCGGCGTGATTCAAATCGTTATCTATAGCGGCGCCATTTTGATGCTGTTCGTATTCGTCATCGCGCTGCTCTCGAGCGGCATCGGGCCGTTTCGCGCGGGCCCGAACCGCCTGCCGCGCATCGCGGCACCGGGGCTGCTTGCGACGCTCGTCGCATTTGGGTTCTTGATCTTCGGCATCGCGAATCGACCGTTCGGGCCGCTGCCGCCGCATCATCAGACCTCGTTTTTGGGCAGCGTTGGTGATCCCAACGTGTTCGGCAGCGTCGGCGACTTCGGGGTCGCCCTGTTTACCGTGCAGCTGTTGCCGTTCGAAGTAACGGCGTTCATTCTGATGGTCGCCGTCATCGGCGTGGTGCTGATTGCGGGTGATGCGGTGCCGCAAGCGACGCTCGGACGGCACCGACCGCAGAAGCGGGCGGCCGAGCGGGAGCCGATTTTGAAAGCGCCCGCGCCATGAGCGTCGACGTTACGAACTACGTCGCGCTTTCGGCCGTCATGTTCTTCATCGGCGTCGCGGGCGTCATCGTGCGGCGCAATCCGCTGATCGTCCTAATGGCGCTCGAACTGATGTTCAATGCCGCCAACTTGGCGCTGGTCGCGTTTGCGCGAGCCTGGGTCAACAACGCCGGCCACATCTTCGTTTTTCTGGTCGTCACCGTGGCCGCGGCCGAAGCGGCGATTGGCCTTGCCATCGTTGTCGCGGTTTTCCGACGCGCCGAGAACGTCGACGTCGACGAAGTCGCGAGGCTGCACGGGTGAGCGGACTGCTGCTGACGATCTGGCTGCTTCCCTTCGCCGGAGCGCTCGTGATCTGGGCGCTAGGTCCGCAATTACGCCGAGGCGCCGGGTGGCTGGGCTCCGCGACGGTGCTGCTGGCCTTCGTGCTCGCGCTCGTACAATGGGGTACGGCGACGGCGCCCGGTGGGGAGCATCGTGCACTCGTCACCTGGATCCCGGGATTCGCGCTCGGCCTGTTGCTCGATCCGCTCTCGCTCTTGTGGACGCTGATCATCACCGGCGTCGGCGGCCTGATCCTGCTGTATTCGATCGGCTACATGTGGAGCGACCGCGCGATCGCGCGCTTCTTCGCATACATGAACTTCTTCGTGTTCGCGATGCTGACGCTCGTGCTTTCCGACAACCTCGTCGGCTTGCTCGTCGGTTGGGGTCTGGTCGGGCTTGCGTCCTACTTCTTGATCGGTTTCTGGTTCGAGCGGCCGTCCGCCGTTGAAGCGGCGCGCAAGGCGTTCGTCATCAACGTGGTCGGCGACGTCGGCATCATGTTCGCGGTGTTCGCGCTCTACAAGACCAGCGGTTCGATCACGTTCGCCGGCATTTTTTCACAAAGGGACGCCATGTCGAGCGGCCTTCTGTTTATGATTTGTGGCGCGCTTTTTATTGGCTGTGCCGCGAAATCGGCGCAGGTCCCGCTGCACACCTGGCTACCCGATGCGATGGAAGGGCCGACTCCGGTTTCAGCACTGATCCATGCGGCGACGATGGTGACTGCGGGCGTCTATTTGATCGCGCGCTTCGCGCCGCTCTGGAACGCGTCGCCGTCCGCACGCGAACTCGTCGGCGTCGTCGGTGCGGTGACCGCGTTGCTGGGCGCAATACTCGGGATCGCGCAGTGGGACATCAAACGGATCCTGGCCTATTCGACGATGTCGCAGATCGGTTACATGATCATGGGCGTCGGCATCGGCGCCTATCAAGCCGGCGTGCTGCACTTCTTTACGCACGCGTTCTTCAAGGCCGGGCTTTTCCTGACTGCGGGGCTCGTCATCCACGCCTTGCACGACGAGCAGGACGTGCGGAAGATGGGCGGCCTTTCTCGACGGATGCCGTTTGCGTTCTACGCGATGCTCGCCGGCACGCTCGCGATCATCGGTTTTCCCGGCTTCAGCGGATACTTCAGCAAAGACGCCGTCGTCTATGCGATGCTGGAACACGGGCAGCCCGGACTGTATGCGGTCGGCGCGCTGACGGCCGGCATCACCGCCTACTACATGTTTCGCATGCTGTTCCTAACGTTCTTCGGGCCGTATCGCGGCGAACTCGACGACGCGGACTTAGGCATCCAGCCCGATCAGCGCGCGCACCGTGATGAGCACCTGCCGCACGTGGCAACGCCGGCGCAGCCTTACGGTCATGCGCCGGGGTGGTTGATGAACGTGCCGGTCGCGATTCTATCGCTGTTCGCGGTGGTCGCAGGCTACGTCTCGATCGGCGGCGTGATGAGTCCCTGGTGGCGTTTTTTTGGCGGCCTCTTCGGAGCGGCCCCCGTCGTCACGGCGCCGACGGTAGCGTTTTCGGAGAGCGTTTCGACGTTGCTCGTTTCGGGGCTCGTCGCGATCGGCATCATCGTCGCGTTCGTTCGCTACGGGTCACCGGCCGCGCAGTTGGCATCCGTCGACCGGATTCGCGCTGAAAGCCTCGGGCGCCCGGCGATTTTCGTTCATGCCTTCTATTTCGACGATGCGATCGACGTGGCTATCGTACGGCCCGCGCGGAGCATCGGTACGTTCGCGGCGCGCTTCGTCGATCCGCACGTGCTCGACGGCGGCGTGCGCGACGTTGCGTGGGGCGCGGGTGCACTCGGCTTGATCTTCCGCGCCCTGCAAACGGGGCTCGTCCGCTCTTATGCGCTGACGATCCTCGTCGGCACGGCGTGTTTCATTGCATATTTCGCGTTGATCGGGAGTGCGCGATGATCTTCGCGCTCATCATCGTGCCGATCGTCGCGGGGGTCCTGCTCGTTCTCGTGCCGCGCTCGGCGGACGCCTTTGCAAAGTGGTTCGGCGTCGCTCTGTCGGCCACCGTTTTCATTATCGTCGCCCTCGAGCCGCATGCTTCGGATGAATCGCTGCGCTGGCTCTCGCGGCCGTTCGTCGCCAATTTTCATGTCGGCCTGGGCGGCATCGGCTATTGGATCGTTCTGCTGCTGACGCTGTCCACGGCGTGCGCGTTGGCGGTGGCGAACGTACCCCGTCAGCGCGACTTCGTCGCGCAGATGCTAGTGCTGCTCGGCGCGATGACCGGCGTCTTCGTCGCACGTGATCTGCTGTTGTTCGCGCTGTTCTGGGACCTGATGCTCATCCCGGTGTTCCTCACCTTGATCGCGTGGTCTCCGACGCGGACCACCGCGACGGCATGGCGTTATCTCGTCTACAATCTCGTCGGCGGCCTCGCGCTGCTGCTCGCGACCGCGGCGTACGGCGTCGTGCAGGGGTCGACCGACGTCCTCGGCGCGAATCGCAGCAGCCTTGCTTCGATCTCACCGACCTGGGCGTTTTGGATCTTTTTGGGTTTCGCGTTCGCATTTCTCATCAAAACGCCGGTCTGGCCGCTGCATACGTGGATGCCGCTGACCTATGCGGACTTGCCCGCGCCGATGGTCGCCGTCGTCAGCGCCGTGCAATCGAAGGCGGGACTTTACGGCTTCATCGTCGTCACGAGCGTCCTATTGCCGGGACCGATGCACGGCGCCGCGCCGGCGATGTTCGTGTTCGGTCTGATCGCACTGGTCTACGGCGCGCTCGCGGCGCTCGTCCAGGATGATGCAAAACGCGTCGTCGCATATTCGTCGCTCTCGCACCTCGGCTTGATCGTGCTCGCGATCTTCAGCTTCAATCCAATCGCACTCGGAGGCGCGGTCGTGTATATCGTCGCGCACGGCCTGTTCAGCGCGGGATTGTTCATCGTTCTGGGCGAGGTCGAACGTCGTGAAGACACGCGGCTGCTTTCGCGCCTCGGCGGTTTGGGTGCGCGCAATCCGAAACTGGCGGGCGGCTTGACGATTCTGGCGCTGGCTGCGCTGGGACTGCCCGGTTTGTGCGGGTTCGCCGGCGAGATCTTGATCCTCACCGGTGTTTATCGCGCGGGCTTTGTGTGGCCGGCAGTCGTCGCGCTCGTTCCGATCATCCTGGCGGCGGCCTACATGCTGCGCGTGCTGCAGGGGATGATGAACGGCCCCGAATTGGGCGACCTTCCGCAACGTCGCGACATGACGCCGCTCGAAATTCTTGCGCTCGCGCCGCTCGTCATTGCGATCGTGCTGCTCGGCATCAACCCGGGTCCCGTCGCCGCTTCGAGCGGCAGCTCGATCGTTACGCCGGCGCCGCTCGTGAGCGCTCGATGACGCCGCACCTGATCGTTCCATTCGGCAGCGCCGACTGGGCCGCGGTTGCGCCGCCGACGATCGTCGGCGTAGCGGCACTTGTGGTGATCGTGGCGGACCTGGTGTTGCCCAAACGGGCGCGGCGGCCGGCCGCGATCGCTCTCGGCATCGTCGGACTGATCGTCGCCGGCATCGTCGCGCTGCAAGGCTGGCACCATCCGTTCGTCGCCTTCGGCGGCGCGTTCGTCGAGGGCGGCTTTGCGATCGTCTTCGAAGGCATCGTTATCGTGGCGGCGATCTTCTCGCTGCTCATGGCGTACGGTCTGGCGCGCGACGATCAAATCGGCGGCGCTATCGCGCTCATGTTGTGGAGCGCGACCGGCGCGATGCTGATGGCCGGGGCCGGCAATCTTATGATGATCTTCCTGGGACTCGAATTGCTGTCGCTTGCGCTCTACTGCTTGTGCGGGCTCGCGGCGCGCGCGAGCGCGCGTGAATCGGCGCTCAAGTATCTGATCCTCTCGTCGACCGCGTCGGGCTTCTTGCTCTACGGCATGGCCTTGTTATTCGGAGCGACGGGCAGCGTCTCGCTCGCTGCGCTCGCGCATCCACCGGTTTCGACCGCGCTCTTCGACATCGGGTGCGGGTTGTTTTTGGTTGGGCTCTGCTTCAAACTTAGTCTCGCGCCGTTCCACGTGTGGACGCCCGACGTTTTCGAGGGCGCCCCGCTGCCGGTAACCGCCTTCATGAGCGTCGTCACCAAAGCAGGCGCGCTTGCCGTCGTGGCGCGTTTTGCGTACGCGGCGTTGCCGCAAGCCGATCATCGCGCGATCCTCATACCGCTGTGGATCGTGGCCGGAATCTCGATGATCGTCGGAAACGTCGGCGCACTTGCCCAAACCGACATCAAACGGCTGCTGGCCTATTCGGGCATCGCGCAATTGGGGTACATCGTCGCCGCCCTCGCCGGTACGTCGGCGCTCGGCTTACGGTACGCGATTTTTTATCTCGGTGCGTATATGTTCATGAACCTGGGCGCCTTTGCCGTCGTCGCATTACTGTCGCGCGAGAATGATGAAGGTTCGCGACTCGGATCGTTCGCGGGTCTGGGCTACCGCCAACCGGTGCTCGCGGCATTGATGACGTTCTTCTTGCTAGCACTCGCCGGCTTGCCGCCGACGGCCGGCTTCACGGGCAAGGTTCTCATCCTGGCGACCACCGTCAATACCGGCTACGCATGGCTTGCCGTGTTATTGATCGTCGGGACGGCGATCAGCGTCTACGCGTACTTCAAGATCGCGCGAGCGATGTACGCCCGAACGATCGGCGCACCCGTTCTGCCGCGGTTCGTGCCCACCAGTGCCCTGCCGTGGGTCGGCGTCGCCCTGTGCGCGATTGCCACGCTCGGCTTAGGACTCTACCCCTTCGCACCGAGCGATATTCTGCCGCTCGTCCGGTAGCCGGACATGCGGCGGTAACGCACGCCGATCGAACGCGGAACATCGCGTGGAAACGGCTAATACCGGGGCCATGTTCGACGACATGCGTGCCGACCCGATGATGGCTCA
>JAABUX010007984.1_pt1 | contig 12285 bp, 9 predicted proteins | sample 5561851 | NCBI WGS metagenome assembly JAABUX01 (sample SAMN10711883, study PRJNA513361) | rock metagenome | isolation source: Antarctica rocks | place: Antarctica: Victoria Land, Richard Nunatak red sandstone | collected 2016-01-03 | reverse complement strand
TCCCCGGCTACGTGTGCTATCTGGCGGGCATCCCACTGCGCGCGGGCGAGTCCAAAGAGTTCGGCGGCAGCGCGCTCTCAACTGAGTTGCGCGGAGCGCCCGACAGTATGCACCAGGTCGAGCGCAACCTGCGGCTGGTCGAGTCCCTGGGCTTCGGCACGCGCGAGCGACGGCTCGTGGCGGCCATCCCGGCGGACGCCCGCTCGACGGCCACGGGACTTTTGCGGACGGCGGGCCTTGACCCGGAGCGGCCGTTTGTGCTGGCGCACCCCGGCGCCAGCGCGGCCGCGCGCCGCTACCCGGCGGAGCGTTTCGGGGAGATCGCTCGTCTGCTGACGGAGCGCGGCTGGCCCGTGCTGGTGACCGGGGTGGCGCGCGAAGAGGGTCTGGTGTCCGCGGTGCTGGAGCAGGCGCCCGCCGCGCGGGCGTTGCTCGACACGACCGACCTCGGGCAGTATGCAGCGTTGATCGAGCGCGCCGCGCTGGTGATCTGCAACGATACCCTCCCCTTGCACCTGGCCGATGCGCTAGGCACACCGCTGGTGGCGCTGTTCTCGGGCACGGACCTGGAGTCGCAGTGGGGACCGCGCTCGACGCCGCACGTGCTTTTGCGCCGCCCCACGCCGTGTCACCCCTGCTACCTGTTCGAGTGCCCCATCGGTCTGCCCTGTCTGGACATCGACCCGCGCGAGGTCGTCGACGCGGCGCTGTCCCTGTTGTCGGGAGAGTCCGGTTCGGATCGGGACGCGGCCATGGGCGTCGCATCGGTGGTGGGAACGGTATGACGACCCTCGCTTTCACGCCCCGGCGCGTCGCGGTCGTGCGCATGCTGCAACTGGGCGACATGCTGGTGGCGATACCAGCGTTGCGCGCGCTACGGGCGCGCTTCCCGCGGGCCGAGATCACCCTGATAGGCCTGCCCTGGGCGGGGTCCTTCGCCCGGCGATACAGAGGCTACGTGGACCGCTTCGTCGGGTTTCCGGGCTACCCGGGCATTGCCGAGGCGCCCTACGATGCGGAGAGAACGGCCTGTTTTATGGCTGTGCAGCGCGCCTACGGTTACGATCTGGTGGTGCAGATGCATGGCAGCGGCGGCGACAGCAATCCGTTCGCCCTGGACCTCGGCGCGCGCGTCACCAGCGGCTACTACGCCGGGCCGTGTCCTCCGGACGGCCTCGAGCCGGCCGCGCCGTATCCGGACGACCTGCCGGAGGTCGTGCGTTGCCTGGGCCTGGCCCGGCTGCTCGATTGCCCTGACCCCGGCGGCGGGCTCGAGTTTCCGCTCGGAGCGGCCGACCGCGCCGAGGCAGCCCGGCTACTCGCTCCGCTAGGCCAGAAAGACGGGCCATGGGTCGCGCTGCACCCCGGCGCCCGCCCGCCCGCCCGCCGCTGGGCGCCCGATCGCTTCGCGGCCGTGGCCGACCGCCTGATCCGCGACCATGGCGCGCGCATCGTTTTGACGGGCAGCGTGGACGAGGTGGAGACCGTGCGGCAGGTGGCGGAGCGAATCCCTCACCCCCCAACCCCCTCTCTCGGTGCGCGGGAGAGGGGGAGTAGGCCGCCAACCCTCAACCTGGCGGGCTATACGTCGTTGGGCGGATTGGCCGCGGTGTTGGAGCGGATGGATCTCTTCATCGGCAATGACACGGGGCCGGCTCATCTGGCCGAGGCGGTTGGCACACCGACGGTGCGTGTGTTCGGGCCGGCCGATCCGCTGCGCTGGGCGCCGCTCGACCGCCGCAGGCACCCCATTGTGCGCCACGCGGTGGCCTGCAGTCCCTGCGCGTTTTGGGAGTGCCCCATCGACCACCGCTGCCTGAACTTGCTCGATCCCGCAAGGGTCGTCGCGGTGGCGCGGGACTTGCTGGAGAAGGGAGTGACCGACCAATGCAGCGCCTAGATTCCCTCACCCACCCCTCCCGCAAGCGGGACCCCACCCCTCTCCCTACCGTGGGAGAGGGGTGGCAGCATTCGTCGCCCCTCTCCCGCGCACAGGGAGAGGGGCAGGGGGTGAGGGCTCCCCGCCTGAAGATCTTGATGTGGCACATTCATGGCAGCTACTTGAACACCCTGGCGCGGGTCGAGCACGACTGGTATCTGCCCGTGCGGCCCGGCCGGCCCGAGGGCTATGGCGGACGGGGCCGCACGTTCGACCTGCCGGACTACGTACGCGAGGTCCCGGTCGATGAGGTCAAGGATTTGGCGCTTGATCTGGTCATCTACCAGACGCCCAAGAACCTGCTGGTCGACGGGCCGGAGGTCCTGAGCGACGCGCAGCGGGCGCTGCCGCGCATCTACCTGGAGCACAACACGCCCAAGCCCCACGCGGTGGAGTCGCGCCATCCGGTAGCTGACGATACAAGCATGCTATTAGTGCACGTCACGCACTACAACCGTTTGATGTGGGACAACGGCGTCGCGCCCACCCGCGTGATCGAGCACAGCGTCGCCATCGCCCCCGCCCTGCGCTATGGAGGCGAGGTGGCGCGCGGGATCACCGTGACCAACGGCATGCAGCGCCGTCCGCGCATCGCCGGGTACGATCTCTTTCTCCAGGCGCGCGACCGCGAGGAGCTGCCGCTCGACGCGGTCGGCATGGGGACCGAGGAGTTCGGCGGGTTGGGCGACATCCCCTACCGCGACCTGCACCGTCGCGTCGCCGCCTACCGCTTCCTGTTCAGCCCCATGCGCTATACCAGCCTGCCCCTGGCCGTGGTCGAGGGCCTCACCATAGGGATGCCCGTGGTGGCCCTGGCCACGACCGAGTTGCCCACGGTGATCGAGGACGGCGTGCACGGCTACGTCTCGTGTGACCCCAACTATTTGGTCGAGGGCATGCGGCGGCTGCTCGACGACCCGGCCGAGGCGCGGCGCATGGGCGACAACGCGCGCGCCCTCGCCCACGACCGCTTCGGCCTGGACCGCTTTATTCAGGACTGGAACGCCGCATTCGCGGCAGTGACCAGTGGCTAGTGTCTAGTGATTAGTGGCCGGTATTTCTAGTCACTAACCACTAGTCACTAATCACTCAACAAGGAAGGAGGTCTGATGACGACGGAGCGACCGTTGCGCGTGGCGATGCTCAGCGAGCACGCCAGCCCTGCTGCTCGCCTCGGCGGCGCCGATGCCGGCGGGCAGAACGTCTACGTGGACGAGGTGAGCCGCCACCTGGGCGCGCTGGGCTACTCCGTCGATGTCTTCACGCGGCGAGAAGACACGGAATCGCCGCGTGTCGTCGACTGGGCCCCCGGCGTGCGCATCGTCAACGCGGCGGCCGGTCCGCCCGAGGCGTTGCCCAAGGACGCCGTGTGGCCCTATATGCCGCAATTCGAGCGGTCGATCCTCGACTTCATGCGCGGCGACGGCGCCCGCTACGACCTGCTGCACGGTAACTTCTGGATGTCGGGCCATGTGGCGACGCGGCTGGGCCGCCGACTGAGGGCGCCCGTAGTGCAGATCTTCCATGCCATGGGCCTGACCAAGCGGCGTCATCAGGGCGAGGCGGACACCAGCGCGTCCGAGCGCGTGGACGTCGAGCGGGCGGTGGTGTGCGCGGCCGATCGGCTGATCGCGCAGTGTCCCAGTGAGCGCGACGAGCTGGTCGGCGACTACGGCGCCGTCCCGTCGCGCGTGGCGTTGATTCCGTCCGGCGTCGACGGCGAGCGCTACCGTCCGGTACCGCGCGACGAGGCGCGCGCCAGGATCGGATTGGACGGTGATGGCCCGGTCGTCGTCTACGTGGGGCGGATGCTCCCGCGCAAGGACGTGCGCAACGTGGTACGGGCCGTGGCCTTGCTGGCGGGGGGCGACGGCCAGGCGTCCCGCGCGCGGCTGCTGTTGGTCGGCGGCGACGCGCCGAACCCGGAACCCGATGCGACCGGCGAAACCGGCGAAACCGGCGAGCTGCAGCGGCTGGCGGAGGAGTTGGGCATCCGCGACCGTGTGATCTTCGTGGGTCAGCGTCAGCCCGACGTGTTGCGCTACTACTATTGCGCGGGCGATGTGGCCGTTTCAACGCCCTGGTACGAGCCCTTCGGACTGACGCCCCTGGAGGCCATGGCCTGTGGTCGGCCCATCGTCGGCTCGGCCGTCGGCGGTCTGACCTACACCATCGCCGACGGGCAGACCGGCTTCCTGGTCCCGCCGCGCGATCCCGGCGCATTGGCGACGCGGCTGCGCGAACTGCTGACGGATGCGGCCATATGCGACGCCTTTGGGCGGGCGGCGCGGACGCGCGTGGAGCGGTACTTCGCCTGGCCGGTCGTGGCCGAGCGAACCGCCGCGTTGTATCAGGAGGTCGTCTCCTGCAACGTACCGCCGACGAGCGACCAGGCGTCTCTGGTGTTGCCACGTTCTGCTATCTCTGGCTAGCCAAAGCCTGCGACTGCCCGGCTGGACTGGGACCGGCCGCAGCTGGTCAGGGGCCAGTTAGTCATGGGCTGGCTGCGGTTGGGTAGGGGATGGATGACGGCCGGCAACTGGCAACTGGCAACTGGCAACTGGCAACTGGCAACTGGCAACTGACAACTGACAACTGACAACTGACAACGAAAGGAGGCGCCTATCCATGGCGATGGTCGACGTGTTGATCCCCACCTACCGGCGCAAGACGGGGTTGGCCATGGTGCTGACGAGCCTCTTGGGCCAGACCGCGCGCGACTTCGACGTGGTGGTGGCCGATCAGACACCCGCCGCCGAGACCTACCTCGACGATGTCGAGATCATGACGGCGGTGCGCGCGCTGGAGTGGCGCGGCCATCGCGTGGGGCTCCATCGCCGCGTCGAGAGGCATGGCATGGCCGAGCAGCGTCAGTTCTTGCTGGAGCAGAGCAGTGCGCCCTACGCGCACTATCTGGACGACGACGTGCTGCTCGACCCGCCGGTGCTGGAACGCATGCTGCGGGTGATCCAACAGGAGGATTGTGGCTTCGTGGGCTGCGCGGCCACTGGCCTGGACTACCTGCACGACGTGCGTCCGCACCAGCAGGGCGTCGAGCTGTGGGAGGGGCTGGTGCGGCCAGAGCCATTTGCGCCGGACAACCTGGAGTTGGTCTGGGATCGGCACCTGGTCAACAATGCGGCCAACCCGCTGCACCTGGAGCAACGGTTGGTGGCGGACCCGCGCTCACCCCAGGAGGCCGTGCGCTACAAGGTGGCCTGGGTCGGGGGGGCCAACGTGTTGTATGACCGCGCAAAGCTGCTGTCGGTGGGCGGCTTCTCGTGGTGGCAGCGCCTGCCCCCTGGGCATGCCGGCGAGGAGGTGGTGGTGCAGTTCCTGTTGGTGCGGGCCTACGGCGGCTGCGGCATCCTGCCCAGCGGCACGTACCATCTCGGCCTACCAACCAACGTGGCCGACCGCGGCCGCAACGCGACCGAATTGTTCGCGGAGTTGATCCGCGAGTACGAACGAGTTGTCAGTTGTCAGTAGCCAGTTGTCAGAAGGAGTGCGGCATGTCTGGCAGTTCATACCTGCTGGCCAACGGCAACTGGCAACTGGCAACTGGCAACTGACAACTGAGGAGGGATACATGGCACGGACGGATCTGACGGGCAAGGTTGTCCTGGTGACCGGGGCGGGGAGCGGGTTAGGAGAGGCGACGGCGCGGGCCTTTGCGCGAGAGGGGTGCATCGTCGCCTGCGCCGACCTGAACCTAGAGGGGGCGGAGCGGGTCAGCCGGTCGCTGTCCGAGGACGGCGAGCGGAGCCTGGCCCTGCGCTGCGACGTCAGTAAGGAAGACGATGTCTTCGGCGGCGTGGACAGGATCGTGGAGCGGTACGGGCGGCTCGATGTGGTGGTCAACAACGCCGCGACCGACCACACCGTCTCGGTCGAAGAGATGACCGTGGCGCAGTGGGATCAGGTCATCGGAGTCAACCTGCGCGGGCCGTTCCTGACGGCCAAGGCGGCCTGGCCGCACATGAGCCGCCAGGGCGGCGGGCACGTCGTCAACGTGGCCTCCACGGCGGCGCTGCGCATGTGGGCCAACGCGTCGGCCTACCACGCCTCCAAGACGGGGTTGGTCGCATTCGGGCGGGCGCTGGGCGTGGAGGGCCGGCCGCGCAACATCCGTGTGACCACGGTCATCCCAGGTGGCATGCGCACGCACTTCTTCGACCGCTTCGTGGAGCAGGGCATCCCCATGCCCGACGAGGCCAACTTGCAAGACCCCGCCAACGTCGCCGACGTCATCGTCTACGCCGTCGGCATGCCCGCCAACTCGGCTTTGCAAGAGGTCCTGGTCACGCCGCCCACGGAGACCAGTTGGCCCTAGCGAGTTACCAGTTGCTTGTTGTCGGTCATCAGCACGATCGAACAATTCAAGGTGACACTCGCAGCGACATAATCACCAGAAGGCGGCCCAGCATCACGAGCTGGGCTGCCTTTCACTGGGGACTTCGGCACAGTTGCAATCCACAACTCGCCGGTTATTGGCAGGGTTGCCGTGTGACCGGCCTAGTGCGTATGCCAGGCACACCTGGTCCTGTTTTATCGTAGGCGCGCAGAAGTCCTGGGATTGGGGGCAAGGACACTGGGAGCGCGGGCGGCCCGCCCGCATCGGTCGCGCCGACACAGATGGGAGCCCGTTCCTACCTCCTCGATGAGCAGCGTCCCTGTCGGAGAGATCGGAGTGGTAGTCATGATATACACGCGCATACGGCCGCCCCGGCGCACGACCACCGTGGTGGAGAGGGCCGTCCTGCTACCGTCCTTGTCGACCACCACGCTTGTTGCGGTCTCGCGGTAGCTATGGAGCGCCGCGAGAGTTTGTTGGTAGGCCAGGAAAGGCGCCGGTACGGCCGCCGACGCCCGTGCCACCGGGACGCTCACTATCGTCACGAGGGCCGCGGCAATGAGGGCTGGGCGACGGGCGACACGGAGCAACGTGGAGGTTCGCATATGACACATCACCTCGATTCACGCTGCTCCTTGTGTCTTGCCCTCGCGCTGCTGCGCGGCGACTGCCTCGATGCGGTGCAGCAGGGCCAGGACGCTGGCCTCCTCGGGGCGCAGGCCGTGCTCCGGCGGCGCCGGGACCGTCTTGTCTTGCGCGTCAAGCTCCGCGAGCGAGCCCGCCAGATAGGCCTCGATCACGCCGGGGTGGACGTAGCAACGCCGGCAGATCGCCGGCGTATTGCCGAGCTGCCGCGCCGCTTCCTTGATGGCCTCGACGACGTTGCGCTTGGCCTGCGTCTGCAACTCGAAGGCAGCGACTGCCTGCAGCGCCCCGGCCGCGACGACCGTGCCCGCCCAGGTGCGAAAGTCCTTGGCCGTGAAGTGGTCCTCGCTGACCTGCTGCAGGTACTCGTTGACGTCGTTCGACTCGATAGCGTGGCGCTGCCCATCGTCGTCGAGGTACTGGAATAGCTCGTGGCCGGGTAGTTCCTCGCATTGCTTGACGATGCGGGCCAGGCGGCGGTCGCGCACGTCGACGCTGTGGTCCTTGCCCGACTTGCCCCGGAACTCGAAGTGGACGCGGTTGCCGTGCACGTCGACGTGCTCGTGCTGCATCGTGGTCAGGCCATATGAATCGTTCTCTCGCGCGTATTCCTGGTTGCCGATGCGGATGTGCGTGGCGTCGAGCAGCGCCACCACCGTGGCCAGCACTTTCTCGCGCGGCAGCCCATGTTTTGCGAGGTCGTGAGTGACCTGGCCGCGAATCCGGGGCAGCGCCTCGGCAAAGGCGATCATGCGCTCGTACTTGGTCTCGTCGCGCACCTCGCGCCAGTGCGGGTGATAGCGGTATTGCTTGCGGCCCTTGGCGTCGCGGCCCGTGGCCTGGATATGGCCGTTTGCAAGCGGAGAGATCCACACGTCGGTCCAGGCCGGCGGGATGCCGAGGCCCTTGATGCGCTCCAGCACCTTGGGGTTCTCAATCGGCTTGCCGTCGACCCCGATGTAGACAAACTCGTCGCCGCTCTGTTCGCGCCGGATGCCCGGCCGGTGGTCGCTCACGTACCGCAAGCCCGCCGCCCTGGCGATATCCGCCGCGTCGACCGTATCCTCACTGTGCTGCTGATCCTGCTGCCGTTCCGCCTGCACGCTTATTGTCCTTTTATGTTTTCCCTGCCTGGGCGCCCCGCCGCATGGCGAGGCGCAACTGAACATAATGATCTTATACCAGATTATGGGACTCTTTCGGCTAGCGTCCTCGCTTAGAGGGTGTGGGCCGTGTGGGCCGTCTGGAGCGCGCCCAGCAGCGATTGGTAGAAGGCGTCGCTGGTCATCGTGGCGCCGGAGAGGGCGTCGATAGTGGCGCTCTGCGCCTGCAGCACCTCCTGGCGCAGCAGCGGGATGGCCTGCTGGTTGATGAAGGCCGAGCGCTCCCGCTCCGTAGGGGCCGTCGCCTGGACATCCGTGATGCGCTTGCCTTTCACGATGATCGTCACCTGCACCGGCCCCCACTGCATGTCCACGCTCGGTCCCGTGTATTTGTACGTGGCGGTCGAGCGCGGCGTGGCCGTGGGATGGACGACGGGGCGCGGGTGCGCGACGTGGGTCGGGGTCGGCTTTGGCTTCGGGGTCGCGGCTGGAGCCTGCGTGGGGGGTGTGGCCGTCCAGATGAGGCCGGCCGGGACGACGGTCGCGGCGGTCGTGACCAGGATGGAGATTGAGCGATGCATGGCGTGATCCTTTCCTTCTTTTCTGTCTTAACCCGGTTCGTATCGGGGAATTAGAGGGCGAAGCGCTCGGTATGGATGTGTGTCGGCGGGACGTGGGCGCGGCGGACGTTCCGTTCGGCGGCGCGCATCATCGCGGGGGGACCGCAGATGTAGACCTCGCGCATGGCGATGTCGGGGGCCAGTTCGCGCAGGCGCTCCGGCGACAAACGATAGGCGCCCTCGGGGCCATGGTGATCGCCGATGACGTAGAAGAGGGCGACGCCACGCGCGCGCGCCAGCGCGTCGAGCTCCTGGCGGAAGACCAGATCCTCCTCGCGCACGACGCGATAGATGAGCGCGACATCGACCGCGCGCGGCAACTCCTCGACCATGGCGCGAAGCGGGGTGATGCCGATGCCGCCCGCGATCAGCGCCACCTTGTCGCGCCGCCGCACCAGGTCAGTGAAGACCCCAAAGGGACCCTCGGCCACCACCCGCGTCCCCGGCCTGATCGCGCCGACGCGGCTGCTGAAGTCGCCCACGTCCTTCACCGTGATGCGCAGCGAGCGGCCATCGGGCGCCTCCGACAGCGAGAAGGGGTGCGAGGCCCACCACCAGTGACGATCGAGGAAGCGCCACAGGAAGAACTGGCCCGCGCGCGCATGGAGCTGGTCGAGGTGGCGCCCGGTGATGCGCAGCGAGACCACGCCCGGCCCCTCGACCGTGACCGCATCCACCCGCAGACGATAGCGGAACGCCTGGGCCACCGGCAGGGCGACGCGGAAGAGCAGCAGCAAGGCCAGCGTGACCAGGTACAGCGCGGTCCAGTAGGCGGCGGCAGTGTCATTGGCGGAGAGGTCGTTGCCGGTGGGAATCTGATGGACCCAGGCCAGCGCGATGCCCGCGTACGCGGTGAGGTGGACGAGGTACCAGGCCTCGTAGCGCAGACGGCGGCGCACGATGACCAGCGAGGTGGCCACGACCGCGATCATCAGCGCCGTGCCCACCGTGGCCGCGACCATCCCCGTGTAGCTGCCGAGCAACTGCGACACCTCGCGGGGGACGGAGATGCGGTCGGTCGCCGCGTAGCCGAGGGTGATAAAGACGACGTGCGCCAGCACCAGGTAGAGGCACACCTTGCCGTTGAGGCGGTGCCAGACGGTCAGCCGGTCGAAGCCGGCCAACCGCTCCAGGGGGGGCAGGCGGGCGAGCAGCAGGACCTGCAGCAGCGCGAGGTAGGCGCTGAGCAGGCCGGTGAGGCGACCCACATTGGTAGACAGGGCGCTCAGCCCGTGGACAGCGGAGACGCCCCCGCCGTTCAGCCACAGCCAGATGATCGCCGCCGCGTTGGCGCCGACGACCGCCGCGAGCGCCCACGCCGTCGCGGTGCGATAGCGGCGCCGCCGTCCGGGGGCCATCTGCGTCGTCCCCGCGGCATGATCGACGAGTCCGATGTCCATCACCCGCCGCCTTCCCCCGGGGCTCGTGAAAAGACGGCCAGGCCGTCTATCATCCGTCGATCCATTGGTTTTCTCGTCCTCCCCTCGCCCGTCGAGTTCGCTGCGTCTACGACGAGGCCCTCATCCACAACGTAAGACACGTGAATGAAGATCGGGTGAAGATTGGATGAGAAAACTCTTATCAGACGGACGGCTAGAGGACGGCCAGCGTCCCTGCCGCGGCGCCGTCGCGCTCCAGTTCCATCGCCTCGGTCGCCTCGGTCGCTCCGGGCAACGCGACGATGAAACGCGCGCCGCGTCCACGTCCGTCTAGCCCGTGGGAGGGGACGTCGTCGACGGTGATCCGTCCGCCGTGAGCGGTCACGATCGCCTTGCAGATGGCCAGCCCCAATCCGCTGCCGCCGGCGTGGCGCGTGGTATCGACCGCCGTGTCCTCTCCGCCGTCTCCGCCGTCGCGCACGCGATGGAAGCGTTCGAAGATGCGCTCCCGCTCCGGCGCCGGGATGCCCGGCCCGGTGTCGCACACGCACACCTCGACCTCCGGTTCCCCGCGCGGCCCATCCCGACGGTCGCGGACCGTGAGCGCCACGCGGCCGCCCGCGGGGGTGTAGTGGAGCGCGTTGTCCAGCAGGTTGCGCACGACCTGCCCCAGCGGCGCCTCGTCGCCCAGCACCAGCGTTGTCTGTGCGGGCAGGTCGACGGAGAGCGCGACGCCGCGTTCCGCTGCAAGGGGTTGTAGCGACCGGGCGACAGCGCGGCAAACCTCGTCGATCTCCACTAACTCGCGCCGCAACGGCAACCGGCCGCCATCGGCGCGCGCCAGCAGCAGCAGGTCCTCGACCATGCGGCCCATGTGCGCGCTTGCGTCCAGGATGTGGCGCAGCGTCGCCTCGTCGTCAGCGGCGTCGCGCCGCCGGCGCAGCGCGATCTCGGCCCCACTGGAGATGATGGCGATGGGCGTACACAGCTCGTGCGCCGCGTCGGCGGTCAGGATGCGGCGGCGCTCCGCGGCCTCCTCGAGCCGGCCCAGCATGGCGTCGAAGGTGCGCGCCAGGCGCCCCAGCTCGTCGTCGCGGACCGCCTGCCCGCCGGTAGCCCGGGCTCCCCACACCTCGACGCCGACGCGGCGATGGAGGTCGCCGGCGCCGATGCCGGCGGCCAGGCGCGTGATGCGGTCGACCGGCCGCAGCGCGCGATCGGCCACCACGAAGCCCCCTAACGCGGCGATGCCCAGGATGGCGACGCCGGCCAGACCCATGGCGACGAGCAGGTGGCCGCGCTCCGCCTCCAGGGCGTCGGTCGTGGTGATCAGTTGCACCGTCACGCGCCGTCCGTTGCGGCGCAACAATCGGACGAGCAGGCGCACGTGGTGGTCGCCGGGCGCCTCGACGGTGCGTATCCCCGGCCTCGTGTCGGCTAACAGGGCGGCCGGCAGCCCCGTCAACGGCGGCCCCTGCCGCACCACGACGCGTCCCCGCTCGTCGAGCACGCGTACCCACAGGGCCGGTTCGCCTGGCCGCCGCTCCCCTTCATCCGGCGCGTCGGCGTGCAACACGATGGAGCGGCCGATCTGGAGGTCGCCCACCACATCCTGGGCGCGGCGTTGCAAGGTCTGGTTCAGCGCATCGCTGGCCGCTTGCCCGTCCTGCCACAGCACCGCGCCCGCGAAGATGCCGAACCCCAGGCACAGCAGGGCGACATACCACAGCGTCAGGCGCATGCGCACGCTCAGCGCGCTCAGCGCGCTCAGCGCGCTCATGAAGCCTCTCCTGGGGCCTCTCCGAGATCCCACGCTCCGGTAGGGTGAGGGGCACGCAGACTATAGCCGACGCCCCGGACGGTGTGGACGAGCTTCACCGCGTGCGGGTCGTCGATCTTGCGCCGTAGGTTGCGCATGAAGACATCGACCACGTTGGACGCGCGCTCGGCCCCTAACTCCCACGCCCCCGCCGCGATCTGGTCGCGGGTCAGCACCTGGCCCTGATGGCGCAGCAACAACTCCAGGATGGCGTATTCGCGCGCCGTCAGCTCGACGAAGCCGCCCGCCCGCTCCACGCGGTGTGTCACCTGGTCCAGCGTCAGATCGCCAACGCGTAGCGGCCCCACGCGCAGCCCCGGTTCGCGCCGCCCCAACGAGCGCAGCCGCGCCAGCAGCTCGGCGAAGGCGAACGGTTTGGTCAGGTAGTCGTCGGCGCCCGCGTCCAGGCCGTCCACGCGGTCCTCC
>JAABUX010007983.1_pt1 | contig 12288 bp, 12 predicted proteins | sample 5561851 | NCBI WGS metagenome assembly JAABUX01 (sample SAMN10711883, study PRJNA513361) | rock metagenome | isolation source: Antarctica rocks | place: Antarctica: Victoria Land, Richard Nunatak red sandstone | collected 2016-01-03 | reverse complement strand
CGATGGTGAGCAGAACCAGACACGGTCGCCACCATGGACGCGACAGGCGGGAGCTGTGCTGCGGCATGCTCCTCCCATCGGCGCCAGCATGGTGCGGCCCAAGCACAACCCACGCGACTAGACAAAACGACGACGACGCCGGACGCGTCGAAGGACCTCCTAGACGTACGGGAGAGCGCACAGCAGGAGGCTACGTCGCAGCCCGAGCGGCTCCGCCACGAGCCAGTTGTCGCCACGGCCGAGGGATCGACTCATGGAAGGCCAACAGGCCCACCAGCACCCAAAGGACGTGAGGCGTGCCGCTGTCGATGAGGTAGGTCTCTTGTGCGTGTAGGAGGGCGAGAGCCACGACCACGATGACCACGACGCGCCCGACCGCCGGCTGCTCGGGCCCCTCGCGCGCCCTGGCAGCTCGCGCCGCCAGGGCCAGCGCAGACATGAGCCCTACGAAGATGAGCAACAGCGGCACGCCGCCGCGAAAGAGCATTGTGAAGTAGAGCGACTCTGTGTAGGGGAAATCCCGGAGCTTCGGCGGCAGGTCAGGACCATACCCAGTTGCCCAGTTTCCCGACATGGCCGGTATCTCGACGTTCTTCCAGAGGTCCACGCGGTAGGCGATCGTCTGGGGTACGAAGGTGCTCCGTTCGGTACCTGGGGCTCGCGCGGTGAACTGTGCCCTGTAGCGGCCCTGCAGCAACGGCGCAAACAGCAGGCCCGCGACGACCGCCGCGACCGCCAGACCCAGCAAACCACGGCTCGCGCGGCCTGACCAGACGGCCAGGAGCACCACACCGGCGACCGTCGCGAGTATGGGGCCGATGCTCAGCGTCTCCACCAGGGCCACCACTGCTATGGCAACCACGAGCACGAGGCGGCGCCTGGAGAGGACGTCCATCCGCTCGCGCAGCAGCAATGCCGCCGCGACGAGGATCACGACGAGCAGGTAGCCAGCAAGGTCGTGCCAGTGGGGGAAGGGGCCGGTGGCGCGGGAGACTGAGTCGGGCCCGGTCCCCGCGAGCTGCGCGAAATTGGTCAGCGACAGCAGCTGTTGGCTGAGGCCGGGAAGTCCGAACTGCTGGAGGATCGCGAGCGCGGAGACGGGGAGGCTCGAGAGCAGCAGAAGGCGCAGACACCAGCAGCGCTCGCGAGCGGTCCTCACCGTCACCGTCACCGCTCGGTAGAGGAGCAGGAACTGAAACGGACCCACGAGCGTCCCGAGATCGGAGCTCGTGAACGGGGCGTCGCGCTGGTAGAGGTCAACAGACCCCAGGCCCAGGGTGCCGAGGGCATACGCAAGCAGGAGCCAGTCGAGCGCCTTCCAGGGCGTTGGTCGACGGCCCGAGGCCATCACCAGCAACACCGCCGCGACACCGCCGATAAGCAGCTCTGAGGGACGAAACCCAGGGATCGGGAGGCCTCGCCGTACGCCAGAGACCACCGGCACGATGGCCACGAGCAGGAAGATCCCGACCCTCGGACGCAAGGCGACCACAAGGGCAAGAGCGACAGCGATGAGCGCTCCAAGCCCCGCGACCGGGCCGAGGCTGACAGCCCCACCGACAAAGGTCGCGGCTCCGAGCGCAACTGCCCCGAAGGTGGCCCAGGATCGCTCCAGGCCGAACGGAAGCGTGCGAGCGCCGGATCGGTAAGGCAGCATGGGCGCGACCTCACCGTAGAAGGCCGGGCGATTTACCGCCGGCGAAGCGGCCGGCTCACTTCGCCGACCGTCCACAGCTAGCGACGACCCTTGCGCGGAGCGAGCACCGCCCACACCGGCCGGACTCCCAACTGCTCGAGCCGATCCACAAGCATCTCGACATCCGCCGTTCGCATGCCGGCACCGGCAACCAGGACGGTCATGTCCGACTTCAGGGCCACGGCCTCGCCGGCCGTAGCCCCACCTATAGGACCGGCCTGCAAGAGCATCAGATCGAAGTTCTCGTTCGGTTCGACGCCGTCGTGCGAACTCCCGCCTGACACTCCGACGACGGGCTGGTCGCGGCGATCCTCGAGGAGGACCTGCCCGTTGTCGCCGTGCCCGGCGGCGAGCAGCTGACGGGCGAACACGCTGGTGGCCTCATCGAACGAATCGCCGGCCGGCAGCAGCGCCACGCACGTCGGTCGAGTGTCCGACAGCGAGTGCCAGCGCTGGATGAGCGCCAGCGCCGCGCTGTCCGACAAGGCCTTGAGGTCTGTGGCGGGACACCGGGCGCTGGCCTCCAGATCCTGCGGGGCGTCGATCCGGCGGTCGGTGCGCTCCCACGCGACGAGCAGCACGATGCCTAGCGCGAGTCCAAGGACCGCCCCATACACCAGCGCCGCCTTGCCAGGCCGGCCCGTCTTTGCACTCGCTGCCGGAAGGCTGACGATCGATAGCGACCGCGGCCCGATGTTGGGCGACGCCGGCTCCGGCCCGGCGACGGCCTGAGCGAACGCTCGCGCACCCGCCACGGCGCGTACGGGATCAGAATCTTTGTACCTCACCCGCAGAATTGACGTGTTGAGGTCGTTGAGGACCGTAACGTGACTCTGAACCGTCCCTAAGGGCACGCGAGCCACGGCGCTCACCCTTGCGTCGATGGCACTGTCTTCTTGGAGGATCCCGGCATAGATAGTCGCCAGCCTGAGCGCTTGGTCAGCATTGCCAGCCCCGGCCGGCGCGCCCGCGCCGGAAGGGACGAACAGCAGCGCGTCAGAGGCGAATGTGGCGCGACCGCGGCGAACAGGTGCGCCCGGCGGCCGCACCAGCAGTAGCGACGCAGGGGCGATTGCCGGAGAGACGGGCAGGGCACCGGTGGCCGCGTTGGCCGCAGCGGCAGCGCCTGCTGCGGCTTCAGCCCGAGTCCGCCCCGTGTAGCTCAACACCAGTAGGGCGGTGCCAGTTCGCTGGCTCGCTGACAGCCGGCGCTTGACAGCGGCAGCCGGACGCTGGACGGTCCTGCTGACCACCCCGACGATTGCCGCGTCGTTCGGGATCAGTAGTGCGTAGGTGCCTGTCAGCCCAACGGCTTGGTCGGCCGCCCCTGCCGACGCGGTGGCAAAGCTCGCGGGAACGTTGAGCACAGACTCGGCGGAATAGGAGTTGCTTCGCCCGCTCGTGACCTGGTAGGAGATCGCGGCCGCTGCGAGCGTTGTGAGCAGCAGAATCCAACCACGGCGCCGCAGTGCGAGCGCCATGCGCCGCGACCCAGAGGCACCCCCCGCGCGCCTCTCGCTCATGCTTCCAGCCGCCGCTCACGCGGTGCAGGCAGATCAGACTCGGAGGTCACGGGAGGAATAAGGACACGCAGTCCGTACAGGTCAGCGAGGACGAGGGGCGCGGATGGCGCCCTTGACGAGCGGTTACCCGGCTGGCGGCTAGCGGAGTCCACGAGGATAACGGTCGGCGACGTAGTACCGCCTCCGAGCGCCCTGTTCCATCGATCATGCTGCGGAACTTCTCGCTCACGCGAGCTGAGCCGCCACCCGCCACGGATGTCGACCAGCAGCCGCTGCACGACAACAATGACGCGCTGGTCCACCGACTTCAGGAATGGTCCCGAAAGGGCAGGGACGCACCCTTTGCGGGCTTCGCCGACCGGCGGTCCGTCCGCGGCGCGACCTTGCCCTGACTGCCGGTTCGGCCACTGGGCGGCCTGCGACTATATCCGCGTGCCCGCCCGTCGCCGCAAGCAGCGCTCAGCGGGCGTCCCCGTCCCTCGGCCGGCGTTCTTGGTCGCGGGGGCAACCACCGTGGGCTTCGGGTCCGTGGCCCTGCTCGCTTCGTGCTCGGCGACGGCGCGCAGTGCCGACGCCCACCTGCTCGGCACTGCCGTTGGGCTGGCCCGCTCCGTCGAGGGCCTCGCGCCCTTCGGGGACGCGACCACGCACCTGGCCGACACCACGCCGTCCGCACTGGCTGGGCTTGCGGTGGTACTCGTCGGCGCGGCAACGACTGGCCCGCGGGCGTCCGCCGCGGCGGCGGTGATCCTGTTCGGTGCCGACGCTTCGACAAAACTGCTCCAGGGCGACTTCTCGGAGGTGCGAGAGGTGGCCGGAGTCGCCCGCGTGCAGCAGTTTCCCAGCGGACACGCAACTGCCTCGGCGGCCCTGGTCCTCGCCGCTGGTGTAATCGCGTCGCCACGGTTCCGCACGGCGGTGGTCGCCGTTGGGCTGCCCTACGTGGCAGCGATTGCCGGCGCGCTGCTCATCCTCGCTCACCACCTCCCAAGCGCAATCGTGGGCGGTTGGCTCGTCGCGCTCAGCTGGGCGGGAGCGGCTGTTGCATTGCTCAATCCGGGCCAGCGGGCCGCATGGCGGCTGAAGCCCTCAACGGTTCGCAACGTGCTGATTGTCACCGGCAGCTCTGTTGGCGCAGTGGCACTGGTTTCGGGGGTGCTTGATGGAAATTTCGGACCTGCCCTGGCGCACCATCGTCGCTTGGGCGCGGAAGTCTTCGCGGGGCTCGTAACGCTTGGGCTGGCAGGAGCGAGGGCCGACCGGTTCTTCTCCCGCCGATCAGGGCGGCTCACCTGCTTGGACGCATCTTGACATCCGTCGTTGTCAGCCACGGGTCGGCCAGACACGGTCCGTTGTCCGTCACGATGCCGAGCACTCCAGCCTGTCGGAGGCAGCGCAGCCCCACGGCCAGCTGATCACCTCGCTCGCGAAGGGGCTACGTACTGAGGGTCCGGCCGCGGGCCCCGATCACGGAGGGCGAGGGCATGTCTGGCCCCCGGCGCGGGATGCTCGCCATTTTGGTGCCAGACTGGTGCGAGTTTCGTGCGCCGTTGGATTCCCCACAGTTCATGTCCCCTGTCTTCTCCGCGTTCGGACTCGCCCTTCGGTTCCACGCCCCCCTCCCGGGGACCGGCGCCACGACTGGTCGGCTTGATGCCACGGTGCGGCTCGCAGTGGGCGAACCGGGGGAGCTCAGCGCCGTTTGGACCGGCGCATCGGGACCGCCCCATTGGGAGGCCGACCTCACCGACGGCTCTCGCGTCTCGCTCGTCCCTGGGCGGGGCGGCGACTGGCTGCTTCAGACCCCCACCGCTGCATTTTGCTTCAGCGCGGACCTCCACACGGTCCTGTGCGCTCCCGACCGCCCCGCCGACGCAGAGTGGAAGCGGACCCTCTTGGATACCGTCCTGATCTGCCTCAGTCTTCTGCGCGGGCATCAGCTGCTCCACGCGGCCGCAGTGGAACTTGGAGGGAAGGGGGTGGCGATCCTGGCGCCTACCGGGGCGAGCCTGGCCGTTGAGCTGTGCCGGCGGCGTGGATCTCTCATCAGCGACGATGTGATCGCCCTCGAGTGTGGCGCTTGTGGCGTTCTCGCCCATCCCGGTCCGGCGGTCGTCAATCTCCCGGCCAAGCACGCCTCACTCATCCCAGAGCTCGGACGGCTGATCGCGTCGGTACCGAGTGAGGACGAGCTCTGGATCGACGTGGATCGAGCGGCTTCAGGGCCCGCGCTGAATACCGTCTACCTTCTCGGGGGCTCGACGGCGTCCGGCGCGAGCCTCGGCGAGGCCGCGGGCACCGTCGTGGACCTACTGCCCGAGGCCCTCGCCTTGCACTCCGACCCCGACAGCACTCGCGCCCGATTCCTCTTCTACAGCGACGTGGTCGATCGGGTGGCCGTCCGGCCGCTCCGACGAGGCCCTGGCGCCAGTCCCAGCGACCTGGCCGACCTCGTCGAGGCCTCGGTGTCTCGCAGCTCATGAGCTCCTCCACGTCCACACCATCTCCACGAGCCGACGATCGCATCCAAGGCTCAGTCGGGCGAACGGTCCTGACGCTCGACGCGATCACCAAGCGGTGGCGCGGCGCGCAGCTGCCCGTGCTCAACGATGTCGGGCTTACCGTGGCTCCCGGATCGCTGGTCCAGATCACCGGTCGGAACGGCGCTGGAAAGACCACGCTGCTGCGCATCGCCGCTGGCTTGATCTTCCCGGACTCGGGGCGCGTCACCATAAATGGCCACGATCTACGCCAGGCCCGCCGGGCCGCCCACCGGCAGATTGGGTTTCTGACGGCCGCCAGCGCGGGGCTCTACGCACGACTGACCGTCGGCCAGCATCTCGACTTCGCCGCCCGGATCGCTCTGCTCGACCCCCGGGAGGTCCGGGGGGCGGTCGCTCGCTCGGCCGACCACTTCGAGCTCACCGAGCTCATCGACCGCCGGGTTGACCGGCTCTCAATGGGACAACGGCAGCGGGCCCGCCTGGCCATGACCTGCCTCCACAGACCGTCTCTCCTCCTGCTCGACGAGCCCGCGAACAGCCTCGATCCGGAGGGCCTGGCCATCCTGGGAAATGCGGTCCGGTCCACCACCGAGGGCGGAGGCGCCGTGCTGTGGTGCGCGCCCTCTGGCGAGGCACCTCCCCTCCCCCCGGACGTCAGACTGAAGGTCGACGGCGGACGCCTGGAACCGGTGTGAGCCGCGTGAAGCTCCATGTCCGGGCCGCCCTCGCGGTCGCCGAGCGAGACTTTCGCATCTATCGCAGCTACCGCCTGCGCGCGATCAGCCAGTTGCTGCAGATCCTCTTCACCCTCACCCTCTTCTACTACCTCTCGCAGCTGGTCAGAGTCGGACCGTTCACCGGTTCGCACTCCTACTTCGCCTTCGCCGTGGTCGGCCTGGTGATCCTGCAGGTGCTCACCTTCACCTTCAGCCTGCTTCCTGGGGATCTCCGCCAGGAGCTGGTGGCGGGCACCTTCGAACGCGTGGTTGTCTCACCGTTCGGACCGCTCGGCGGAGTGATCTCCCTCACGCTGTTCCCCCTCGTGATCAGTTTCGTCTCTGGTCTGCTCACCGTGGCTGTTGGCGCAATCGTCTTCGGCCTCCCGCTCGCCGGCTGGCAAGCGCTACTTGCCATCCCGGTCGCGCTGCTCGGCGAACTCGCCTTCGTGCCGTTCGCACTGGGCCTGGCCGGGCTGGTGCTCTGCGTCAAGCAGGCCGGCGCGGGCGCAGGCTACGTCGTGACCCTCTTCTCGCTGATTGGCGGCTTTTACTTCCCCGTCAGCCTCCTGCCCGGGTGGATCCGCTGGGCCTCGGACGCCCAACCCTTCACCCCAACCGTCGACCTCATGCGTCATCTCCTCGTCGATTCACCGCTCCGCGAGGATGGCGCTCTTTCTCTGGCCAAGCTCGCGGGCTCGGCCATCCTGCTGCTTCCGCTCGGCGTCCTCGTCCTCCGCTGGGCGATAGAGTTCAGTCAGCGTCGGGGAACCATCATCGAGTACTGACGGCACTGAAGCTGATGACCCACCTCGAATCCGATAATCGAAGCAAGATGCGGTCCCCGCGCGTCGTCCGGGTGCCTCAGCACGTCGTCTACCGACACTTCGTCGCAGAGACGGTCGTCCTCAATCTGCAGACCGGCAACTACCACGGCCTCAACCGCACCGCAGGCCGGATGCTCGAGGTGCTCGACGAGGTCGGCGAAGTGCAGGCGACGGCGAAGCGACTGGCCGTCGAGTATCGCCAGCCGCTGTCTCCCGTCCTCGATGACGTGCGTGCTTTCTGTGAGGATCTTCTGCGTCGGGAGCTGATCGAGGTCGACGCCTCAGACGGGTCGCAACATGGCTGAAACAGCCTCGCCCGGGCTCGGCACGATCGTCGAAGCGGCCATTGGGCACGCCTTTGGGATGCAGCTGCGGGCACCGTTCCTGCTCGAGGGGCTGCTGCCGGGCCCGGGTGGACTGACGGGCACGGCCGCGGTGCTGGAGCTCACGGACGTCGCCACGATCGACGGCCTGTGGGCGGGCGCAGCAGCGCAGCGAGTGCGGGAGGCGCGCTTCCCGGACGGGCAGCTGCTGATGAGCATCGACCGCGACCCGACGCGGGGCTACCGCGTCAACGCCCCCGGTCACGGACAGTTTCTGGTCTCGGTTGACGGGGCACGAATCGACGCATCGCTGGAGCCGCGGCCCGCTTGGCGCTGGCAGCTCGTCTTGTTCGCGCAGGTGCTTCCGTTGGCGGTGACCCTGGCGGGCGGCGAGCTGTGGCACGCGAGCGCCGTCGCCATCGACGGCCGGGCGTACGCGCTGGTGGCCCCGGCGGGCACGGGCAAGAGCTCGATCGCCATGCAGCTTCTCGCCCAGGGGGCCACGTTCGTCACCGACGATGCCTTAGCGGTAGGCCAGACCCCCTCAGGCCCGCTTGCGCATCCCGGTGCCCGCTTTGCGAATGTGCACCGTCACGAGCTTCAGACGCTCTCCCCCCCCGTCCGTGCTCTCGTGGGTCGGGTCATCGGCGAGAGCACTAAGCTCCACGTGCAGCCCGAGGGCGCGTCGGGGCCACTTCCTCTGGCGGGCCTGTTCTTTATAGAGCGCCATGCGTCGGGATCGCTCGCGGTCCAGCGCGCCAACGTCGGACCCGAGGCCTTCCTGCTTAACAGCTTTATCATCCACGTACGCACGACCGCTCGCATGGCACGTCAGCTTGATGCCTGCGCCACGCTCGCGCGGACCGTGCCGACCTATCGGGTCGCTGTGCCGCCGGAAGCAACGGCCGCGGTTACTGCGTCTGCGCTTCTCGAGTACATCAAGGAGCTGGGATGAGCCCCGACGTCGCCCTACTCATCGAAGCTCGCCCCCTGTCCCCGATCCGACGGGTGCGACTGCTCGGGGAACTGCTCGCCGTGTACGCCCGCGTACGCTGGCTTGTGCGACGGCGAGGCGTCCCGGCAACCGTCGAAGTGCTGCGCAACGGCGTCCAAGATCAGCATGACGCCGATGTGGCTCGCAGCATCGGCCTGCGCCTCGCGCACATCGTGGAACGCTCCTTGCGGCCGCTGCCCACAGACACCCGCTGCCTGATGCGGTCTCTAGTCCTGACGGGCTTGCTCGCGAGGCGGGGAGTTCGGAGCGAGATCGGCATCGGCGCGGAGCCGGGTGAGACGTTCCAGGCGCATGCCTGGGTGGAGCACGGCGGTCGGGCACTTGCGCCGACGCTCGGGTATGCCCCGCTCGTCCGGATGTAGCTCGCGGCCGTGATCGCGGGCGTGATGGGGCCGACCGCGGGCGACGAGCGTGCCATCGGCTGCGCGCTCGGCGGCCATGTCGAGATCGGGGGCACGCGTCAGCTTCGGCTGGCCACCGATCTTGGCGGTCAACTCTCCGAGCAGGGCGGCACGTGGTGCGTCGCGGAGGGGGCACTCTTCAACCGGCGGGAGCTCGACGCCGAGCTGGGCCTCGCGCGCAGTGCGGGGCTGGCCCAGATGTTCATCGCCGGCCACCAACGCTGGGGGCCCGCCATGCTGAAGCGCCTGCGCGGTATCTTCGCGTTCGCCCTATGGCAACCCGACAGCGCTCGGGCGTTGATCGCCACCGACCATTTCGCCCTGCATCCGTGGTATATGCGGCTGCGCGGGACGGAACTGGTCGCGTCAACGCGCTTTCCCGCGATCCTCAAATTGCTGCCGCGAACGCCAGATCCCGACGGGGATCATGCGCTGACTTGGCTCTCGTCGGTCTGGCGTGACGGCGCGTCGACCTTCGCGGCTGGCGTCCAGCGCCTCCGGGGCGGCCACGCCCTGAGGCTGGCGGGGGGGGTGTGGCAAGAGAAGCCCTACTGGGACCCCGTGTTCGAGCCACCCCTCCGCGGACAGCGTGAGGAGCTGGCTTCGGAGCTGCGGCGCGCCCTCGGCGTCGCCATCCGCTCCCGCATTCCGGGGGGTGTGACGACAGGAGTGATGCTCAGCGGTGGGTTCGACTCATCGGCGGTCACGGGAGTCGCGGCGACCGAGCTCGCCGGGAGGGGGGATCTACTCACCTACTCGGCCGGGTTCCCCGGCGACGCAGTTCTCGACGAGTCCGGGCGCGTCGAGGCGCTCGTCCAAGCGCGAGGCCTGCACAACAAGCGCCTGCACCTGCAGCCGCAGGGCATCCTACGGCAGACGGCGTCCTTCCAGCGAGATCACGGGGTCCCGTGCTCTGGCCCCGGGTATGCGCTCGAGCGCCCGCTACTCGAAATCGCCGCCGGTGATGGCGTTGGCATCCTGCTTGACGGGATGGGCGGCGACGAAGTCTTCGGCGTCGCGCCTTTTCTCCTCGGGGACCTCGCGCGACGGGGGCACGTCGTGGCATCGCTGCGCATGCTCCGGCGGTTTCCAGACCTTCCGGCCTCGGCGTCCCGCGGCGTCCTGCAGATGCTGGCGCGGGAGTACATCGCACATGGCGTGGCGCCACATGGGCTCGAGCGACGGCTGCGCGCCCGCGGCGGTCACGCCCATCACGCGCCAGACTGGATCGATCGGCGCCATGCCGATCGGTTGTTCGAGATCTATGACCCCTGGGCATGGAAGCTGAAGGGTCATGGACCGCTCTGGTGGCGCCACCTGCGAGACCTGCTTACGTCACACCGCGACAGCAGCGGACTCGCGGAGTACGTCGGAGTCCGCGGCCACGATCTTCCGCTCGAGGCCCGGCCGCCCCTGCTCGACGTCGAGCTGGTCGAGCTGGCGCTGCGCCTTCCTCCCGAATTCCGGTTCGGGGGAATGAACCGAGCGTTCGCCCGCGAAAGCGTCAAGGACGACATCCCCCCAGCGGTGCGCCTGGCGCAACGCAAGACCAGCCTGAGGCCCTTCTACCACCGCGCCCTCGCGGGCCGCGACCTCCCCGCCCTTCGCTGGCTCCTCAACGCGCCTGACGCTCGCGTTTCGCAGTGGGTCCCGGCTCGCAGAATCGGTCACCTGCTCGACCGGGTGCCAGCCGTCGGGGAACCGGGGTGGAAGGACTGGCTGTTGCCCGTGTGGCCGCTGCTGACCGCGGAAATAGCGTTGCGGACGCTCGAGAACCCCGCCTTCCCCGAACAGTTTCTCGATCGCACCAAGCCTCCCGCCCCCCTGTTCGAGGTTCGAGGGTAGTCACACCGGTACCGGGTGCAAAAGGCATCGGAGATTAGCCTCGGCCCGGTCCTAGACTTTTTTCCTCCTCGCGGCCCGGTGGTCGCCCGTATCGTACTGCTCCAAGGAAAGCGATCTAGACCAAAGGAGGATCCATGAAGCAGAACGATTCCCAGCAGGAGCAGCAGGCCGAGTACGTGAAGCCCATGATCGTAGATTACGGAGATCTTGAGACGATCACCGCCATGAACCGGAGAAACGACATTTCGGACGTGCCGGCGGGCGGCAACCAAGACGGCCTCAGCGGCTGAACGAGGCGTTCGGTAGCCATCTGTCCTGAGACCACCTCGGTGGTCTCAGGACGCGCTGGGCCGTCACCCCATCGGCATCTGACACTTGCCGCTCCGTCATGACGGAGCGCGTTCGCGTTTACGTCGCGATCGATGATGCGGATCTGTCCCAGGCGGCCATAAGCAGGCTGCAGGCCGACACTGCGGTCCTTGAGATCGTCGATCATCCGGAGGATGGCGACGTAACTATCTCCGCAGCGGAGCATGGGTCGCTGCGCGGGAAGTCGCCCCAGGACGGTCGGCGCGTCGCTGTGGCGAGCGACTACGGCGCCGCCCGCCGCGCTCTCGTGGACGGTGCGGACGGAGTCGTCTTCGCCGACGCGCTGGACGCGCTCACAGCAACCGTCGTGGCGACGGCACGCGGCCAGATCGTCCTTCCGCCCGCGCTGCTGCGGACGGTGATCAAGCCCGCGCTTACCGCCCGCGAGAAGCAGATCATGGCCCTGGTCGTCCTGGGCTTCACGAACCGCGAGATCGCGGCGCAACTGTTCGTCGCCGAGACGACGGTGAAGAGCCACGTCATGTCGGCCTTCCGCCGGCTCGGGGTCCGCACCCGCAAGGAGGCGACAGCCCTCATCCTTGATGAGGAGCACGGACTCGGAACGGGGATCCTGTCCGTGACGAAGTGAGGGATCGGTCGTCTACACCGCCAACAGTTGCCTGGGGCCACAGTTCCGATCCACAGACTCCTTGCCGGACATATTGGACGCACGAGTAACCTCCTTCTCGCCAAGCATGTGCCAAGCTCGATCTTCGGCGGGTGGCTGGTCGCGCTCATCTGGCTGGGAGCGGCCGCCGTCGCGCTCGATCCGAGCCGAGCGGCGAGGAGCCGCGTGCGGTCTCGTTGCTCCGCGACGCGCTTCTCGGGCGGTTGCGCCGCTGGTGCCGCGGCGCTCGTGGCGGGCTTGCCCCCACGGGAACCTGGTGCTCGTGCTAGCCCAACACCCTCGGCTGGGCGCGGGGATATTCGCCAGCCTCGGGGTGCTAGATGAGTAGTGCCACGGGTTCAGGCGGTGTAGCAGGCGAGGGAGCGGGTGGGGCGGCCGAGGCGGTGGTTGAGGGCGACGGCGGCGGCAAGCGCGGCGAAGCGCGTGGTCAGGCGGACGCGC
>JAABUX010007982.1_pt1 | contig 12289 bp, 8 predicted proteins | sample 5561851 | NCBI WGS metagenome assembly JAABUX01 (sample SAMN10711883, study PRJNA513361) | rock metagenome | isolation source: Antarctica rocks | place: Antarctica: Victoria Land, Richard Nunatak red sandstone | collected 2016-01-03 | reverse complement strand
ATCGGCGCGGCTAATCTGACGTTTTTGCAGGATCGGCGCACCTAATGTGACGTTTTCCGCGCAATGATCGTGACGTTTCGAGCCGTTCCACGCGTGAATCCGGCGCACCTAATCTGACGCCTTACAGCCACGTCGAAGACCTGAGAGCAGCGCACCACATCTGAAAACGTACAACATTTGTATAAATATGAAAATTGTCCATGCACTTGACAAACGAAATGCACTTATGCTACTGTATCTTCCAACGAGCCCGAGACGGGCTCGTGCCGTGGATGCGATGAACCGCAGTCATAGCAAGGACCCGACGCCATTGGGACCGCGAGTAGTGTCGTAATGGAGCTGCCCCTCTCCTGCTGACGCCTGCCTTTGTCTGGTCACCCCGACTGCGGGGAGCACCTGGTGAAACCGGCCACGACTTTAGTGTCGCGCGCCGGCTTTTTGTGTTGCGCTGTCCACGGCCACGAAACGTGCATCGGGTAGGAAGCGGGTGCCGCTAGTATCGGAGCCGCATCATACATCCAAGGTGCATCGTGTTAACATGTCATGACGCAACACGTGACCGGCCTCTCATGTGAGGTAGCTCACCAGCCGATCGACAGAGGGTGAGGGCAGGGGAGATGGACCCAACGACGACGTCACCGTTCGCTGGTCTCCTCAAACGCTACCGGGAGACTGCAGGTCTCACGCAGGAAACGTTAGCGGATCGCGCCGCTTTAAGTGAGCGCGGCTTGCGCTACTTAGAGCGCGGCGTCAGGCATCCCTACCTAGATACCGTGCAGCGGTTGAGTCAGGCGTTAGCGCTGTCGCCCGACGACCGCACCGCGTTCATCGCGGCCGCCCAGGCCAGATCCGCTTCATCGCCGACGGTGAGCGGCGGCACGCCTCCCCCGACGATCGAGTCGCTCCTGTCGGCCCCCCTCATCGGGCGAGACCAGGAGACGGCATCCATCGCGGCGCTCTTGCAGCGAGAGGAGACACAACTGCTGACCCTGACCGGACCTGGCGGTGTCGGTAAGACGCGTGTGGCGCTCCAGGTTGCGGAGGTGTTGAAAGGCGTTGGCGCCACAATCGTCCTTGTTCCCCTGTCGTCGATCAGCGACCCTGATGTCGTGCTCCCCACCGTTGCCCGGACGTTAGGGGTGGCCGACATGGGACATTCTCTGTTGCAGGAGAGCCTGAGCGGACACCTGCGCGACAAGACACTCTTGTTGCTCCTCGATAACTTCGAGCACGTCGCGGCCGCCGCACCAGCCATTGCTGCCCTGTTGGCGACCTGTCCGCACCTGAAGATGCTCATTACCAGCCGGGCCGCGATTCATGTACATCGAGAGCACGTCTTTCCCGTGTCCCCGCTCGCCCTGCCCCACGTGGCGCCCCTGCCTGCCTGCGCCGACCTCGCGGACATTGCGGCCATCGCCTTGTTTGTGCGCCGCGCACAAGCCGCGCGCCCTGATTTCGCGCTCACCTCGGTCAATGCCTCGAGCGTTGCACAGATCTGTGTGCGGCTCGATGGATTACCGCTCGCGATCGAATTGGCCGCGGCTCGGGTCGCCGTCCTCTCGCCTCAAGCCGTGTTACGACGGCTCGACCACCGTCTGCACCTGTTGACGGGCACGACGTACGGCGTCCCAGAACGCCACCAAACCCTCCGCCGTACCATCGACTGGAGCTATGACCTCTTGACCCCACCGGAGCAGCAGTTGTTCCGGCGGCTGGTGGTCTTCGCAGGCGGCTGCACCGCGGGAGCAGCCGGACGGTGAGCCGCGCTTTCGCATGTTGCAAACGATCGGGGAGTATGCGCTGGAGCGCCTGGTGGAGAGCGGGGAGGCGGAGACCATGAAGCGGCAGCACGCCGCGTTCTTCCTCGAGCTCGCCGAGATGGCGGCGCCTTATGTGATGAGCGAAGTCCGCCTGGACTGGTTGGAGCGGCTAGATCTCGATCACGACAATCTGCGGGTTGCGTTCACCTGGGGAGCCGGTACGCCAGGCGAACAGGGCACGGTGCTCCGTCTTGCTGCGGCACTTGGCCAGTTTTGGTTCCATCGTGGCTATGTCGGCGAAGGTCGTGACTGCGTGCGACACGCGCTCACTGAGGTGGCGTCCCTGGCGGATGATCCTGTGCCGCGGGTTCCGGTTGATACCCAGGCTAAAATCCTCTACGCGGCGGCCGCACTGGCCTGGATACAGGGTAACGATGCGGACGCACGGTCATTCATAGAAAAGAGCGTGGCGTGTTACCGCACGGTCGGGGCGCCGCACCAGGTCGCCTATGCGCTACTCGGTCTTGGCGTTGTCTTACTTGCCCAGGAATTGCCGCATCAGGCGTTGCCCCATTTCCAGGAAGCGTTCCGTCTGTGCCCGGCTGAGAAGAACCGCTGGGACAGCGCCTACACGCTCCGCGGCCTTGGCGACGCTATGTGGTTGGCTGGTGATCGCGACACCGCCCACACGATGTATCACGACAGCCTGGCTCTCTTCCGCGACGTGCATGACGGCTGGGGAGAAGCCTTCACACTGTACGCGCTGGGGAATGCGACCTTGGTCGATGGTGACGTGGCGTCCGCGCATGCCTCCCTGACCGCGAGCACGATCCTATTCAGGGACGGCGGCAGTCGCTGGGATCTTGCCTGGGTGCTGATTGCGTTGGGATTCGCCGAGGTTCAACGCGGAGAATATGCAGCCGCCACCCAGGCGTGTATGGAGAGCTTGCTGACGTGGCGGGATCTGAGCACCGTGTCGGGCCTTCGTGCCAGCCTAGCGGGCTTGGTGGTGGTGGCGACGGCCCAAGGGCGGTTCGCAGAGGCCGCCCGCCTGAGCGGTGTCGCCGCACCCTTGGACCACGGGCGCGGTCCCTATTTCGCCATCACCTATCACGCAGCCCGCCCCCTCTTTGACCAAGCCATGGCCGCTGTCCAGGCATCGATGACCCCGGAAACGTTTCACAGGGCGCAGGCCGACGGGCGCGCACTGCCGCTCGCACAGACAGTGTCCGACGTGGTGACGTCTTGGTCGCGCTCACCTTGATCGCCCCCCATATGATGCATTGGTCGGCGCCGCACGTGTCCGACACCTCCGAGAGCGCTGTCGTCCGTGCCCGTGCCTGTGCCCCCAGCGCCACTAGACCCTCCCCGTGGCGGCTCCGCTCCCGATCGGATACAGGATGACCCACAGCCGCGGATCGACAACAATGATGCTCTCACCACCATCGATGCGGTCGTCATCGCTCCCCCCATAATCACGCGCGAGCACAGGAGCACATCCGCTGTAGACAGCCCGCTCCCCATACCGCACGCGACCCGTTCCGGCACCCCTATCCTGCCACAGTACGTAGGTCAGCGCACGGCCGCCCGTGTCGAAGAACCTCACGCTCACGTACTGGCCGCGTGCGAAATCCGCCTCTGAGCGACACTGCGGCACGACGATGGTGCACGGGGCGACTTGCCACGGCAGGGCGATGGACTCCTGGCCACGGTCGGATGACGGCGCATGATTGCGGATGGTCACCGTGCTGGCGATCATGCTCACGATGCCCTTGATCACCGTCGGCCGCATCGCTTGTTCCTCCTCACGCGCGAGATCATGATGTGCGTCGCTGCCCCTCCTGCGCGGTCCAAGCGGTGGGCCAGATGTCGGGCACGGATCGCTCTGCCCGACCCTCTACTCTCTAGTCTGCCTCGCTCGGCGGACGACCGACAAGGAATATACCCGGCACACTTGGGGGCACAGTTGGAGGCACCGGCACCAGGTCGGTGAGGATCGTGTCTCCCCCATGCACTCACTCAGGACCCCGTGAGGGCAACAGACATCAGCCGCGTGGGGAACGCGCAGCAACTGTGCCCCCAACTGTGCCGGTTGTGTTCCTAGCCTGGCAGCGTGCCGCAGCGCAAAATAGACACAAGACCGTTGGATGAACGGGGGGTGTCCTGGCTCCCGTCGTCATCCGAGGCGGTTGGGGACGGATGACGACGGGAGCCAGGACACGTAGATGCGGTGAGCGCCGCACCGACGCCGTGCTGCGCGAAAAACGCGGCGGCGCGCGTTTATTGTAGTAACTGGCACACGCGCTCAGGTCGAACGTATGTAGTTGGCCCTGCGAGGAGGCACGCATGATCGAGCAACACGATACGACGACGTCCGACGCGGCGCGCATCCCTCCCATGACGGGCAATGGGGCGGACGACGGCCTGCCCCCATCGGCACTCGCCCACGACGTGGTGGATGGACCGATCGCGGCCATGGATGGACCGGAAGCGGGGGTGAGGCCCCACCCCTCGTCCTGGGTGCACGACCACGATGTCGTCGCGGTCAACGATGCCTTCATGCTCGGCTGGAAGATCATAGAACTGCGCCAGCGCATCGTGACCGCCAACAATCTCCTGCAAGCGGCGCAGCAGGCTCCGGCCAGCGGCGACGGTGGCACACCGTACACGGCGGCGTTGGACGATCCACTGTGGCTCGCCGGCGTTTGGCACGCCATCGTCAATCTGATTGCGGCCAAGCACGCCGCGGCGTTCGGCGACCTCTCGACGCGCGATACATTCTACGAGCCGCAGGGCGGGTGGCGCACCCTACTGCCGTACCTGTACGCACCGGACGCCCCGCCGCCGTCGTCCACCCCTGACCAGGACGCCCCCGTCCCCGACGGACCAGTCAGGTACTGGGATATTGGCCTAGCCCCCGACGATCGATTCAAGGATTTCTCCCTCTATGACGTCGTGCGGCGGGCGCTCAACTGCCTCGTCCTCCTGCATAGCACTCCCGCCCCGCCCCACAGCCTCCTCGACCGCTCCATCCAGACGCCCCGGGTCGCGCTGCTCGAGGCCCTCCAAACAGACGAGACACCGCCCCCCCCAGCCCCCGCTACCCCAGCCCCCGCGCCAGCGGGCGAGACCGCGCGGTGCGCCGCCGTCAGCCAGCTATCCGACGATTGCGCGCAGCTGCTCGACGCCTGGGACAGCTTCGCGCGCGAAAACTACTACGACGGACGCCAGATCCCGCACGACGCGGCCGAGCAGACCGCCTACGAGGCGGGGAGCGCGCTCGCCCGGCTCTTGTGGGGGCTAACCGCGGCAACGGCCGCACCACGCATCGCGGCGCGCGCGTCCGATGCGTCCGGTGTCGCTGGCCCTCTTTACGACGCGTGGGCGGCGCACTTCGAGCGGCGCAACATTGTCTACATCCAGCATCGCCTGGCGGCGCTGGGCGCCACCCTCGACAACGCCTACCGCCGGACCCTCGGCGGCCACGCGAGCCCGGCGGTGGCCGCCGACAGCCAAGCCTTCGACCCCGACCTGCCCAGCGCGACGCTGTCCTGCGTCACCCACAGCCTCGACTTCTGGTACAACGCGGTCGCGTGGCTCGACCCCGTCGCGCCGCCACACCCCGCCCCCCCGCCTCAGGGGAGCGGGCATTCCTCCCACCCGCGCCTGCCCGGAGATCACCGCCTCGGCGCCGCCACCGCCCCCGGAGTGACGCACCCGCTTACCGCGAGCCTGGAGGCGGCACTGGGCACTGCCCTCGTCAACCAGGCGAGCGTGTGGCAAGCGCTCGTCACCGGCCAGGACCGCCTCTCCGCCTACACCGTCGAGACGGTCATGCACGCCGTCGTCGAAGACGTCATGGACGACTTCCAGCGTGCCGTCGAGGGGAATCTGCGTCTCTCGCTCGGCGCCGCCCTGCGCGACGCCGCGCTCCGCATCGTGCCCGCGGCGCTCATCGGCCTCGTCGCCGTGCTCGTCCTGAGCGTGCCGGGCATCCTCTGGCTCGTCTCCACCAAGCCCGCGCTGGCCGGCTCGTTCAACCCGAACGGCCTGTGGGCGGTGCTCGGCGTCGGCCCCGCCATCGCCGCCCTGCTGGGCTATCGCGCGCTCGGCGGGGCGGCGCGCGGCGCGGCCACGACCACCATCGCCGCCTCAAGTACGGGCGGAGGCGGCGCGCCGGCGGCCCCAGGCGGGGGTCCGGCGGCCGCGACGACCGGCAATTCGGCGTTCGTCGAGTACCTGGGCGGCATGCTCGGCGCCATCGACGCGGCCCTGCTCGCCATGCTCCAAGCCGCGACGGCGCGGATCCGCACCGACCTCTCCGCCCTGAACCACCAGGTCGGCGTTAGCTACCCGCTGATCGAGTGCTTCGTCGTGTCCACCTCGCCCCCCCTCGTGCAGGCCATCCGCGACGACTACGCCTTCATGACGCAGGTCATCTGGAGCGACACCGCGCGCGCCGAGGAGGTGCGCGGGGTCGTGCGGGCCGCGCTCGGGCCGATCGGCATCCTCATCAACGCGCATGTGGACACGGCGCGCGCGGCCGATGGGGTCGGGCCGAGCAGCTCCGGCGGGGGAGCTGGAGCCGCGGCGACGTCATAAGCGGATCGTGCGAGGGCGGACGCGAGAGGACGTACGGAAAGGAGGAATGGCATCGACGAGAGGGATGCAGCCGCTGGCTCCCACACAGGGCAATAGATGCCCGAAAAACAGACGCCCACCGCGTGCAGCGTAGTGGAACCCGCTGGCGTAAACAGGGTGGCACACGAGAAATATCGACGTCGCGCCGCGGATCACGACATCGAAGGAGCATCACCATCATGGTTCCGGAAGCTACCGGGTCGAAAGTTGGGGGACAAGCCGCGGAGTGTGCCCTGAACCAAGTCGAGGATGCATTGACCGAGGGCCAGTCGCGCATCCTGGAGGTCGACACCAACACGGGCCTCGTACAGCATGTAGGCGCGTGCGGCGCCGACCGCGGCACCGTTTGTCGATCTTTGCCGCTCCGCCAGAAGCCTCTTGTGCAGGACACTGGCCCCGCACAGGGTTAGATCTTAGTCAGGGAGAGGAATCGATCATGGCACGTATTTTCCACGGAGAAGTCCCGACCATGGCGGACGTCCAACAATCCCAGGCCGCGCTAGCCGCGAGCAGCGTGGACGCCCCTTTGGCGTTCGCCGCCGCGCGGATGGTCGACCCGCACGCATTCGGGTACCTGTTCCCGACGCTCCAGGGAGACCCCGCCAACCTGTTGCCGGAGGCGGCCGACACGCCCGCGAAGCTCAAAGCGCTCGGCCGGAGCATGGAGGATCCCGGCGATTCCGCCGACCCCGGGGACGCCCCGATCCCTGCGGTCTACACCTATTTCGGCCAGTTCGTGGACCACGACATCACGCTTGAGGTCCTGCCGGCCAATCTACCCCCGACGCAGTCGGGCTCCATACCGGTGCTCCTCGATCCCAACATGACCCCGCTACCGTTGACGGTGGTCCTGAATACGCTCCGGAACTTCCGGACCCCGACGCTGGACATGGACCACGTCTACGGCCTGCCCGCCCCCCGCGACCCGGCCAACGGCGCGAAGATGAAGATCGGGACCGTCTCGACGCCGCCACCGCCAGCGGATACAACGAAAGTGCCGTTCCGCCGCCCGACGGGCAAACTCGACGACAATGATGTCCCGCGCGAGCCACGCGTCACTGGGAACGACCTCCACGACCGCGCCGCGCTGATCGGCGACCCGCGCAATGACGAGAATCTGATCGTCTCCCAGCTGCACCTGGCCTTCCTCAAGGCCCACAATGCGCTGGTGGACCAGGGTAGGACGTTCGAGGAGGCGCGAAAGCTCCTGCGCCAGCACTATCAGCACCTTGTCATCCACGACTTCCTGAAGCGGGTCGCCGACCCCCAGGTCGTGGACAACATCCTCCAGCACGGCAACCGGGTGTACAACCCGCTGACGGATCCCATCATGCCGCTGGAGTTCTCCGTGGCCGCCTACCGCTTCGGGCACACCATGGTACGGCCCGCCTACAACTTCAACAGCAACTTCAACCTACGGGGGGTGCCGTCCCCTGCGGCGACCCTCTTTTTGCTCTTTACGTTCACCGCGTTGAGCGGACAGCTCGGCTTCGGGCAGGGAACGGACACGCTGCCGTTTAACTGGATTATCGAATGGGAGAACATCGTCGACACCGGCACGGGCAACGCTTTCAGCAAGGCCCGCCACCTCGACACGAAACTGGCCGGCCATTCGTCCGACAATGCGGCCCTTCCCCCCTCCGACCCAAACGCGCCCTCGGCCCTGTTCCGATTGCATAATCTCGTCGGGCAAATGGAAGCGCCGCCCGACGCCGCGCGCCTAGGGGTGCGCAACCTGCTGCGTGGCTACCGGCTGCGCCTGCCCACGGGTCAGGCCGTGGCCGCCCATCTCGGCCTGCCGGTGCTGACACCGGCCGAGATCGAGGCGGCCGCGAACAGCCCTGCGCAGGTGGCGGCGCTGCAAGCTGGCGGGTTCCAGGAGCACACGCCGCTCTGGTACTACATCTTCGCCGAGGCGCAACATGCTGCCCAGGGCAACCACCTGGGGCCGGTGGGGAGCACGATCATCGCGGAGGTGCTGATCGGCCTGGTACGCCAGAGCGAGGATTCGATCCTGCGCGTCCCGGGGTGGCTCCCGTCCCTGTCCGGCGCCCACCCGGGCAGCTTCGAGCTAGCGGACCTGCTGCGGTTCGCCGGGGTGCTGGGGGGCGGCACGCCGCCGATCACCTACGTCGTTCAATCGGGCGACACCTTGTCGGGCATCGCGCAGCAAGAGCTCGGTGACGCGACGCGCTGGCCCGAGATCTTCGCGCTCAACCGCGGGGTGATTAGCGACCCGAATCTAATCATCCCCGGCCAGGTACTCATCTTGCCGGACGCCGCGCCGCTCCTGCCCACGCCGCGGTTCTACACCGTCCAACCGGGCGACACCTTGTCGGGCATCGCGCAGCAAGAGCTCGGTGACGCGACGCGCTGGCCCGAGATCTTCGCGCTCAACCGCGGGGTGATTAGCGACCCGAATCTAATCATCCCCGGCCAGGTGCTCGCCCTACCGGGCTAACGACCGCGGTGAGGCTAGGGGCCGCTGTGCAATGGGGGCGCGACGACCACACTGCGGGTCGGTGTGGCGCGCTTCGCACCCCCGTGGGGAAGCAAGGAGGCAGAAGAAAGAGGCAGGAGGAGCAACGTGTGAGGAGCAACGTGTACGGAGGCTGTGCCCCTGCTCGTTGACCGGTATACCCTAGAGGATGTGTTGGCCCGTGTGCCCGAGGTCGCGCCGCACACCGACCCCGCGTTGGTGCGGATCGACCTGTGCTGGCTGGTTAAGGTATCCGTGCGACGTAGTGGCGGGTAGCGTCGCACGGATACCTTAACCAGCCAGCACAGCTTTCACGCGCCCAGCGCGAACGTCCCCACCACGTCGGTTACCTCCGCGTCCACGTCGATCCCGTACGTCCCCAGCCACGCGTGGCCGAACGCCTCGGCCGCCGCAGCGGTGTCCCCGTCTTCGAGCGCGTCGAGCGCGTCGATCAGCCCTTCGTTCGCCCCGTCGATATGCTGCGGCCCGACGTTCCGGGGCCGTGCGCGATCCTCGTTGTACACCAGCACCATCACCCGGCACGGCCCCACGTCCAGCCCCTGCTCTTGCACCCGCTCCCGGAACGCCCGCGCGTTCGCCGCGCGCTGCTGCTCCGTGGCAATCCCTTGCACGCTGATCCGCAACCCCGGCGTCGAGCGACTGATATTGCGCGCCTCCCCGCCCTCCTTCTGCCAGCGCTGCACCGTGCGCACCGCCACGCCGAGTTGGCCGGCCAATATCTTGTTCCCCTGCGCGACCTGGCTCCGCCCCTCGCCGCCGCCGAGTTCGCGGACGACGGCGCGGATCGCCGCCGGCGTCAGTTCCACGTCCGTCGCCGCCACCCGCGCCAGGAGCCGCAACAGCGTGCCGAGCCCACCGCCGCTCGCGCCGTCGAACGCCGGCAGCACCCGTTCCAACGGAATCGCCGCGTCCTGCACTTTGAAATGCCCCAGGCCGGTCCCCAACGTGACCGACGGCGGGCACGCTTTCACCGGGTCGGGCTCGTCGCTCACCAGGTACACCGCGTCCTTGTGGACGGCCACAGGCGTATAGCCGGCCGCGTCCATCTTGTGCAGCGCCCGCGACATATTGGCGTTGGCCTGCGCGATGACGAGGTGGCGCCAGTCCGGCCGGTACAGCGGGCTCCGCTTGTCGCGGTGCCAGGCGCTGTTGAAGCCGCTGATCGTGAGCGCGTAGGTGTACTTGAGCGCACCCAAGGCCAGCCGCCCCGCCGGCGTCGTGTCGGCGTAGAGCGCCGTCCGCGCCGTGCGCAGCCGCTCGTACCATGTCTCCATCGCCCGACTATGCTTCGTCCACAGGTACGCCTCGGTAATCGCGACGACCTGACCCCTCTCTAGTGCCCACGCCACCGTCGGCGTGCAGGCCCACCGCTCCTCCGCGCCGGCAATCCGTGCTAACCAGTACCCCGGCAGTTTCTTGTCGAAGGGCAGCTTGCCGGTCGGGTCGCGCCGCTCCTCGATGCCGGACAGGCCCAGCTCCACGACGCCGGCCGCCGAGAGCCACTGCGCGTTCTTGTCGTAGCTGTGCAGGTACGCCTTGCCCCGCTCGGCCGGCGACAGCGTGCGCAGCCAACTCAACTCCGTCACCGTGTCGGCCTGCCCCGCCGGCGCCGGCAGCCGTTCCGGGTACTCCCGCTGAGACCCAGCCCCGCGCTTGCCCAACTCCTGCAGGAGGTCTATCCCCGTGCGGCCCGGCGAGCGGTAGTACGGCGCGCCCACAGCCGCCGCGTAGGCCAGCAGGCCGCCCAGCAGCGTCGCGCCATCGGTATCGAGGCCCCACACCGCATGCTCATCGTACAGGGAGAAGACGATGGACACACCCGAGCCCGCCTCGCCCTTCTTGCGCAGGTCTAGCCAAGGCGTGAGCGCCGTGGGAAAGGCGTGCAGGTCGTCCAAGCCATCGCTGACGAACGCGTGGCGCAACTCGCGGAACTGCCCCGAGGCGGCGAGCTCGTCGGGCAGGCCGGCCGCACGCACCCAGGCGTCGGTCAGCCAGAGTTGCGTCAGACCCTGCCGGCGCGCGCCCTTATACAGGTCGCCGACGTGCCGGATCGCGCCTCGGATGGGGACGAGGGTTCGATCGGCCAGGCGCAGGCCGTCCACATCGAGCACACCAATGGATACGACGGGCGATAGCGGGGTCATGTTACGCCTCCCCCTGCGCCACATGTGCCCGCTGGTATTCCTGGAGCCAGGCGATGACGTCGGCGTATTGGTCGGCGCGGATCAGCTTATAGGACGTGACTGCATACTGACGATACATAGCCCCAAACAGGGCCTGGTACGCGTTCGGCCGACTCCCGCCTATGCCAGCCTCCGTGTCGCGACGCGCGATGGCCGTTGCAATGTCGCGGACAAGGGTCTGAATCGTAGCCGCCTGCTCATCGGTGATCGTGGCCCCCGCACTCAGCCGTGCCTGCACGGCTCGTACCTGGTGGATCACATCGCGGATCACTGTAGACGCCCGGTCGAAGCGTTCGTCATGCGCGGCGAGATGATCCTCCTGCGCGGCGAGTTGTCCGCGCACCTCCGTCAACGCGCGCTCGTGGGCTATCTGTTGGCGCGCCAACGTCGTGATAGCGACACCGAGCTGTGCGATCTGCTCCAGCGACATGTCCTGCCCCGTCCCCGGCACAGTCGGCGCGACGGCCTGGTCAATGCCGGTTTCCGCAGCAAAGGCATCCCAGACGCGGCGCACGACCCACCGCTTGTACGTGACTAACCGATCGTGCAGTTCGGGCTTTGCGCGGCGCGGCTCGATCCCGCTGAGCCAATAGGGCACGATATCGAGCCGTAGGCCTTGCAATGTTTGAAGACCGCGCGTTGGTGTGCGTACGCGCACGTCACGCAGGCCCTCCGCCATGACCTCATCGGCGCGAATACGCCGCAGTTGCCCGTTCGGTTGAAGTCCCAGGCTCGCACACATGGACCGCATCCCCACGTAGATTTCACCATCCTCAGCTCGCACGGCCAGTAACGCGTCGTCCGCCTCAAGCAAGGTGATCTGACGCTGGTCAACGACTGCGAGGGTAGTCGCCGTGGTCGCTCGTGTCGGCTCTTTGTCGCTAGGCACGTGTGTCCTCCTCGTTATGCGCGTATCTCAATCCTGCCGATGGGGTCACATCATGTGACCCCATCGGCGCCGGTCGCCCTCACTGGAGTAACGTCGGCTGCGCTTATCCCCCCTGGGGTGTGGCTTGGCCCTGACCCTGCCCTACGCTGTCAGCATAGGGCATCCTACGCACCGTCCTATGGTCCTGGTCCTATGGTCCTGGGATGCTACCTCGCACCGGCGCTGCACGCGCGGCGATCACGCGTCGCAGCTGATCCGCTAGCCGACAGCGACACGGTACGGCACGGCAGGAGGGACAGGCTACCACCAGGGGTGA
>JAABUX010007980.1_pt1 | contig 12292 bp, 18 predicted proteins | sample 5561851 | NCBI WGS metagenome assembly JAABUX01 (sample SAMN10711883, study PRJNA513361) | rock metagenome | isolation source: Antarctica rocks | place: Antarctica: Victoria Land, Richard Nunatak red sandstone | collected 2016-01-03 | reverse complement strand
TGTAGGCATCCGAGACCAGGCAAAGAAATTGATATAAGTGGGATATTTGACGGGGGACAGTGAGATCTGTGACATCATCGGGTGCGAGTAGTGAAGCAGTGAAGGTTTGACAGTAGCATTCACTACTCAAGTGAAAGATTCATTTCACCTCAAAGTGTCTCCAGGCATTCACTTTGCCAGACCTCAGATTTCGGTCTTTGGACAGTATAAGTAGTGTACCAATGAAAATGACGGAATCCATTAATGCAGTGTTGTCGTAAAGATGCTGCGGGCAGCTGCATTCATTATATGTTTCAACCAATTGGAGGTACTCGGTTGAGTGAGATATTTGAAGAGTAAAAGGTGATGTCAAGGTTCTACTCCGACAAGGCCACTCTTGACCAACCAAACCTTCCCCAGCTCAACGATATGTACACATGCATCATATAGATGCATGAGTTCAGTAGCAGATGGATGCATACAACATATATCAGGCAACGTGTATTCACGTGACTGTGCTAAGACATGCAGAAATTTACCGCGTTTTTAGCGATCGCGGGGCCGTCATAGCACCCGCCATCAAGCCCGCCGCTAAGCCCCTTCAGGCTAGAGATGTATACTACGCAGCTGCACGGCATCTGTACATATGCGCCCCGATACCTGCCGCGGAGTGCCAGCCATTCCTTATAGTACGTATCTGAAAGAATTCGTATCATCACTATGTCCATTACTGTTGCATGGTCGGAAGTTTTCGCTGACAGGATCGCTATGAATTGCTATTTCCGAACCATCGCAAACGATACCCTTGATGTAAATTAGTTAATTCCGTCCCACTCGTATCTGCTTCCCGGGGATCATCAGGCGACATAGTCGACACCCTCGTGGTGTATCTATCTCCTCTCCCAAACCTGTTTTGCCAACTCGACATCTTCCTCACTGCTTTCCAATACCATTTCCAATTTGACTCGCCGTCATCGCGCTGGACGAACCATACGCAGAAAGGAACAGCAAGCAATTCGATAGCAATCCCCGAGAAAATGAAAGCAGGATAGTCAACATTCAGACGATGCCTAAGTATCTCGTCGATGTTGGGTTGTTGCGGCAACACAAGCCCAGCAGTGTCTGACATCCAGCATGAGCATTTGTTCAGGGAGCCGAGGATGGTGAAGAGAGTGAACATAATGGTAACAAGCGTCGCTGCTAGATCTTTGATGTACATGACGGTAAATAAGCGTGTCCGTTTTTCGTGCTCCCACCAAGGGAATATCCACAAGGATTTTTTTTCCGTTTCATTACTCTGGGAAATGAGGTGATCGAGGACGAAATCTAGCTGCGCGCTGATAACCCAGGGGAGGAAGACAGTCAACACTTGGACGTGTACACGGCAATTCCAGCCTTCTGGTGGTACGCGGCCTGAGGTCAGAGTCCCAGCAAGGGTGGGGATTAGCACGATGAGGTATGGTGCAGCTTTTTGGTAGTTCCACCATTTCTTGAAATAATTTTGTTTTTGGGTACGATCTCTACTGAAGGGTGCTTCGGTCGATGGTTGAGAGGGAGCCGTCAATGTTTCGCTTTGCTCATTGCCGACTGTTTCGCGAATGGGCGTTGGCGGATATGGCGCAGGTTCAGGGCTCTGATTTCCAGCTGATGCTGGATTGGATGACGAGCTTTGGGCACTGTTCACTGGTTCTCCAGAGCTTTCGGTATACCAATGCAATGGCCGCCAGGAGTAAAGACCGCCCTTGAAAACCCTATCCCAGTCACTACCGACAAATGCTCTCAACTGGTTCCACTCCTCTTCAAGCCCTTCGAAGTCATCTTGAAGGTCTCCATGGAAACGTTCGAGAATGCGACGAATTCTGACTTCCGTCTGAGAAACACCAATGACGGAGCCCAGAAATACAGCCGGAATGACCCAGAAAAAGAGAGCCGAGAACGCAATACTGTGAACTTCGAGGTTTATGAAGATTGTCGTGTTGCAACTGTCTAAGTTGACAGCACCCCTTGTTCTCACAAGTGCTACTACGACCAGACCGATGAAGAACGACAAAGCAACTACAACGGGAAGATATTTGGTTGCTCTATCTGCTGCAAGAGCCTCTGCGGTTTTGAGAACGTGTCCGATAAAACTATCGTCTTCATCCCCAACGCTTTCCAATAAACATCGGCTATACCAGAATTAGTATTGGGTATGTCATGGACGAAGTTAACGTACATCACTTCTACAGAATCATCACCTTTACCCCACTCATCATACGCATCAGATAGAAGTGCGACCGCTTTCCAACGCCTATCCTGTTCCAGCAGTTCTTCTAGGCGCTGCCTTCCAGACGGATCTTGTTTCACGAACAACATCTCCGTCTCTTTCCATCTCCCAGCTCGACTTTGACACTTCGACAGCTTCAACAGGAGATTCTTGATCGTATCAATCGGATCTCCAAGCAGATGCGCCATCACAAAGAACTGCGACAAGAGCCCAAGGGGTGGACGCGGGAATGTCGCCAGCAGCTGTAGGAGCGGAAATTTCCAGGTAGTAAGGCGCGTCCAGCTGACAGAGCTTTGACAGTAATTGAAGTCGGAACCAGCGATGTGCTCGCATGCATGTTTAGTCAAAGCAGGGAGACTAGTGCCATTAACAGCCTTGAAAAGTCGTGGATCAGTGGGACACCGCTCGTGGATGCGCTGCGTGAAGTTCCAGATGCTGGGGAATTCGAAATGTAGCTCGCTCGTGCATCCTTCGGCCCAGGGATGAGAGCAATCGACTGTGGTGTTGCTTGGCACCTTGCCACAGTCAACGGGGAGCGCAGACATGATGTTACGGCCTCGTTCTTGGCCCAATGATGTTTGTATCGGAACAATGGCGTTGCATGTAGGCAGTGAAGGAAAGAAGAAATGATGGTTGAAGGGAGGAGAAAGCACAGAAGTCCGTCCGTTTTCCTGATACCCTCTCTCCGTCCTGCTGAGTGCCTGCCAACTCCCATCGTACTGGATTCCAAAAAGGCTGAGATGGCGTTCTACAAGCTCCTTACTGATCCAATGGTGCAGGTCACATCTGGTTAGGGCGATCACAACGCGCCAGCCATAGCGCTAAAGCTGCCATTCGTTGATCACAGCACGTTAGCCTTGCTCACGGCGTCGCAATCGGCAATATCTATACTCACTCTGTTATCCATAATTCATGAGCCGGTAAGAAGTCACATCTCCACCGTTCGCTTCATTACCCTGGTATTATTTAGTAGCTACAATACTATAGTTACTTAGGATTGACGGTATTACGGTAAATTACAAGGATACCACATTATCCTGGAATATTCCATGTTTCAAAAATACCACACCGGTGTGGTGTGCAGGAAAGTGTGGTATTTTTGTAATTTGCCGTTTTATAGCTATTACCTTTCAGGAATAAGATCTAGCCCCATCCATACTAGCGTCTTGGTATGGACTGAGTTTTCCACCTTGTTCTACATCACGTTATGATTCTAGAGAGGGGTCCGAGGAATGTCAGTAAGAATAGGGACAAATTCGGTACCAAGCCTTTAGTGAACTAAGATGAGTTGCGCATGTCAATATCTTCTTACCTATCTTCCGCCTTGGAGCTTGTAGCGCTTCATATGTCTTTTATCGCCAACATGGCTAACCATCCTTGCCAGGCCATCAGCCGGGCGTTGCCCACCACCAGCTTTCGGACAAAATTGCGGATCCGCAGCCTTCCCATCAGCAACCACAGCCGAAACGCTCATCTTGATGTAATCTGCGAACTGGGCTCCATATCGAATGTAGAAGGAGTTGTTTGTGTCGTAGATGTCGCTTACGGTTAGAGGATTCCCGTTGTCGGCTTTGGCACCAGCTGGAGCCTTGATTTGCAAGCGCAAGCCCATGTGCTTGGTGATGTCGCCTCTCTGCCAGTTGTACCAATTTGGAGGGACCGGGACAAGGTTGGACTGGTCCTTCTTGCCGCTTCGGTCAAGCTGCAAACCTGAGAAGTCTACGTGGTTCATGTACAAAGCTATCGGGTTGGCCACTGAAACGTTTTGACCACCTCTAGCAACGTTGTTGATCCCGATGCCAATCTACGTGGTTTTCAGTTCGCAGTACGTGTGTATGGTGATAGGAGACTTACTGCAGGGTCGGAATTACGTCCCGCACTGCCATATTGCGAGCACAAAATCAGCTGGGCTTCGTTGGTCACCGTGTTGCCGTTTGGGTCTTTTCGGATGACAGTTGCCTGCCCTGCAATGTCAATTTCAGCGGATAGCGTATTGTTCCGCTGAATAAGATGGGCAATAGAGCCAGTGTCTGTTGAATTGTTCCATCGGTTATTTGGATTATACACTGCAACCTTGGGATCGGGGACGTCGTTGACTAGGTAGAGATCTGATTCTCGCATTTGGCCGGCGAAGTCTGGGTTCAAAGATTTATAGAGCTCCCAAAGGGTATCCGGCTGGCGATTGGCCAGGAATTGCCAGTACTGAACGATCAATTACGCTCGAAGGATTTGAATGCAGAGACAATCTTACCTCCGGACCCTCGCAAGTGAAAGTGGCAATTACCACATTATCATCTTCGTCGCGAGCTACAGACCATTCCAGATATTCATCTTGGTAGTCCCTGCTTCCGTCTGCGATCAGCCACCGCTGTGGTACCTTCTGAGTCTTCTTGGTCACCTGCAAATCTGTCACTAGTGTGATATATTACGACCAGGGGTCAATGTCTTACAAGGTTCGGAAATGCTGTCCATGTGATAGGTACTGGAGTTTGATCAACGTCGAAAGGAGTGACAGTCCCATCAAAGAACTGTAACAGCTGAGTACGTATGATTCCATTAGGACCTTCAAGCGGGGGTTTGCCGGTTTCCGGATCCACGGCATGAATCTCGCTTTGGATCCAATGTGCAATGTACAGCTTGGACCATTCTTGTTTGTTCTCAACGATCAAATCAGAAAGATTACCTGGTGGGCTGTAAGCGTCCAGCGTCTTTATGGAAAGGGGACTCATTGCTGTTGATGAATGGCGCGTATATATTCAGGCTATGAGAGGACTAAAACTGGTGTTGGAAATATCATCGAAGACGCAGGAAATCCGCGGTTTCCATTGTTGCCTTTATGCTTGGGAGCTGCAGAAATGGTTGGCACCAACCACACCTTTCCAGGTCATAAGGGCAGTTGCTCAAAAGCTAGCTCCTTTTGATGGTCACCTGCATCGTTCGATCTACATTAGTAACGCTCGTGCCTAGCCATACATATTGAGTAGCCCATAGAGGAACACTGTGGCTGGCTGAAGAAGTGCATATTGGTGTAAAAGACGAGCAAGTCAACACACATGGATTGTCTCAGGCATGAATGGTGGACCACTATCGCCCATCTTCGGCTACCGATACGGCAGTGCTTTTAGTGCTTATGAACCGATCAAAGAGGTCTCGAATTAGTCACGATTTCCGGGAGCAACCAAGTGTTCGGACATGTTGCATAAATCAGGACCGAGCCGATTCTTCTAGGCAAGCTCGGTGCATCTATCTCCTTTGGCTGACTTATCACTATGATGCTGCAGGACAGAGGCGTAAGAATCATTTCTGACGCTATGGCCTGCGAGATGAAATGTTCCCCAGCCTGGCTGGGATTTCCTTTTTGATGGCCAGTCCAATAACAATTTGTTCGGATTACGCATTGTCTTCTGTGTATTACGGACTCTTCTTAATCACAAAGTTTTCATATTCTCCAATGCACAGGAATTGATGCATTCGTGGTTGCTGTTGGCGTCCCACGCTAGTCAAGCCTAGCTGGATCGATACCCCTTTAGTTCTAGTCGAAGCGACCTTTTTCAAACTTCCAATGTCTTAGTGCGGTTTTGGGTCTGTCCATGGCTGGCTGACAATCACGATTTTGGTTCTATTGTAGCTTCATCAGGTTCGAACATATCAGCTGAACATGCTACAGCATAGCTGGATTCATCATGGTTTGCTCATTGCCAATATCCTCAACGCTAAATCCTGCATGACCCCGCTTTCAGCTTCTGAAGTCCACGGTGGCCTGACAGTACATTTCACACCTCTAGAAGAGCATGAGCTTCATTGATTACATGTCTAAGCGAGATGTGACGAGAATTGACTCGCGCATGAATATGGTCCTCACGAAATTGGAAAGCGGTGTCGAATCAACCCGTCTATATCATGGGCTAAGCCATTCGATGTTGAACTTTGACGGTGGCATCGTTGCTCTTATAAAACACTCGGTTTCCTTCTAGCATTTAATGCATGCAAGAAAGTTTTAATAACTTCCCCTCAATGCTCAATGCTTAGCAAGGATTCTAAAAAGCTCTTTAATGGATCCATCACTGTGGCGTCGTACCTTCACTCGCGGCACGCAGGCCGATGGTGCCCCAGTACCCGACATTGACAGAATAGCTGACGAGGCCTTTGTGAAAACCAACTTCAAAGACAAATTCGGCATTTGGTTAATTCAAGGAAACAATAAGCTTATTGGTTCTGTTGACGGGCTTTTGTCCACATTCTTCAGTATGCATTTTGGGACGTTGTACGCCTGAGCAAACTAACAAAATTAGATGACTCTGCCAATTTTCAATTGCAGACCTATATTGTAGGTGATGGCACGTACGTCCCCAAAAAGAACCAAGGATCCTGGTACAATTCTCACTTGCGCTTGCTGTCCGTTGTGACACCGCCTACTCCAGGTACTGTGTCAAACTTTACTGGTCTGCCTTGGCTTTTCTTCATAGTCGGGTCCAACGACTTAGCCAGCGAGACAAGATTCCTTCAGGTAGCCAGTTGGGACTCTACTACCTTTCGCTTCTACCAGGTGAGTCCGCATATTTGATGCCTAGAGTATATTTTTAACAGATTACAGCGAGATGCAATCATTGACAAGGACACCAGTGGCTGGATATACCACGGAGAGTCCATGGACGCATTTGGCGATACTGACGAATATCTGGGACCGTTCAATGGCCATGTAAACGGAGCATGTATCATGAAAGAAATTCATCAGTAGGCGCCAAGCCAAGTGCATGTTGCAATATACTTGAGTTCCCACTGACGAGTACTCAGACCGTGGATACATTGGCTGTCGCCTACAGATAACTTGTTTAATTGTTTTTCCCAAGCGAATATCACAGCTTTCAAGAATGCGCCTTATCTCACGAAGCCGGATCAACCAACCCTACTAATGGGGGCTACAGTCCTGACGGCAGACAACTTGGAGCCTCTCATAATTTCTGGTCTGCAAGCCTGGTTCAAACAAAGGCAGATCAGCGATTTCAATAGTGCAGGTGGTCAGCTTGTACCTCAACCGAAGAACATACAGCGTTGGGTGTCGCACTTGCTCTTGACAACAACTATCAACATCGCTGGACCCAGAAATCAAGATTCCACCATACCGCCAGATCATTTCTTTGACAATGAGCTTCTCATATTACAACCGGTATTTACATTGACCGTAAGTCGCACCATACAAGAGCTACTCAATGCTCATTACCTTAAAGGATAATATCGAGATTCCTACCTTCACTTTCGATAGCAATATGTACCAGACGGCAAGTACTGAATTGAAATTATGCATCCTGCAAGAAATTCCTGTGGGCAACCCAGTTCCACCAGAAGCGATCACACTCCAAATACAAACGCTTGGGGGAGGTAAAGAGACTGACGAAGGTGATGTTGTCCATTTCGTCATTGCTGCTGAGGGCGAAGGTGTTTGGTTTACAATACTGCAGTCATCAATTGAAGACAGTTATGGTGCGGCCGCTATCCAGAAGCTCAGGGCGGGAAACAGCACTGTTCAGGTCTTCTCGGAAGCAACGGTCAATGCTCTATTCATGGTCGATTTCTGGAATCCGATCTATTCATGGCGGCGTGGCAGGCTTATGCAATATGTTCCAACTTCAACGACCTTGAATGGGACAACTTACGACCTAGAGTCAACTTTTATCAGTGCCGTCAAAGCCAGTCATCCGTTCAAAGATCCTGGGAGCCCCGAGTATGAGTTTATACGACTACTTGGAACACCGGTGGAAGCACATCGAAAACGGATCAAGGCTTACATAGAAAACGTCAGCAAACAGCTCACAACTTACAAGGGACTGCTTGACTGCATGAAGTTGGCTGAATCACGGCGGAGGATTTACCGACCCCTACCACTGGATGAATTTGGTGCCACACTGCCATATGCCCGGAATCTTGGCCCAGATTTGCCCATGTACGAAATGACAGAAGCAGGAACAATACAGCCAATGCCTCTCGAAGGTATTACTTTTCTGCAATCTTGGATAGGCAGTCTGGCCGGCTACGACCCTCATCTGTTGGAAGAGAGCATCGTGGAAAGATGCGTTGTACATCCATCCTCTTTGCCTCGGCCCGCCAACCTGCCGTTGCTCTGCCAGAATATGCGATCTGCAGACGCTAGAGCCCAGGTCCAAAGCTGTCCTTTCATGAGACATAGGAATAAGGCGGGTGCCAAATCTGTAGCCTCTGTCGCCACCTTGCCACTGCTAGATAGTTAAATGAATGAGACCGCTTTTCCCTAAGTGACTTGGTCCAATTTAGGTCTATAGTAAGCAGAATTCTAGACGCTCCGACTTGGAGAGACAACATTCTACCTTTACTCATATCCTGATACTGGCAGTCATTGGCAAGGGTTAATGCTCTACCGTAGCTACGGGCCCCTAGATCTGTGAAATCTTGCACGTAATCAACCAAACGCCGTGACCATTCAGGGAAATTTGCGCTCACGATTAATGCTCAATGTACACTCTGAAGTCTGAAGACGAATTCAGGTTAGACATCTAGTAAAATTTACGCTTAGGCGTGCCGTACGTGGTTAGCCTTACTAACCCTAAAGGACTTAGCAGCCGGCTTGCCCGGCTTGGCACGTCCGAGGTTCCGGGGCAAGCTCGGGGAAACTATGTATAGCTTCAGAGGAAAGTAATAGCACGTTGGAATGATGATGAGTTCCGATGAAGATGAAATGCTGGGCGGCGATATATTTCGGGAACCCGATGACTACTTCCAACCCGAGAAGCCCGCGACTTATACCGAGCACACCCTTCTCTCAGGCCAGAAGCTGCGCTTGCGACTAGTCGGCCATAATCCTTTGTGGGTATCTGCGCAGATTTTCTCTTTCAACCTTCTACCCATTCACTGACGACCCGTAATGACAGGGTCACTATCTTTGGAACGGTGGACAAGCACTATCCACCTATCTCCAACAGCACGCCCCACGACTAGTTCATGGCAAGACGGTCCTTGAACTTGGAGCTGGAGCTGGCCTTCCCAGTCTTGTAGCCGCTATTCTTGGTGCTCGGAAGGTTGTGGTCACCGACTACCCGGATGTGGATTTGATTGATAATCTGGCATACAATATTGATACGTGCTCGTTTCTGCCACAGCCGCCTACGACTATCGCAGCTACGGGGTACCTATGGGGCTTCCCAATTGAGCCGCTCATATCTCATCTAGCTGTTCCTTCCCAAAGGTTTGATACCTTGCTACTTGCCGACCTTCTCTTCAACCACCACTGCCACGAAGCTCTCATCTCTACTATTTCGGAGACACTCGCTCATCGGCCTCACGCCCGGGCTCTAGTCTTCTTCACGCCCTATAGACCTTGGCTATTGGAGAAAGATATGGCCTTTTTCGATCTGTGCAGAGAGAATGGCCTAACTGTACAGAAAGTGACGGAACAGGTTTTGGAGAAAGTGATGTTCGAAAATGATGAAGGGGAGGAGCTATTACGAAAGACCGTATTTGGGTATGAGTTGAGATGGACAGTCTCGGGAACAGTAGATGATATGTCAACAACTTTGAGGATACAGACAACGCCGTGAGAGCGAAAAGGACAATTCCGAGCATGATGTGAGATTAGTCAGCGTTTCAGTGTGAGGGGTGTCCGCTTCGATCAAACACACTAACACTGCCTAGGAAATTCGCTAGCTTCGCCAACCGAACGAAGTCATATACCGACCTGAGGCTGAGTGTGGGTTCCGTGGTTTCCAAACCTTCCGAGCCGTTGAATATGCTTGCCCGATCTTCCCTTCCCGTCCGCCCCAAAAATCAACAAACGCCCCAATCACCTCGTGGTCAAATCCTATGAACGTACTCCTTGTAAAGCTTTGACCCATAGGGTCAGCCGTCGATGTGTTTCGTCTTCGTCATCTATGATCGGGCTATGAGCAAATGGGCAACCAGAAGCACGACTTTCGTCGCGGTGAGGGGTTCTCTGCGGAGGCAATTCTAGGTGATTCCCGTCTACTAAGATGAGACGGCATGGTTACGGAACAAAGGGATCTCGGCGGCCGATGTGCTATATAGAAGTCGATAAGCAGGATCGCCTGGTACTTTGGTCTCGTCAATAAAACAAAATTCCACAACGTACCAGGCTCAAATTGAGAGCATCATGATGTCTTCTCTTTCTTTGACGTTGTTCCTAGCCTTTTTCATCCACATCAGATTATCGATGGCATTATCGAGTCCCCAAACAATTAATGAGTATATCGTTTACCCAACCAACGGTCTCGACCCTGCGACAAATACGACTCAAGCTGTGCTACAGAAACTTCAAAAAGATGCGCCGGTGGTACCATACGATTCATTGTATGACGGAGTGATCTATTGGTTGACCAATTGCACTGCGATCCAAGCGTTACATCTTGAGACCATTGCTGGGGTAGGTCTACTTGGTTGCTCAATCGTTCAGAGCACAGAGCACACCTGCAATATTCGAGGAAAGACTGAGATATTCATTGTTCAGAGCCATTATTGATGATCGAGCTAACGAGCCGTCAGGTCAAATCGGTAACTCTCAACCAAGTGGACGCCATTGATTTTGCAGCTGTACCTGTAGCCACTCCAAGAGCTGCGGACAAGAAGAGGCGACAGCAGTCCATGTCTTTCAGCACACAGACGTCAGCCCCGTCAGACTTGCGATTCGTGTCTCAACCAAGCCCTACAGCAGGTGCTACTCAACCGGGTGTCGACCAATTCCCAAACTATGTGTACGAAAGCCGTGCAGGGTCCGGTGTATTTGTGTACCACGTCGAATTCGGTGTCAATACCGTCAACCCCGTGAGCACAGCTAGCCAGCATATATATTATAGAGTACAACGTTAACAGCGCCTTAGGAATTTGCCCGTGACAAGGTAGAGTATCTGTCCACACCCCGAGCCCTAAACACCATCGCCCAAGGCCCCTTCGCCACCGAAATCACCACCTCCTTGAACCCAATACCCGGCCACTCAACCTGCGGCGCCTCCAAAATCACAGGCGCCACTTCCGGCACCGCCAAGAAAGCCACCCTCGTCGCCGTCCAGATGGCCGGCTACGTCGAGTCCGAAATCGCGTCAATCTTCGACTTCGTCCTCCGCGACATCCTGTCCAAACTGCGCCAGAAGAAAAGCGTCGTCTCCATTTCCTGGGGGCGACAGCTACTAGACCCCAAGAGGCCAACGCCTGACTGGGCCGCTGTGCAAATGCAGATCCGCCATCTGATCGAAAACGATGTTGTGGTCGTCTGCGCGGCTGGCAATGGCGCTGTGGTGACTCCTCACAATCCTGTCGCGCGTCCGTATATCGATACAGCGCCCGCGGTCTTTTCGCCCACCTTGCCGATTATCGTTGTGGGTGCGTGCGACAACTCAGGTACCAAGGCGGATTTCTCGCAAGGTGGGCTACTCACTGTGACGGTTTTGGCACCGGGGGTGGATGTGCAGTGTGCTGATCTCGCCATGGGGCTGACAACGATGAGCGGTACTTCTTTCTGTGAGTGCCACTCTTGAAATGTTGTGAAGGGAGCGAGGAGCTGACTACTGGGATACGTTTCTTAGCGGCGCCAATGGTTGCTGGGGTCGTTGCTGGCTTTTTGGCGCAGGATAAACCACCTTTTGTCACTGGAGGTGGGAAGACAGCCGCCAATACCAAGGCTTACCTGCTGCATCATGCGAATTGGGCACGTGTGGCTAAGAATCCTGGTATTTGGAATCTGGTCGATGAGATTGAGAATCCTTTGGTGATGGCCGCTTGATTCTGGGGAAGGTAACGTTTGGGGGAAAAATCTCATCATTGTATTTGGGATTTTAACATGCATGAATGGCAAGAGGTACTTGACCCATGAGCTGGGAATCGCCAGATTACCACATTCTTCAAGCAATCATCTATTTTATATCCATATTATCGACTCAACTTACCTTGATCAATCCAACCTACCCAGCCCACATCCTCGCTCTCCACCCATCCTCACCCCCCCAACCCATCTCTAACACATAACACATAACTCATAACACATGACACAAAACACAAAGCACCAATCCT
>JAABUX010007978.1_pt1 | contig 12294 bp, 9 predicted proteins | sample 5561851 | NCBI WGS metagenome assembly JAABUX01 (sample SAMN10711883, study PRJNA513361) | rock metagenome | isolation source: Antarctica rocks | place: Antarctica: Victoria Land, Richard Nunatak red sandstone | collected 2016-01-03 | reverse complement strand
ACAGGAAGGGAATTACGTGAGGCCCTTGCTGGCCTGCTCGTCGTCGGCGATCGGAAGCAGTCGATCTATGGGTTCCAGGCGGCTGACGTGCTCTTGCTCTCGACGATCGCTCAAGAGAACGGCGTGCCGCTGCTCCCACTGAGCGTTTCGCGCCGGCCGACTAAGCCGCTTCTCGCCGTCCTCAACTCCCTGTTTGGCGCTATGAGCGACCGCTACCCGGAGCTCGGCGAGCCACTCGAGTCCGCGGAAGGGACGGCCGAGCCGCGCGACGCCTTAGCGCCCCTCACCTTCATCTCCGTTGACGGGCGTAGTCGCGAGGACCGCATCGCCGCGACCGCGACATGGATCCGCGAGGTGGTTGGCCAACCCATCGATGACGTAGTCGCGGGCCAGTTGCGCTCGGTAGGGCCTGGCGACATTGCTATCCTCGTGCGCTCCAACGCCATTGTTCGGGACTACAAAGAGGGGCTCGGACGGCGCCTAGCTGGGACCGATATTCAGGTGTGAACGGAGACGGGCGGCGATTTCTTTCAGCGGCCCGAACTCGACAGGCTGCGAGAGCGGGCGCGCCACCTATTCAAGAGCGAGCAGGCGTTGACGCTGCGTCAGTTCGTGGGATGGCTGCAAATCGCGCTGGTCACAGGGCGACAGGAAGGTGGAGCAGAGGCGAACAGTGCTGCCGGAACGGAGCGGCCGCCCTACGTACGCCTGATGACCGTCCATCAGGCGAAGGGCCTCGAGTTCCCCCTTGTCGTCATCCCTGAGGTGCAGTTTCGCCTGAACGCCCCCGATCGCGACCCAAAGTTCCTCGTCATGCCCGGATGGGGATTGGACCTTGACTTGACGGAGCAAGGCATCGACACGCGATCCTCACGGTTCGGTCAGGAGCTAGCACGGACCCAACGTTCGCGCGTGAGCGAGGAGATGCGTGTGTTCTATGTGGCCGCTACACGCGCGCAGCACGGTGTCGTCTTAATTGGGGCGGTGCGTGGCGCTCGCCCCAACGGACCCGAATCGGAGTGGTATGCCTGGCAGGACGACGAGGTAGTGCGGGCTTGGCCGCGCGTCGCGGGTTTGGGCGCACAGTTCCGGCGAGTCTAACCGTTAATCGGGGACTATTTGTCAACCTAACTGTTATGCTAGTGTGGTGGGGCGACTGGCGCGTCGCACGCGCGGAGTCGGTGACGCGTGTCGGCACGGCGACATACGAACGCCCCGTATCTCTCAGGAGCTAGGACGGCGTGACCGCAACAACGACGCGTCGGGCCATCAGGCGGGCCTTTACCCCCCGCGCATACCCAGGTGTTGGCGGCGGAGCACGTTGCGCGAAATATGGAGGTGCGGCATGGATGACGTGTCTAAGTATGGCGCTCCAAGCATCACAGCGGTCGGCCGCGCGTGGCCGCGCGGGATAGGCCTGACAATTGCTCACGGCCGCCTCGATTGGGCGCTGGCCCTGCTCGTCGGTGCCGCCTCCCTGGCCGTGCAGGTCTTCGCGCTGCGAAACGCCAGCCTGTGGAACGACGAGACGTACTCTGTTGGCCTCGTCAATCAACCCTTTGGCCTGCAGCTGCGGTATATATGGAGCAAAGAGGTCAACATGACGCTCTACTACCTCGTGCTGCGCGGCTGGTTGGGCCTGACCGGGCTGTTCGGCTTGCCCCAGAGCGAGCTGATCGTGCGCCTGCCCACGATCCTCTTTGCCGCGCTCGGCGTCGTCGTCCTCTACGCCCTCGGGCGGCGTTTCTGGGGTCGCCTGGCCGGAGGTGTGGCGGCCACGCTCTATCTGCTCAATTACTTGCAGCTCATGATGGCGGGACAGACGCGCGCCTACGGCCTCGCACTCCTGCTCGTCATCGCGGCCTCGTTCGCGCTCCTGTGCGCTGTGACGACCGACGACCGCATGGGTCGCCTGATCGCCGTGTACGTTGTGACGATGACGCTGGCGACGTACGCGCACGTAGTAAGCGGCCTTGTCCTGGTCGCGCATGTGAGCGCGATCATGGGCCTGTCCGCCCTCCCTGGTCCGTGGCAATCCATGATGCGCCGTCGCCTGCGCGGGCTACTCACCGGCTTCGCGCTGGTCTTCCTCCTGATCGCGCCCCTGGGCCTCGATATTGTCTTGCACGGTTCGGGCAACGCGTGGCTCCCCCCCGCTACCCCGACGAGCCTCGTCCGGTTCGGGTGGCACGTCGTTGGCCACAATCCGGTCTATGCGGCGCTGGTCGCGATCCTGGGCCTCCTCGGCGTTGTAGCGGCCGTCCGTGCGCCGGGTGATGGGGGTAGTCGACGGTCGCGGTGGTCACGGTGGTTGAGGCCAATCCCGGCGGTGGGCGCTGACGAACCGACCACGCTTGCGGCGCCGCGCCCATTCGTTCCAACATTCGTCGTGGCATGCTGGCTTGTCGTTCCCCTCGTCCTCGCGTACGCGCTGTCGCAACGCAAGCTCAATTTGCATCTATTCGGCGATTACCTGGTACTGGTGGTCCCAGCCCTTTGTCTCTTGATCGCGGTCGGGGTGACCGTGCTCCGGGAGCGGCGAACGCGGATCGCGGATCGCGGTGGCCGTGGCGCTCCTCGCCGCGCCCGCGGTGCGCGTCTACCGGGTCGATGCGCTGCGACAAGACTTCCGCTCGGCCGCGCTCTGGATGGACACCACGTACCGATCGGGCGATGGCCTGATCAACCTCTCCGTTTCGTCCGCGTCGGCCATGGACTATTACATGCACTATTATCCCGGCCGGCCCCGCCTGTTCGCGGACGCTCTGGGCGTGTTTTCGTATCGCGACTATCCCCAGGAGGCCGATCCGAGGACGCCGATCAATACCGCGGTCCTGATCGCCTTCGGGACGCGCCACCCGCGCATTTTCCTGATCGATTCCAGCCTCGACGCGGGGAATCCGAAAGCCGCGCGGGACGCGGCTGTTACCATGGCGTGGATGAAGGGCTACTATCATCCCGTCTCCGGGATCAAGAGTTCGGCCTACTACGGATCGGTCACGGTACGATTGTATGCGCGTAACGCGTGATGCGGCCGCGCTCATCCTGCTTGGCATCTGGGCGGTGGCCGCCCTCATCGGGGCGAGACAACTGCTGGCGCCGTTGCCGGGACAGCTGCGGTCCGCGCGTATGAGCGAAGCCGCGCGTCGCGCGGCGACGTGGCCGGCCATCTACGGCTTCGCCCGCGCGTGCGCCCCCGCCCTCGCCCCGGGGCCGGGGGCGACCCTGACGCTGCTCGACCCGACGGGGCTGCCGCCGTTCGGCGAGGCCTACGGCATCGCCTACGACGTCGACCAGGCCGATCTGAACGCCTTCATGTACGCGACGTATCCGCGCGCGGTCACGCCAACTGGCCATATACCCGCGGGCGGGACGGCCGGCCTCCCCGCCACGGACTACCTGGCCCTGTGGGAGTGGGGCTCGGGCGGCTACCGCTCACCGGGTACCGTCGCCGCGGCGCGCGCCGCGGAGGGGATGCTGCGCGCCGAGTTGCCTGGGCGCCCCGCGTGCGCCTACGCCGGCGCGGGAGGCGACCGCGGCGTCGTCTTCGCCCTCTCCCCCGCCGCCCGCCGGGCCCTGGCCCAATCCCCGACGGGCGGCGCGACGGGCCGGACCGATCAGGCAACCGGTGCCGCGGCGCCCCCACCCTTGCCCTCAGTGAGGGGCTCGGGGCCGGCCTACGTCCTGGCGCTGCTCGGGCTGGCGAGCCTCTGGGTCATCGGCGCGCTGGCGCTCCGCCTCATCGCGGGGCGCGCCCTCTCGACGCTCCTCGCCGCGGCCCTGGCCCTCCCGCTCGGGGGGCTCGCCGCTGGCCTGGAACTGCTCCTGTTCTCCCTGCTGGCCATCCCGTGGTCGGCGTCGTGGCTGGCGCTCCCCTGGCTGCTGCTGGCCGGCGCCGCTGCATGGTCTGTGAAAAGTCGGTGGATCCCGCTGGGACCGCCGGCTGCCAGCCGGCAAACGGCCGCGACCGGGGCCGGTGCCATCACCAACGTGCGCGCCCGCAAGGGCGTGCCGGCTGGCAGCCGGCGGTCCCAGGACTTTGCACAGACCCTAGGCGCCGCTGGCCCGCGCTTGACAGGCCGCGGCCTCGCTGCGGACGAACGGGTGGCGCTGGTCTTGCTGGCCGTCGTCGCCGCGGCGGTGACGGTCGTCGCCCCGGTCGGGCTCCCCGGCAGCGACGGGTTCAGCCGCTACTATTTCAAGGCCCACGCCTTCTACGTCGACCACAGCGCGACGCCCTACTATGCACAGGCCGCCGGGCGCGCCGCCCGGCCCCTCGCCGACTTGCTGTTCAGCCTGCCCGCCCACCCGCCGCTGACCTCCCTAGATGTCACCTGGCTCTACCTCTGGATCGGGGGCGAGAACGAGCACGCCTCGCTCCTGCTCTGGCCGGCCCTGTTGCTCTCGCTGCTGGCCGCGTTCTACGCGCTCGCCCGCGGCGCCCTCTCGCGCCGGGCCGCCCTCTGGTCTACCCTCGCCCTCGCCCTGATCGGGACCGACCTGTCGGGCAGCGCGGCCAATGGCGGCTTCACCGACATGCCGCTCGCCGCGTACCTGCTAATGGGCTGCGGGCTCCTATGGTCGTGGGCAAGCTCCTCACAGCCACAGCCAGCAGGGGCGTCGCCGCGCCCGCTCCTCGTCGCCGGACTGCTGCTGGGCGCGGCCGCGCTGACGAAGCAGGAAGGCCTGACGGCGGCGCTCATCGCCCTCGCGGCGACGCCCCTGCTGGCGCTCCGGCGCGTGCGCGGCGAGCCTTCCCGTCCGAGACCCGCGTGGTGGGTCCCCCTGGCGTGGGCCCTGCCCGCCGCCGCGCTGGCGTACCTGCCGTGGGCGCTGCTGCGCCTGCGCTACCCGCTGCCCGACCCCAACATCTATACCGGCTGGGGCCTCGCCACCATGCTGCGGAACGCGGTCGTGGCCGCGGCGGGGGTCGGCGCCCGCACGGTCCCGCGCTGGTACGCGGTCTACGCGCTCATCGCCGCCTGGGCGCTCCTGTCCCGACGCGCCGGGCTCATCGGGCTGTTGGCGCGCGCCAGCGGCCGGGCGTGGTTCCTCGCCGCCGTGGTCGCGGGGCAACTGGCCATCGACGTCGCCGGTATCGTGGTCAGCCCGATCCCTGTGCGCTTCGAGGTGCCGTGGGCGGCCAATCGCCTGCTGGACCAACTGTTCCCGCTGCTGCTCCTCGGCGCAGTCGCGCTATGGCCGCGGGTCCTGGCGCCATACACGGAGGAGCGGGGCGCCGTGACGGCGCGCGATGGGGAGCCATCGCTAATAGAACCTGACGATGGTTCGAAACGCGAGGAGTGTTCGCTATACTAACGGTGGACGCGCCGGGGCCGGCGCCCACGACGTATATAGCGGCCCGATCTGGTGGTGCGATGGACGATGCGGTGAGCGTAGGCGGTCCCGGTGACGGCGAGGCGGTGGTGGGGGAGTGCGACGCGGCCGCGATGACGGTGAGCGTCGTCATGCCGACGCACGGCCGCCGCGCATCCCTGCTGCGCGTGCTGCGCGCGCTCGACCGTCAGACGACGCCGGCCGGCCTCTTCGAGGTCGTCGTGGTCTGCGACGGCGATGTGGACGGATCGACCGCCGCCTGCCGCGCCCTCGCCCCGCGCCTGTCGTATCCCCTGTGCGTGCTCGATCAGCCGAACGAGGGCCCGGCCGCCGCGCGCAACCGCGGTGTGGCCGCGGCGCGCGCGCCGCTGATCGTCTTCCTCGACGACGATGTCGTGCCCGACGAGGGCCTGATCGCTGCACATCTGGAGGCTCAGTCCGGCGAAGGCCTGCGGGTAACCATCGGACCCCTGCTGCCGCCGCCCGGCGCGCGCCTCAACGCCTGGGGCGCCTACGAGGAGCGGACGTTGTGCCGCCAGTACGACACCATGACCGCCGGCTGGTGGCCGCCCAACTTCCGCCAGTTCTACACCGGCAACGCCGCGCTCCTCAAGCGCCACATCGTCGACGTTGGCGGCTTCGACGCCGCTTTCCGCCGGGCGGAGGACGTCGAGCTGGCCCTGCGCCTGTGCGACCGCGGCCTGCACTTTGTCTTCCTGCCCCACGCGCGGGGCTGGCACTACGTGCGCCGCTCGTTCGCCTCCTGGCTGCGTCTGCCGACGGCCTACGGCGCGGCCGACGTGGCGATGGCGCGGGCCGGGCGGCCGGAGCTGCTCGGGGACGTGGCCAGCGAGTTCCGCGCCAACCGTAGCGAGGCCGTGCGCCGCCTCACCCTGCTCTGCGCCGGCCGGCCCGCGCTGGCGCGCGCGGCCGGCGCGGCGCTCGGCCTGCTGGCCCGCGCGTCGAGCCGCGTCGGCCCGACACGGCTGGCGGACGCGAGCTGCAGCCTTATCTTCAACCTGCGCTACTACGACGGCTTGGCCGGCGCCCTGGGCGGCCGCGCCGCCTTCCTGCAGTTGTTGCATGGCCAGGAGCCCGCGACCGTGCTGGCGCGGCCGCGCGCCACGCGGCGGGGGGAGGCGTCGTAGTGCGAGCCGAAACGCGTGTGGCCTTGCTGCCCTGGATGGTCGCGGGGGTGCGCACGCAGTACGAGAACATGCGTCTCGTCGCCGCGCCCATGGGCATGACGGTCGACACGTATCCCATCGTGCCCTACCACGAGGGGGGCCTTGTCGAGCGCCTGCCCCTCTTGCGCTCGTCGCAGAAGGGCACGGTGCGTTCGACCCTGCACACCCTGCCCCTGTTCACGAGCGCGGCGTACGACGCGGTCTGGACGCAGGCCCTGTTGCCACTGCTGCCGTTCGCCGCCGCCTGTGACGCCCGCCTGAAGCGGCTGCCCGCCATCGTCTACACCATCGACACGACGCCGGCCCTGATGGACCCCTGGACGCCCATCTACTATAACAGGCCGCCGGCCGGCCCGGCCAAGCGCGGCCTGCGCGACCTGCTGCACCGCTATCTGCTGCGGCACTGCGCGGCCGTCACCCCGTGGTCCCGCTGGGCCGCGCGCTCGTTCGTCCGCGACTACGGCGTGCCCGAGGAACGCATCCACGTCATACCACCCGGGGTCGACCTGGCGCGGTGGAGTGTGCCGGGCGGCAGGGGAGCCGAAGGAGAGGCCGGCGCGAGGCCGTTCCGTCTGCTCTTCGTCGGGGCTGACTTCGCGCGCAAAGGCGGCCCGCTCCTGCTCGATGTCTATCGCACGCATCTGCGCGAGAGCTGCGCGTTGTACCTGGTGACCAAAGGGCCGGTAGCGGAGGAGCCGGGCGTGCATGTCTACCGCGGCTTCGCCCCCAACGAGCCGGCACTGCACGAGCTGTACGAGGGCTGTGACGCGCTCGTGCTGCCGACGCGCGCCGACTGCTACTCGCTGGCCTCGATTGAGGCGATGGCCTGCGGGCTGCCCGTCATATCGTGCCCGGTGGGCGGCATCCCCGAGATCGTGGCGCACGGCGAAACGGGCTATCTGGCGCCGCCGGACGACGGCTACGCCCTCCTTGCAGCCGTGCGGGCGCTCGTGGACGACCGAGGGCGTGCCGTAGGCATGGGCCTGGCCGGGCGCCGCGTGGCGGAGAGACGCTTCGACAACAGCCGCAACGCGGCGGCGCTGTTCGATCTCATCACGGCGCGCGCCGCGCCCTAGCCGCCTCATACCCACTTTCGCTGTGCCTTACGATCGCCGTTGCGCGAGGAGGAGTTGTAGGAGCGAGCGATAATAGATCAACTTGTGGTAGGTATCCCTATTCATGACAAGTGCCCCAGGCGCCGCGGAGGGCAACTGTAAGCGCACCCAGAGCGCCACTGTCGCCTTGACATAGGTGAGGATTTGTATAGCCCGCAGCAGCCTGGCTCGCCGTTGTCCATAATGCTTTCGCGCGTAGTAATCGAGGCTGCTATAGTACCAGCGGGTCGGCCGCATGACCGCCAGTGTCGAGGAGCTGCCCTGATAAGAATGGATAACGCGCGCCTGCCGCAGCAGCGCCACTTGCCACCCGGCCTGCCGGAATCTCCGTCCCCAATCCGCGTCCTCGAAATACATGAAAAAGTGCTCGTCCATCGGCCCTACCTGGTCCAGCGCGGCTTTGCGCACGACGAGACAGGCCCCCATCGGCCAGGGCACGGCCTCTACCGGCGGGCCCTCCTCGCGGGCGGGCGCAACCAGCTCGCGCGCCAACGCGGGCAACCGCTTTTGCAGGCCCAGCATGATCGTCAGCATGGCCCGTTCGTCCGGTTCCACCCCGTAGGTCGTCGTCATCGTGCCTTGATCGGTGAGCAGGACGGGTGTGGCAAGCCCGAGTCCTGGGTGGTCTTGCATCGCCGTGAGCATAGCGGTGACCGCGTTCGGTAGGAAGGCCAGATCGGTGTTGAGGACAAAGATGTATGCGCCGCGCGCCTGGGCCAATCCGACGTTGACACCCGTCGCGTAGCCCCGATTGTCGCCGATGACCACCCGAACCCGCGGATAGTGCGTGCGGACAAAGGGGACGCTGTCATCGCTTGACCCGTTGTCGACCAACATCACCTCAGTGTCGTAGGGTGCGAGTTGCGGCAACAAGGTGTCGAAGAGACGCGGCAGCCAGCGGCGTCCATTCCAGTTAACGACGACGACGGTTAGAAAAGGCGGGATGCTGCTCATTCTTCACCTATTATAACTATCCCGTTGGACGCCGGGATACCGCGGACATGAGTTATTATAAGGGTGTACCCATGTAAGCCGGGGAGTTCCGCGGAGGGAAAATCGTGGCGCAGTTGCGAAGCGTAAACGCGAAGGGCGACACCTTTCGGTTGTCGAAGATCGATGGACGGACATCCGTCCACCTCGATATGATGCGCGGCCTGGCCGCTATTGTGGTGTGCGTCACGCACCTTCGCATCACATTTTTCCAGGATGCTCCCCATGTGGCGCATCAGACCGCGCTGAGCAAGGCGTTCTACTTCCTCACCCGGTTCGGACCTGAGGCCGTGATCGTCTTCTTCGTGTTGAGCGGCTTGTTCGTCGGCTCGAGCGTGCTGAAGGCCCATGCAAACAATCGCTGGAGTTGGACGCCGTATCTCGTGGCGCGCCTGACGCGCTTGTACCTCGTCTTGATCCCGGCCCTGTTGCTCGGCATGCTGTGGGACAGGCTTGGCGTCGCCTTTTTCGGCGTTCATAGCATCTATGGCAGCGCCACGTTCTTCGCCCAACCGCTCGACGACACGTTCGGGAGGGCCTTCGCGAATGTCTTGTTTCTACAGACGATTACAGGTCCTACCTTCGGGACAAACTACGCGCTCTGGAGCTTGAGCAACGAGTTCTGGTATTACATGCTCTTCCCGCTAGCCCTGCTGTGTGTCCTGAGATCGGTCGCCCCCGCGAAGAGGCTGCTGGCCCTGCTCGCATCGGGCGCCATCGTCCTTTTCGTCGGCAGCCACATCACGGCCTACTTCGCCGTGTGGCTCCTGGGAGCGCTTGTCGGGCTCGTTCCCCTCTCCCCTCGCCTGGTCCGCTCCCCCCGCGCGAGGCGCGCGCTCCTGGCCATTGTCCTCGCCGCCTTCGCCCTCAGCGCGTCGATCGCGCGCTTGTGGGGGACGAACCCGCACGTCGGTTATTGGACATTCTTCGCTGTCAATCTCATCCTCGGCGCGACGACGGCGGCATTCGTCCACCTCAGCGCCTACGATACCGGGCAAATCGCGACACATGGCTGGAATCTATATCGCCGGGTGGCGCGTCTCCTATCCCACTCATCGTATACGCTCTATCTTGTCCATACCCCGCTGCTCGTGTTCTTGAGCGCGTGGCTCTTACCCGGCGCGCAATGGCTGCCCGACCTCAAGCACCTCCTGTTGGGCTGCGTCATCCTGACCGTCGTGGTGGCGTACGCGTACATCATTTCCCGCTTGACGGAGTACAGGACGGACAAGGTGCGCGCGTTCGCGATGAGGATAGTCGGGCGTACGTCTCTTGCTGCCCAGACGACCACATCGTCGGCAGAGGCGATACGGAAGGCATGACGAGGTCACAGATTGTGGGTCAAAGGCCCCCGCGCCTGTTGGCGGTACAGACCGGACGTCTGCTGACACCCGAGGCGCGCGTGCTACATGCGTTATTGCAGAGCGCCTACGACCTGGCCCATGATAGCGGTAGAGGCATAGCGCCCGAGGCGCTGCTTGTCCAGGGAGTCGGTTGGGACGCGCGCGCTGGGGAGAGCGAACCCGTCGCGTCGCTCTTCCGCGCTATCCCCAACGTCACCGTCCGCGCGTTGCGCACGGGCAAGCTCGGCCAGCACGACAGCGCCGCACTCGATAGGATGATGAAGGTTCGCGACAGGCTCACCGTGCGCCTGGACAGGAGGCAGTTGCACGCGGCCGCGCGCGCCTTCCAGCCCGACATCGTGTATTCAGCCCAGCAAATATGGGACGTACGTATCGCAACGCCACTGGCGCATACCCTCGATTGTCCGCAGGTCGTGCATCTACACTGTGTTGTCGGTCCATGGCTGGGCCGCGACGCGCTCGACACGCTCGCGCGGGCGCACCTGGTGCTGGCGGTCAGCGACTTCATCCGCGACGATGCGATCCGCCACGGCGTACCGGCCGGCCGGGTGCGTACACTGTACAACTCCGTCGCCACCCCGCCGCAGCAGTCGGCGGGGGAGATAGCGCGGATCAGGCAAGAGGTCCGCGTCGAACTTGGTTTGCCACCGGACGTGTCCCTCGTCGGCATGACCGGGCGGCTGAACCCCCAAAAGGGGCAGGAAGATCTTGTGCAGGCCATGCTGCCCATCCTGGCGCGTGACCCCGCGGTCCACCTCGTGCTGGCGGGCCAGGAGAATCCGGCGCACAACGGCACGCCGGAGCGCATCGCCGGGGTCGCGCGGGAGCACGGCGTCGCGGGGCAGGCGCATCTGCTGGGGCAGCGCGCCGACGTGCCGCGCATCCTCGCCGCGCTCGACCTCTTCGCGCACCCCTCGCACGCCGACGGGTTCGGCCTCTCCATCCTGGAAGCCATGGCCCACGGACTCCCCGTCGTGGCCTGGCGCGAGGGCGGGCCGGCCGAGCTCGTCGTCGACGGCGAGACGGGCCTCCTCGTCGAGCCGATGGATATCGATGGGCTGACCGGGGCCCTCGACCGGCTCCTGGCGGACCAACCGTCGCGCGCGGCTATGGGCAAGGCGGGACGGGAGCGCGCGCTCGAGACGTTTAATCCGGAGGTTGTGGGTGCGTCCTTCCTGCGGTTACTACGACAGGTTACAGGCGAGAGTGAGAGTAAGGAGCGCGTGGCACGATGACTATTACGACGATCATCACGACACACAATCGCGCCGCGTGGCTGCGGCAGGCCGTCGAGAGCGTGCTGGCGCAGGAACCCTGCGGGGCCGAGGTCGAGCTCATCGTCGTCGACGACGACTCGAGCGACGACACGCCCGCCGTCGTCGCCTCCTATCCCTCCGTCCGCTACCTGCGCACCAAGCAGGGCAAGGCCTCGGGCAGCCGCGAGGTGGGCATCGCGCGGGCGACGGGGGAGTGGATCGCTTTCCTCGACGACGACGACGCGTGGCTGCCCCACAAGCTCAAGGCGTGTTGCCACATCATGCGCGAGCAGCCGGAGGCGCGCTTCATCACCTCGGCCGCCATCATCTGCGACCACGAACTGCGGCCGGCCGGCGGCGCCTGGCTCGGCCCCGATCTAAACGGCGACAGGGGCGCCTACGACGCGTTCCTCACCGTCCCCGTCTCCCCGTCCGTGGTCGTGATGCGCCGCGATGTCCTGGCCACCGTTGGCCTCTTCGATTCGTCCCTCTCCCGCGCGGACGACTTCGATCTGTGGCTGCGCGTCGCTTCGTCCGGCGTACGCTGCGCCTCGACGGCCGAGCCGCTCGTGCTGTATCGTGAGCGTGAGTGGCAGGACGGCCCGCTCATCCACCGGTCGTACCGTGAAACGATGGCCGTCCTGCGGCGCTCCTTCGCTCCGGGCAACCCCTGGCGCCCCTCCTGGCGGCGGCGGCAGGACGTCTACCGGCACTACCGGGGGTGGTATACTCACCTGGTCATGCAGGCGGCGCGCGAGGCGCGGGAGCGGCGCGAGGAGGCGCTCGCCGCGCGGCTGCGCCACACCGCCTTCAATATGTCGCCGCTGCACGCCGCGAAGGCCCTGCTTCGCGGCTCATGATCATGACGGCGACGATTTGGCGCGATCTCACCATCATTCCAACCAACGTAAATGTAGAGGACGGAGGACAACGATGCCGCCACGCCTGCACATGATCGGTAACGCCCACCTCGACCCCGTCTGGCTCTGGCGCTGGCCGGAGGGCTGCGCCGAGGCTATCGGCACCTGCTGGGCCGCGGTCGACA
>JAABUX010007977.1_pt1 | contig 12294 bp, 13 predicted proteins | sample 5561851 | NCBI WGS metagenome assembly JAABUX01 (sample SAMN10711883, study PRJNA513361) | rock metagenome | isolation source: Antarctica rocks | place: Antarctica: Victoria Land, Richard Nunatak red sandstone | collected 2016-01-03 | reverse complement strand
CCGTCGCCTAACATCCGGAACACAAGGTGCCGATTATGCTGCGTTGGCGAGACAAGGTAGGGAGACCAGTTCAGAAGGCAAACATACGCGTATACTGCCCAGAGCTTACGCCAGGATACGCGTATAACGATTCCCGCGTATACGCGTAATTGCACTTGTGACTCAGAGGGATTGAGGCAGAGAACGGCTCTCGCGACTTCCTGTTCGGTCTTCACGAAGAAACCGGCCACAAGGCTTTAGTTGTAGCTTGTCGCCGAAACGGGGCAGAGACCAGGACGGAAGCCACCTATACGCGTATACTGTTAAAGGGTTGCAGCAACATACGGTTATGATAGGATCCGCGTATGCGCGTGATCACATTCGTAACTCAGAAAGGCGGAAGCGGGAAAACCACCCTCGCGACTTCGTGTGCGGTCGCGGCCGAGCAGGCCGGGCTCAAGGCTCTGATCCTAGACATGGATCCACAAGGAAGCGCGGAAGCTTGGTACCAGGATCGCGAGGCCGACACCGCGCGGCTGGCCCGAGTTACATCGTCCGAATTAGACTTGGCGATTAAGAAAGCAAAGACGGCCGGCTTTCAGGTCGTGATGATAGATACTCCAGGACGCGACGATCCCGCCACCGCGGCGGCCATTCGGGTCTCCGACATTTGCGTCGTGCCGTGCCGGCCGACACCTTCAGATATGAAGGCCACTCCTCCGACGGCTGCCACGATCAAACGTCTCAACAAGGCAGCCGCCTTTGTCCTCACCCAGACGCCGGTTCGAGGCTTTCGGATTGCTGAGGCACGGGCGGGCTTAGGGATGCTTGGGATGGTCGCGCCGGTTTTAATCGTGAGCCGGAACACTCACCAGGACGCCTATGGCGCCGGACTTGGAGTCACTGAGTTCGAACCGGCAGGAAAGGCTGCAAGCGAAATTCGCGAATTATGGGTGTGGCTTGAAAGCCGCTTGGAGAAGGTCGGATGAGTGTAAAACGCAAGCCCATGACTGTTGACGCCATTGCAGGGGAGGGGGGCTCATCGGAAGAGCCGGCCCAACAAGCGGCACCGGCATCGCTGGAACGCCTGCCTGGCCAAAGGGCTCATGTGAAGCAGCTCACCCTGTATCTCCCGCACCCAATTTACAGACAGCTTCGCGAATTGGCTTTTCACGAGGAGAAGCGAATGCACAGCCTGCTGCTGGAAGGCCTAGATCGTGTCTTCGCGGATCGGGGAACTCTGTCGATTGAACAGCTTACCCGTACACGCTGATACGCGTATCCAGGTCATAGGTCAGGATGCAAGTCCTCGTCTTCCTCCGCTGGCTCAAGCAGGTTTAGCGTTCCCTGTCGTTCCAGTGCGTGGACATAGTGGTAGCGGTAGCTCTTGCGCCGCCCGGCCCCGATCTCCTCGCATTTCCAGGAGGCTAGGCCACCCGCGCTCACCATGTCGTCGAAAGCCTGCCGCACATCCTCCCGAAGCTTCACACGGCGCTTCGTAGCTTCTTCTGCATAATCCCGCCCGGCCAAGTCCGCGAGCATGGAGATATCGACGTAGGTGTAGGAATTTTGTGAATCGATAAAGGGCCAGAAGGATTTCGCGTAATCCGACTTGAGCCGGAAGTACACGTCCCCGTTCAAGCTCACCAGCGATTTCGCCTCGAACATACTCTTTACCCACTCGCCGTATCGGACCGTGACGCGGCTATCAAGGCTCACACCGCTCCAGTCGATGCGGTTCACCAGGTTGTCCGAGAAGCCCGCTCCAATCAGCCGGCCACGTTTCATGGCCGCTTCGTATGCGTCGAAATCCCCCTGAAATACGCGGAACGAGACGGAGCGCATCTCCTCAAAGCTGCGTAGGAGGGTGCCTAGATTATTGACGTGTGGAGTGCGGCCCGTGGCTTGCAAAAGTTCTCTCCACGTCGTTTCCGCTAAGTAATAGACTAGCCTAGCTGGGCCTGTGATGGGGTCTGCGAACGTGCCCGGCCTGTGGTGAGGATTTGGTTCAGAGATACGCCGCGCCCGCACACGGAAGATGGCATATAGGGCATCTCTGTGTTGGCTACCCAGTTCTCTGCCAGATACCTGAACGACAGTGTGCGGCTTCACGACATAGACCCGCTCAAAATCGGCATCGGTCGAGAGCTTCTGTCGGCGCGGTGCAAAGGCCGAAGTGCGGGCTAGACGGCTGGGCATAATAGCCGGATTCTTGCGACCACGGCGATTCTCACGCGCTCGCTCAAATCGTTCGAGCCGGGCCCGTTCACTGTCACTGAGCTTCTTCTCAGTATCCGCTAAGCCGCTCAATTTGCCCCCGCTATTCCCAACTTGGCTCTGGATCACCCTCTTTCCTTAGCCAAACGACTTCAAAGCGCGGGTGAGGACCTGATAATCACCTTACAGCACGGAACAGCGGGGGCAATAGCGGGAATAGCAGGGGCAGATTACGAGCTGGCTTGTGGATAACATTCTTCTCTGTGGAAAAAGTGGAACGGCGGGGGCCTTTATGGGAATCGCGGGGGCATGAATGGGAATCGCGGGGGCATTTATGGGAATCGCGGGGGCATGGAGTCGGCATAAGCCACTGTTAGGAAAGTAGGAATTTCCCATAGACTCTTAATAGATTCTAAATAGACTTCTACTAGACCGTCGTAAGTGTTCAGCCTGTGGACAAGCGGATCATTGGCTTCGCTGGACGGACGAGAATGTTCGGAAATTCAAACCACGACATTAGGCAATCTGCTGTTAAGGCTAGCCTTCCCGATGGAGCAGATCGTTTCCGGTAACGGGGCGGAGGTTGAGTTCAGAAGGGGCTTTGAGGAGCAGTTCGGCGGTGGTGTTGACGCCTTGCGGGGTGGTGCAGGCGGTCCAGACACGCAGCCGGTAGAAGCCAGGTTGCAACTCGGCACCGACCACCAGCGAGGCGGTCGCCTCGGAGCTATTCTTCGTAGAAAGCAAGGACAAACGCTGATCGAGGCTGTGGCTTTCCAGCCAGGCTTGCAGGAAGCAGGTTGGCGCCACCTCGTTGAGGAAGCGGAGAGGGGCCGTGATGTTGCTGCCGATCTGGTAGCGGCCGGCCTCCCTGGCTCGAAGCCAGCCCTGGATTTCCACGCCGGCCGGGTTGGCATAGCGCATGCCGCGGGTGCGGATGTCGGTGAAGGCGATCGGCCCGCCTTCGTTGATGAAGCCGCCGCCGCTGTCGGGCGGGATCTCCGCCAAGCTGGCGGCATCCTTCGGCGCGGCATGGGCCACGGCCATGGCACTCGCCTTGTAAGTCACGGGACCAGGCACCGGGGCGTCGCTCGGGGGAGGGGATGGTTGCGGCACCTGACGATGTTGCCTGTCCCTGGACAACCGTAGAAGGCGGCGGACGGGGCGGGTCGAGGCGGCGCAGCAACTCGTCGAGCTTGCCTTCGATGCGGTCGAGCTGACTCGGCCCGACGGGTGGCGTCGGCGCCGGTGATGGTGCGGCCGGGGTTGATTGCGCCAGCGCCGCCAAAGGCTATGCGACGGCGATTGTAGTTCAGGCACCTGCGGGCCGGCCATGGAGGTGAAACTCCTCCGGCCGACCCGGCGGCCGAGATCACCGGCGTCGCCGCTTCGACGTAGCCACGAGCACGCCGCCCTCATCGCACGCCAGCGCGACCTCAGTCCAACAAGTTGACGGTGCCCTTGCCACGGTGACGATTGGCACGAGGAGCCATGCTCAATGACGGACGTTTGTGCAAGCCTTTGGTCTGCCAAGGTTCTCGGCTTAACGTGCAATTTGAGCAAACCATGAGGTGACCCCTGATGTGAGCACAACGCGCTTGGCGATCCCGCTTCGCTAGTGCAGCATGCCCCTGTGCCGACCGGACCATCCTTCGCGACACCCACCTTTGACCACGTCGTGGTCAACGCGCGTGACCGGTTGGACGATGCCTATGCCGCTTATCAGCGGCTGGGCTTCACTCTCACGCCCCGCGGCTACCACTCCCTGGGTTCGGCCAACCACCTCGCCGTCTTTGGGACCGATTATCTCGAGCTCATCGCCGTCACTGGCGCCCAAGGCGGCCGGCAAGACATCCTGACCGATCCGCACGGGCTGAACGGTCTCGTGTTCGGCACCGAGGACTCTTCTGCCACCTTTAACGCTTTGGCCGCAAACGGCGTGCCCGCCACGCCCCCGAGCGAGTTCACCCGTCCTGTGGAACTGCCGGATGGAACCATGGCGGATGCACGGTTCCGCACTGTCCACATCCAGCCCACGTCTGCCCGCCCCGGCCGGCTCTATTTCTGCCACCACTTTACCCGCGAACTGGTCTGGCGCGACGAGTGGCGCCACCACGCCAACGGTGCGGTGGGCGTGCTGCGCGCCGTCATCGCCTCGAACGACCCGGCCATCCTCGGCAGCCTCTTCGCCAAAATGTTCGGCGACGAGACGCTCCGCCCAATTGAGGGCGGTTTCGCGCTCGCAGTGGGCGTGTCGCGCATCGAAATCCTGCGTCACGACATCGTCGCCGCCCAACTTGGTGCAGCCGCTGGCGACATCGCCGGGCGGGCCCATTATATGGCGGTGCTCACCCTGCGCACCCTAAGCCTCGACATGGTCCGCGCCGCCCTCTCCACGGGCGGGCTCACCGGCATCGAGCAGCCCGGTCGCATCCTGGTGCCAGCCGCGCTGGCCACCAATTGCCCGATCGAATTCATGCCTTGACGACCTGGTCCAATCTCGGCGCTGCCCTCCGCGCCGGCGCTCCCGATCGCCTGGCCCTGGTCGATCTTGGCGGCGAGTTCCCGCCACGCCGCTTCACCTTCGCGGAGATCGACCGCCAATCCGGCGCCGTCGCCCACGCCCTGCTCCAATTCGGCCTACAGCCAGGCGAGCGCGTCGCGATCCTCTCCGCCAACCGCGCGGAGTTCCTTTTTGCCTTCCTCGGCACCATGCGTGCCGGCCTGGTGAGCGTGCCCGTCAATACCAAACTCCCCGCCGCCACTGTCCGCCTGGTGCTGGACGACTGCGACGCCCGCCTCGTCTTCACCGACGCCGCCCATCGTGCCTTGGTCTCCAGCGATCTGCCATTTGTCGCGATGGAGGCGTGGGACGGCTTCATCGCCCCAGGCCTCGCCGCCCCGTTCCAAACCATCCTGCCCCAGCCCACCGACCCGGCGATGTTCCTCTACACCTCCGGCTCCACAGGGCAACCCAAGGGGGTGGTGCTGTCTCACCGCAGCCATCTCTGGGTCCTGGAAATCCGCACCAGCCGCCCGGACCTTGAACAGGAGCGCGTGCAGGTCGCCGCCCCGCTCTACCATATGAACGGCCTGGCCATGGCGCAGCTCACCTTCGCCTCGGGCGGGCTGCTGGTCCTGCTGCCTGGCTTCACCGCCCAAAGCTATATCGAGGCCGCGGCCGAATGGGGCGTCACCGCGCTCACCTCCGTGCCCCCGATGGTGGCCATGATGCTGCAGGAGTCGGACCTGCTCTCCACCAAGGACCTCTCCAGCGTCTGCTCCATCCGCATGGGCTCCGCGCCAATCACCCAAACCTTGATGGACCGCGTGCGCCGCCTTTTCCCTCGCGCCGCCATCTCCAACGGCTACGGCACGACCGAAGCCGGCCCCGTGGTCTTCGCCCCTCACCCAGACGGCCGGCCGACACCCGACACCAGCCTGGGCGTGGGCCACCCGGCCGTCGATCTCCGCCTGATGCGCGACGGCGAAGCGGTCACCAACGAGGGCGTGCTCGAGATGCGCTGTCCGGCGCTGATGAACGCCTACCACAAGCTCCCCGAAGCCACGGCCAAGGCCATGACCCCGGACGGCTTCTACATCACTGGAGACGTCTTCAACTGCGACGAGAACGGCTTCTTCTCCTTCGTCGGCCGCGCGGACGACATGTTCGTCTCCGGCGGCGAGAACATCTACCCGGGCGAGGTCGAAACCATCCTCGAAGCCCACCCGGCGATCGCCCAGGCCTCCGTCATCGCCCTGCCGGACGAGATCAAGGGCACCAAGCCCGCCGCCTTCGTCGTGCTGCGCTCCGGCGCCGTGGCCACCGAGGACGATCTACGCCAATACGTGCTCGCCCGCGCCCCCGCCTACGCCCATCCGCGCCGGGTCTGGTTCGTGCCGTCGCTTCCGCTCGCCGGAACAAATAAGGTGGATCGCAAGGCGCTGCTGCAATGGGCGCTGGACCAAACCTGAGAGGGAAGATCAAGTATGAAGGCGCTGGTACTGCGCGAGCATGGCGGCAATGACGCGCTCCGGATCGAGACCAATTTCCCAGACCCCATTCCCGGCGAGGGAGACGTCGTGCTTCGCGTGCGCGCCACCTCGCTGAACTACCACGACGTGTTCACCCGCCGTGGCATGCCTGGCATCAAGATCGCCATGCCCGCCATCATGGGCCTCGACGTGGCCGGCGAGATCGAGGCTGTCGGCCCCGGCGTCGAAGGCTGGTCGGTCGGCGACCGCGTGGTTGTGGATCCGATCAACCGCGTCGAAGGCGGGCTGATGGGCGAGACGGTCCATGGCGGCCTCGCCGAACTCTGCCGCGCCCGCGCCCATCAGTTGATCCGCATCCCCGAAGGCGTCTCCTACCTCGACGCCGCCGCCTTGCCCTGCGCCTACGGCACCGCCCTGCGCATGATGTACACGATCGGCCAGGTGAAGGCGGGCGAGAAGGTCCTCATCCTGGGCGCCAGCGGCGGCGTGGGCGTCTGCTGCCTGCAACTCGCCAAGCTCGCCGGGGCCGAGGTCATCGCCTGCGCCGGCACTGACGCAAAAGGCCAGCGCCTGCGTGAACTCGGCGCCGACCACGTGATCAACTACGTCGAGAGCGACTTCATGAAGGAGGTTTACGCCAAATTCGGCAAGCCGGTCCGGCGGGGCAAGGGCACCGATAATGGCATGGACATGGTGGTGAACTACACTGGCGGCGACACTTGGGTGAAATCCCTACGCGTGCTGAAAGTGGGAGGACGCTTGCTCACCTGCGGCGCCACCGCCGGCTACGACCCGATCGAGGACATCCGCTTCATCTGGACATTCGAGCTGCAGGTCCGCGGCTCCAACGGTTGGATGCGGGACGACGTGCTCAAGCTGCTGGACATGGTGCAATCCGACAAGCTGAAGGTGATCCAAGAGGCCGCCGTTCCTCTTGAGCGCGCCGCCGAAGCGCTCTCAAGAATCGAAGGCCGCAACGTGTTCGGCAAGATGATGGTGCAGCCATGAGCGACAAAGCCACCCCGCTCACCGTCGAGCAGATCCAGAGCCGCCTCGCCCATTCCACCTTCATCGACTTCATGGGGCTCGAAGTCCTCTCCGCCGACCCAGCGGCCGAAACGGTCTCCATGCGCCTCGCCATGCGCCCGGAGTTCGAGCGCGGGAAGGGCACGGGGCAGTGGCATGGCGGCCCGATCGCGGCCGTGATCGACACGGTGGGCGACTACGCTTTGGTCATGCTGCTCGGACGCCCCCTGCCCACCATCAACTTCCGCGTCGACTATCTCCGCCCGGCCGTGAACACTGCGCTCACCGCCACTGCCACTGTCCGCCGCAACGGCCGCAGCGTTGGCGTGGTGGACGTGGACGTCACCAACGAGGCGGGCACCCTGGTCGCGATCGGCCGCGCCGCCTACGCCACGGCCGGCGGGTAGGTGGCCGAGCCGCTCCTCTCGGTCGAAAGCGTCAGCCGGCAATATGGCGGCGTGCTCGCCGTGGACGGGGTCGATCTCCAGGTCGAGCGCGGCGAGCTGCTCGGCGTCATCGGGCCGAACGGCGCCGGCAAGACCACGCTGTTCAACCTGATCAGCGGCTTTGCCCGCCCCACCACCGGCCGCATCCGCCTGCGCGGCCGGCGCATCGACCGCTTGCCGGCCTACCGCATAGCCCGCCTTGGCGTATGCCGCACCTTCCAGAACCTGCGCCTTTCGCCCACGCTCTCCGTCTTCGACAACGTTTCCGCCGGTGCGATCGGCGCCGTGGGCTTCCCTGCCTGGCGCGCCGTGCTGCCCGGCGCCGGCACCCGTCGCAGCCGTGCCATCGCCGACCGCTCGTGGGCCGCGCTGGAGCGTGTGGACCTGGCCCACCGTGCCAAGGCCACCGCCTCCACCCTGTCCTACGGCCAGCGCAAATATCTCGAGATCGCGCGGGCTTTGGCCACCGAGCCCGAACTGCTGATCCTGGACGAACCCGCCGCCGGCCTGAACGAGACAGAAACCGCCGCGCTCGCCGTCTTCATCACGTCCCTCAACCGGGGCGGCACCACCGTGCTGCTGGTGGAGCACGACATGGGCCTGGTGATGGGCACTTGCCGCCGCGTCGTCGTGCTCGCCGCCGGGCGCAAGATCGCCGACGGCGAACCCGCCGCCGTGCGCGCCGACCCGGCCGTGCAACTCGCCTATCTTGGCGCCGATGATGCGTGAGGCGGCCCTCCTCGACATCAACAACCTGCAGGTTCCGATCGGCGCCCAGACCGTGCTGCGCGGCCTCAACCTGCGGGTGAGGGCAGGGGGCATCGCCTGCGTGCTGGGCAGCAACGGCGTCGGCAAGACCACGCTGATGCGCACGGTCAGCGGCATCTACCGCAACGCCACCGGCTCCATCCGCTTCGCCGGGCAGGACATACTGAACCGCTCCCCGCACGAGATCGTCGCTGCCGGCATCAGCCAGGCGCCCGAAGGCCGCCACATCTTCCCCACCATGACGGTGGCCGAGAATTTGCGCGTCGGCGCCGGGCGGCACACCAGCCTCCAGCAGGCCAAGGACAACGAGCGGATCTTCGCCCTGTTCCCGGTGCTGAAACAGAAGCTGCGGCAATGGGCCGGCTCGCTTTCCGGCGGCGAGCAGCAGATGCTGTGCATTGGCCGCGCCATGATGGCCCGTCCCCGCCTGCTCCTGCTGGACGAACCCTCACTCGGCCTCGCCCCCAAGCTGGTCCGCCTGATCTTCGACCTAATCGCCCGCATCCGCGAGGGCGGCACCGCCATCCTCCTGGTGGAGCAGAACGCCCGCGCCGCCCTGGGCGTCTCCGACCATGCCTACGTCATGGAAGGCGGGCGCATCGCCCTCGAAGGCCCCGCGGCGGAGATCGCGGGCGAAAAGCGTGTCGCCGAAGCCTACCTGGGAGGTGGCCATGCACGCTCTAACTCGTAATGCCAGGGCTTGCCCCGGTACCCCTGGCGTGACGCCGCCCCCGCCGGCTCGGCGAGCTGGGCACGCGATGGGCTCCCCACCGCCTGAAGTCGGAAACGACGATTGCGCGGATGCCCGGACCAAGTCCGGGCATGACGATACCGGCACATAGGAGCAACCTCATGACGCGCCACGCAGCCATCCTGGCCCTTGCCGCCCTCCTTGCTTGCGGCACCGCGCGCGCCCAGGACAAGACCCTCGTGATCGGCTGCTCCCTGCCGCTTTCCGGCCCCATGGTCGGCTTCGGCCGCCCCATTCAGCAAGGCGCCGTCCTCGCCTTGGACCAGTTCAATGCCGCCAAACCGCTGCCCGGCATCGCCTTCCGGCTCGATTGCGCCGACAGCAAGGGCGACGCCAAGGAGACGGTGAACATCGCCGAGAAGCTGGTGGACAACGCGCAGGTCATCGCCTCCATCAGCGATTTCACGTCCACCGCCACCATGGCCGCCGCCGATACCTATGCCCACGGCGGCCTGGTGGAGCTCACCCCCTCCGCCTCCCACCCCGACCTAGTCAAGATGAACAAATGGATGTTCCGCACCAGCGAGACCATCCCCACCTATATCGAGCCGCTCGCCGACTTCATGACGCAGACGCTTGGCAAAAAGCACATCGCCGTCATCCAGGTACAGACCGACTGGGGGCAGAGCGTAGGCCAAACCTTCGTCGCCCAGGCCAAGAAGGGCGGCGCCGAGATCGTGGACGACGCCATCTACAACCAGGGCACCACCGATTTCCGCTCGATCCTCACCCGCATGCGCCGCGAAAAGCCGGATGCGATCTTCCTCGCCATGCTGGAGGAGGAAGCCGCCACCTTCATGAAGCAGCGCAAGCAGCTCGGCCTGACCGACATCCCCGTGGTTGATTCCGGCGTAGGATTGACCGAGCGATCCCTGGGCCTTGCCGGAGACGCATTCGACGGCATGTGGTCCTCTCGCCTCTACAACCCGGAGAACCCGAGTCCAGTGGTGCAGAACTTCATCAAGACCTTCACCGCCCAATACGGCAAGGCCCCGGACATCTGGTCCGCCTATGGCTTCGACGCCGCCAACGTCATCATGGAGGCCGCCAAGCGCGCCGGCCCCGATGTCACCCGCGCCCAGGAGCAGGAGCAGCTCGCGAAGTTCGGACCCGGCGAGGGCGCCAACGGCAAGTTTGCCATCGACCCGCAAACCCGCGACATCGACCGCTTTGGCCTAACCACGGTGCGGGTCGAGAACGGCAAGATCGACTACAGCCCGAAGCTGTAGGCCGCCCCAATGGAAGCCGCGATCCTGCAGGATTTGGTCAACGGCATCAGTGCCGGGTTATGCTACGCGCTGGTGGCGATCGGCTTCACCCTAATTTTCGGGGTGTTGAACGCGGTGAACTTCGCCCATGGCGAGATCTACATGCTGGGCGCCTTCGCCGGGCTGTTCATCGCGCTGGCTACCTCGCCGCCGCTGATGGTGCTTCTGCTGATCGTGGCGGCGATCGGCGCGGCGCTGGGCGTAGGGCTCGAGCGCACCGCCTTCCGCCCGCTGCGCCGGGCCAGGGACGAAGCATCGCTCAAATCCCGTGCGCTGCGGGAGGCGACGCTGCTCTCCTCCCTCGCGATTGGCATCATCGTACGCGAATTGACCGAAATCGCCTTCGGCGGTGACATGCAGCAAATCCCCGACCGGTTGATGATCAACGACCCTATCCCCTGGGGCGAGGTGGTGTTCGCCCGCGGTGACTTCATCATCTTCGCCACTGCCTGCGCCACCCTGATCGGCCTGCAACTCCTGCTCCGCCGCACCCGCATCGGCCTGGGGGTGCGCGCCGTGTCGGATGACCTGCTGGGCGCGCTCTATTCCGGCGTGAACGCCAACAGCGTCATCCTCTGGACCTTCGCCATCGGCTCCGCCATCGGCGCCATCGCCGGGCTGCTGGTCGGGCTCTATTACGGCGTCATCATGCCCTATATGGGCTTCACCCCCACGCTCAAGGCCTTCGTCGCCATGCTGATGGGGGGACTCACCAGCATCCCCGGCGCCGTTGCCTGCGCGATCCTGATCGGCCTATGCGAGAGCTTCACCACCGAGTTCGTGTCCTCCCGCTGGGTCGGCATCGTGCCCTACGTGCTGCTGCTGGTGACCCTGGTGTTCTTCCCCACCGGCCTGTTCGGACGGCGCGCCGAGCGTGTCTGACCTGCTGCGGGGTTTCGCCGTCGCAGCCGGTCTCGCCCTCGTCTTCGTGCTGCTGCCGGCGGGGCTAACGGCCCTGAACCAATCCTATCTGTTCCGCCTCGCCGAGCTGTCCATGCTGTTCACCATCCTGGCCGCGAGCCTCAACCTCGTGACGGGCACGGCCGGCCTCGTCTCGCTGGGCCACGCCGCCTTCTATGCCGTCGGCGCCTACACCGCCGCCATCCTCGCCGCCCGCACCGGGTTGGGGCTGGAGGTCACCCTGCCCGCGAGCGTGCTGGCGACCGGCGCTGTCGCCTTCGTCGTGGCGATCCCTGCCATCCGCCTCGTGCGGATTTTCTTCACCGTGGCGACGCTGAGCGTGGGCGAGATCATCAACATCACCATGCTGAACTGGGATGCCCTCACCCGTGGTCCGATGGGGCTGCGCGGCATTCCCTCGCTTAGCCTGTTCGGCTGGCCGCTCGGGTCACAGGTCCCCACCTATTTCACCATCGCCGCCGTGACGGCGCTGGTGCTGTGGATCGTCCACCGCCTGACCAACTCGGCCTACGGCAACGCGCTGCGGGCCTTGCGGGAGGACGACCAGAGCGCCAGTGGCATGGGGATCAACACGGCACTGATGAAGACCGGCGCCTTCGCCATCAGCGGCGGCCTGGCCGGTGCCGCAGGCTGCCTGCTGGCCCACAGCACCGGCTATATCAGCCCCGACATGTTCGGCCTCGACCAGTCGATCCTGATCCTCACCATGGTCGTGGTCGGCGGGCTCGGCAGCCTGCCCGGTGCCGTTGTCGGGGCCTGCGTGCTGATCCTGGTGCCCGAACTCGCCCGCGGCGCCGGCCATCTGCGCACGGTATTGGTGGGGCTGGTGCTCTATCTCTCGATCCTGCTGCTGCCGAAAGGCTTGCTGGCCGAGGCATGGGCGCTCCGCTTCAGCCGAACCGTTCGCCGCTAAGCGCCTGGCCGG
>JAABUX010007976.1_pt1 | contig 12298 bp, 9 predicted proteins | sample 5561851 | NCBI WGS metagenome assembly JAABUX01 (sample SAMN10711883, study PRJNA513361) | rock metagenome | isolation source: Antarctica rocks | place: Antarctica: Victoria Land, Richard Nunatak red sandstone | collected 2016-01-03 | reverse complement strand
GCTGTTTCCAACATCATCAGCTCTGGGATTATTCCAGCCGGGATGGAGATGATGGATAACATTAGCATTAACGCTGTGGAAGATGTGGTCTACACGAATTGTTATCCTAGAGATGCCGAAGCCATTCTGCTAGTTGAGATAGACGGCCTAGAAGTGGAAGTTGCAGCTAATAAACAGCGTATTGCCGCCATATGTAAACAGAATGGGGCTAGGAGCATCACTACTGCCAACGATTTAGAAACACGTCTAAAACTATGGAAGGGGCGCAAGGCAGCATTCGCAGCGGCTGGTCATCTCAGCCCAGACTATTACGTACAAGATGGCGTAATCCCACGCACCCAATTGCCCTTTGTTCTACAAGAGATCGAGAATCTGAGCCAGAAATACGGCTATCGCATTGCTAATGTGTTCCATGCCGGAGACGGCAATCTCCACCCGCTGATTCTTTATGACAATTCCGTACCTGGGGCGCTAGAGCAGGTAGAAGAATTGGGCGGGGACATTCTCAGACTCTGTGTAAAAGTGGGTGGAAGCGTTTCTGGAGAACACGGCATCGGCGCAGATAAACGTTGCTATATGCCGGATATGTTTACCGAAGCAGACTTAGAAACAATGCAATGGGTACGCGAAGTGTTCAACCCCAAGGGGCTAGCTAATCCAGGTAAAATATTTCCGACTCCCCGCACCTGTGGGGAAGCAGCAAGAGCTACGAGTACAAAGCAGTTCGAGTCAGTAGAGCGATTTTAGCAAATTTAGGGAGTGATAAATACACGCTATGACGGTCGCTCAAAAACTCGAAACCATCGTTGGCTCAGGTGGCATCTGTTGCTGGGAGGAGATTGAAGCCTCTCAAAAGGAACGGATAGCAAGAGCGATCGCACCCACAACCCCGCCCAGTTGTATTGTCTACCCCAACAGCCAGGCAGAACTCGCAGAGGTCATCGCCTGTGCTCACCGCAATAACTGGCGCATTTTACCCTGCGGCAATGGCAGCAAACTCAGCTGGGGTGGACTGGCGGTAGGTGTCCAGGTGGTTGTAAGTACGGAACGTCTGAACCAAGTGATCCAACACGCGGTAGGTGATTTGACTGTCACGGTAGAAGCTGGAAAGAAGTTCGCTGAACTCCAAGACACTCTGGCAACAGCTAAGCAATTTCTCGCCCTCGACCCAACTGCCCCAGAGTCGGCAACGATTGGAGGTATTGTCGCCACAGCTGATACTGGCTCGTTGCGGCAACGCTATAATGGTGTCCGTGACCAACTGCTAGGCATTACCTTTGTCCGAGCAGATGGACAAATCGCTAAAGCGGGTGGACGGGTAGTGAAAAATGTAGCGGGATATGACTTGATGAAGCTGTTCACTGGGTCGTATGGAACGCTAGGAATTATCACTCAAGCCACATTTCGGATTTTTCCGCTGCCTGAAGTGACTGGGACGGTGGTTTTGACTGGGGAAGCAAAAGCGATCGCGCAAGCCGCTACAACCCTACGAGGTTCAGCTTTAACTCCCACAGCAGCTGATTTACTGTCGGCTCAACTGGTAAAGCGTTTGGGTATTGGTCAGGGATTAGGACTAGTCACTCGCTTTGCGAGCATGACTGAGAGTGTTAAAGAACAGTCTAATCGTCTAATGGAAGTTGGGCAACGGCTGGGTTTACAGGGAGACCTCTACTCAGCGGGTGATGAGTCTGACTTATGGCAGAAATTGCGAGAACAAATGGGGGCATCCACCACAGAGCCGGTAATTACTTGCAAAATAGGAATGATACCCTCAGCAGCTGTGGCTATCTTGATTCAGATGGATCAGGCTACCCCTCAAGGGGTCGGTTTGATTCACGCTGGTAGCGGGTTGGGTTTGTTGCGATGGGATTGTGAGCAGATGCTGGAAACGGTTTTGAATATGCGATCGCTTTGCCAAGCTAATGGAGGTTTTCTCACCATACTGGAAGCACCAATTAAGCTCAAGCAACAGTTGGAGGTGTGGGGCTATACTGGCAATGCTTTGGATATTATGCGCGGAATTAAACAGCAATTTGACCCGGGAAATATTTTGAGTCCTGGTCGGTTTGTGGATGGGATTTAAACGAACCGCCGAGACGCGGAGAACGCAGAGGAAGAGATTAGAGAGAAAATGCAAATTTCAAAAAATTCTTTAGATAACCGGGCTGGATTGAAACCAGCTACGTTGAGCAATTTGAATGGCTTTGATGCTGATCATCCCCCTGAGCCAAAGCTGATTGATGCCTGCGTTCATTGCGGGTTTTGTCTTTCTACGTGTCCTAGTTATCGGGTGATTGGTAAGGAGATGGATTCTCCTAGAGGGCGAATCTATCTTATGGATGCGATTAATGAGGGTGAGATTCCTTTGAATACTGCCACAGTAGAGCATTTTGATACTTGCCTGGGGTGTTTGGCATGTGTTACAACTTGTCCGTCTGGTGTGCAGTATGACAAGTTGATTTCTGCTACCCGGTTTCAAATTGAGCGGAATTACCCGCGCAGTCTGCCAGAAAGACTCTATAGACAAATCATTTTTTCCCTGTTTCCCTATCCCAATCGGTTGCGGGTAATGCTTGCTCCTTTGCTGGTTTATCAGAAATTGGGCTTGCAAAAACTCGTCCGCGCTACTGGGCTACTCCAGCGCATCTCTCCCCGCTTGGCGGCAATGGAATCAAATCTACCGGCAATTTCTCTAGATGCCTTTAGGGATACTCTACCTGATGTCATCCCGGCTCAGGGAGAGAAACGCTACCGGGTTGGGATGATTTTAGGCTGTGTGCAACGCTTGTTCTTTTCTCCTGTGAACGCAGCCACTGTGCGTGTTTTAACTGCCAATGGTTGTGAAGTCGTTGTCCCCAAAACTCAAGGCTGTTGTGCCGCGCTTCCGCATCACCAAGGACAGGAGGATCAAGCCAAAGCGATGGCTCGTCAGATGATTGATAGCTTTGAGGGCACTGGTGTGGATGCTGTTATTATCAATGCGGCTGGATGTGGTCATACTTTAAAGGAATACGGACACTTACTGCAAGATGACCCAGAGTATCGGGAAAAAGCAAAGGAATTTGGCGGTAAGGTGAAAGACGTTCAAGAGTTTCTTGCCACAGCTGGGTTAACGGTAAAACTCTCACCCCTTTCGGATAAACCGCTGTCTCTGGTTTATCAAGATGCCTGTCATCTGTTGCATGGGCAGAAGATTAGTGTGCAACCGCGTCAGTTGTTACGGCAAATTCCCGGAGTGAAGCTGCGAGAACCAATCGATGCGGCTCTATGTTGTGGCAGTGCGGGTGTTTATAATATGCTGCAGCCTGAGGTAGCTGGTGAGTTGGGTCAGCAAAAAGTTCAAAATCTACTTGATACGGGTGCTGATTTAATTGCTTCTGCTAATCCGGGTTGTACATTGCAAATCAGTAAGCATTTACAGCTACAGGGTAAAGAAATTCCTATCGTGCACCCCATCGAGTTGTTAGATTACTCAATTCAGGGGGTAAAGATAGACTCCTTGATGGCAAATCCGGTGAGTTAGTCAGGAGCCTCTCTTACAGTTACAATGATTGGTATTCAACCAGAGACGATATTACTGGTAGCTTTGCTCTTTTGAGTACTGACTTGAACACACCTGGGAGTAAATAGGAAGGTTTGTTCGCCAAGCCGTTCTGTATGACCATCTACGGCATAGGTGCCGCCAGTGACAAAGTCAGCTGCCCGCTGTGCCTGTTTGGGCTCTAACCCGCTCAGCTTCAGTATCACCGTCTTCCATTCCCGCAGAGCTTGAATCGCTTGAGATGACTCTGACAAGGAGCGGGGTTCTAGGACTACTATTTCAGCAACTCTGCTGGCAGCAGGTCCAGGCAGATTCAGCAGATTGTTTTGGTTCACTTTGCCAGTCCTTCCGTACGACATAAGTTTCTGCGATGTGGCAAAACGAAAATAGACCATGTTTGTTACCACATGCCAAGTATAACCGGCACTTGCTGTTCAGTAGTTGGAAATGGTTTGCACCGATTCAACTCCTCAAACAAGGCTGGCAACCTTCTTTTAACGAAAAGAATCCAGATCGATTGCTCGACTGGATTCCTTTCATTGTAAGATCCAACAGCAGCTACCAGTAAGCCTGGGTGTTATGCTGCTGAATCCTCTTGGTTTACCTGGCGCTCAATAGTACTGATGGCTGCGTTGATTCCCGCCAATCTAGTTTCTAAATCGTCTCGCATCCACTTAAGGAACTTGAGTTTGCGTTCCTGATAAGTTCTACGAGAGACAGGCTCAGCACCCCAGCAAGCGTTACCCCAAAAAGGAAACATAGTAGTTTGCCCTCAAAAGTATCCTACCTCTATCTTGACCAAAATCCCCAGAAATGGCTCTACAAGGAGAGTAGCGATTGCCGTAGTATGCCTCCATAACCACCCTGCAACAAACCTAAAGTTAGTTCTAGCCTGGGAATTGGGCAAGTGATTTTCCATAGACGGGGAGTGGGGAGTAGGGAGTAGGGAGTAGGGTTAGAAACTTCTACAGCATAATCTCCATGTTTTCACCACTCCCCATTGCCCATTCCCTACTCCCCGTTTAACTGAGGGTAATTAAACAGACGTGATATTAAATGCACAAAAGCTTATCTGCGATCAAGATAGAATGGTTTTTGTAAGGTTTGAAAAGAACAAACTTGTGGCTTTTCTTAATTAGGAATTGTGTCAATAAGCGTGTTTTTTAATTTTTTAAAGCCTTGATAGCGATCCGATTTGAGGCTTGAACTTATCGTCTCGCCTGCAAATACGGCAGGATGCCTGCGCTACAGCGCGTTTTACGAATCATTTAAGAGCCCTATATCACTCCAGATGTCAAAAACTATAAATAAGTTTTAATCATAAAATTGTATCCTATTTCATAGACTGTCCTTCAGTCTACTGTAATTCAGTCTAAAGAAGGATGAATATATGTAATTTTTTTGCAATTATATAAAAATAGCCTATGATTTGTAAAAATATGTTTAAACGTGCTATATTTCGTGAACATTAGTTAAGCCGCTCTAGAGCATAACTCAGTTTGTTGGTCATCGTTTCAAAATTACGTACTAGGTACTCCTCAAATTTATTACTAACGTCTTTCACGAACTCTATTCAGCTTGCAGGGTGTAAAACTTAGCTTTCCTGAAGACAAAGCTAGCGTTACACGCCCACCAGATCCGCTGGTAGACTTTGCTTTGTAATAAATTCCTTTGGACTCAAACCATCACCAAGACATCAGCATTTACACTACCAATGCAGTAGCCAGTTACTGGAGTTTTACTCATCAGTGCGCTATTAATGGTGGGTTACAGCACTACTAACGGGTAACGGGGAGGCAGTATCAAAAGGCAAAAAAATGCAAATTAAAATTGGACAGGGGGAGTGAACTATGAACAACATCAAAAATAGCTACTGCAAGGTTGAACAGAGTACAGAGACGCTCTCAAGCAGCACCGGGAAGGAGCTAAAGGAAAATACCGTCAATGGTATGTCATGGGAGATAGGTAAGAAGCTATCAACGCTAGGTGAAGCGCCATCAATATCGCCGTATTCGACCTTGCAATTGTCCAATAAGAGCTTCGAAACTCTAGAAGCAGACTTTACAGATACGCCAGATCTAATCTGCTTGTCTCATTTGCGTTGGGATTTTGTCTATCAAAGACCTCAACATCTCTTGAGCCGCTGTGCTCAAGAGCGGCGCGTGTTCTTCATTGAAGAGCCAGTTTTCAGTCCTAATGCCTCAGAACGACTTGATATCAGCAGTCGGGAGTGTGGAGTCTGGGTTGTGGTTCCACACCTGAGCGAGGGCTTGAGTGAGTCAGCGAGTTGGGCAGCTCAACGGGTGCTGATAGATAATCTGTTCGCTCAAGCGCAGATCCGCGAGTACATTCTCTGGTACTACACACCCATGGCTATGGCCTTCACACGCCACCTAGAACCTCTTGTTGTGATCTACGACTGTATGGATGAGCTTTCCTTGTTCCAAGGAGCGCCATGCGCCTTGAAAGAGCTTGAGACAGAGCTCTTTAGTCGGGCGGACTTGGTGTTTACAGGGGGACAAAGTCTTTACGAGGTCAAGCGTGACCGGCACCCGCACGTCTACGCCTTTCCAAGTAGTATAGATTGCACACATTTCACTAAGGCACGAACCCTTATACAAGAACCTAAAGACCAGGTGAACATTCCTCATCCGCGCCTTGGATTCTTTGGCGTGATCGACGAAAGGATGGACCTAGAGTTGCTAAGTGGCATTGCTGAAGCACAACCAGACTGGCATTTAGTCATCATTGGACCAGTTGTCAAAATCGACCCAGCAGTTCTGCCGCGCCACCAGAATATTCATTACTTAGGAGGCAAATCTTATCAAAACTTGCCTGACTATATTGCTGGATGGGACGTGGCATTGCTGCCGTTCGTATGCAACTCTTCAACACGCTTTATTAGCCCCACCAAGACCCCAGAATACCTAGCCGCAGGTAAGCCTGTTGTTTCTACCTCAATTCATGACGTTGTCCGTCCCTATGGGCAGTTAGGCTTGGTGCGTATTGCAGACACTGTCCCAGAGTTCGTCGCCGCAGCTAGTGCTGCTATGAATGAATCCGATGCATCAGGGTGGCTCTGCCAGGTGAATGCATTCTTAGCGCAGATTTCTTGGGACCGCACCTGGGCACAGATGATGCAGCTGGTGGAGTCGGTCATCAGCGATCGCCTTCATGTAGCCTCGTCAGAGGCTTTAAAATCTAGGCAGGACGCCAGCACTGCCGCTACTCACGCTGCCCAAGGAACAGGCGTCAGCGTCCTACAAAAAAATAATTATGTCACATTTACCGCCCCTTGAGCTATGGGCTGGGGTGGAGTGCACAGTCAACCGTGTGGGCGACGAGTATTTCGATCAGCTGGAGCGAACTGGTCACGCTCATCGCCCAGATGACCTCGATCTGTTTGCAGATCTAGGCATACGCACCATGCGCTACCCCGTACTATGGGAGCGTACTGCACCTGATGGGCTGGAACACGCCGATTGGACATGGGCAGACTCGCGACTTAATCGGCTGCGCGAACTTGGCATCCGCCCAATTGTCGGTCTGGTTCACCACGGCAGCGGTCCACGCTACACTAGCCTTATCGATCCGGCCTTTGCCTCTGGATTAGCTTCGTTTGCCCAAGCATTTGCCGAGCGCTATCCCTGGGTAGAAAGTTACACACCTGTAAACGAGCCACTGACTACGGCACGCTTCAGTGGACTGTACGGTTACTGGTACCCTCATGGGCGTGATGGACTAACTTTCATGCGTGCGTTGTTGACACAGTGCCGCGCTATCGTGCTGTCGATGCAGGCGATTCGCTGTATAAACCCCGCCGCCTGCCTGATCCAAACTGAGGATTTGGGTAAGATTTTCAGCACGCCGTTACTAGGGTACCAGGCAGAGTTTGAGAACGAACGCCGCTGGTTGAGTTTCGATTTGCTGTGCGGTCGTGTAAACCAGGAGCACCCAATGTGGTGCTATCTACGTTGGCTCGGCATCGGTGAGGCTGAACTAGAGGTGTTTCTAGAAAATCCCTGTCCGCCAGATGTGATGGGGATTAACTATTACTTGACGAGCGAACGCTTCCTAGATGAGCGCCGAGAACGCTACCCACCCTGCTTTTATGGGGGAAATGGACAGCACGAGTACGCAGATGTAGAGGCAGTGCGTGTCTGCGCTGAAGGGCCAGTTGGACCAAACGTGCTGATCCAAGAGGCGTGGTCACGCTATGGGATAGCGATCGCCGTGACTGAGGTACACCTTGGCTGCACCCGCGAGGAGCAACTGCGTTGGCTGAAAGAGGTCTGGGAGGCAGCGCAGAGTCTGCGGCGCGAAGGTGTGGATGTTCGTGCCGTTACAGCCTGGTCTCTCCTCGGCGCGTATGACTGGAATACCCTAGTAACTCGTGCTGTCGGCCACTATGAGTCGGGTGTATTTGACTTACGTGCGCCACGTCCACGCCCGACGGCGCTAGCCCGGATGATCCGCGATCTGGCGAGCGGGGAGAGACACGACCACCCTGTCCTTCAGGTGCCAGGGTGGTGGCGTCGGCCCGACCGACTTCTCTATCCGCCAATATCTTGTTTAGACGCAATATACCCAACCGTGCGAGAGCCTGACATCAGGGTTAGGGCAGCACGCCCACTCCTGATTACCGGAGCTACAGGGACACTCGGCAGCGCTTTTGCTCGACTATGTGACTGTAGGGGCATACCCTACCGCCTCACGACACGCCAAGAAATGGATATTGCTGACCCTATGTCTGTCGAGCGGGCATTGGCCTTACAGCCGTGGGCGATTGTGAACACTGCCGGGTACGTTCGCGTGGATGATGCCGAGCGCGAAGTGGACGTGTGCTGGCGCGAGAATGCTGATGGTCCAGCAATCTTAGCCCAGATCTGTCAGAGCCGGGGAGTGCCGCTACTTACCTTCTCATCAGATCTCGTATTCGATGGTACTTCACTTGAACCGTATGTAGAAAGTGATGCCGTCACACCATTGAACGTCTATGGGCGTAGCAAAGCCGAGGCAGAGATTCGCGTTTTGGCAGCTTGTCCCAAATCGCTGGTAATCCGCACTGGCGCGTTCTTTGGGCCGTGGGATAAGCACAACTTCGTTACTGTGGCGCTACGCACGCTGGCAGCCGGGCATTCCTGCGTTGCTGCTGTAGATGCGGTTGTCTCGCCCACTTATGTCCCAGATCTTGTGCATGCCTCTCTCGATCTGTTAATTGATGGCGAGTGGGGCCTATGGCATCTCGCTAATCCCGGTGCGATCGCTTGGGCTGATTTGGCCCAGCAAGCCGCCAAGCAAGCTGGCTTAGACCCTACACATATTCGCCCAGTCTCCACGCAAACCCTTAATTTGGCAGCGCCGCGCCCACTCTACAGCGCTCTTGGCAGCGAACGTGGTGTGTTGCTTCCATCACTTGAAAATGCGCTCAACCGCTACTTCTATGAGCGAGATCTAGCACTTCATTGACTCGTAATGCTTAAAGTGTTTAACCATGGCCCTACTAAATTATTCTTGGCTGAGTAACATGTGATTAAATTCGTCTAAATTAGCAAAAGTTTTTAAAACTTGATCCACGCCTGTTAGTTCAAACAAAATTCTGACCTGCTCATTTACTGAGCAGACAAAAAGCTTGCCCCCAGCATCTCGAACTCCTCTGAATGCTTTCACTAGAGCCATTAAGCCGGGACTACTAATAAACGTTACATTCTTAAGATCGAGCAGAATAATTTTGACGCCAGCCTTAACAAGTTCTTCAATCTCTCGCTGAAACTGGATAGCCCTAATATTGTCTAAAACATCAGGAAACTGGACAACTTCAAAAACAACATTCATATGCACCAGCCTGAACTAAAACATTGTTAAAATCTGTAGAGAGTCGATTTTTCAAAATTTAACTTAGCTATCTTGCCTATTCCTCCATCTGGAGAAATGAGTTTTGTTAAAATAGCCTGTATCAATGGACACAAAGCAATTTATAGAGTGTTTATTTTTCATTTTACTAGAGAAAATTAGAATGAAAATCAACTCGACTAAAGTCAATAATAACCCTTATATCCTGACAAAAAAATCTGAAAAAGTAATAATTTTGTAGTTATCTATCTGGGAATAAATAGGGAAAGTTTAAACCGATAGGGTGCTGCAATCGGAACATTTGTGTATTTATGAACACAGGTTGCCTTAACCTTAAACCAGTTCCGTCTGTGTTGGATTGGTAATTAACTTGACAATGCCCGGCGTGATGTACGAAATTAACTAAGCTGCATGCGGTCGGCGATTACTCGTTCTGGAAGGAGCTTCCTCCAGATCACTGGGGCTAGAATGTAGTGGCTCAACTCCGGGTCACGGTCAGCTACCGCCATGTGAACGCACTCCTGTTCTCTCCGTAATAAGTAATTCAACGCCGCATGCACGTATCTGTCCTAATGCCCACATTCAACCAGGCATCCTTCATTCGCCGCGCCCTAGAAAGCCTATGGGCCCAGACTCTGACTGACTGGGAACTTATCATTGTGGACGACGGCTCATTAGATCAGACGCCGGAAGTGATAGCACCCTATCTAGCTGACCTCCGAATACAATACTACCGCCTGGATAACAACCGAGGTTTAGGCGCTGCGTTGAATTACGCACTTGACCGCGCGCGGGCACAGCTCGTTACTTACCTGCCTTCTGATGACGTTTATTATCCCGACCACCTCGCTTCTTTAGTCGGCTGCCTAAACCACGCTGACGCGGTGCTGGTATACTCGGGCGTACGGCATCACCTTTATCGGTCGTCGGTAGGTCAGATTGAGGGCTACCCCCTGCAACTTGTACAGGTCATGCATCACCTCACGGACGACCGTTGGGTTGAGCGAGACGAGTTAGTCACGGACGATCTAGATCGGATGTTCTGGTCAAAGCATCGCCACCGAGGCAACTTCATCGGCACCGGCCGGCTGTCGTGTGAGTGGGTCGACCATCCACTGCAACGGCACAAAGTGTTGCAGGAGCCGATGAGAGGCGGCATCAATCCCTACCGATTACGCTATAACGTCAAGCAGCCACTCCGCTTCCACTCCTCCAAGGGTAACTACATCGACGAGATCGAGTACTACCGGCGGTTCCGGGAGCGTCCGGATACACCAATGGCTGTGGACGGCCTCAAGATCGTACTCGTTGGCGAGTTGGCCTATAACCCCGAGCGCGTGCTCGCGTTGGAGGAAAGGGGGCATAAACTCTACGGCCTGTGGACACAGGAACCGTGGTGGTTCAATACAGTCGGGCCGTTGCCATTCGGTCACGTTGAGGATCTGCCGCGAACCAACTGGCGCGAGGCCTTGCAGCAGCTGCAGCCCGACGTGATTTACGCTCTGCTCAACTGGCAGGCGGTACCATTCGCGCACCAAGTGCTGAGTGACAACCCTGGTATACCATTTGTCTGGCACTTTAAAGAGGGACCGTGGCTGTGCCTTGAGCAAGGCACCTGGGCACAACTCGTTGACCTGCAAACCCGCTCAGATGGGCAGATCTACTCCAGTCCCGAGCAGCGCGACTGGTTCGGCACTGTTGTGCCTAGTTGCGTCCATAGCCAGACGCTCGTACTGGATGGGGATCTGCCAAAACGCGACTGGTTCAGCTCGGTTCGCTCGCGGAGGCTGTCGGAATCTGATGGGCAGATCCACACTGTCGTTCCCGGCCGGCCCATCGGCCTTTTCCCATCAATATTAGGTGAACTGGCGCGGCAGGGCATTCACGTCCACTTCTATGGCGACGTTTATCACTCATGGTGGCAACCATGGCTTGACGAGGCGCAAAGTCTCGCCTCTGACCACCTGCATCTCCACTCGCATGTGAGTCAGGAGCAGTGGGTTTGCGAGTTGTCACAATACGATGCTGGCTGGCTGCATTTCCTCAAGAGTGAGAACGAGGGTGATCTGCGTCGAGCATACTGGGATGATCTAAACTACCCCGCACGCATAGCGACGCTGGTTGCGGCGGGGTTGCCGCTGTTGCAGTACGACAATCAGGGCGCGCTGGTCGCCACGCAGTCGCTCGCACGTCAGCTCGACATCGGCCTGTTCTTTACGGACATGGCGCAGCTAGGCGAGCAGATGCGTGACGAAGTGAGGATGGCTCAGCTGCGGGAAAATGTGTGGCACCAACGTGAGAAGTTTACGTTTGACTACCACGCTGACCGCTTAATCGATTTTTTCCGACATGTGATTAAACGAACTTGTAACAAATCGGTTTGAATGCCCATATTACTTGTTAAGACGGGGAGTGGGGAGTAGGGAGTAGGGTCAGAAAACTTCAGCCGCATAACCTCTTTGTAAGTTTTCACTACTCCCCATTGCCCACTCCCTACTCCCCGTCTAATTGAGGGTAATTAAACGGAGGTGGTATAACTTTGCTCCGGCACCAGGAGGCGTCCTCCAGAGCTGTGGACTCGCCTGTAGCGTTCAAGAACGTTTTGGGCGATCGCCCTAGCTTGGCCAGAAGCGACTAAAGCTACGCAGGCCCCTCCGAAACCAGCACCAGTAAGGCGGGCTCCGAAAACTCCGGGGGTTTGCTGTAGCATCGCCACCAGCTGATCTAGCGGTGGCACAGAAACTTCGTAATCGTCGCGCAGGCTGATGTGGGAAGCGTTCATCAGTTCGCCGAAGCGTGATGCCGATATCCCCTGCAACACCTCCAGCACCCGGTTGTCCTCGGTGATTACGTGACGAGCACGACGTTGAAGTGGTTCTGGTAAAGCTTCTACAAGTTGAGGAT